>Ga0209810_1005082_pt1 | contig 12139 bp, 9 predicted proteins | sample Coa_R1_7_FD_187159 | JGI IMG/M metagenome (GOLD analysis project Ga0209810, IMG submission 187159) | Surface soil microbial communities from Centralia Pennsylvania, which are recovering from an underground coalmine fire - Coalmine... | ecosystem: Environmental > Terrestrial > Soil > Unclassified ...
ATGGACAACCTGTGAGATTGATCTCCAACTCCCCTTCGTTCAGTTTTACGACTGTAGATGGGCGGAGCTTCCCTCCCGCAACTCCAAACGCAATGGTAGAGAAACAAATCAAGCCGCTGCTGGAGCAGTGCGATCTGGTCTGCGGCCCGCTCCTCCGCGCCGCTCTAGTAGAACTGAGCAGCAATGAACATATTCTGGCGATCGCAGTACATCATATCGTCTTTGACCGCTGGTCGCGAAGGTTGCTGGAGTTAGAACTCAGGGAGTTTTATTGCTCTTGTGTAACGGGCTTGGAGCCTAATGTCCGTCCACTACCGGCTCAATACCAGGATTACGTGTTGTGGCAGCGAAAGCAACTGAACACCGAGCGTGGCCGCAAGCTCCACACATATTGGACAAATAGGTTAAGCGGGCTGCCTGTTCTTATGCTGCCTGGTGAGGACGCTGGCGCGCTGGGCGTTTCAACAAGGCCCGGCTCCTCATGGTTCACAATTCCTGAAGAAGTAGTAGGCCATCTTGTGGTCTTGAGCCGCCGGGCGCGGACTACCCTGGCAGCAACCATGCTCTCGATATTCACGGTCTTTCTCTCCCGGCTTTGCGGCTCAAATGATGTTGCGGTAGGTGTGCCCTTGTCGGATCGCCGTCGTCCTGAGTTTGAAGAGGTAATTGGCCTGTTCATGAATGTCGTTGTGGTGCGTGCTTCAATCCAAACTGGGGTGACGTTTCTCAGCTTGCTCGATAGCATACGCCGCAGCCTGGTAGATGCGTGCATTCATCAAGACCTGCCATACGGCTATCTGCGGCAGATCATCCCCACGCGGCCGGCTTACAAAGTTGTATTCAACTTCATGCCGACACTCACGGGTGCAGATAGTGCGTGGGCGGGTATCCGGGCGGAACATCTTCCAACGCCAATGGACATCCAGTCATTTGCGGATCTCAGCCTGCACTTACGCCATGAAGGCGGCGCACTGGTGTGCCGGCTCGTCTATAAAGCAGATCTGTTCTCTGATGATTGCGGAAAGAACTTTGCAGATCAAATTCAGACATTGACAACGGCGGCTGTGCAGGCGCCTCAAAATTCCGTGGATACATATTAACGAGACATACTAGCTAAGGGTAATTTGGACCTTATTGGGATTGGGAAACACGGTGACCACATCAAACGTTAATCTGATCAGCATTTCTACGGATTCGAAGTCGCAGGTCCAACGATTTATGGTGCTGGGATCGGCCAGGACCGGTTCCAACCTTTTGCTCTCTCTGTTAAGTGCTCACCCGCATATCAAAACTTATGGTGAATTGTTCAATTTAGACATGCTGCCTAAAACAAGCTTGACTGAAGTTCTGGATGATCCCGTTACATACCTGCAGCAAAAGGTGTACCAGGACCATAAATTGGAAATCGCCGCCGTCGGATTCAAGATGTTCTATGACCATTTGACAAGGGACTATTTCACAAAGCTTGTCGATCTGTCCGATGCCGCGCCGCAATTGAAGGAGAAATATACCCAGTTCTCAAGCTTTATAGAAAGCAATTATGTTTGGGAGATTCTCGATGAACGATTCCGGACAGCATGGGAGTTTCTTCGCGCCGATCAATCCCTCGCGGTAATTCATTTGCAGCGCAAAAACATGCTGCATACTCTCATATCGCTCAAGCAGGCTTACATGACCAGTCAATGGTGGAGCCTGAAAAGCGATCCGCAAGCAGTACTCTCTGTGCATCTGGATCCGGAGGAGTGCAGCCGGTATTTTGAAAAGATAAGTAACTCGGCTGCAGAGGCGGATGCAGCTTTTGCGGACCATCCCAGAATCAATGTAACCCATGAAGATTTAGTCGAGAATCAGCAAGACACATTGGAGCGGGTCTTTGCCTTTCTCAAAGTCCCGTCTGCATCGGTAACATCGCGAATGAAGAAGCAAAATCTAGCCTCTCCCCGGGAATCAATCAAGAATTATGAGCAGTTGAAGAACTATTTCCGGAATACCAGATGGGATGTCTTTTTCGAGTAAAACGCTGGCATGAAAATCTTGTTTTTTCATCTACCGAATCTTGGCATGTACCGCGCCATTGAGCCAATCCTGCTGGAGCTGCAGGAGCGTGGGCACCAGGTGGTTCATTACAATGAGTCTGGATTTCGCCAGTATGTTCAGGATGCGCCTTTCGGCTTTATCGCTTACAACAATTATGCGGGTTATTTTCCCAATAGATTTCACAGCTCAATGAATTTATATGAGCTTGGTTTACTGCTGCTGGAGACTGCTGAGCATACGGTGGACTTTGTGGAGGCTGAGGTTCTGCGCGAATCTCCGGATCTGATCTTACATTCCAAATTCACGGCTGCGCCAAAGATCGTTGCCAGGAAGCATGGTATTCCGGCTGCATGTCTGACCAATGGATTCCTTCTTGATCCAACTACGATTCTGCGTGCTGAGAAAAAAAAGCGGTCTCCGGTTGACATGTCCAGTGTGTCTTCATTTCTGCGCTTCCGTAAGAGAGCCAAAAAATTCTACGAGCAGAATCCGTCCGGTAGCTCCGACGAAGGCGATATCTTTGTGAATGACGAAGCCCTGCATCTGGTGCTGGGTCTGGAAATGCTTCAACCGGCCCGTTCAAGCTTGTCTTCGCACTGCAGCTTTGTCGGCCCCACCGTGCTGCTAAAAAAGTATTCAAAGTCCTACGAGTTGATCTATGTGTCCCTTGGAGCGGTTTTCGTGGACAACAAGGATTTTTTTCGAACGTGCATCGAGGCGCTGGGAATGCTTGGCCGCCGGGCGATCATTTCATTGGGCGGGCACTTCTCGCCGGACGACTTCGGCCAGGTGCCCGATAACGTCGAGCTTTGTCATTTTGTTCAGCAGACAGACGTTTTGCAAAAGGCATCAGTGTTTGTCACTCATGGAGGCGATAGCAGTGTTTCCGAAGCAATTTACTGCGAGACCCCCATGGTAGTTGTTCCACAGATTCCAGAACAATTACTTCGTGCGCAGCAGGTTGAGGAACTCGCGCTCGGAAAATATATTGACCCAGCTGATCTGACAGTCGATGTACTGCGCTGTACCTTGGCCGAGGTCCTGGAAAACCCGCTGTTCAGAAATAACGTGCAGGCATTCAAGAACAACCTGCCAAACATTCCACCAGCTGTTACAGCCTGCAATCAAATTGAAGAATTCGCATTCGGAAAGGTGGTAACCAGCCATGAGCGGATCATTACAGGCAGAGATTCTGGCGCGGCTCAATGAATCGCCCGATCAGCGCTGCATCTGCTTTTACGGGGTGCAGGAAGCTATTCATTGGCAATCGCGTTCACAGTTCTATAACAAGTCGGTCGCTGTCGCGCAACACCTGAGGGCAGAAGGCGTAGAGCCGGGTGATATTTGCATCATTGTTCTACCTAGCGGCGAGACCTCTGCTACCGTGCTCCTTGCCGCTCTGTTACTTGGTGCTGTTCCTCTTCTCATTGCGCCGCCAACACTGGTCGGAGGCAATCTGGAACTGCATCAGACGCTGCACAGCGTGCTTCATTCCACCAAACCGCGCGTGGTCATCTGCTCCCCTTCGATGAAGTCGGATATTGCTGGTCTTAAAGACCGCTCTCCTGCAACCAGGTTTGTATTTGCTCCGGAGCTGGAACACAAGGAACTCGACAACGAGCCGTTTACGCCCGTGCTTCCCACGCCCACCGATGTCGCTGGCATGCAACTCACCTCTGGAACAACCTCAGCGCCGCGCATCTGCGTGTGGAACCAAAAAGCGGTTTTGGCGGCATTGGATGGAATGGCAGCAGCCATGGCGATTTCACCTGCTGATGTGTGCGTAAATTGGACGCCGCTTTATCACGATATGGGGCTGGTCAACAATTTCTTCTTGTGTCTGGCACGCGGTATTCCGTTGGTCTTACTCTCGCCCCAGGATTTCGTCCGCCGGCCTGCATTGTGGCTGCGCTGCCTGTCTCAAACCGGTGCTACCGTCACCTGGTCCCCCAACTTCGGATTTGCGCTAGCTGCACGCAAGGCGCAGGAAAGCGATCTGGCCGGCGTACGCCTGGACCGTATTCGCGGATTCTGGAATGCTGCCGAGCGAATTCATGCGGAAACCATCGACGCGTTTTATTCGCGATTCGCGCATCTGGGTGTAAGACGAGAAGCTCTTAAGACAAATTTTGGCTGCGCTGAAAATATCGGCGGAGCGACTTTTAGCGGCGTCAATGAATTGCCTCCGTGCGAACATATTGATCGCCGCCTGTTCGATGAACGTGGGATTGCCCAAGTGTCGTCAGCGGCAGAAGCTGGGGAAAAGATTACCGTGATGAGCGCAGGGATTGCTCATCCTACCCTTACCATTCGCATTCTCTCGCCTCGCGGCCGCGTGCTTCCTGATGGCCATGTGGGCGAAATATGTCTTGATACACCGTCACGCATGCTCCGTTATCACCAGAATGCGCACGAAACGCGTCGCGCACTCCGTGGTGGATTGCTGCACACGGGAGACCTCGGCTATCTCCGGAACGGCCATCTCTTCTGGGTTGGGCGGTTGCGGGAGCGAATCACGATTCACGGCAAGAAAATTGATCCCAGCGCATTCGAAAGTATTTTCGCTTCAACACCTGGCCTTCGTGAAGGCTGCTTTGCCGCTTTTGGTGTACCAGACGAGCAGTTGGGAACGGAGCGTCTGGTTTTAGTCGGAGAAGTCCGCTCGCCTGTCACAGAGAATCTCAAGGATCTCGCGGCGATCATTTACCGCAAATGTTTCCTTGGTTTATCACTCACGCCCGGCGACATCGTTCTCGTCCCATCAGGGACGCTTGCAAAAACATCGAGTGGAAAACGGCGTCACCGCTATTTCCGGAAGCTTTACATGGAAGGAGGCCTGGAGCCGGCCCGAATGGCGCTCTTAGACTCGGTGACTTCAGATTCAATAACAGTTGCCGTCGTTACGGCTCAAGATACTGGAAATCCATCTTGAGCAAAATTAGAGACTGCCGCTGAAGTGATGATTTTTTTAGTTCGAGAGCTTGTTCGTGCTCAAGGCAATATCAACGCGACCATCCGTCATAGCTGAACGCGAAAAATAACAAATCGGAGCCGAAGCCGACCAATGCACAACCTGACTAGTCCTACTGCGCGTGTGTCTCTTGCGCTTAGAACCGCCCTACTGGTTCTACTTCTGGCGACTCTGGCGCTCGCACAGACAAATTCTCCTGACCCACAGGTAGAGTCTGCTGACGTTGAATCGCGGGTCGAAGCAATTGTGGGCAAGATGACTGTTGAGGAGAAGATTGATCTTCTTGGCGGAGTGGATGGTTTTTTCACCCGTGGTGTTCCCCGGCTCAATGTGCCGCGTTTCAAAATGGCGGATGGACCGTTCGGAGTGCGTAACTTTGGCCCCGACACCACGGTAGCGGGTGGGATTGCGCTCGCAGCCACCTGGAACCCAGCACTTGCCCAACAGGTAGGAGCGGAACTAGGCCGGGATGCGAGGGCTAAAGGTGTTCATTTTCTTCTGGCCCCTGGTGTCAATATTTATCGCTCACCGTGGAATGGCCGGAACTTTGAATATTTTGGCGAAGACCCATACCTTGCTTCGCGTATGGCTGTTGGATTCATCAATGGTGTTCAAACCCAGGGGGTGAGCGCAACTGTTAAGCATTATCTGGGAAACAATTCTGAATTTGCCCGGCATACTGTGGATTCCGTGATTGACGAACGGACATTGCGGGAAATTTATATGCCAGTGTTTGAGGCAGCGGTGAAGGAGGCTCACGTCGGCGCTGTGATGGACTCCTACAATCTGACGAATGGGCAGTACATGGCACAGAATAACCATTTGAACAATGAGGTGCTGAAGAAAGAATGGGGCTTCGATGGCATGCTCGTATCCGATTGGTTTGCCAATTTCAGCACCCTGGATGCAGTGAATGCCGGGCTGGATTTGGAAATGCCGGTCGCGCTCCACATGAATCGAGAGAGCCTGCTGCCCGCGATTGAGCAGGGAAAAATCTCAATGGCAACCATTGACGATAAAGTCCGCCGTATTCTACGCGTCGGCATGCGGTTCGGCTGGCTAGACCACGATCAGCTTGATCTCTCTGTCCCCCGATACAACCAACAAGGGCGCCATGTTGCACTCCAGACTGCGCGAGAAAGCATGGTGCTGTTAAAGAATGAGAACAGCTTGCTTCCATTAAATAAGAGAGCCATCAAGTCGATCGCCATGATTGGTCCGGACGCGTATCCCGCGGCCGCAGTGGGAGGAGGCAGCGCGCGTGTGCATCCCTTCAATGCAGTGAGCTTCCTTGAAGGCCTCAGCAATTATCTTGGCAAACCAGGAAAGGTTTTCTATGCTCCCGGCTTGCCTACCCTGCACGAATGGGCAGAAGCGACTCAATTTATGACCGCTGCGACCGGTGGTCAGCACGGACTGCAAGCTGAACACTTTCAGGGAATTGAGTTAAAAGGACCTGCCACGGTAACACGAACTGAGCAGCATATTGATTTCGGCCCCGACTCCAGAACTGCCTTTCCTGATGGCACGGCGTCTGACCGCTGGACCGGGTATTACCTTCCCACAAATGCAGGATCTTATGATGTTTTTATAGCCTCCACCGGTGAAGATGGCGGCTACTTCCGCCTATATATAGATGATAAGTTGATTTTTGATCATTGGACCTCTGGAATGACCATGGTGCCGTGGACGACTCTTTCCTTTGACGCTACGCCACATAAAATCATACTGGAACACCGCGGCCGCTCACGCCAACCGATATCCATATTGCAATTGGGGATCGTGCAGCATGACACTGTCGTAAGTACTGAAGCAAAAAAATTGGCGGCAAGCGCGGAAGTTGTTGTGTTGGCCGTAGGCTTTGATCCAAACAGCGAAGGCGAAGGCGCTGATCGGACTTTCCGTTTGCCTCCAGGGCAGGAAGAGTTGGTAAAGCAGATTCCGCGATTAACAAAAATGTGGTGCTTTTGATCACCGCAGGCGGAGCCGTGGATATGACTCCATGGCTGGACTCAGTTCCTGTGGTTTTGCAGACGTGGTATCCCGGCCAGGAAGGTGGAGCGGCCCTGGCGGAAATTATTTTTGGCGATGTAAATCCTTCAGGACGCCTGCCGGTGTCCTTTGAACGCCAGGAGAAAGATAATCCCGTATACGATAGCTACTATCCAAGCAATAATTCCAAACAAGTGGTGTACAAAGAAGGGGTGTTCGTGGGTTATCGAGGCTACGAACATAATGGAACTAAGCCACTATTCCCTTTCGGTTACGGGCTTTCCTATACTACGTTTGTTTACCATAATCTTGCTGTGGCGCACGCCGGAACTAACGCTACCGTATCCTTCGATATTACCAACACGGGAAAGCGTGAGGGAGATGAGGTCGCGCAGATCTACGTCGGCGACAAGCACGCAAAAATCCCTCGCCCTGCCAAGGAGCTAAGAGGATTTGCGAAAATCCATCTGCGCCCTGGCGAAACTCGGCACGTTACGATAAAGCTTGACCGTCGCTCATTCTCTTACTATGACGTTGATCTTAAGCAGTGGCATATGGATCCGGGAGAATTTGAAATTCTTGTAGGTCAGTCTGTAGAACAGATCAAACTGCGGGGGAAACTTACGCTTAAGGATGATCTCTAGGATTCTTGCTATCGGCGTTTCCGCTCATCAGAGATCGCTAAACTTTCTCAAACGGAGTTATATGCCACTCAGAAATATTTTCCCATTCTGGAATACTTTCCCATTATGGGAATATGCTGTAGTTCTTTCTGACTAGAACATTAAGGAAAAACACTATTCATCGTTATAGTTTTAAACTAACTGCTTGCTAGCCTTCGGATTTGTTGAATTCGCAGTAATATATCTACCGATTTTATTGAGAGTGACCTTGATGGAAGTGGTTATCGGTCTGTTGATAGGGTTTGCCATTGGAGCCACCGGTGTGGGAGGAGGCACGCTGATGGTGCCGGCCCTTATTTTCCTGCTCGGATTTCAGGCGCGGACCGCTGTCGCCACTGCTCTTCTTTTTTCAACCTGTGTAAAGATACTAGGGTCGGGCGTATATTTCTGGCACAGAAAAGTTGATCTCCGCACGCTGGCGTATCTGCTTTATGGCGGACTGCCCGGCGCGATCATCGGGGCACTCCTGCTGAAGAGGGCGCACACGCGGGGAGCGGAAGCCTGGATTCTTTTTACGGTGGGATTGATTGTGATTGTTTCCGCCGGTTTGAGCTTGCTTCACGGTGTGACTGCCAATACGCGGTGGAGATCACGCACATATCTGCTTTCGCCTCTCAGTTTTATCCTGGGCATTGAAACCGGCTTTTCCTCCGCCGGAGCGGGCGCTCTTGGAACAGTCATGTTATTCAATCTGACCGCGCTATCACCTGCTTTGGTGGTGGGAACGAATCTGGTGTTCGGATTGATCCTTTCGGCCACCGCAGGAGGAATCCACGCCGGAAGCTGCGATTTTAAAGCTCTTGCGCAGCTTGTCCCGTCCGGATTGGTTGGAGTGTACATTGGGTCCCGTGTTTCACTTGGCTTGTCTGTGAATGTGCTTCGCAAGGCGGTGCTCTACTGCACCATATTATTGGGCGCTCTTTTGCTTGGGAAAGGGATTGCGGCAATTTGAGTCAGGGTTGCTGCGCTACGTGAGTTCATTATTTCAATGGAACATATTCATGGAAAAGGGGATTGGAGGCGTGACTCGTCCGATGGAAGGTAATGAATCCGGAAGAAACGGGAGGCATCCGACGATAGCGGTTGACTTTGACGGCGTGATTGCCGATTACGACGGTTGGAAAGGCCCTGAAATTTTGGGTTCGCCCCGGCAGGATGTAATCGCGGCTTTGCGTCAACTTCGCAGCCATGGATGGAAAATTATTGTCTATACCACCCGTGGCATCGATGAACTCCGCCCTTACTTGACTGAGCATGAAATTCCTTTTGATGAGATCAACTGCAACTCTGCTTATCAAACAAGTGGTTCAAAACCCGTGGCCACGGTTTACTGGGATGATCGTGCATTCTGCTATTCCGGGAACGCTCTTGACGACTTGCCAAGAATTCTCAATTTTCGGACGTGGTCAGGACGGGAGTAGCCATGGGCAACCATAATCTATCCCATCTTGATGCTCTTGAGGCCGAGAGCATCTATATTCTTCGCGAAGCGGCCGCAGAGTTTTCCCGCCCTGCTCTCTTGTATTCCATCGGCAAAGATTCTTCTGTCATGCTTCGCCTGGCCCAAAAAGCATTTTATCCAGCTCCGATTCCCTTTCCGTTCGTGCATATCGACACTACTTATAAATTCCGTGAAATGATCGAGTTTCGCGATCGGATCTGCAGCGAACTGGGCGTAAAGCTGATCGTCCATACCAATCATGAGGCCATCGCGATGGGCGCTAATCCTTCCCGGCTGGGCCCAAGTAAATGCTGCGCCCTGCTCAAGACCAAGGCCCTGCTCGATGCGCTATCTCAAAATGGAATTGACGCCGCAATCGGCGGAGCGCGCAGGGATGAGGAAAAGTCTCGCGCCAAGGAGCGTATTTTTTCCTTTCGCGATGCCTTTGGCCAGTGGGACCCGAAAAATCAGAGGCCTGAATTGTGGAACCTTTACAACAGCAGAATCGACAAAGGTCAGAGCGTCCGCGTCTTTCCGCTTTCCAACTGGACGGAACTGGACGTCTGGGAATATATCCGCCGTGAAGAGATTCCGGTTGTACCGTTGTATTTTGCCAAAGAACGTGAAGTCGTGGTCCGCGGAGATAAGTTGATCATTCCCGAGCACGGAGGCGAGCGGCTTTCTTCTGACCGGGTGGAAGTCATACGATCCCGCATGCGCTCTCTCGGCTGTAGCCATTGCTCCGGCGCCATCCGTTCGGAAGCTGATTCGATCAGCGGAATCATCGACGAGTTGAAAGCCATCCGGCGCTCAGAACGCGAGAACCGGCTTATTGATCACGACCAGGAAGGCTCAATGGAGCTGAAAAAGAGAGAGGGGTACTTCTGAGTTCTGTTTCTCCAGCACCGGTCCGCAGTCTTTTGCGCTTCCTCACCGCAGGCAGCGTGGATGATGGTAAATCTACTTTGATAGGACGCCTGCTCCACGACTCAGGCGGAGTCTACGAAGATGAATTGGCTGCGTTGCGCAAGCTTCCGTCTGCGAATGGATTTAAATTCGATCCTTCTCATATCACTGATGGCCTGAAGGCTGAACGCGAGCAAGGAATCACCATAGACGTGGCTTACCGCTATTTCTCTACTCCCCGGCGCAAATTCATCATTGCCGATACACCAGGGCACGAGCAATACACGCGCAATATGGTTACGGGAGCATCGACCGCTCACGTTGCCGTGTTGCTTGTGGATGCGCGCAAAGGCATTCTAATCCAGACGCGCCGCCATGCTTATATAGCGTGGCTGCTTGGGATCAGGAACATCATTGTTGCCGTCAACAAAATGGACCTCGTCGGATTTGATCCGGAAGTGTTTGAGCGCATCCGGCAGAGTTTCATGGAATTCGCTTCTCCTATGCGATTACAGGAAATCGAGTTCATTCCCATGAGCGCTCTGGAAGGCGATAATGTGATTGCGCGAAGCGGAAATATGCCGTGGTATGAAGGCAGGCCGCTTCTGGAGACATTGGAGTTCATCCAGATTCACGAGAACGACAGCTCTCAAAATTTCCGTTTTCCCGTGCAAATGGTAATCCGCTCCGGACAGGACTTTAGAGGATACGCTGGAACGATTGCTTCCGGGGACCTCCGGCCCAACGCAGAAGTGCTTGCTCTGCCCTCCGGACGGCAGGCCACCATCGACCGCATCGTTAAGTATAAAGAAGATCTCGAGCACGCGTTCGCGCCGATGTCCGTCATAGTTTCACTGCGGCAATACATCGACTTGGGACGCGGCGACATGCTTTGTGATCCACATCGTCCCCCAGCTCTGTCAAAACGTTTCCGGGCAAAGCTCATCTGGATGTCAACTTCGCCTATGAAAGTCAACGAGCCCTATTTGCTCAGGCACACGACGCAAATGGCGTGTATGAGCGTGGTGAAACTGCTACACAAAATAGATCTGGATACATTGACCCCGATACAGGCGGACTCGTTGCAATGCAATGAAATTGGCGAAGCGGAAATTGAAACCCATAAACCCATTTTGTGTGATCCATACACCGTCAATAAGACCTGCGGAAGCTTTATTGTTGTCCATCCTATTTCCAACGCTACATTAGCCGCAGGCATCGTTTCCGATCCGCTCGCGGAAGACACCGCCTCGCTGAACGCATTCCCCGCACCCGCCGCACGCAACGGAGAGAGTCAGGGAATTATTGTCTGGATCACGGGGCTGAGCGGTTCCGGCAAGACAACGATTTGCAATGCGGTGCATACTGAACTGCTGGCGCGCGGCATCCGCGTGGAAATGCTGGATGGCGACGTCATACGCAAGCACCTGAGCCGCGATCTGGGATTCAGCAAAGCTGAGCGCGATGAAAATATTCGCCGGATCGGATTTGTAGCGCATTTACTCACCCGCAACGGAGTAGTCGCTCTGGTTTCAGCCATCTCGCCCTATCGCGCGATTCGCGACGAGATTCGCGCAACCATGGGAAGATTTCTGGAAGTGTTCGTGAATGCGCCGCTGGAAGTTTGTGAACGGCGCGATCCCAAAGGTCTGTACAAAAGAGCGCGCGCCGGCGAGTTCCCCGGTTTCACTGGAATCGATGATCCATATGAGCCTCCGCTTTCACCCGAGATCGAGTGCAGGACCGATCTTGAAAGCGAAAAAGAGAGTGTGGACAAGGTCTTGGGGGCGATCTTGAAAGCTATTCAATAGAGAAGTCAAACCTTGTATAAGCTATCGAAGCCGCGCCAGCACGGCGCTCCACTTCTGTAAATGCAAGATGTTGGATAAAAATGCGGAGGGCCCGGCCATGATTGCCGCCTGCGGCCAATGTTGAAACCACTCGGCAATCGTGCGGCTGTGCTCCTGGTCGACAAAATAAAACTTGTTCTTCCTACCGAACCGCTCGCGCCACCGATTTTGTAGTGAATTCCTTCCAGATAAGGATTTGCTGTTTCAGCCTTTGCTGCCATTTTCGCGAATTGCAGATCAACTTATGCGAAATCAACGC
>Ga0209810_1005086_pt1 | contig 12139 bp, 9 predicted proteins | sample Coa_R1_7_FD_187159 | JGI IMG/M metagenome (GOLD analysis project Ga0209810, IMG submission 187159) | Surface soil microbial communities from Centralia Pennsylvania, which are recovering from an underground coalmine fire - Coalmine... | ecosystem: Environmental > Terrestrial > Soil > Unclassified ...
CCTCCTACGTTGCCTCCGAGGACGACCGAGGCAAGGATGCGGTACTCCGCGCCGCCTGGTCGCAGCCGTGACAGATAAGCAGCCGCATCGGACGGAACGAACGTTCGCCGGGGCGGAGGCTCGGGTCGCAGCCGCGGCCGGTCGCGCCAGCGCACGACCGTGAGGTGCGGCAGCCAGGGCCGACGCTCGCGCCGGAAGGCGCCGAGCGCCTCGAGCCGGCCCTGCAGGTCGTCCGCGAGGCTGGCCGCCCGGCCGCCCTCGTCGGCGAGGACGAGCATCCCGACGCTGCGCGTCTCGCGGTACCGGTCGAGGGTGAGCCGGATCCCGCCGCCGGAGCGGAGCGCGGCTCCGCGCAGGGCGTCGACGATCGCGCCGAGCTCGCTCGCGGGCCGCAACCCCAGGAAGGCGAGCGTGACGTGCAGGTGCTCCCGCGCGACGAGCCGGCCGGCGGTGAGCTGCCGGCGCCAGCGGTCGACCTCGTCGAGGACGTCCTCTGGCACCCGAAGCGCGAGGAAGAGCCGTAGCCGCTCATCGCCGGGCACGCTAGCCGGAGAGGTCATACGGCTTCGTCGCAGGTTCCCGTCAAGAGCGCACGCAGGAGGTGGAGCGCCGACACGGTCGCCCGCGCTCGCACCTGCTCGCGCTCGCCCGGGATGTCGAGCGTGCGGGCGAGCGCGCCGTCGGGGCCGCTGGCGTGCAGGTGCACACGGCCGACCGGCTTGCGGGGCGTCCCGCCGCCGGGGCCGGCGACGCCCGTCACCGAGACCGCGACGTCGGCTCGCAGCCGCTGCCGCGCGCCCTCCGCCATCGCCTGCGCCACCTCGGCCGAGACGGCCCCGTGCGTTGCGAGCAGCTCGCCGGAGACGCCGAGCTCGTCCCGCTTCACGTCGTCGGCGTAGGCGACGACTCCGCCGAGGAAGCTGGCGCTCGCCCCGGCCACGTTCGTCAGCCTCGACGCGACGAGCCCGCCCGTGCACGATTCCGCTGTGGCGAGCGTGAGTCGCCGCGCCCGCGCGAGGGCGAGCACGAGCTCCTCGACGGGGCGCTCGTCCCGGGCGAACAGCCAGGGCGCGAGACGTGCGGCGAGCTCCGCCTCGAGCGCCTCGGCCCGCGCCTCCGCAGCAGGCTCTACCAGCAGGTCGACGTGGATCTCGAGCTCGCGCGCGCAGACGGTCGCCTCCACCCCGTCCTCGTCGCCTCCGGCCTGCGCGAGCGCCTGCGCCACCGCCGACTCGCTCACGCCGAAGAAGCGCAGGACGCGGTGGCCGCGCGGTCGGCCCGTCGCGACGAGCGCCTGCAGGGGGGCGCTTGCGCGCACGCTCGGCCACAGACGCCGCAGCTCGGCCGGCGGGCCAGGCAGGCAGACGACGACGCAGCCGCTCGGCGCGCGCAGCGCGAGCGCCGGGGCGGTGCCGGCCAGGCCGACGGGCACGGCCGAGGCGGGCCGAGTCGCCTGCTTGCGGACGCCGGGCGCGAACTCGGCGTACGGCCGGCCCAGGCGGTCGGCGACCGCCCGGGAGACGGCCCCGATCTCGCGCTCGAGCGCCTCGTCGACCACGAGCTCGAGCCCGGCGGCGCGTGCGAGCAGCTCGACCGTCCGGTCGTCGTGGGTCGGGCCGAGACCGCCCGAGACGAAGCAGGCGTCCGCCTCGAGCGCCTCGCGTAGCGCCGCCTCGAGCTCGGACGGCGTGTCGCCGACGATCGTGATCCGGACCGGCTCGAGCCCCAGCCGCAGCGCCTCGGCCGCGAGGAAGGGGCCGTTGCGGTCTGGGCGCTCGCCGCGGACGAGCTCGCTGCCGGTGACGACGACGTGCACCCGGGGCCGCGCGCTCGCCGCAGCCTGCAGGGAATCCGCGCCGCCTGCTCCGCTTGTCACCCCGAGAGGCGGGTCGTCCGCCGCGGAGGAACCAGCACGCGCACGTCGCGCCCGGCGGGCAGGGCGACCACGCGTCCGTCGAGCGTTACCCGCAACGCGGCCGGGCGCCGCACGAGCAGGTAGAAGCGGCTGCCCGCCAGCCGGTCGACCTCGCCCGCGGAGACGGTGCCCTGCAAGATCAGCGGGCCGCTGGGCGTGCTGCGCCGCACCTCGACGTACGTGCCGGGCGCGACGCCTCGCAGCACGAGCTGCGGCCCGGGCGCGCCGGCGTGCCGCCGGGCGTCCGGCGCGGGCCGCCGCGAGCCCGAGCCGCCGGGGCGCCAGGCTGCGAAGACGAGTGCCGTCACGGCGACGAGGACGGCGAGGACCAGCACGAGGGCACGCCGCTCGCTGCCGCGGCCCGGTGGCCGGGCGCGCCTCGTGCCGCTCCGGCGGGGCAGGTCGTCGCGCCAGCTCACCGGAAAGCGGGAGGCGTACTCCTCGGCGTAGACGTCGCCGTCGAGGCCGAGGTAGCTCGCGTACGTGCGGAGAAACCCCCTGGCGTACGTGTCGCCCGGGATCGCGTCGAAGTCCTCCTCCTCGAGCGCGCGGATGTACTTGGCCCGGATCTTCGTGGCGAGCTCGACCTCGCCGTAGCCCAGCCCCTGCCGCTCGCGCGCCGCGCGCAGGCTGTTGCCGATCTCGAACACCGGCGCAGTCTACGGCTAGTGCTCGAGCCGGAGCAGGAGCTCGTACAGGCCGACGGCGATCGAGGCGCTGAGCGTGCAGCAGATGCCGGCGATCGCCAGCACCCGCGCGAGCCCGAGCCAGAACCGGCCGCCCGTGCGGCGCAGCGTTCGCGCGAGCGCGCCGCGGGCGCCGCGGGCGAAGAGCAGCGACAGGGTTGCCGCGACGGCGGCGACCGGGATCGCCCAGACGGCGTCGAGGAGCACGGCGCCCGGGATCTTCCTCGTCAGCTCGATCGCGGCAGGGATGACGCCGACGGCGACCGCGCCGCAGAGCAGGGCGAGGAAGGCGCGGTAGTTCGGCTGCCGCCGCTGGGAGAGGCTCGAGGTCCGGACGGCCACGTCAGCTCGCCATTGTAGGCGGCCGCACGACGATCGCCCCGCCGGCCCGTCCCGGCTGGCCCTACTGCTTCGTGTACGGCCTGCCGTCGGCGGCCGGCGGGACCGAGCGACCGATCAGCCCGGCGACCGCGATCAGCGTCAGCACGTACGGCAGCGCCTGGAAGAGCGTCGCAGCCGAACCGGAGTAGACGGGCAGGCGGAAGGCGAGCGCGGTCGAGAAGCCGAACAGCAGCGCGGCGCCCCAGGCGCCGAACGGGCGCCAGTTGCCGAAGATCATCGCCGCGAGCGCGATGAAGCCGCGACCCTCGGTCATGTTCTCGGTGAAGCTGCCGCCGCCGAAGCCGATGGAGAGGAAGGCGCCGCCGAGCGCGGCGAGCATCCCGGAGACCACGACCGCCGCGTAGCGGACGGCGTAGACGTTGATCCCGACCGTGTCCGCCGCCCGGGGATGCTCGCCGCAGGCGCGCACTCGCAAGCCGATCGAGGTCTTGAACAGGACGATGTACGAGAGCGGCACGAAGGCGATCCCGATCCAGATGAGCAAGTTCAGGTCGCCGATGGCGGGCCCGAGGAACGCCAGGTGGTCGATGCCGGGGATGGCCACGTTGGGAATCGTCGAGACGCCGGCCGGGATGTTCTGGTTGCCGTACAGCTGCTCGAAGAAGTAGCCCGTGATGCCGAGGGCGAGGAAGTTGATCGCCATCCCGCTCACGATCTGGTCGGCCCGAAGGTGCACCGACCAGTAGGCGTGTACGAGCGCGAGCAGGCCGCCGGCGACGACGGCGGCGAGCAGGCCGACGGCCCAGCTCCCGCCCTTGTCGGCGCCGTAGACGCCCCAGAAGGCGCCCATGAGCATCATCCCCTCCAGCCCGACGTTCACGACCCCGCTTCGCTCCGACACCATCCCGCCCAGCGCCCCGAACGTGAGCGGGGTCGCGAATACGAGCACCTGCGCGATCAGGTCGGCCCGGAAGACGACCTCGAGGTTCGCGGAGCTCGACCGCGTGGCGAGCACGCCCAGGCCGAGCCCGAGGATCCCCGAGGCGACCGCCCCCCAGCCGACGCGCCGCACGCCGCGCGAGACGGCCCAGATACCGGCCGCCAGCGCGAGCACGCCGATGGCGACGGGCACGAGCAGCGAGCGGGCGGTGAACGGCGGAATGGCGCTCCAGAAGGCGGCGAGCCCGAGCGCGCAGCCGAGCACGGCCACGACCTTCGGCGAGAGCCCGAAGCGCGTCTCCGGCCGGAGCGCCTGCGCGTGATTCGTCACGTCGTCGCCGCCGCTCGGCGTCGCAGGCGCAGCTTGCGCCGCGCGTTCCAGAGGTAGAGGATGAAGATGTCGGCCCCGACGAAGAGGACGATCAGCCCCTGGATCATCGACGTCAGGTTGCCGGCGAGGCTGGGGTCGAACACGTTCGGGTTCAGGCCACGGGTCGTGCCGTAGAGCAGCCCGCCGAAGAGGAAGGCGGCGATGCCCGTGCCGATGGCGGTGTTGCGCCCGAGCAGCGCGACGGCGATCCCGAGGAACCCGATCTGCGAGGCCTGCACGTCGAGGACGCCGAACTGGAACAGGTAGCCCAGCATGTCGAGCGCGCCGGCCAGCCCGGCGAACGCGCCGGAGATGGCCATCGCCTCGATGTACTTGCGCTTGACGTCGATGCCGCCGTAGGCGGCGGCCTCCGGGTTGTAGCCGACGGCGCGCACCTCGTAGCCGAGCGTCGTCCGGTTGAGGAGAAGCCAGAAGACGACGAGCGCCGCCAGCGCGACGAAGAAGCCGTAGTCGAGGCCCTGCAGCACCGGGCTCCCCCAGAAGACCGGGATGTGCGCGCTCGGAGCGATCGTGCCCGACTCGGGCGCGGCCGGGTTGTACGTGTTCTGCAGCGGCCCGCCCTGCCCGAACAGGTACTGGCCACCCCAGATCGCGATCCAGTTGAGCATGATCGTCGAGATCACCTCGTGCGCGCCGGTCGCCGCCTTCAGGAAGCCGGCGATGCCCGCCCAGACCGCACCGGCGACGGTGGCGGCGCCGATTCCCAGCAGGACGTGCGGAAGCGTCGGCCAGGAGGCGAAGTCGACGCCGACCCAGTTGGCGACGATCAGCCCGACGAGGTACTGGCCCTGCCCGCCGATGTTGAACAGGCCGCAGCGGAACGGGAAGGCGACGGCGAGACCGACCAGGATCAGCGTCGTGGTCGTCAGCAGCGTCTGGCTCAGGTTGAACGCGGAAAGGTGGGTCGTGTTCGTGTCCCAGGGGATGTGGAAGAGCCAGTCGAAGCCGGCCCCGTCCCAGATCCCCTTGTACGCGGTCCACGGGTTGTGTCCGGTGGCGGCGACGACGATGCCGCCCGCGAGGAAGGCGAGCACGGCGGTCAGCACGGGCACGATCAGCCCCCCGGCGCGCTGCGCGGCCCCAAGCCGGACGGCGAACCCGGGCGACGGCTCCTGCTCGGGCGGCACGTTCAGGGGTGCCGCCGCGCTCAAGCGGCCACCTGCCTCCTGCCGCCGAGCATCTCGAGCCCGATCTCCTCCTCGCTGGCGCCGGCCGCATGCTCGCCGACGATCCGCCCCTCGTACATCACGAGGATGCGGTCCGCGAGCGAGAGGACCTCGTCGAGCTCGAGCGAGACGAGCAGCACCGCCCGGCCGGCGTCCCGCTCCGCCACGAGCCGCCGGTGCACGTACTCGATCGCGCCGACGTCGAGCCCGCGGGTCGGCTGGGCGGCGATCAGGATGGCCGGGTTGCGCGACAGCTCGCGCGCGACGACGACCTTCTGCTGGTTGCCGCCCGAGAGGGCGCCGGCCAGGGTGAGCGGACCGCCGCCGCGGATGTCGAACTCCCGGATCAGCTGCACCGCCCGCTCGACGAGGCGGCGCGGGGAGAGCCAGCCGCGCCTCGCGTTCGGCGGCTTGTCGTAGTCGTGAAGGGCGAGGTTCTCGGCCAGGGTGAACTCGAGCACGAGGCCGCGGCGGAGGCGGTCTTCCGGGATGTGGCCCACGCCGGCGTCGATCATCGTCCGCGCCGTGTAGTCCGCGAGCTCGCGGCCGGCGACCGCCACCGTCCCGGCAGCAAGCGGTCGCAGCCCGGTCAGCGCCTCGACGAGCTCGGTCTGGCCGTTGCCGTCGACCCCGGCGACGGCAACGATCTCCCCGCCTCGCACGGAGAACGAGACGCCGCGCACCTTGGCGAGCCCTCGCTCGTCGACCACGTGCAGATCCCGCACGTCGAGCACGACGTCGGCGGGCGACGGTTCCGCCTTGTCCACCCGCAGCAGCACGTCGCGTCCGACCATCATCCGGGCGAGCCCCTGCTCGGTCGCGCCTTCCCGGGGGATGGTGTCGATCCTCTTGCCCCGTCGCAGGACCGTGATCCGGTCGGCGATCTCGAGCACCTCGTTCAGCTTGTGGCTGATGAAGATGATCGACTTGCCGTCCGCCTTCAGGCTGCGCACGATCGCGAACAGCTCCCCCGCCTCCTGCGGGGTCAGGACGGCGGTCGGCTCGTCGAGGATCAGGATGTCGGCGCCGCGGTACAGGGCCTTCAGGATCTCGACCCGCTGCTGCTGGCCGACGGTGATGCGCGAGACGAGCGCGGTGGGATCGACGGTGAGGCCGAACTGCTGCGAGAGCTCCCGCACGCGTTGCTCCGCGCCTCGCTCGTCGAGGAGGAGGCCGTTCCGCACCGGCTCGACGCCGAGGACGATGTTCTCGGCGACCGTCATCACCGGGATCAGCATGAAGTGCTGGTGCACCATGCCGATCCCCGCCTCGATCGCGTCCTTGGCAGAGGAGAATGAGACCCGCTTGCCGCGGACGACGATCTCTCCCTCGTCGGGCTTGGTCAACCCGTAGAGGACGTTCATCAGGGTCGACTTGCCGGCGCCGTTCTCGCCGAGGAGCGCGTGCACCTCGCCGGCCCGCACGTCGAAGTCGACGTGGTCGTCCGCGACGACCCCCGGGTAGCGCTTCGTGATCCCCCGCAGCTCGAGGACGGTCGCGGTCGTGTCCGCCATCGCGACGATTGTAGGCGCCTGCCGGTGAGGGGACGGGCGGGCGCCCGTCCCCTCGACGACGGTTCGGCTAGCTCACGTCTTCCCGACGCGGGCTCCCCGCAGCAGGCCGAGCAGGGGCGAGCCCTTGGCGACCGGCACCTTGACCTTGCCGGCGATGATCTTCGCCTTCAGCGCGTCCATCTTCTTGATGAACGCCTTCGGCACCTTGGGGCTGATCTTGCCCACGCCGACGCCGTTGTTGTTCAGGTCGAAGAGCAGGTCGTGGCCGCCCTTGAACTTGCCCTCCTTGGCCTGCTTGATCGCGTCGAAGATGCCCACGTCGACGCGCTTGAGGGCGCTCGTCAGCACGTGCTTCGCCAGCTTGTACTGGTCGACGTCGACGCCGATCCCCCAGATTCCCGCCTGCGCGGCCGCGTTGAGCGTGCCGAGACCGCAGCCGCCGGCGACCTGGAACTCGACCTTCGAGCCCTGCCCGATCTGGTTCTGGGTGATCGCCTTGCACTTGTCCTGCGCGACGAAGTCCTGCGAATAGCCGACGAGCACCTTGATGCGGCGGTCGGCCAGGTGGGCGCAGTAGTTGTAGCCGACGATGTAGTCGTCGACCGCCGGGATCTTGATCCCGCCCACGGCGCCGATCACCTGCTTGCCGCCGGCGGCCTTGACCATCTCGCCGGCCAGGTAGCCGACGAGGCAGCCGGCCTGGTTCGACGCGTAGACGAGCCCCTCGATGTTCTTGATGCTCTTCGCGTTCTTGAAGTCGGGGCCCCGGACCGAGTCGTCGGTGATGGTGAAGTCGACGTTCGGGAACTGGGAGGCGACCTGCGCGAGCGTCGGCGCGAGCAGGTAGCCGGCCGCCGAGACGATGTTCGCGCCTTCGCGGACCGCGGTCGTCAGGTTCGGCAGGTAGTCGGAGCTCGAGTTCGACTGCAGCGCGATCTTCTTGACGCCGAGCCGGGCTACGGCCCGGTTCAGCCCCGCGAGCTGATCCTGGTTGAACCCCTTGTCGTTGAACTTGCCGATGTCGCTGACGAGCGCCGCGGTGAACGGCTTCGACGACTTCTTGTGTGCCGCTGCCACGCTGCCCGCGAGCGCGAGCGAGCCGACCAGCACAAGGGCCGCAGCGACGAGCACTGACCTCTTCACAGACCCTCCTCGGGGAATCCGGTGGTTGGGGAATCCGGTGGTTGGTGACCCTCCGACGCGACGAGTCTAGCTTCCTCGCGTCGAAGAGTCGAGCGCGCCGCGGCGGAGGATAGGGTTGCGGCATGACCGTCCTCCGGCTGCGAACGCTCCCGTTCGACCTGACCGACGAGGAGTTCATCGCCGACCCCTATCCTCGCCTCGACGCGCTGCGCGAGGCGACCCCCGTCCTCTACGACGAGCGCTTCGACCGCTGGTTCGTCACCCGCCACGCCGACGTCCGGGCGTGCCTGCGCGACCGGCGCCTCGGCCGGAACTTCCGCCACGTCGGAAGCGAGGAAGAGTTCCGCGCCGAGACGCTCGACCCGCGCTGGTCGGACTTCTGGCAGACCGAGCGCTGGAGCCTCCTCTGGCTCGAGCCGCCCGAGCACACCCGGATCCGCAAGCTCGTCGCGGCCGCCTTCACGCCGCGGGCGGTCGAGCGGATGCGCGAGCCGGCCGCCCGGCTCGCGCGCTCGCTGCTCGAGCGCCTTCCCGAGCGGTTCGACCTGCTCTACGACTATGCGCAGCCGTACTCGATCACGCTGATCTGCGAGCTGCTGGGCGTGCCGACCGACCGCCATCGCGACCTCCTCGACTGGTCGCACGCCATGGTGAAGATGTACGAGCTGACCACGAGCGAGGCGCAGGCGGTGGCGGCGAACGACGCGGCGCGCGCCTTTCGCGCCTACGTGCTGGAGCTGATCGCCGAGCGGCGCGCCCGGCCCCGCGACGACATGGTGAGCGGTCTCGTGCAGGCGCGGGTCGACGGGGAGCGCCTCTCGGACGACCAGATCGTCTCGACGGTGATCGTCCTCCTGAACGCCGGCCACGAGGCGACGGTGAACACCGTCGGAAACGGCTTCCGCGCGCTCGCCGCCCACCCTGGGGAGTGGCAGCGGCTCGTCTCGGGAGCGGTGCCCGCCGCGCAGGCGATCGAGGAGCTGATCCGCTGGGACCCGCCGCTGCAGCTCTTCGAACGCTGGGTGCTGGAGGACGGGGTCGTGGTCGGCGGCACGCCGGTACCGCGGGGCGAGAAGCTCGCGCTCCTCTTCGGCTCCGCGAACCGCGACCCGCGCGTGTTCGCCGATCCCGGCCGGCTCGACCTCGCCCGCCCGAACGCGGGCGAGCACATCGGCTTCGGCGGCGGCATCCACGTCTGCATCGGCGCGCCGCTGGCGCGGATCGAGCTCGCCGCGAGCTTCGACGCGCTCGCCCGGCTCCGCCCCACCCTCCACCTGGTCGAGCCGCCCGCGCGCGTACCCGCGTTCGTCATCCGCGGCTACCGGTCGGTGCAGGTCGCGTCCTGAGCGGAGAGCCGCGGGCGGCTACGGGCGTTCGGCGAGCGCCGTCTCGTCGACGAGCACACGGCGCGGCTTCGAGCCCTCGTAGCCGGAGATGATCCCGCGCCGCTCGAGCATGTCGATCAGCCGGCCCGCCCGCGTGTAGCCGACCCGCAGGCGGCGCTGCAGGAGCGAGACCGAGGCGGTCTGGGTCTGGACGACGATCTCGATCGCCTTGTCGAGGAGCGGGTCGTCGTCGGGGTCGAACTCGCCGTGCTCGCCCCCCTCCTCGTCGCCGTCGGCGGCGAAGGCTTCGGGCAGCTCGAGGTAGCTCTCGTCCAGCTCCTGCTCTCGCTGGCGCGTCTGCTCGACGACGAGCGCGATCTCCTCCTCGGAGACGTAGGCGCCCTGCACGCGCTGCAGGCGGGAGGTGCCGAGGGGCTTGAACAGCATGTCCCCCTGGCCGAGCAGCGACTCCGCGCCGCCCTGGTCGAGGATCACCCGCGAGTCGGTCTGGGAGGAGACGGCGAAGGCGATCCGCGAGGGGACGTTGGCCTTGATCATGCCGGTGATCACGTCCACCGAGGGCCGCTGGGTGGCGAGGACGAGGTGGATGCCGACGGCCCGCGACTTCTGGGCGAGACGGATGACCGCGTCTTCCACCGCCTGGGGGGCGACCATCATCAGGTCGGCGAGCTCGTCGATCACGACGAGGACGTAGGGCAGCGTGGGCTCCCCCCGCTGGCGGAAGGCGCGGTTGGCCTCGTTGATGTTGCGGGCCCGCACGGTCGCGAGCCGCTCGTAGCGCCGCTCCATCTCGGCGAGGCAGTTGGCGAGCACGGCGCTCGCCTCCTTTGGGCTCGAGACCACGGGCGTGAGCAGGTGCGGCACGGCCTCGAAGTGGCTGAGCTCGATCCGCTTGGGGTCGATCAGGATCAGGCGCACCTCGTCGGGCGTCGCGCGCAGCAGGACCGAGGTGAGCAGCGTGTTCAGGCAGCCCGACTTCCCCGAGCCGGTCGTGCCGGCGATCAGGAGGTGCGGCATCCGGGCGAGGTCGGTCCAGACGGCGGCGCCCGAGATGTCCTTGCCCAGCCAGACCGCCAGCGGGCTCGCCGTCTGGGGCAGGGGCTCGAAGATGTCGCCCAGGGTGACGAGGTTCGGGGCCAGGTTGGGAAGCTCCACCCCGACTGCTTGCTTGCCGGGGATCGGCGCCAGGATCCGGATCTCGGTCGTCGCGAGGGCATACGAGAGGTCGTCCTTGAGCGCGGCGACCTTCGCGACCTTCGTCCCCGGGGCGAGTTGCAGCTCGTAGCGCGTCACGCGCGGGCCGGAGATCTGGCCGACGACGGTCGCCTCGACCCCGAAGTGCGCGAGCGTCTGGACGAGCAGCTCGGCGACCCGGGCGGCCGCCTCGACCGACTCGTCGCCGCGCTGAGGGGAGACCCTGAGCACGCCGGGGTCGGGCAGGCGGTACTCGGCGTGCTCCGACGTCACTTCCTCGAACAGGGTCGGCGGCTCCTCGAGCAGCGGCGGCGGCTCCGTCTGCAGCGGCGAGGGCTGGACGCCGGCGTGCGGGGGCGGCTGCGCGTCGCCGACGACGTCCGGGTAGGCGGCGACCCCGTCGACCGGCGGCGTCTGGGCGGCGGCGGGCGGCACGGCCGTCGTCACGCTTCCGACACGGTGGCTGCCACCGGTCTGCCGGCGGCGGGCACGAGCCCTGCGCGCGGCGACGTGCAGGCTGCGGCCGGAGCGGCGTAGCAGGGCGCCGAGGGAGGCGCCGGAGAGCAGCAGCGAGCCAGCCACGAGCAGCAGGACGCCGAGCAGCGTGGAGCCGGTCGCGCCCAGCGCGACACCGGCGGCGCCGCCGAGGAGCTGGCCGAGGTACCCGCCCTGGTCCTTGCCGAGCGTGATCAGCAGACCGGCGCCGAGGACGGCGAGCCCGGTGCGGAACGGGCGCACGTCGACGAGGGCGCTGCGCGCGACGGTCAGCCCGCCGAGCACGAAGAGGGCGACGGGCACGACGTAGCGGGCGTCCCCCACGAGCTGGCCGAGGCCCGCTCCCAGCCAGCCGCCGACGTAGCCGCCGTTCCAGCCGGCATAGAGGACGGCGCCGAGGAAGAGCCCCAGGCCGGCCGAGCCGAGCCCCCACAGCTCCGGGTGCTGGCCGCGGGGCCGTCGGCCGGACTTCGTCCGCGCCTTGCGCACCCGGGCCGGGAGCTTCGGGCGCAGCTTCGACTTCCGCTTGCGCGGCATACGCGCCGGTTCGCCGCGCCGGGCGGGCTTCCTCTATCGGCGCGGAACCTCGGCCACGAGCATGCCGTAGTAGGTGGGCGCCGCGTAGGCGAGCACGTCGGCCGGGCCCGTCTCGCCGACAGCCCCCTGGAGGACGAGCAGCTGCCAGAGCGAGTCGGCCTTCGCGGGCTCGGCGAGCGCGGCCAGGGAACGGAAGTCGAGCCGGCCGGACTCCAGGATCTCGCGCAGACGGGTGTCGTACGCGGCGGCCGCAGGATCGTAGCCGTAGGGCCCGGCGTGGTCGTGGGCGTGGCCGTGATCAGCGCTTGCGACGAGCGCGACCCGGCCGGGCAGGCTGGCCAGCGTCCGCCCGAGCGCGACGTGCTCCTCGAGCGGCCTGTCACGGGCCGGAGAGAGCACGACGACGCGCTCCGGCTGCAGGAATCGGAGCGGCACCTCGGTGCCCCAGTCGAGCGGGAACTCCGCCGTCGC
>Ga0209810_1005087_pt1 | contig 12132 bp, 13 predicted proteins | sample Coa_R1_7_FD_187159 | JGI IMG/M metagenome (GOLD analysis project Ga0209810, IMG submission 187159) | Surface soil microbial communities from Centralia Pennsylvania, which are recovering from an underground coalmine fire - Coalmine... | ecosystem: Environmental > Terrestrial > Soil > Unclassified...
GCGCGCACGTTGCCGGCGGTCGCCGGCAACCGCGAGACCGCCGTGCTGCCGCAGGCGACCGTGCCGCCCCGTGGGCGCGTCGCGCCGTCGCGCGAGCGCTCGCTCGACCGCAGCTCGACGCTGCCCTGGCCGTGGCGAGTGCTCGTGTGGGTCGTCGCCGTGCCGCTCGGTCTGGTGATCGTCGCCGTCCCGGCGCGATGGCTCGGCGTCCTGAACGGCAACAGCTTCTTCGACGTGATCAGCGGCACGGGCATCGGCCGGTACCTGCGCATCTTCTCGATCGCGCCGTTCGCCGCGCTCGTCATCGCGACGATCGCCCACGTCGCGCTCGAGCAGCTCCCCGAGTTCCTCGCGCGCCGCCGCGCGCTCGCGCGTGAAGCTGCGCAGCTCCGCCAACCCGGGCAGCCCGCGCAGGCTCCTCAGCGCGTCCGACGCGCGTCGGGCCGGCGCACCTCGTAGACGGGCAGCGGCGGAAGCGACGACGCCCACGTCCCGGCTGTCTCGACCAGCGACGCGCGCCGTTGCCCGCCCGCGCGAGCGAGCCAGCGGGCCGTCAGCAGCAGCTCGTCGATCTCGTCGCGCCGGGGTGGCAGCGTGAGGTCCAGGAACATCTCGCCTTGCACGGCGTCGCCCTCGAGCTGCGCGCGACCGTGCACGAGGACCACCGTCGTCGTCGGCGTCGTGACGACGAGACGCCGGACGGCGCGCGTGGCGTCCGCGAGCCGCTGGCGCGCGAGCGCGGACGACAGCGCGCGCAGCCGGTCGCGAGCGAGCGCGGCCTCCTCGAACCGCTCGCGCTCCGCGAGACGCCGCATGCGGTCGTCGAGCGGAGCGAGCAGCACACGCCCGTCGCCCGCGAACGCGCGCCGCACGAGCTCGACGACGCCGTCGTACTCGTCCTCGGGTGTTCGACCCGAGCACGGGCAGCACGCCACACCGAGCTGCGCGGGCACGCACGCCTCGCACGACCGCGGCGCGGTACGGCCGACGCGCCGGGTGCACCGCCGGAGCGGCACCGCCGACTCGATCGCGTCGCGTACCGCGTGCGCCGCACCCGCGGACCGGAACGGCCCGAGATGGGCGGCACCTCGACGGGCTTCACGCGTGACGGCGAGACGGGGGAACCGCTCGTCGAGCGTGAGCTTCAGGTACGCGTAGCTGCGCCACGCCTTGGCCTGCCGGTTGAAGCGCGGCTCGTGGTGCTGGATGAGCCGCAGCTCGCGCACGGCGGCCTCGAACGGATCGGCGCACTCGACGTGGTCGATCGACGCGAGCTCGCGCAGCAGCTGCGGCACCTTCCGCCGGTCGTCGCTGCCGAAGTAGGAGCGCACGCGCGCACGCAGGTTCGTCGCCTTGCCGACGTACAGGACGCGGCCGCCGCGATCGCGGAACAGGTAGACACCCGGGCTGCGCGGGAGCCGCGTCGTGAGGCGGAGCTTCGACGACGACGGGTGCGCGCGCATGCGCGGCAGCGCGACGAGATCGTCGAGGCCGAGGACGCCGAGCGTGCCGGCGCGCTCGAGGAGGCCGTGGAGCACCTCGGCGGTCGCGCGCGCGTCGTCGAGCGCGCGGTGGATCGGCTCGACGGCCGTGCGGAACCGGCGGGCGAGCGTCGCGAGGCGCAGGTTCGGGACCTCGTCGCGCACGAGCCTGCGCGCGAGCGCGACGGTGTCGACCCGTGTGTGCGCGAGGCGCGGGTACCCGAGCCGCGCGCACGCGGCATCGAGGAACGACACGTCGAAGCGGATGTTGTGCCCCGCGATCACGGTCGACGGCTCGTTGGGCCCGACGAACTCCAGCAGCGCGGGCAGCACCGCGTCGATCGGCGGCGCCGGCATGACGAGCGCGTCCGTCAGGCCGGTGAGCATCGTGACGAACGGCGGGATGGGGACGCCCGGGTTCACGAGCGTCTGGAAGGTCGCGAGGCACTCGCCGCCGCGGTACTTCACCGCGCCGACCTCGGTGATCGCGCACTCGGCCGGTGACGCGCCCGTCGTCTCCAGGTCGACGACCACGAAGGTCACGTCGTGCAACGGGATGCCGAGGTCGTCGAACGTTCGCTGACCCACGATCGCGACCGTATCGAACATGCGTTCGCATCCCGCGGATGGGGCGGCCCACTACGATTCCGGGCGTGCCTGGGACGCGCTACCGGTGCAGCGCCTGTGGGAACCTGACCCGCTTCGACGTCGTCGCCACGCGCCGTACGCGCGAGTTCCACCACTTCAGCGTCGGTGGTGAGCTGAACGTCGAGGACGGCGAGCTGCTCGACGAGCAGATCGAGCAGGTCACGTGCCGGTGGTGCGGTGCGAGCGGCGGCGCGATCGAGACCGTCGTGGCCGCGGACGAGGCGTCGTCCGCCGCGGCGGACGGCCGGGCGTGACCCGGCTCCCGCTACTCGCCGAGCAGCTGGACGACGAGCTTCCGGCTGCGGGGCCGGTCGTCGAAGTCGATGCAGACGACCTTCTGCCACACCCCGAGCACGAGCTCGCCGGACATGAAGGGCACGGTGACGGACGGGCCGATCAACGCGGCGCGGGCGTGGCTGTGACCGTTGGTGTCGGCGTTCCGCTCGTTGTGCTCCCACCGGCCGTGCTGGGGCGCCACCCGCTCGAGGACCCCGTTGAGGTCGGCGTTGCAGCCCGGCTCGTACTCGATGGTCGTGATGCCGCAGGTCGAGTGGGCCACGAACACCGTGCACAGCCCGTCGCGCAGGCCGGAGTTGTCGACGACCTTCTGCGCGTCGCCCGTGACGTCGACGACGTCGCCGTCGCCTCGTGTCTCGAGCGTGAGCTCTTCGTGACGAGCCTGCATCGGAAGCCTCCCGCGCCGGCGTCGTCGCCGGTCGCCGCTCAGTCTACGGGCTGCTCCCCGGAAGACGTCCGGGCGGCACTGCCATGAGCGACGCGGGCGTCCCGCCCGTCCCCGAGGCACTGCTCGCACCGCTGCTCGACACGGCCGCGGACCACCTGCGCGCGCTCGAGCCCGGTGACGTCCCGCTGTCGCTGCGGCCGCTCACCGGCTTCGACCGCCGCGGGTTGTCACGCGGCGCGGCACGCCAGCAGCTGCTGCGCGCGGTCGAGAGCGAGGAGGGGTTCCGCAAGGAGATGGTCGAGCGGTTCCTCGACCGGGGCGAGGTCGAGGACGTGCTCGGTCGGTGGAGCGCGAGCGACGCCGTCGCTCTCGTCGACAGCGCGGCCGAGCGTGACGACCTGCCGTTGCTCGCGTCCGCGCTGTACGCCGCGCGCCCGGACGGGTGGACGTTCGGTCTGGGCGTCGCCGTCGCCACCTACGAGCGCCGTCGTCGCGAGCAGGCGTCCGAGGACGACGTGAAGGCGTTGCGGTCCCAGGTCGCCACGCTCGAGGAGGCCCGTCGCCGTGCCGACACGGCGCGCTCCGAGTCCGAGGCCAACGTCGCCCGTCTCGAACGTGAGCTGCGCGACGAGCGTCGCTCGCGGCGCGCGCGCGAGGAGGAGGCACAGCGCCACACCGACGTCGCCCGTCGTCGCGCGGAGACGCTCGAGCGCGAGCTCGGCGAGGCCCGCGAGGCGACCGAAGCGGCCGAGGCGCGCTACCGGCGCGAGGTTGCACGCGTGCGCGCCGCGGATGCCGACGCGCGCGCCGCGCACGAAGAGGTCGCGCGGCTCGAGGGCGAGCTGGCCGATCTCGCCGAGCGCAGCTCGCGCGAGCCCGGGGTGCTCGGTCCCGCGGAGCTGCAGGCACTCGAGGACGCCGCCGAGCTCGCGCGTCGCGTCGCCGACGGCCTCGGCGTCATCGCGACGCGACATCACGACGCGGGCCGCGGCACGAGGACCGCGCCGGCTGCGGGGGACGCGGCATCGCCCGCGGACACGACGCGCGGCGGCCGCGGACGCGACGGCGGGCGCACCCGTCCCTCGCCGCCGCCCGTGCCGAAGGGTCTCGTCGCCGACTCGCCCGACGGCGTGGCCGCGATGCTGCGCGTCCCCGGCGTGGTGATGGTGGTCGACGGTTACAACGTCTCGATGCAGGGATGGCCCGACGCCGCACCGGACCTGCAGCGTGAACGGCTGCTCGCGGGGCTGACCGAGCTCCAGATGCGGACGCGCTGCGGTGTCGTGTGCGTGTTCGACGGTGCCGACGTCGGGAGCGTCCCCGCGCCGCGCCGCACGGGTGTCCGCGTGGTGTTCTCCGAGCCCGGCGAGGACGCCGATCCCGTCGTCGTGCGGCAGGTGGCCTCGTTCGTGCGTCGGGCTGCACCCGTCCTCGCCGTGTCGTCCGACCGCTGGGTGCGTGACCACGCGGAGGCGCAAGGCGCGCGTGTCGTCGGCGCGCCCGCGCTGCTCCACGTCCTCCGCGGCTGACGCGCGCTACCCGTCGCCGGTCGCCCGCAGCGCGAGCAGGGGCGAGGTCGTCGCGCGCGTGGCCCGCGGTCCGCGTGCTGTCTTCACGAGGTCGTCGAGGAGATGCTCGGGATCCAGCGCCGCGTGCTCGGCCAGGATCTCGTCGACGCCGTCGAGGCCGAGCACCTCGCCGGTCGCGGTGCGCAGCTCGCTCAGCCAGTCGGTGAAGAGGAGCATCGTGTCGCCCGGGCGCAGCATCGCGGCGAGCGGGGGATCTCCGCCACGTCGACGCCGTGCTTGCCCTCGATGCTGACGATCGCGATCGGGACGTCGAGCAGCCGCGACGCGAGCCGCACGATCCGGTCGAAAGCGCCGTCGGGCGGCGTGTCGAGGATCCGGTAGCGCTGGACCGCCTCGTGGCGGGCGGCCTCGTCCACAGCCGTCATCGGCACCTCGTCTCCGGAGACGTCGGCGCCGTCAGTGTCATACCCGCGTGGGAGGGTGACGACATGAGCGAACCCACTTCCCCGCGGACGATCCGGATCTCGTGCGACGAGTGCGTCATGGAGGGCACCGCCGCGTGCGACGAGTGCGTGGTCACGTTCGTCGTCGGACGGCGGCGAGGCGACGCCCTCGTCATCGACGCCGACGAGCAACGCGCCGTGCGCGTGCTCGCGGGCGCAGGGCTCGTGCCCGGCATCCGCCACCGGCGCCGGGTCGGGTGAGCGCGACGCGTCGGGTCAGTCGACCTCGGCGCGGAGCGCGCCGACGGTGCACGACTCCTTCGTGCGGTGGGCGAACGGGTCGTAGCGGAAGATGCGCATCGCGTTCTCGTGCGTCATCTTCGCGACCTCGTCGTCCGGAATCCCTGCGAGCTGCTTCGTGAGCGACTCGGGGGAGTGCGGCCAGCTCGAGTCGGAGTGCGGGTAGTCGCACTCCCACGTGATGTTGTCGACACCGATCGCGTGACGGTTCTCGACGCCCGTCCGATCGCTGATGTAGCAGAACGTCAGGTGCTCGCGCGCGACCTGGCTGGGGAGCTTGTCGCCGAAGTCCTGGTGCGTCCAGAACCGGTGTTGCTGGTACACGTAGTCGATCCGCTCCAACCAGTAGGGGATCCACCCGGTCCCGCCCTCGGACAGCGCGAACTGCAGGTTCGGGAACTTGCGCAGCACCTGCGACCAGAGCAGGTCCGTCGCCGCCTGCATCGTGTTGAGCGGCGTGAGCGTGATCATGATGTCGATCGGCGCGCCCTCGGCGAGCTCGAGCATGGTCGAGCTCGACCCGATGTGCAGGCAGATGATCGTCCCCTCCTCCTCGCACGCGGCGAAGAACGGGTCCCAGTGGTCGCCGAAGATGTGGGGCCAGCCGAGCTTGTGCGGGTTCTCGGAGAACGTGACCGCGTGACAGCCCTTCTTCGCGACGCGGCGCACCTCGTCGGCCATGAGCTGCGGGTCCCAGATGGGTGGGATCGACAGCGGGATGAACCGGCCCGGGTACGAGCCGCACCACTCGTCGATGTGCCAGTCGTTGTACGCGCGCAGCAGGTTCAAGGCCATGTCGGGGTCCTTGGACTTGCTGAACAGCTGACCGCAGAACTGCACGAAGCTCGGGAAGCACATGGAGCCGAGGACGCCGTTGCGGTTCATGTCCTTGACGCGCTCGTGGATGTCGTAGCAACCCGCGCGCATCATCCCGTAGTTCGTCGGCTCGATGTCGTACTCCTCGGGCGGACGGCCCGCGACCGCGTTCAACCCGATGTTCGGGATCACGTTGCCCTCGTAGACCCACACGTCGATGTCGCGCTCGTCGTCGTGGACGTTCTTCGGCGCGAACTCCTGCCACTTCTCGGGCAGGTGGTTGCGGAACAGGTCGGGCGGCTCGACGACGTGGTCGTCGACGCTGACCAGGACGAGGTCTTCGGTGCGCATGCCGTTTCCCCCGGATCGCACGATGCTGACGTCGGCGTCAGGGTACTGCCGTCGCCGACCGGCGGTCGACCACGGTCGTTTGCCTCAACACCGCGTGCGGCCGGCCGATGAAGCGACAACGGCCGTCGCGTCGGGGTGCCAGACGTAACCCCGTCGACTCTTCCCCCCAGAGCGGCGCCCCGGCGCCGGCCGACAAGCCCGACGTCGCGCGACGACCGCCGGACGGCTGGCGCCATCCGGCGGTTCGCGTCGCGGGCGTGTACGCGGTCGAGTGTGCTACTGGCCGGCGCGGACGCCCGGCATCCCGTCCGGGTACTCGATCGGGTCGAGCATCGTGTGGCCGGGCACGTTCGCCGCGACCTTCCACTTGCCGAGCGGCAGCACGACCCGGCGGAACATCCCCTCGAGCATCATGGCGCTGGCGGTGTACCACGCGAAGAACGCGGAGAACGCGAGCACCCAACCCGCGGCGCGCGTCACGCCGAGCGTCCCGGTCATCAGGCCGATCGCGGCGAGCGTCGAGCCGGCCGCGAGCGTCAGCAGGACCGAGAACAAGCCGAGGTTCTCGAACGCTGCTGCGGCGGCCGCGACCCACGTGATCGACGCGAGGACGATGAACCAGAAGCCCAGCTCGGGGAACTTGTTCGCCGGTATCGCGAAGGCACCGGCCGCACCGAACGCGTACAGGATCCCGTATCCGATCCAGAACGATCCCCACGTCCCGTGCACGGCCGTCGCCAGGCCGTCGCGTGCCTTGTAGGACCACATCGCGGCGAGGAGCTGCGCGATGCCGCCGAACGTGAGCGCGAACGGGAACAGGAACAGCGGTGACGTCGTGCTCGTGCCGTACCAACCGGCCATGTTCGCCGCGACCATCAGCGTCGCGCCCATGAACCCGAACAGCCCGAGGATCGACGGCGCCGCGATCGGGGTGAGGACGACGCGCGTCCGGCTCTCCCAGGCGGCGTGCCCGTCGCGTCCCGCCCCGGGACGCTCCTGCGGTTCGGGCATCTCGTCTCGGGAGCGGTCGTCGCGGTAGCGCCGCCGCCGGAACGGTGGCGTACGTGTCACCGTGATCCCGTAGTCGTCGTCTCTGCGCATCATCGTCAGGCCCCCTTCTCGATCGAGCGTGATCACCTCCGGTGGGGCGAGGTCGGGCGTCGCCAGAGCGTCCGAGGGCCGCGTTGCCCGCCGTGGCATCGCGCAGCTACCCAGGGCTCGGTCACGCGCAAACGGGCTGGTCGCGCCGGCTCCACGGTGCACGCGCGGCGTCACTCGGTGTGACGCGCGCGGCGCGCTAGCGTCGCCGGGCCAAGCTCTCGAAAGGGGACCGGTGGACGCGAATCATTGGAACCTCGGGCTGCTGCTGCTGCGCGTCGTGGTGGGGATCGTGATGCTGGCGCACGGCTACAACCACGTGTTCCGGGGCGGGAAGATCGCGGGCACGGGCCGGTGGTTCGAGAGCCTCGGCATGCGGCCGGGATGGATGCACGCGTGGATGGCGAGCCTCGTCGAGCTCGGTGCGGGCGCGCTGCTCGTCGTCGGTCTCATCACGCCGGTCGCTGCCGCGGGCGTCGTCGGCGTGATGCTCGTCGCGTGGATCATCAACCACCTGCGCAACGGCTTCTTCATCTTCCGGCCGGGCGAGGGGTTCGAGTACGTGATGACGCTCTGCGTGTGCGGGCTCGCGATCGGCGCGCTCGGCGCGGGTCAGTGGTCCGTCGACCACGCGGCCGGTATCGAGCTCACCGGCTGGACGGGCTTCGTCGTGACGGCGGCCGCGGGCATCGGCGGCGCGCTCGCGCTGCTCGCGGTCTTCTGGCGTCCACCCAAGCGCGAGCCGGCGTCGGCGTGACGCGTTCAGCGCCGCGTCGTCACTGGCGCGGCGTCATGTCGAGATCGGGCGGCGGGTACTCCGGGATCTTCCAGCGGAGGAATGGCTTGTCGTAGAGCTCGTGATAGCCGTTCGCGCCGTCGACCATCTCGTGGAACGCGGACTCGAACCCGTCCCAGTCCTCGTTCTCGATGCTCTGCTTGACCTTCTCGACCTGCTCCTCGATGAACTTGTACATGTTGTCCGTGTACTTCGGACGGAGGAGCACGCCCATCTCCATGAGGTTCACGGCCTCCTTCAGCTGGAAGCGCGCGAGCGGCTTGTTGTGCGCCTTGCCCGCGTAATAGCACTTCCAGATCCGCACGCCGATCTCCGGCATCACGCGCGCCATGCCGGGCTGCACGGCGCCGAGCTCCTCGAGCGTGAGCTTGCTCTTGCCGGTGTCGATGACGTGATCGTGCTCGGGTACGTCGGCCATGTCGTCCTCCCGCGGTCGTCCTCCCGCGCCCTCCGGGACCCGCACAGATACCTGACTACGATGTCAGGTAGCGCACGGGGAGGCCAACCATGCAGGTCCGCGAAGCCGTCATCGTCGACACCGTTCGCAGCGCGATCGGGAAGCGCAAGGGCGCGCTCGCGGGCTGGCACCCGACCGACCTGCTCGGCTTCACGCTGAAGACGCTGCTCGAGCGCAACGACGTCGACCCCGCGACGATCGACGACGTCGTCGGCGGTTGCGTCACGCAGTCCGGTGAGCAGGGCACGAACGTCACGCGCAACGCGTGGATCGCGGCCGGGCTGCCGTGGCACGTGCCGGCGACGTCCGTCGACCGGCAGTGCGGCTCGTCGCAGCAGGCCGTCCACTTCGTCGCGCAGGGTGTCATGGCCGGCGCGTACGACCTCGCGATCGCGTGCGGTGTGGAGTCGATGACGCGCGCGCCGATGGCGTCGAACTCGAAGGGCGGGACGGGCCCGTTCAGCCCGTCGTTCCTCGCCGCGTGCGACAACAAGCTGCTCACGCAGTTCGAGGTGTCGCAGATCCTGGCGGAGAAGTGGGGGATCACCCGCGAGGAGATGGACGCGTGGTCGCTGCAGAGCCACCAGCGCGCCGCCGCGTCGACCGACAGCGGCCACTTCGCGAAGGAGATCCTCCCGATCCCCGTGAAGGACGAGCAGGGCGAGCTCACCGGCGACGTCCTGTCGTCCGACGAGGGGATCCGGCGTGACACCACGATGGAGAAGCTCGCCGCGCTGCCGAGCGCGGCGACGTGGGACCCGTCGATCGCGCCGGACATCACGGCGGGCAACGCGTCGCAGATGAACGACGGCGCGTCGGCAATGCTCATCGCCGACCGCGCGACCGCCGAGCGACTCGGCCTCCCGATCAGGGCGCGGTTCGTGCACTTCGCCGTGCTCGCGGACGACCCCGTGCTCGTCCTCTCGGCACCGAACCCGGTGACGCGCAAGCTGCTCGAGCGGAGCGGCATGAAGATCGAGGACTTCGACGCGATCGAGTGCAACGAGGCGTTCGCCGCGATCACGCTCATGTGGGCGCGCGAGTTCGCGCCCGATCCCGCGAAGCTCAACCCGCGCGGCGGCGCGATCGCGATCGGCCACCCGCTCGGCGCGAGTGGCATCCGTCTGATGACGACGTTGCTGAACCACCTGGAGTCGACCGGCGGCCGTTACGGCTTCCAGACGATGTGCGAGGGCGGCGGGCAGGCCAACGCCACGGTCATCGAACGCCTGTCGTGAGAGATGCGGCACTGACGTACGGAAGGCGTACGTGAGTGCCGCATCTTCGGGGGCCGGTACGCTCGCCGGCGTGCAGACATCTCGTGCCGCGACACATCGCTCGCTGACAGCGTTGCGACGGGCGCGGCGCCGGCGACGGGTCGCACAGATCGACTGGGTCGACGCGCTCTACAAGGCGTACATCACCGCGGCCGTCGTCGGTGCGGCGATCGCGGGGCTCGTCATCGCGGCCGGCGGCGCGCGCGTCGACGCACGCACGCTCCACTCCGTCCGCGCGCACGGCGAGGCCTGGGTCGGTCTCGCGGTCGCGGCTGCAGTGGCGCTGGGCCTGCGCAGCGGGAGCCGCGGCGGGCCACTCGCGCTGGAAGGCGCCGACGTGTCGCACGTGCTGCTGGCGCCCGTCGACCGCGGCACCGTGCTGCGCGGCGAGGCGTGGCGGCAGCTTCGCGGTGTGATGCTCGTCGGCCCCGCCGCCGGCGGCATCGCAGGTGCGCTCGCCGCGCCCCGGTTGACGGGCGCGCTCGCCGTCTGGGTGATCGTCGGGATCGTGTTCGGCGCGCTCGTCGCGGGCGCGGTGTGGGGCTCGGCGTTGCTCGCGTCGGGTTGTCGCGTGACGGCCGCAGTCGCGACCGGTGCCGGGATCGCGCTCGTCGCGTGGACGGCCGTGGACGTCGTGGTGGGCACGACGACGTCGCCAGCCAGCCTGCTCGGGTCGTTCGCGCTGTGGCCGATGCGGTTCGACGCGGTCGCCGTCGTCGGGATCGCCGTGGCGCTCGCCGTTCCGGTCACGGGGATGCTCGTCATCGGCGGGCTGTCGATCGAGTCGGCCGAGCGGCGCGCGAGCCTCGTCGGCCAGCTGCGGTTCGCGGCGACCGTGCAGGACGTCCGCACGGTGATCGTCCTGCACCGGCAGCTCGCGCAGGAGCAGCCGCGCCGGCGCCCGTGGCTGCGTGTGCGGGCGCGCACCGAACCTGGTCACGCGTGCTGGCGGCGCGGGTGGCAGGGCGCGCTGCGCTGGCCCGCCGGCCGCGTCGCTCGCTTCTTCGTCCTCGGTGCCGTCGCGGGCGCGGCGGGCGCGGGCGCGGCAGCCGGTACGGCGCCGTCGATCGTCGTCGCCGGGGGTGCGCTGTTCCTCGCGGGCCTGGACGCGACCGAGGCGCTCGCGCAGGAGAGCGACCATCCCGACCTCGGCGCGCGCGTCCCCGTCACGCGCGGCACGCTGCTGGTGCGCCATCTCGCGGTTGCCATCTGCCTCCTCGTGCTCGGGACGGTGGTCGGCGCAGCCGTCGCGTTCGCGCTCGTCCGTTCGCTCGACGCGCTCGCGGTCGCGCTCCTCATGGTCGTTCCCGCGGCGGCCGCGGCCGCCTGCGGTGCCGCAGTCGCGGTCGTGCTCGGCGCGCGAGCACCCGGCGCCCTCGACATCTCGTTCCCCGAGTTCGCGAGCATCGGGCTCGTGCTCCGTACGGCCACACCCCCGGCGATCGCGATCGCAGGCATCGCACCCGTCCTCGCCGCGCGCCAGGCGATGCAACACGGTGGCAGCACGGTCGGGGCGGCGGCAGGCGCCGCGGTCGGCGCACTGGTGCTCGCGGCGGGCGCGGGCGCGTTCGCGTCGATCTGGGCGACGAGGCGGGCGTGAGCGAGGTCCCCGAGGTTCCGGCGATCGGCGCGTACGGCGTCGCGAAGCACTACGGCGACGTCGTCGCGCTGCACGACCTCGATCTCGTCGTCGGCGCCGGCGAGCTGGTCGCGCTCGTCGGGCACAACGGCTCCGGCAAGTCGACGTTCCTCCGGCTCGCGAGCGGGCTGCTCGACCCCACCGAGGGCGACCTCGACGTGTGCGGCGAGCCGGCCGGTTCGCTCGCGGCGCGCGCCGCGGTGTCGTTCGTGCCGGACCAACCCGTCCTCTACGACGACCTCAGCGTCGCCGAGCACCTCGAGTACGTCGCGCGGCTGCACGGGCTCACGGGCGCGCCCGCGCACGCGGACGCGCTGCTCGAACGGCTCGGGATCGCGGAGCGTGCCGACGAGCTCCCGTCACGCTTCAGCCGCGGGCTGCGGCAACGCACCTCGCTCGCGATCGGCCTCGTCCGGCCGTTCGAGGTGCTGCTCGTCGACGAGCCGTTCGTCGGCCTGGACCCGGAAGGTCAGGACACGTGCGTCGAGCTGCTCGTGAACGCGGCGGCGGCCGGAGCGGCCGTGCTCGTCGCGACACACCAGTTCTCGTTCCTCGACCGTGTCGAGCGCGTCGTCGTGCTGCGCGACGGCGTCCTCGTGCACGACGGCACCG
>Ga0209810_1005090_pt1 | contig 12127 bp, 12 predicted proteins | sample Coa_R1_7_FD_187159 | JGI IMG/M metagenome (GOLD analysis project Ga0209810, IMG submission 187159) | Surface soil microbial communities from Centralia Pennsylvania, which are recovering from an underground coalmine fire - Coalmine... | ecosystem: Environmental > Terrestrial > Soil > Unclassified...
CATCGACGATGCCGGGAGAGACTTCCGAGAGGGTCTTCTCTAAGGTCTTTTCCGCGTTGTAGGCCGGGAGCACCACCATTACTTGTTTGCCGTGAATCATCTTCTGCCTCCGTCTTGAGAGGGGCTGCATGAAGCGGATCACGCTGCGTCAAGCCGTCATGGCGCAACGCAGACGCTCCGCTGCCTGCCATTCGTTACGATCCGAAAAAGCCGCGTTCTCCGGTAAAGCTTAATCCGCAAAGGTGAGATGGTGGTAAAGCGGAGGGCATTTCGCGGTGAACAACGACCTGGGTAAGCGGCTTCCGCCGCGCGGCGGGCCGTCCAGGATACCGGCAAGAAACTCCTGCATGGGAGTATTCCTCGGCGTAGCCGCAAAGTCGAAAGCGATCTCGTCTATGGCGAATTTCTCGAAGAGCGCATCGAGACACCGATGCTCGATGCGCCGGGCAAATGCCCGGCAGCTCATCACCCAGGTATCCAGAAAGAGGATCTTTCCTTCCCGGCGTCCCGTCAGGACGGCGATCTTGCCCAGCGCGCCATATTTGTCCTTATAAGACACCATCAGCAAGAACGTATCGTGGCGCTGCAGCATGGCGCGCCACTCGCTCTCCGTATAGCGCCGGCCGTTCAGATTGAACTGGTTGGTCTTGTTGACCAACTCGAACGCCCGGGGATCCGGTGGGTCTTTGGCGAAGGCGAACGTGATCTCCGCCTCCGCCCCGGATAGAAAGCGGTCGGCATCGGCGCCGTCCGGCCTCTCTTCGAGCGGCCGGGCGCCGGCCTGCCGCAGACTCTGGAGCCGCAGCCGATCCTCTTCGGAGACGACGCTCTTGCCGAACCGGTCCCGCAACTGCTCCAGGAGGGCATAGACAGCCTGATCGTCCTGGCGGGGGAAGAGAAGGCACTTGATGCCGGGATGCGCCGCCTGTATCTCCGCCAGCTCCATCGGGCTGTCGTCCAAGCATACGACACTATCCGCGCCGATGTTCCATGCTTTCAGAATGCGCGCCACCGATTCCGATTTGGGCTGCCAGTGGACCTCCATCGGGAAGACGCAGGCGGCGGGCAGGAGCAGATCGGAACGTCGCCAGGCCTCTTCGACTAGGGACGCATCGTTCTTGCTGGTGACGGCGATCAACACGCCGGCATCCGCGAGGGAGCAGAGGAGCTGTTGATAGAGGCCGTGAATCTGGCTGTGATGGTCCAGGTCCCAGGAGACGCCCTGGGGTCCCTCCTCGCCGAGGAGGCCGCGCCAGAGCGTATCGTCCAGGTCCGTGATCAGTCCTTTTTTGGGCTGCGGGGGGTGGACCAGGGGCGCGAGCAGGCTCGCCAAGGCCTCGGCGTGCGTGAGTGTATACGGGAAGCCGGCGCTTAACTCGGAGCGCACGTCCAGGCGCTCGCGCAGCGGGGAGAGCATTTCGAGCCGCTGCGCGCTCACGATGCGAATCCCGGACTCCTGCGCGAGCCGAGCGGCCAGCGCGCCCATGCGCTCGCGCAGGGCGCACTCCGCCGCGCCGGCCTGCCAGCCGGGCGTATGGAACAAAGGCGGCAGAGGCAGCGTAGGTATGCTGACGGCTACCGGGGCGACCTGGACGGCACGCCGGAGCGCCGTTTCAAGACGATCTGCCTGCGCGGAGACCGTGGCGAGGATGTCCGTGAGATCCTGGACCTTCCAGCCGCCGAGCCGCCGGAGACCCAGGCGCGGGTCGAAGTCGCTCCACTCCAGCGCCACGGCGGCGGCGTCCGGTGGCGTCTGCACGATCCGCTCCAGGCTTCCCAGGCAGTCGCCGTAGAGACCGGCCTGGAGGGTGACGCGCCGGTCCGGACAGAGTTGGCGCAGATGCGCCTTCAGAAACGTCTGCAGATGCAGGGGAGTAAAGCCGCAGGCGAGGAAGATGTGCAGAGGCCGCGCCTCCGGGGGCGCGGGGATTTGCAGAATTTTGAGGGCTTCTACCAGTTTCATCCGAGCGGCCTTCGTGGGCAGGGAGAGCAATTCCAGGTCTCCCTCTACCTGTTAATTACGCCGTCTGCAGCCGGCGTGCAACCTCAAGGCGAAGGCTGTGGTCGTCCAATAGCCTGCACGAACGTGTCTGTCCCCGTATTTTGTACAGAGGGAGGTGCCTCGATGCGCGTCGAACGAGTCGATCTGCTGGAATTTGCCGAGAAGGCGAGCTGCTTCCTGCTGGCGGCCTGGCCGCGCCCCTGCCTGCACTACACGCCGGCCTATCTGCGCTGGCAGTTCGGTTTCCCCGGCTCGATCCCTCCCGTCGGCGTCGCCGTCTTCGATGAGGACGAGCTGGTCGGCTTTAACGGCTCGACGCTGCGCCGTTTGCGCTTCCAGCAGACGACCGCCGAAATCCTGCTGGCCTCCTTTGCTTCCGTGCATCCGGCGCGGCGCGGCGGGCGTGCCCCCGGAACCCTCTATCGCGGGATGCTGGAGGCGTTGCGGGACTGCGGATTACCCCATCTGGCCTATGCCGAAGGCGGCTCGCCCGGCGATCTGGGCGCTTTGCGCGCCGCGCCCTCGGCCGGTTTCTGCCTGCAGCGGCTGGGACCTTTCCCGGTCTACGGCTATGTGCCGCATCCTGACGAGACGCCGGCGACCGTTCAGGTCGTTGAGACCGACGATCCTCTCGCGCTGCTGCCTGCCATCCGGGCCTGTGACGACACGCAAACTCTCTGGAACGCTCCGGACGAGACCATGCTGGCCCACTATCATAAGGACCCTCGCCCGCACGCATTGACGCTGCTCTACGGCCCGGAAGGCGACCTGCGCGGAGCCGCCATCGTCGTGCAGGCCGAGTTCGTCACCGCGCAGGGATTCCGCTCGGTCATCATGCTCGACAATCTCTTTCTGCCGCGCCCGGACGCGGAGACCCTGCACGCGCTGTGCGCCTTTGCCGCCGGGCGCTGGGCCGAGCAGATCGGCTCCGTACGCATCACCTTGCCCAACGTCTGGGGAATTGATCCAGGTATCCTGGAAGCGGCCGGCCTCCGCCATCGCCAGGGGCATTTCATTGCCCAGGTCTGCGCAACCGACCCGGCCCATCCTTTCCTCCAGGCTGCCGGCACGAATCTTGAAATCGTCTGAGACCACCGGATAAACCCCGCTTTCTTTGGGAACATGGCTCCCACACGCAACGTATGATTGCTGGCTTAGAAACGCAAGCTGCACATTTTGTCCGGCAGTCGCTGTCGGGCATGACCTGGTGGAAGGTCCTCAACCCTTCCCTCCGAATCCGGATGTAGGGATTTATCAAGATGCAATTCCAGGACGCCTCAGGACGGGCGGCCCAAACTTCAAAAGCACTCTGGCGCGTCTCCGTCATTATTCCCCTCTATCAAGGGGAAAACTATATCACCTCCTGTCTTGAATCGGTGCTGCAGCAGACCTATCCGGTCTATGAGGTCCTGGTCGTCGACGACGGATCTCAGGATCGGGGACCGGATATCGTACGCCGCTACGGCGATCCGGTGCGGTTGATCACCCAGCCGAACGGCGGCCCCGGCGCGGCCCGGAATACCGGCTGCGCGCACGCGACCGGGGACATCCTCGCCTTTCTCGACCAGGACGATCTCTGGCTGCCGGAAAAGCTGGAACGCCAGCTTCCCTACTTCTCCGAGCCGCAGGTCGGCCTGGTCCACTGCGCCGCTACCCCCTGGAACCTTAACGTCTCCGAACCGCGCTGCAACACCTTCGACGAGCTCTGGGAACGCAACCGAATCGTGCAGTCTTCGGTGCTGCTGCGCCGCTCCATCTTCGAGGCGCTGGGACCGTTCGAGACCGACATGGTCGGAGTAGAAGACTACAACTACTGGCTGCGCGTCGCGGCCGCCGGGCATGGGATCCTCCACTGTCCGGGTAAGCTGTGTGATTGGACAGAGCAGCCGACCAGCTATAGCCGAAACACGCGGCGCATGTTCGAAGCGGAGTGCCGCAGCGCGGAGCGTATCGCCGCCCTCGTCGGCATGCCGGACGAGAAGCTGCAGGCCAAGCGCGTACAGTTAGCCCTGCGGTATGGGCGGGAGATGTTCACCCGACGCGAGCTGGCCGGAGCGCGGAGCCTGTATTACCAGGCGGCCTGCATGGCGCCCAGCCTGAAGGCGATCACCTGGCTGCTGGCTACCTTCCTGCCGCGTTTCTGCCTGAATCTGGTGCGCCCTCCCCACCAGAATCGCTGGCAGACACAGCCGTGATGCCCTCCGGCGAGGCGCTGATCGACCTATCTCCTATGCATTCCATAACGCAGCGCATGCCGGTTCCTGGGCGCAGCGTGGATGTATCGTCGCAGCACATGCAACAGCCCGTCGCGCTGTCCCCTGTCTCCCCCGGCAGGTAAGCGCGCGACCCAGGTCTCTTCCGACACAAAAGCCAGGCAATATAAGAAAGGACGCGAAGTATGCACGCTGGATCGGGGGAAGTACTGTACCTGCCCGATGACTTTGGCGAGATTGCCGCCGGGCCGTGGGTGGTCGCCAGGGTCGATGAGATGGTCCTGCTCAGTCGATTGGGGGAGAACGAAGACGGCCGTCTCTGCATGACCTGCCGGTACGTACGCGTCCGCCCTGAGGAGCTTGCGCGCTTCGTGCCGATCCGACTGCGCATCGCCAGCCCGATCCAGAGGATGGAGCAGCCGATCTCCCTATCCACCTGAGATCCCCCGCGACAACGCGACCGCCTGTTTTGCGTAGAAAAGGCTGTTCCGTAAGACCTTTTGCACGCAACAGACGGCCGTTATTGGCCGGGGGGAGTAACAGGAGATGAACAAGGAGCAGGAGAAGCCGCAAGAGACTCGGGATCAGAACAAGCCGCAGGATGCGCCGCCGCAACACCAGAAGAGAGACGAGCATCAAGTCAAACAGCAGCGCTACGAGTTGCTGGAACATGTCCAGGGCCTGCTCGCCAAGCCGATGATTCTGCTGGCCTTCCTCTGGCTGGCCCTGATGGTTCTCAATCTGGTCGCGGGGCCTCTCAGCCCGTTCCTGACGATAATCTGGTATGTCATCTGGGGCTTGTTCGTCCTCCAGTTTCTGCTTGAATTCACGATTGCGCCGCACGAGGTTGAATACCTGAAGCATCATTGGCTGACCCTCGTCGCGCTGATTCTTCCCGCCTTCCGGTTCCTGCAGGCGATCCGGATCATCGCCTTGATCACCGCGCACGGGGCGGAGGGCCTGAGCCTTGTAAGCATGCTCACCTCACTCAATCGTGGGATGCGCGCCACGCGCGAAGGACTGGGTCATCGCGGCATCGGCTACGTGGCCGCCTTCACCGTACTGGTCATCTTTGTGGGCGGGGCGGGCATGTATGCCTTCGAGAACCCCAAAGCGCTGCGCGAGGCGGGCCTGCAGTCCGTCGTGCAATCCGGAGGAGGACTGCATAGCTACGGCGATGCCGTCTGGTGGACCGGCATGATCCTGACGACGATCGGCTCGGACTACTTTCCCCAGACACCCTACGGACGCATTCTCTGCTTCCTGCTGGCCGTCTATGGGCTTTCCGTCTTCGGCTATATCACGGCCTCCGTCGCCAGCCTCTTCGTCGGCAAGGATACCAGCACCGGGCAGAATGTAGAAAACCAGGCGGAAGCGACGGAGCTAAAGGATATCGCCGCCCTGCGCGACGAGATCGTGGGCCTGCGCACGCAGATCGCCGCCCTGCTGGCAAGAATGGAAACGGGATAGGTGCATTACCCACTTCGCGGGTAATGCACTACAGGGGGAGGGGTATCGAGCCGAATATAGAACCTGGCAAATCTTTCAGAGAGCCGAAGCAAGAGCGCGGCGCAATCGCGGCTCTGGCGAGAGCGCGCAGGATGCAGATTCAGGGCCAAAATCTCGGAACAATCAGCATGCAGGCGACGTATGTTCGATGCGCTGCAGATGAGAGCGTTAACCGGCGCAAAAGAAGACATTCTACGTCTGCGCATCTCCTCTCACCGTCCTGGATACGCGCCAGATCTGCTTCCGCCCTTGCCGGCGGAAATTTGGGCTGGAACCTGGAATGCCCCGCTCCTTATCGGCTGTCTAAAGGGAAGGAACCGAGCGATGCGCTTAACGCCGGGCCAGGTGCTCTATCTGCCCGCAGACCTGCCGGGAATCCCCGCAGGACCGTGGGTGTTGATCCAGCTAGATCGGCAGATAACACTCAACCGTCTGGGCGAGGACGAAGATGGCCGCCTCTGTCTGCAATGGCGGCGCGTGCAGGTGACGCCGCAGCAGATGCGATGGTTTGCGCCGGTCGCGGTGCGCTTGCCTATCCGCCAGGAAGTGGACGACCGCCTACCGCTATCCGTTTGCCTCTAACAGACCGGAAGAAGACCTTATCTCAAGAAGGATAAACATTTCTCAAGAAGGAAGGAAGTACCTCATGAGCAGCACACAGGTTATGGAAGGCAATGCCCTTTTCGACGGCATCTCCGATGTGACCGAGAGGATTTGCCGGATCGGCGATATTCCGGATGTCGCCCCGGATCAGATCATCTATGAGGCCGGCTTCTCCTCGATCGACGCGCTCGATCTGCTGGTCGATCTGGAGACGGCCTATAACGTTTCGATCTCGGATGAGGATTTCATGCAGGCCCAGACGCCGCGCGCTCTTTATACCCTGATTACCCGACTGCGAAAGGAGCAGCGTCGTCAATAATGCCCACAATCACTATCCAGCTTCCCACGCCCGCTCAGGAGATGGCCCAGGAAGAGATTCCCAAAAAGATCGCCCACCTCTCCAAACAGATCACCAACGTCCGCTTCCTCGATAACGGAGCGGCGCTGGCCTTCGACGCTCCGGACGACCTGGCGGTGACCCTGGCGCCGCGCGTCGAGGATCTGGCCGTCACCGTACAGAAGAGCCTGCGCCGCCTGCAGCGCAAGATCGTCTACACCAGCTCCCGCGTGAGTGACCCCGTGTTTCGGGGCGACGGCACCGCGCCGGGTATCCACTATCTGGGGACGGGGCAAGTGGCGCTGGAGGGACTGCCGCTGCAGGTGTTCCGCTACTTCGACCGCGTCTTTATGGAGATGGGCCGCACCTGGAACGCCGCGCCGGTTCTGACGCCTACCCTCATTCCGGCCAACGTGCTGGCCCGCTGCGATTATTTCCGCTCGTTCCCGCACAACGTCACTTTCGCCGCCCATCTGTTCGAGGATGCCGAGCGCATCGACGACTTCCGCGCCCGCCATCAGGAGCGCGACAGCCTCGACGAGAAGGCGCTCGCGGACATGGAGACGCCGGAAGCCTGCCTCTCGCCGGCCACGTGCTATCATGTCTATCATATGAATGAGGACAAGATCCTCCCGGCGGAGGGCATCGTCTACGGCGTCTGCGGCAAATGCTTCCGCTACGAGGCCAGCAATCTCAACGACCTGCGGCGGCTATGGGACTTCACGATGCGCGAGATCGTCTTCCTGGGCGGCCGGGACCAGGTGCTTGCGGAGCGGGAGCGCGGCAACGAGAAGATGGCCCGCTTCTTCGAGGAGCACGAGCTGGCCGGCGAGATCCGCACCGCCAGCGATCCCTTCTTCATCGCTCCGGACGCCTCCGCCAAGACCTACTTCCAGTTGAGCGCCGAGACGAAGTACGAGATGTCGCTGCTGCTGCCCGACGATCACCGGCTGGCGGTCGGCTCGCTGAACTACCACACGGACTTCTTCGGCCGCGCCTTCAACGTGGAGATTGAGGGCCACGGTTACATGCACAGCGTCTGCATCGCCTTCGGGCTGGAGCGCTGGGTGTACGCCTTCCTGGCGCAGCATGGCAACGATCCGGCGCGCTGGCCGGCGGTCATGCGGTCCGCGCCGGAGTTCGCTGGAGTTTAACTATGATCTGTGTCGAGCCGGTCGATCCGGTAGCGCTGGCCGAGCCGGCCGGCCGGCTTCTGGCGCAGGTCTGGGAGCCTCCCTGCTTGCACTACACCCCCGACTACCTGCGCTGGCAGTTCGGCTTCACGGGCGAGCAGTTGTCCCCCATCGGTCTGGCCGTCTACAGCGACTCCAAAGAGTTGATCGGCTTCAACTGCGCCACCATCCGCCGCCTCCGCTTCCGGGGCGCCGTCTCCGACGTCTTCCTGTTCTGCCTCTCCGCCGTGCATCCCCAATGGCGCGGCTCGCGCGTAGCGGGCAGCCTCTACACGACGATGCTGCAGATGGCCTACAAGACCGAGAAGCCCTACATGAGCTTCGCGGAGGCCGGCTCGCCTTCCGACATTAGCGCGCAGCGTGCCCAGGCGGCGGGCCGCTATCTGACCTCTTTAGGCCCCTTCGTCTTCCACGGCTTTATGCCCCGCCCGAACGCCGAGCCCGGCGACGTGCGGGTGATCGAGACGGACGATCCCGAGGCGCTGCGGCCCGTCATCCAGGCCTGCGACGACGACAAAACGCTCTGGAACGACCCCGACCCGCGGATGCTGGTCCACTATGCAGCGGACCCGCGCCCTTCGGCCATGCTTCTGCTGGAAGGACCGGAAGGCGATCTGCGGGGGGCTGCCCGCATCGTCTGCGCGGAAACGCTGACTCCGCAGGGCATGAGCATCCTGCCCATCGTAGATAATCTTTTCCTCCCCAATCCCGACGCGGATACCCTGCGCGCCATCTGCCTCCACGCCGCCCGCCGCTGGCCCGACCGCGTGACCGCGCCGATGGTCAGCATCCCTAACGTCTGGGGCATCGATCCTGCCATCCTCAAAGCCGCCGGTCTGCGCCAGACCCCCGCGCGCTTCGTCGGCTTCATCGGCACCTATAGTGCCTCCGACCCTTTCACCCCCGCCTGCGGCACCAACCTCGACATCGTTTAACCTTTTTCGGGATTGAAACCCCGGTCTGAAACGCGAAGTCCACCTTCGCGGACCAAACCTTCAAAGAATTCCCCCTCTCTTCAAGAAGAGAGGGGGTGAGGTGTAACCCGCGAAGGCGGGTTTCGGGTTTTAGCACGGCGTTTCAACGCCGTGTGATCTGTTAATGCCGAAGCGAGCGGGGATCGCCCACACGAGACCCGGCCGGGGGTACTGCCGGCGTAGAGTGAGCGCCTCCGGCTGCCTGGTTCGGGGCTTTGGCGTACGAGGGCACTCCGGCGCCGGGACGGCCCCCGGCGCCCGGAGAGGGAATGTAGTACCCCGGCTGCATCGCTCGATACAACCAAAAACCTAACCCAATCACGACGACCGCAATCACGATCGCGATCACCGCGGGACTGACCTGTTGTTTCATGTCCCTGCCCCTTTCCGATAGGTCTTAGCTGCTGATCGTTCCGCCACAGGTCGAATCCAGGCCGTCATGGTCGGGGATGATGTCGTGCCAGTTGCCGGACCAGCGGCCCTCTTCATCCGCCTGATTCTCCGGCCAGCACCGGTAGCCAGGCAGAGGCGCCGAGCGATACCCACCATAGTAGTTGTTGGGTGTCGTCGAGCCATGATACGATTTCACATGCCCATCGCTATAGAGCAGGTTGGAGGTGTTGTTGTGCCGCAGGGCCATCTCGTTCTGACCATCTCCGACCACGCACCAGTTCCAGTCCCCACCCCCATTACCATCACTATTGCAGTTGTCCCGCTCGTAGAGCATGACGGTGATGGTGGGATAACCGATGGCCGCTTCGGGAACCGTGAACAAGCAGCCATAGTCGCCATTGTTGAAGCAGTCGTGGTTGTCTCCGGTGGCGCCGCAGAACCAGCACCAGCCCATATTGCCCGGCATGGTGTAGGAGCGTTTGACCAGACCATACAGCTTGGTCAGCACGGTAGGAGAGTAGATGTCGCTGGGACAGGTGATGATGGCCGTGTTTTTCATGTAAGGCTGGATCAGCCGGTCCCAGGTCTGGGGATCGTTGACGCCATCCGTCCAGTCGCCGCCGCTGGCGGCGGTGGGCGGTTGGTTGATCATGGGTCCGCACACGATCTCATCATAGTCCTGCCGATACATCAGCATGGAAGTGCCGATCTCACGCATATTGGAGACACAGGTAATGGCCCGGGCCTTCTCACGAGCCTGGGCGAAGACAGGGAAGAGAATCGCCGCTAGAATCGCGATGATGGCGATGACGACTAGAAGCTCTATCAGCGTAAAAGCGGAACGTCGGTTCATTGACCGTATCCTTTCTGAGCGGGCTGGCAGAGCAGCCACATACGAATGGGAGAGAATCCTGACTTCAGATGAGTACGGACTACAAGACGCGTAGTTCCTGTAACGACCTCCTTTCCGGCCAAAACGCCAGGATGCGGCGCCAGGCAGTTTGATGCTAGCGTAGAGAGGAGCCTCGCACCTCAAGGCGAGGCTGCAGAGTCACCTGCTGCAGCGGGAGGGAGTGTTCGCAGATCCGCCGCTCCAGGAACGTCCAGGCCAGCGCGCACATCTCCTCCAGGGGCTGCACGAGGGTGGTAAGCGGCGGATCGTAATAAGCCGTCTCCTCGATGCCGTCGCATCCGATCAGGGCGACATCCTCCGGGATACGCAGTCCCAGATCGCGCAGCGCCCGAAACGCCCCGACCGCCATGTCATCGTTAAAGCAGAAGAGGCCATCAGGGCAACCCTGGCGCTCGACATAGTCTTTGAGCACCGGAACGACCGCCTTCCGGGTCCCGTCTGTGGTAATGATGTACTCCGGCTCTCGTCCCAGTTGGGCCATGGCGGTCTCGTAGCCCAGGAGGCGAGCATCATGGATCTCCCGGAACCACTCGAACCAATGCGGCACCAGATAGGCAATGCGCTGGCACCCGACGGAGTCCAGATGCTGCACCGCTTCGATCACGGTGTCCCGGAAGTCTACAAAGACGAAGTCGGCGGCCTTGATGACGTAGGCGCCCAGGTCGACGAGCGGCTTTCCCCACAGCAGGCTTTTCTCCAGACCTGGGATTTCGCCTGCTGTGGGGAGGTCCACGGCGAGAACGCCGTCTACCGGCCAGGACAGCAGCCTGGAGGTGTCCAGCGTGTTATCGGCGCGCATCTGCGTGCCGGTAATCATCAGGTCGTAATCGTGCCGTATGGTCTCCTTCCGCGTATGGTAGATGACGCGGGCGTAATACGGAGAGTGCAGATTGGCGACCCACAGCGCGAGCGTCTGCGTACGACCGGTCACCAATGCCTGCGCGGCGCGGTTGGGCTGGTATCCCATTTCGGAGGCAATGCGCAGGACACGCAGCCGCGTTTCAGGAGCGATGCTGACCCCCACATCGTTCAAGACCCGTGACACGGTCGCCCCGGACACCCCCGCTCGCTCCGCTACTTGTCGCAAGGAAGTTCTCACGATGTATCCCTACCATCTATGTAAACGTTTACATTAAGAGAACAAAATCTTATCCCCCAACATGTAAACGTTTGCATCGATTATACAAAGGCAACTGTAAATTGTCAAGCGCCGCACATAAAATTTTTCGTCAAAAGCCCCTCTTCACCGGGTTAAAACCTGGCAGTAACTCCAGCATCTGGGTCATGAATCCGGACGGCTCGAATCAGCAGCAGGTGATTCCTTCCACTCCCGACACATTCGACTACGCTAGCCCCGCGTATTCACATGACGGTAATCTGATCGCCTACGAAAGTGATAAGTCCGGTGAGTGGGAGGTCTATATGTCCCATGCCGATGGAACCAATGAGACTCCATTCCCGGCTACTGTTGGACTTATACCAGGTCCTTCAGGGCTAAGTTGGAGGCCGGACGGGCAATACATTTACTTCAGTACGGCTAACACAGGCCCATGTCCGATAGAGCGTATCAATGTCTTGACCGGTGTGGTCGATACCGTTCTATCAAACGGCTACACCAACAAGAATCCCTCCTTCGGCTTTGGCCCTCCGGACACGACACCACCGGTAATCACCATCACCACTCCTGCCAATGGGTCGGTCTACACGCTTAACCAAAATGTGTCGGCTAGCTACAGTTGCACAGACCCCAACTCGTCCTGCACGGCCATCGGCACGGTCGCTAATGGCAGTCCCCTCGATACCTCCTCGGCGGGCACCAAGACCTTCACCGTCACCTATACAGTAGCCTATTCCGTGCAGGCGCTCTACGATCAAACACGAGCCGTCAAGAGCGGAGCGGTCTACCCGATCAAGATCCAGATCAACGATGCCAATGGAGTGGATGTCTCCTCTTCCAGCCTTATTGTCCATGCCGTGAGTGTGACCATGG
>Ga0209810_1005097_pt1 | contig 12113 bp, 7 predicted proteins | sample Coa_R1_7_FD_187159 | JGI IMG/M metagenome (GOLD analysis project Ga0209810, IMG submission 187159) | Surface soil microbial communities from Centralia Pennsylvania, which are recovering from an underground coalmine fire - Coalmine... | ecosystem: Environmental > Terrestrial > Soil > Unclassified ...
CCCTTCGTCCCCCGTCCGCGGCCGCCGACCAGCAAGGAGGCGGCGGCGCTGGAGCGGGCCCGGTCGGAGGAGGCCGAGGCGGCGCCGACGGTGGAGATCGACCTGGAGGGCATCGAGGATCGGGTGGTGGCCTTCCCGGTGCCGGTGGGGCGGTACGGGCGGGTGCAGGGGATCCGGGGCAAGGTGCTGTTCTCCTCCTACCCCTGCGGCCCCGACCGGGAGTGGGTGGGGACGGTGGAGTGCTACGACCTGGAGACCCACCGGCAGGAGCGGCTGATCGACGGCGTCGAGGACTTCCAGGTGGGTCGCGACGCCAGGACGGTCCTGTATCGCGCTCGGGGCGGCCTGCGGGTGCTGAGGGCAGGCGAGAGGGCGCCCGAGGACGACGGGCCGGGGCGGGAGAGCGGCTGGGTCGACCTGGACCGGGTCAAGGTCTCGGTCGACCCGGCCGCGGAGTGGAGGCAGATGTTCCGGGAGGCGTGGCGGCTACAGCGGGAGCAGTTCTGGACCGAGGACCTCTCGGGGGTCGACTGGGAGGGCATCCACCGGCGTTACCTGCCCCTGGTGGACCGCGTCACCACCCGTTCCGAGTTCTCCGACCTGCTCTGGGAGCTGCAGGGAGAGTTGGGTACCTCCCACGCCTACGAGGTGGGCGGCGCCTACCGCCAGGGGCCCAACTACCGCCAGGGGTTCCTGGGCGTGGATTGGGAAGAGGACGGCGAGGGGCGGGGCTACCGCATCGGCCGGATCGTCCGCGGCGACCCCTGGAATCCGGGGGCGAGCTCGCCCCTGCTGGGGCCGGGTGTCGACGTCCGGCCCGGGGACCTGGTGGTGGCCATCAACGGCCAGCCCCTGGGGCCCCGGGCCTCTCCCGCCCAGCGCCTGGTCAACCAGGCCGGGAACGAGGTGGTGCTGACCGTGCGGCGGGGGGACGGGACACACACGGTCACGGTCAGGGCGATGGAGGACGAGCGGCCGGCCCGCTACCGGGATTGGGTCGAGGAGCGGCGCCGCTACGTCCACGACCTCAGCCAGGGCCGGGTCGGGTACGTGCACGTGCCCGACATGCTGACCGCCGGGTTCGCCGAGTTCCACCGCGCCTTCCTGGTCGAGTACGACCGCGACGCCCTGGTCGTGGACGTGCGCGGCAACCGGGGCGGGCACGTCTCCGGGCTGCTGCTGGAGAAGCTGGCCCGGCGCCGGGTGGGCTACGACTTCGCCCGCTGGTCCGCCCCCCAGCCCTACCCACCCGAATCCCCGGCCGGCCCCCTGGTGGCGCTGACCAACGAGTCGGCGGGATCGGACGGCGACATCTTCAGCCACGCCTTCAAGCTGCTGGGGCTGGGGCCGCTGGTGGGGAAGCGGACCTGGGGCGGGGTGATCGGCATCCGTCCCCAGCACCGGCTGGCCGACGGCACCGTGACCACCCAACCGGAGTTCTCGTTCTTCTTCGACGACGTCGGCTGGCAGGTCGAGAACTACGGGACCGAGCCCGACATCGAGGTGGACAACGCGCCCCAGGACTACCGCGATGGCGTCGACCGGCAGCTCCAGCGCGCGGTCGAGGTGGCCCTGAAGCTGATCGAGGAGCGGCCGCCCCACCGTCCCCGGCCCGGGGACCGCCCCCGGCGCACCCTGCCCCGCCTGGCCCCGCGGACTCGGGTGCCCTCGGGCTGAGTCCGGGGCCGGCCCCCCGGCCCGGCGCCGGCACGGGCGACGGTCCCTTCCGACCGGCCTGCGGGTCGTGGCCGGAGCGGCGGGTCAGTCCATGGGATACCAGCAGGCCGCGAGGTGGTCTTCCTGCCGCATGGCGTCCAGGGGGGGCTCTTCGGCGGCGCAGCGCTCCCGGACCTTGAAGCAGCGGGTGCGGAAGCGGCAGCCGGCGGGGGGGTTGACCGGCGAGGGCACGTCGCCGGTCAGGATGATGCGCTGGCGCCGGCGCTCGACCCGCGGATCGGGGATGGGGACGGCCGAGAGCAGCGAGGCCGTGTACGGGTGCCGAGGACGGCGGCGCAGGTCTCGGGCCGGGGCCACCTCGACCACCTTGCCCAGGTACATGACCGCGATCCGGTCCGAGATGTGGCTCACCACCGAGAGGTCGTGGGCGATGAACAGGTAGGTGAGCCGGAACTGCTCCTGCAGCCGCTCCAGCAGGTTGATGATCTGGGCCTGGATGGAGACGTCAAGGGCGCTGACCGGCTCGTCGCACACGATCAGGGAGGGCTGCACGGCCAGGGCCCGGGCGATCCCCACCCGCTGCCGCTGACCGCCGCTGAACTCGTGCGGGTAGCGGTTGGCATGCCTCGGGCTCAGGCCCACCACCTGGAGCAGCTCCTCCACCCGCTGCCGACGCTCGGCCCGGCTCGAGGCCAGGCCGTGGATGTCCAGCGGCTCGGCCACGATCTCACCCACCGTCTGGCGTGGGTCCAGCGAGGCGAAGGGGTCCTGGAAGATCATGGCCAGCTCCCGGCGCACCCGTCGCAGCTCCGAGCCCCGCAGCCGGAGCAGGTCCCGACCCTTGAAGCGCACCTCTCCCGCCCCGGGCTGGACCAGGCGCAGGATGGAGCGGCCGAGCGTGGTCTTGCCACAGCCCGACTCTCCCACCAGGCCCAGCGTCTCCCCCTGGCGGATGGCCAGGTCGACGCCGTCGACCGCCCGGACGTGGGCCACGGTGCGCTGGAGGACCCCGGAGCGGATCGGGAACCAGACCCGCAGGCCGCGCACCTCCAGGATCGGCTCGGCCGGGGTCCAGTCCGCCGCTCCCGGTTCGCTAGCCCGGGGCATCCGTCTCCGGCCTCGGCGCGACCAGCTCCGTTCCCGCCTGGGTGACCCAGCAGGCGGCGCGCTGGCGCTCGCCGACCGGCGCCAGCTCCGGCCGCTCGCGGCCGCAGCGCTCCCCGGCGAAGGGGCAGCGAGGATGGAAGGCGCATCCGGAAGGCAGGTCGATGAGGTCGGGTGGCAGCCCCTCGATGGCCTGCAGCGGCTCCCGGAGCTCGGCGTCGAGGCGGGGGATGGAGCGCAGCAGCGACCACGTGTAGGGGTGCTGGGGGCGGGCGAAGACCGCCTCGGTCGGCCCTTCCTCGACCACCCGCCCCGCGTACATGACCACGACCCGTTCGCACGTGCCCGCCACCACGGCCAGGTTGTGCGTGATCAGCACGGTGGCGGCCCCGAGCTCCTGGTTGACCCGCTTCAACAGCTCCAGGATCTGGGCCTGGATGGTCACGTCCAGGGCCGTGGTGGGCTCGTCCGCGATCAGCAGCGAGGGCGCGGTGGTCAGCCCCATGGCGATCATGGCCCGCTGTCGCATGCCGCCCGAGAGCTCGTGCGGGTACTGTCGCGCCCGTCGCTCGGGCTCGGGGATGCCCACCCGGCGGAGCATCGCCACCGCCTGCTGCAGCGAGCGCGGGAGGTCGAAGCCGCGGTGGAGGCGGAGCGGCTCGCCCACCTGCCAGCCGGTCCGGAAGACGGGGTTCAGCGAGGTCATGGGGTCCTGGAAGACCATCGCGATCTCCGACCCCCGGAGCTCCTGCATCTCCTGGTCGGAGATCCGGAGCAGGTCGCGGCCGCGATACCAGACCTCGCCGGCCGCGATCCGGCCGGGCGGCGGCAGGAGCCGCATCACGCTCAGCACGGTCACGGACTTGCCCGAGCCGGACTCACCCACGATGCCCAGCGTCTCCCCGGCGTCGACGTGGAAGGAGACCCCATCCACCGCCCGGACCACCCCGGCCCGGGTGGGGAACTCGGCCCGAAGCCCCCGGACCTCCAGCAGGTGCCCGCCCTCGGGTCCGCTCATCGCTCACGCCGGCGGTCCGCACAGGTGGGACCGGAACCAGCCCAGGATGCGGCCCAGCACGTCCTCGCGGTGGCCAGGATCGCCCAGGCTCATGAAGAGGTGGGAGGCCCCGGGGTAGCGGACCAGCTCCACCTCGCAGCCGGCCTGGGCCAGGGCCACGAACATCTGCTCGCCCTGGCCGATGGGGCAGCGTCGGTCGTCCTCGCCGTGGATGATCAGGGTCGGGGTGCGGGCCCGGTGGGCGTAGGTCGAGGGCGAGCGCTCCCGGTACCAGTCCGGGTCCCGGTGGGGCGGCCCGCCCCACTGCACCTGCCCCCAGAAGGGGCCGATGTCGCTGGTCCCATACATGGAGACCAGGTCGAAGCAAGGAGCGCCGCACACCGCCGCCCGGAAGCGGTCGGTGTGCCCGATGATCCAGGCGGTCATGTAGCCCCCGTAGCTGAAGCCGTACACCCCCAGGCGATCGCGGTCGACGTAGGGGCGGCCCGCCACCTCGTCCAGCACCGCCATCAGGTCGAGGTAGTCCTCGCCGCCCCAGTCGCGGATCACCCGGCGGGTGAAGTCGCGTCCGTAGGAGCTGGAGCCGCGCGGGTTGACGGCCAGGACCAGGAACCCGTGGGTGGTCAGGCACTGCTGGACGGGGCTGAACCCGTAGCCGTGGTGGCCCTGGGGGCCGCCGTGGACGTCGAGCACCAGCGGGTGGCGGCGGGCCGGGTCGAGGTCCGGAGGGAGCAGGAGCCAGGCCTCGATCACGAGATCGCCGCGGGGGACCAGCAACCGCTCCCAGCCCACGGCCGCCCGCTCGGCGCGGACGCCGGCGTTGTGGTCGGTCAGGACCTCGGTGGTTCCCCGCTCGCGGTCGAACGCCACCACCTCGCCGGTGGAGGCGAGGTCGGACCCGGTCTGGACGAAGCGGCGTCCGGCGGCGTCGGCGCCGAGGCCCAGGTGATGGGCCGGCCAGGTGACCAGGGGCTCCAACCGACCGTCCTCCACCCGGAGCAGGTAGAGCCCGCTGGCTCCGGCCCGGAAGGCGTGCAGGACCACCCGCTCCTCGTCCAGCCAGACCGGCACCGAGGGCGGCCGGGAGGAGGGGTATCCGGCGTCGGGCAGCACCTGCAGGTCGTCGGTGATCCGTCGGATGGAGCCGTGCTCCAGGTCGTAGAGGTAGAGGTCGGGCTGGCCGGTCCGCTCCGGCTCGCCGCTGACCAGGAGCCGCCGGCCGGAAGGGGACCAGGAGTGCAGCCCCAGGGTGCCGGTCTCGCCCAGGTCGACACGGGTCGTGCCCTCGCCCTCGGGCTCCACGATCTCGATCCAGGAGTGGTTGCGGACCTGCTCCGAGACCTGGAAGGCGAGGCGACGTCCGTCGGGCGACCAGCGCGGGAACTCGTGATCCAGGGGGGCACGGGTGAGGACGCGCCGCTCCCGCGTCGCCACCTCCACCACGAAGACCTGGCGGCGGACGTCGCCCAGGTAGCCCCGCACGTCCTCCCGGTAGTCGAGGCGCCGGGTGACCCGCACCCGCGGCGCCTGGCCCTCCTCGGGACCGACCTCGTCGGGGTCGTCGGGATCGACCAGGGTGACGTAGGCCAGCCGGCGCCCGTCCGGCGACCAGGCCGGGGACTCGATGGGGTGGGCGTGGCGCGTGACCAGGACCGGCTCCTGGCCCGGCACCAGGGTGTACAACCCGCTCCGGGGGACGCGGTCGGAGACGAACGCCACCCGTTGGCCGTCGGGCGACCAGCGGGGGAAGAGGTCGCGGTGGCCGGGGTCGGTCAGGGGCCGGGGCGGGCCGCCACCCAGATCCCGGAGCCAGAGCCGGGACGGGGGTGGCGCCCCCGGCGCCTCGGCCCGGGCCAGGGCGTAGATCAGGCGGGAGCCGTCCGGGACCAGCTGGGGCTCCAGGGCAAGCGCCAGCTCGTAGACCAGGGCGTGCGGGGTCCAGGGTCGGGTCAAGGTCAGAACCTCCTCAGCCGGGGATCGAAGGCGTCGCGGACGGCGTTCCCCAGCACGTTGGCCGCGAGCACGGTGAGGAAGATCAGGGAGCCGGGCAGGACCACCAGCCAGGTGGAGTGCACGAAGTACACCTGGGCGTTGCTGAGCATGTCGCCCCAGCTCGGCGTCGGGGCCTGAATGCCCAGGCCGAGGAAGTCGAGCGCGGCCTCGATCAGGACCACCTGACCCAGGCCCAGGCTGGCGGCCACGATCATGACCGGGAGCGCGTTGGGCAGGACGTGGCGCAGGATGAGGCGGGCGTCGCGGGCGCCCAGGGAGCGGGTGGCGACGATGAAGTCGCGCGAGCGCAGGGAGAGCACCTCGGAGCGGACCAGCCGGGCCAGCCCCGCCCAGCCGATCGAGGCGATGATCACGGCCAGGGTGATGGCGTTGGGTCGGAACAGGATCGACATCAGGATGTAGAGGAAGACGGGCGGCACCGAGAGCACCACGTCCACCACCCGCATCAGCACGTCGTCCAGCAGGCCCACGTAGTAGCCGGAGAGCAGGCCCACCGCCGCCCCCACCGTGAGCGCGATGGCCACGGTCAGGAAGCCGACCCCGAGCGAGACCCGGGCGCCGTAGACCAGCCGGGTCAGGGTGTCGCGGCCCAGCTCGTCGGTGCCCAGCCAGTGCAGCCGGCTCGGGCCCTCGAAGGCGTGGCCGAGGTCCTGCTGGGTGGGGCCGTAGTGGGTGACGACGGCGGAGACGGCCGGGGCGGCGAGCGCGATCGCCACCAGCAGGCAGAGCACGGCCGCCGAGGCCATGCCGGCTCGGTTGGAGCGCAGCTCGTCCCAGGACTCTCGCCAGAAGCCCCGTCCCGGCCTGACCGAGCCGGCCGGGAGGGAGGCCATGGCTCCCCGGGGGAGTGGCTCCGAGTCGATCACGAGTACCGGACCCTGGGATCGATGACGGCGTACAGCACGTCCGCCAGCAGGTTCCCCAGCACCACCAGGACGGCGGCGAAGGTGGTGATGCCCATGACCGTGGTGTAGTCGTACTGGAGGGCGCGCTGGAAGGCGAGGAGGCCGATCCCGGGCCAGCCGAAGACCACCTCCACCACCAGCGCGCCGCTGACCAGGCCCGGCAGCTCCAGCCCGATCAGCGTCACCAGGGGGGCCACCGCGTTGCGCAGCGCGTGCACGTAGACGGTCCGCCGCTCGCTCATGCCCTTGGCCCGGGCCGTGCGCACGTAGTCCTGGGAGAGGGTCTCGATCATGCTGGAGCGGACGAAGCGCGACCAGCTGGAGAGGTAGAAGAAGGCCAGCACCGTGGCCGGCAGGGCCAGGTGCTGGAGCCGGTCCACCACCCCGCCGCCCCCGAGGGGGCTGACCGCGCCGCTGGAGGGCAGCCAGGGCAGCCCCCAGGCGTGGAACTCCACCGAGAAGAGCAGGATCAGGAGCAGGCCCAGCCAGAACTGGGGCACGGCGAAGCCGGCCACCGAGGCCGCGGTCAGGAACTGATCCAGGCGGCTCCCCCGCCGGAGGGCGCTCACCACCCCTACCGGCACGGCCAGGGCCAGGCCGACCACGATCGCGGTCGCGGTCAGCTCCAGGGTGTTGGGCAGGCGCCCCAGGACGCTGGCCAGGACCGGGCTGCCGTCGATCAGCGAGCGCCCGAAGTTGCCCTCCAGGATGCCGGGGTCGATGTTGTGGCTGCCGCCCAGCACCCCGGCCAGCCCCACCGCCTTGAACAGGGCCCCGATCCCGATCCAGTCCAGGTACTGGACGACGAGCGGCCGGTCGAGGCCCAGGTTGGCCCGGATGCGGGCGATGTCCGAGGGCTTCAGGTTGGGGTCGAGCTGCAGGCCGGGCACGTAGTTGCCGGCGGTGAAGTGCATGAGCAAGAAGGTGATCAGCGTCACCCCGAAGAGGACAGGCACCGCCGTCAGCAGCCGACGTACCACGTACCCGGCCATGGCCCCTCAGCCGCCGCTCACTTGCCGTCGGTCACCCAGACGTCCTTCAGCCAGGGACGTTGCCCGTACTGGTTGAAGGGGCCGTAGCCGTAGCCCTGGACCCGCTTGCTCACGCCGTAGGTCCGCTTCAGGAAGTACAGCACCGGCGCCGGCACCTGCGCCGCCATGATGTCCTGGTACTGGAAGTAGAGCTGCTTGCGCTTGCTCTGGTCGAGCGTCGTCGCCGCCTGGTTCAGCAGCTGGTCGACCTGGGCGTTCTTGAAGTCGAAGCCGTTGAAGCCGCCCCGCTCGGTGCCCGAGCTGGAGAAGAGCTGCGACTGGTCGGGGTCCTGGCTGAAGTTGAACCCGACCAGGATCAGGTCGAAGGTACGGGTGTCGGTGATCAGGGTCACCAGCTGCGAGAACTGGATCTCCTGCGGCGTCATCTTGACCCCGATCGCCTGCCAGTCCTGCTGCATGACCTGGGCCACGCTCTTCAAGACCGGGTCGCCGGTCGCGTACTGCAGGGTGAACTCCAGCCGCCGACCGCCCTTGGCCCGAACCCCGTCCGGTCCCTTCACCCAGCCGGCCTGGTCGAGCAGCTGACCGGCCTTCCTGGGGTCGTAGGGATAGGTCGGCCTGGTGTTCGGGTTGTAGGCCCAGGAGGTGGGCGGCTCGACCGAGTTGGCCACCTGGCCCTGCCCGAAGAGGACGGTCTTGACGATGCCCGGCCGGTCGATCGCGTAGAGCAGGGCCTGCCGGACCGCCTGCTCCTGGAAGATCTGCCCGGCGGGCTTGGTGGGGTCGAGCTGGTACATGTAGAACTCGAACTGGGGGACGACGAAGCTGGTGAGCGTGAGGCCGGGCTCGGTCTGCAGCGACGCCACCTGGGAGGGGCTGATCTGCCCGGCGTCGATCTCCCCGGTCTTCAGCTGGTTGGCGACGGCGACCGTGTCCGGCACCACCTTGTAGACGAAGCTGTCGAGCCGGGGGGCGCCCCGGTAGTAATCGGGGTTGCGGGTGAAGACGACCTGCGAGCCCTTGTCCCAGCGCACGAACTTGAAGGGGCCGCTGGTGACGGTCGGGGCCGAGTTGAAGTCGGCGGTGTTGATGGCCGCGGCGGGCAGGTTGCCGAGCACGTGCTTGGGCAGGATGCCGTACTGCGCGTGGGTGGCGAGGAAGGGCGCGTAGGGAGATTTGGTCTGCACCACGAAGGTGTACGGATCTGGGGCCGAGATGGCGGCCACGTGCTGGGTGAAGTCGCCACGCCGGGGCGAGGCCACGGCCGCGTACTCGGGGGCGAAGATCAGGTCGTAGGTGAAGAGCACGTCGTCGGAGGTGAGCGGCGTCCCGTCCGTCCACTTGACGTCCTGGCGCAGCTTGAAGGTGTAGGTCTGGCCGTCGGCGGAGACCTTCGGCATCGCCTCGGCGAGGAGCGGCATCAGCTCGCCGTTGGCCTTGCTGGTGAGCAACGAGTCCAGGCACACCCCGATGCAGAGGTTGCTGTAGACATCCTGGGAGAGGATGGGGTTGAAGGTCTTGATGTCGAAGGCCCACCCCTCGGTCACGTGCCCGCCCTTCCTGGGCGTGGCCGAGGTGGTGGGGGTGCCACCGCTGCCGCAGGCTTCGAGGAACCCCATCGTCCCCGCCCCGAGCGCCGCCACGGCGGCGGTTCCGCCCAGCCGGCGCAGGAACTCACGCCGGGACCAGGCAGCGGGGAAACGCCGGAGTTGCTCGGCCGACTCGTCGGGCACGTTGATACCCACCTCTGCTCTCCTCCCGTCCCACTCAGGGTCTCGTGTCTCTTCGCGCGTGACGATGACCGGACCCGCCGTTGCCGGCATTATGGAACGGCGTCCAGAGAGCGTCAATCACCGGCCTTGGCGCCCCCGGCGAGGGAACGTCGGCGCCCGGCCTCGGCCAGGGTCTGCTCCTCGCCATCGCCGATCACCCGAGGTGAAGAGGAGGGGCCAGGCGCTCCGGCCGGGGCTGGCGGCGGCAGACGGGATGGGCTTCGACTCCCGGAAACCGGGCGCCCCTGCCCCTGGCCGAGCCCGGAGAGTGGAGGCGCTGGCTCCAGCTCTTGACACGACCACTGGCCCGTGTTAGCTTGACGAGCGGCTGGCATACTAGCATGTTCAGTCCCGCGCTGGTGTGCGTCCAGCGGAACCGGGAGAGGAGGAGAGCGGACGTCCGGGATTCCCGGCCCGACGGGGAGCTGGCCCGCCGGACCGGTTCGGCCCCATCCGGGGCCGCGCCGTGGCCCAGGCCGCGACCTCGAAGTCACCCATGACCTCCGGCGGCCTGGCCGAGGCCGGTGGGGGACGGTCTCGGCGACGCCGGAGGTGCTGCGGGAGGGCACCGCCGTCGACCGCAGAGGGTGTCGGACCGGGTCGGCGCTCGAAGGGAGGGACGAGCCGGTCCCACGGGTGAGGCTGGCGTCTCTCCGAGCGCGAGCACGAGGCCGCCGACGCGGGACGAGGACCGAGGAGAGGAGGGATCATGGAGCGGGCAGGTCGGCATCGCCGAGGGTCGATGCGCCTGGCGATCGTGGCCGCCGCCGTCTGGTTGGCGGTGGCGGCCTGCGGCGGTGGCAACGCCGGTTCGAGGGCGGCGGGCGGGACGTCATCGGGATCGCCGCAGCGGGGCGGGACGCTGAACTACCTGGTCAGCGGCGTCCTGGCCAACTGGGATCGCGGCCTGGATCCCGCCTCGGCCGGGTCGGCGCCGACCGTGATGTTGAACGCGATCTTCGATCGCCTGTTCCGGCTCGGCCCTGCGGGCAAGATCCAGCCCGATCTCGCCACCGGCTACCAGATCTCCGACGGCGGCCGCACGGTCACCATCTCCCTGCGCCAGGGGGTGCGCTTCCAGGACGGCACCCCACTGGACGCCCAGGCGGTGGCCTGGAACATCAAGCGGGATCTCGCCACCCCCTGCGTCTGCAGCCCGGCCACCTCCTGGCCGCCGCTCGGCCCGGAGGGGATCACGACCCCTGACGACCACACCGTGGTGCTGCACTTCACCCGGCCCTACGCGGCCGTCATCGACGTGCTCGTCAGCACCAACGTCAACCTCGTCGCCTCCCCCACGGCGGTGCAGAAGATGGGCGAGCGTGCGTTCGCGCTGAGGCCGGTGGGGGCGGGGCCGTTCGAGGTGGTGGACGACATCGTCAGCTCCCAGCTCGTCTTGAAGCGCTACGACGGCTACTGGCAGAAGGGGCGTCCCTACCTCGATCGTCTGGTGTTCACCTCGATCGGCAACGACCAGTCCGCCTACCAGGCGATCCTCGCCGGCCAGGCCCAGGCGACCACGCTCACCACCCCGTCCATCATCCAGGAGGCGCGTCAGAACCCGAGCGTCCAGGTCACGCTGCAGGACGGAACCTCGCCCTGGGTCATCCAGCTCAACACCGCCATCGCCCCCTTCGACAACAAGCTCGCCCGCGAGGCGATCTACTACGCCACCGACGTGGAGGCGATTCGCTCTCGGATCTTGAAGGGCATGTTCCCGGCCACGCAGTCGTTCACCGGGCCGGGCGGGCTCTTCTACCAGCCGAAGGTTCCCGGGTACCGGACCTACGACCTGAGGCGGGCCAAACAGCTCGTCTCCCAGCTGGGTGGCCTGAAGGTCGATCTCATGGGCGGCAACGACACCCTGACCAACCTGACCCTGCAGGCGCTGCAGAGCCAGTGGCAGGAGGTCGGGATCCAGACCACCATCCATCCCTACGACCTGACCAGGCTCATCCAGGAGTTCCAGGGCAAGAGCTGGCAGGCGGCCCTGCAGACGGTGGGTGCCTTCGACCCCGGGGTGAGCACCGGGCTTCCCTTCCGCTTCCTGTCGACCGCGGTGTACAGCGGCGTTCACGATCCCACCCTGGACCGGATGATGAGCCAGGCCGCCGCCACCTTCGACGTCAAGCAACGGGCGCAGCTCTACGCCCAGATCGCGAAGTACCTGAGCGACCAGGCCTACGCCCCCTTCCTGTTCACGGTCGCGCCCGTCTCGGTGGTCGCCCGCGGTGTCAGGGGCCCAGGGCTGACGACCCGGCTGCCGATACCGAGCGTGGCGCTGCTGCCGGTCTGGGAGGAGGCGTGGATCGGCAAGGGTCGATCGTGATGGCGCCCGGTCCCGGCGAGGGGCGGTGCGCTCCGCAGCGGAGGCACGGTGCGGCCATCCAGAGACAGGAGGGCAGGGCCCATGAGTGAACCACGAAGGCCGGCCTCGACCGTGGCCGCCCCGCCGGGCGACGGGAAGAGCCCGGGGCCGGGGGGCGATGGCGCCCCCTCCCTGCGCCTGGCGGTGGTGGTCGACGAGGCGTGCGCTCGCGTCTGGGAGGCGTGGGGACGGGAGGCGACCGTGGTCGGGCTGCGGGTGAGCCCCGCCGTCTACGAGGCGGTGGCGCTGGCGCGCCCGGGCGAG
>Ga0209810_1005104_pt1 | contig 12099 bp, 8 predicted proteins | sample Coa_R1_7_FD_187159 | JGI IMG/M metagenome (GOLD analysis project Ga0209810, IMG submission 187159) | Surface soil microbial communities from Centralia Pennsylvania, which are recovering from an underground coalmine fire - Coalmine... | ecosystem: Environmental > Terrestrial > Soil > Unclassified ...
ATCGTGACAACGCGCCGTCGTTGCCAGCACGAAGGTGCAATCCGCGATGGCCGCCTCGAGACTCTCGCACAGCGCCACCGCCTCCAGCACGCGATCGGCCCCCGCCGCCATCACCCGCGCCTTTTCATTCGGCCAGCCCTGCACCGGCCGCACGAGCCGCAGCCGTGAGAGCCCGAAATTCGCCATCGCGCGCGCGGCGGCGCCGATGTTCTCGCCCAGTTGCGGCTCGACCATCACGACGATCGGCGCCGGTGTCACGAGCCATCGCTTGGTCTTGTCGGTGCCGGCACCGGGCATGGGCATCCTCGCGCGCGCCGGTATAGCGGTCGCGGCCGACCTCGGAAAGGAGGATGATCCGGGCGCTTCCGCCGCCGGTTTTCGGATGCTATAGGCTCGCGCGCCGGCTCAATGCCGCCCTCCCATCCGAGCGTTTTCACAAGGTCCGTTCCGCAATGGCGAAGATCAAAGTGGCCAACCCTGTCGTCGAAATGGACGGCGACGAGATGACCCGCATCATTTGGCAACTCATCAAGGAAAAGCTCATTCATCCCTACCTCGATATCGAGCTTCTCTATTACGACCTGTCGATCCAGAACCGCGACGCGACCGACGACCAGGTTACGGTGGACGCGGCGGAAATGATCAAGAAGGTGGGCGTCGGGGTCAAATGCGCCACCATCACCCCCGATGAAGCCCGGGTGAAAGAATTCAACTTGAAGAAAATGTGGCGTTCGCCGAACGGCACCATTCGCAACATCATCGGCGGAGTGATCTTCCGCGAGCCGATCATTTGCCGGAACGTTCCGCGTCTGGTGCCCGGTTGGACTCAGCCGATCGTGATCGGGCGCCATGCCTACGGGGACCAGTACCGCGCGACCGACATCAAGGTGCCGGAAAAAGCCAAGCTGACGCTGAGCTATGTCGCGCCCGACGGCAAGAAGGTCGAGCATGAGGTTTTCGAGTTTCCCCGGTCGGGCGTCGCGCTCGCGATGTACAATCTCGACGATTCGATCCGCGATTTCGCCATGGCCTCGTTCAATTACGGGCTCGCTCGCGGTTATCCGGTCTATCTCTCGACCAAGAACACGATCCTCAAGGTCTATGACGGTCGCTTCAAGGATATTTTCCAGGAGGTGTACGACAAGCACTTCAGGGCGGAGTTCGAGAAGCGGAATCTCACCTATGAGCACCGCCTGATCGACGACATGGTCGCCGCCGCGCTCAAATGGTCGGGCGGCTATGTGTGGGCCTGCAAGAACTATGACGGTGATGTGCAGTCGGACGTGGTGGCGCAGGGATTCGGCTCGCTTGGCCTCATGACCTCCGTGCTGATGACGCCGGACGGCAAGATCGTGGAGTCGGAGGCGGCTCACGGGACGGTCACGCGCCACTATCGACAGCATCAGAGGGGCGAGCAGACCTCGACCAATTCGATCGCCTCGATCTTTGCCTGGACGCGCGGGCTGAGCCATCGCGCCAAGCTCGACGACAATGCTGCCCTTGCGCGCTTTGCCTCGACGCTGGAGAAGGTCTGCGTCGATACGGTCGAGGCCGGTTACATGACAAAGGACCTTGCGCTGCTGATCGGCCCCGATCAGCCGTGGCTCAGCACGACGGGATTCCTCGACAAGGTCGACGAGAATCTCAGGAAGGCGATGGCGGCGTGAACGGCGGCGGCGCGAACGGCGCGGCCGCCGCGGCGGCGGCCGTTGCTGTGCATGCCGTGCGATTAATGCTACGAGGAGCCGGACGTCCCGATCCGTCGCCGCGCGCGGCCCTCCCTCCGGCCTTCCTCACGCGAACGGCGGGTCACCGCATGTCCGGGGGAACAACGATTGACGTCGACCGTCAGCGTGGACGCCTACAGCGATGCGCTGGTCGTCCTCGGCACGGCCAGCGTCGTCGTGCCCTTGCTGCGCCGCGCCGGGGTTAGCCCGATCCTGGCCTATCTCGGCGCCGGAGCCCTGCTGGGGCCGTTCGGACTCGGTTCGTTCGTGCCTTCGGTCCCGCCTCTCTACTGGATCACCATCACCGATGCCGCCAACCTCGCCGGCATTTCCGAGCTCGGCGTCGTGTTCCTGCTGTTCCTGATCGGGCTCGAACTGCCGTTCCACCGCCTCGCGACCATGCGCAGCCTGGTCTTCGGTCTCGGCGGCCTGCAGATCCTGTTGACGGCGGCGGCGCTTGCCGGCGTCGTGGCGGCGGCGGGGCGGCCCGCCTCCGTGGCGGTCATCGTCGGCCTCTGCCTGTCGCTTTCCTCGACCGCCATCGTCATCGAGCTGCTCGCAAGCCAGGAGCGTCTCATGACGGGTGCCGGCCGGGCGGCCTTCTCGGTGCTGCTCGCTCAGGATCTCGCCATCGTCCCGCTCCTGCTCTTCGTTTCGACATTCGCAACGGGCGGCAAGACCTCCGCATTCGCCAACCTGGCGAGCGCGCTCATTCAGGCGGCGATCGCAATCGTCGTCATCATCGCGGCCGGCCGGTTCCTGCTGCGGCCGCTGTTTCGCCTCGCGGCCACGCTCCAGCCGCGGGAACTGTTCGTCGCCGCGGTTCTCTTCGTCATCGTGGGCGCGGGCGTGATCGCCGAACAGGCCCGTCTGCCCATGGCCCTCGGGGCTTTCGTCGCCGGCCTGCTCCTCGCCGAAACGGAATTCACCAAGGCCATCCAGACGGCGATCGAACCGTTCAAGGGTCTTCTGCTCGGCATATTCTTTTTCACCATCGGCATGAGCATCGATGTCCGCGAGCTCGCCCGCGAGCCGGCCTGGCTGCTTGCCGCCATGGTCGGGCTGATCGTCCTCAAAGCGGCGATCGTCATCCCGCTCGCAAGATTGTTCGGCCTGTCCTGGTCAAGCGGCGTGGAGGCGGGCGCCGTGCTGGCACCGGGCGGAGAATTCGCCTTCGTCGGCATGAGCGCCGCCACCGCCGTCGGCCTCGTCGAGGCGCCGTTGGCAAATTTCATTCTGGCGCTGACCGCCGTCACGATGGCGCTCATCCCGCTGCTTTCTTCCTCGGCGCAACATGTTCTGGCGTGGTCGAAATCCGGCAAACAGGTCGACCCCGAGCTGCTGGCGCGACCGGCGGCCGCCTCGAAGCATGCCATCGTCGTCGGCTATGGCCGCGTCGGCAAGGTCGTGTGCTCGCTGCTTGCGCGCCATTCGATCCCCCACATCGCCGTCGACCGCAACCCGATCGCGGTCGCCCGCGACCGTCGCGAGGGTCACGACGTCTATTTCGGCAATGCCGCCGATCCGGAGTTCCTCCGCACCTGCGGCGTCATGGAAGCGGCCGGGGTCGTGGTCACGATCCAGGAGGCGAAGACGATCGACGAGATCGTGACGCACCTGCGCGCGCTGCGGCCCGACATGCTCATCGTTTCGCGCGCGCGCGACGCCGATCATGCGCGGCGCCTCTATCAGGCCGGGGCGAGCGATGCCGTTCCTGAAACGGTCGAGGCGAGCCTGCAACTCTCCGAGGCCTTCCTGGTCGGCCTGGGCGTGCCGATGGGCGCGGCCATCGCCACGGTCCACGAGAAACGGGACGAATTCCGCCGCCTGCTCCGCCAGGCCGCGCGCAGCGGCGGCCGCGACGCGCCTTACGCGCCGAGCCGCACGTCGCCTCGCCGGTGAAAGGCCAAAGATCGCACGCGGCCGCCCGATCCCTCACGGAATCCGGCCAGGCAGGGACCGGCCGCCGGAAACGATCATGCGCCCGCCCAAGGTCGGGCGCGTGCCGCGGCTCGATCCGAACGCATCCGCGACTTGCCGGTCATTGCGAGCGCGAGGGCCACTTCACCGTCATTGCGACCGCGAGGGTCACTTCCCCGTCATTGCGAGCCCGCGGCGCAAGCGCGGGCGAAGCAATCCAGGACGGACGCGTCCCTGCCGTGGACTCTGGATTGCTTCGGCGGCTGCGCCGCCTCGCAATGACGGTGGACATCGCCGTGCCCCAACCTCCCGCCCACGACTCGCGGTACGCCCCTCCCCGTCATTGCGAGCGCGAGCGCAAGCGAGCGCGAAGCAATCCAGAATCGGACAGGGCCACACGGTCCGCCTCCCGCACAGAATTCGTGGCGCCGCCCGCCTGGATTGCTTCGGCGGCTTCGCCGCCTCGCAATGACGGAAGGAGGTGCCGCCGCGCCGCGAGGGCGCCCATTCCATCCGATCGGACCCCGCGCTAACCGCCCAGTGCCTCTTCGATCGCCTGCAGGGCGGCCTCGGCCTTCGCGCCGTCGGGGCCGCCGGCCTGCGCGAGGTCCGGCCGGCCGCCGCCCCCCTTGCCGCCCAGCGCTTCGGCGCCCTTGCGCACGAGATCGACGGCGTTGAAGCGCGCCGTCAGATCGGCCGTGACCCCGACCACAATGCCGGCCTTGCCCTCGTCGGTGCGGGCGACGATGGCGACCACCCCGGAGCCGAGCCGCTTCTTGCCTTCGTCGGCAAGACTGCGCAGATCCTTGAGCGCGACGCCGGAGACGGCGCGCGCGAGCAGCTTGACGCCGTTGACCTGGCGGACCTGGGCTGCCGCCTCCGCCGATCCTCCCGCGCCCATGGCGAGCTTCCTGCGCGCCTCGCTCACGTCGCGCTCCAGGCGCCTGCGTTCCTCCAGCAGCGCGACGATCCGCGCCGGCATCTCTTCCAGCGGGACCCTGAGCTCGGAGGCCGCCGCACGCGCGAGCTCGAGCTGCCTGTGCGCGGCCTTGCGCGCGGCCTTGCCCGTCAAGGCCTCGATGCGGCGCACGCCGGCGGCGACCCCGGAATCGGACAGAACCGAGATGAGCCCGATGTCGCCGGTGCGACGCACGTGCGTGCCGCCGCACAGTTCCACCGACCAGCCGAGGCTGTTGCCGCCGCCCTCGCCCATGGCAACGACGCGCACCTCTTCGCCGTATTTCTCGCCGAACAACGCGCGCGCGCCGAGAGCGATCGCCTCGTCGACGGCCATCAGCCGCGTCGTCACCGGGGCATTCTGCAATACGATGTCGTTGGCGAGATCCTCGACCTGTTCCAGTTCGGCCGCGGTCATCGGTTTGGGATGCGAGAAATCGAAGCGCAGCCGGTCCGGCGCGACGAGCGAGCCCTTCTGCGCGACGTGGTCTCCGAGCACCTGGCGCAGCGCCTCGTGCAGCAGGTGCGTGGCGGAGTGATTCTGGCGGATGGCGAAACGGCGCGCGTGATCCACCTCCAGGAGCAGGGGATCACCCCGTCTCACCGTCCCCTGTTCGACCTTCACCACATGCTCGAACAGATCGCCCGCCCGCTTCTGCGTGTCCGTGACCGCGATCCGCACGCCCTCGCGCCGCATCTCGCCGGTGTCGCCAACCTGGCCGCCGCTTTCCGCGTAGAACGGCGTCTGATTGAGGATGATCGAGCCTGTCTCGCCGCTCGAGAGCGACTCGACCTCACGGCCGTCCTTGACCAGGGCAGCGACGACCCCCTCGGCGCTTTCGGTCTCGTAGCCGAGGAATTCGGTGGCGCCGAGCTTCTCGCGCAGCGCGAACCACACCGCCTGCTGCGCCGCCTCGCCGGAGCCCGTCCACGATGCGCGCGCTTTCGCACGCTGACGCTCGAGGGCGTCGGTGAAGGCGGCGACATCGACGGAGATGCCGCGCGCGCGCAAGGCATCCTGCGTCAGATCAAGCGGGAAGCCATAGGTGTCGTAGAGCGTGAACGCGGTTTCGCCGTCGAGCATGTCGCCCTTGCGCAGCGCGGCGCTCTTTTCCTCCAGCATGGCAAGACCGCGCGCGAGGGTCGCGCGGAAACGCGTCTCCTCGAGCCTCAGCGTCTCGGCGATCAGCGCCTCGGCGCGGACAAGTTCGGGATAGGCCTGGCCCATTTCGCGCGTGAGCGCCGGCACCAGTTTCCACATCAGCGGTTCCTTGGCACCGAGAAGTTCGGCATGACGCATGGCGCGGCGCATGATGCGCCGGAGCACGTAGCCTCGGCCTTCATTCGAGGGAAGCACCCCGTCGGCGATCAGAAAGGCCGCCGCGCGCAGGTGGTCGGCGATCACGCGATGCGAGGCCTTCTGCGGACCGTGGGGATCGACCCCGGTGAGCTCGGCCACGGCGCGGATGAGGGTGACGAACAGATCGATGGCATAGTTGTCGTGCGTGCCCTGTAGCACCGCGGCGATGCGCTCGAGCCCCATGCCGGTGTCGATCGAGGGCCGCGGCAGCGCAATGCGCGCGCCGCCCTCGCGCTGCTCGAACTGCATGAACACGAGATTCCAGATCTCGATGAAGCGGTCGCCGTCGGCCTCGGCCGAACCCGGCGGGCCGCCCGGGATATGCGCCCCGTGGTCGTAGAAAATTTCCGAACACGGCCCGCAGGGGCCGGTGTCGCCCATGGCCCAGAAATTGTCGGAGCCGGCGATGCGGAGGATTTTCGACTCGGGAAGCCCGCTGATCTTCTTCCAGAGATTGAAGGCATCCTCGTCATCCACGTAGACGGTGACGAGGAGCCGTTCGACCGGAAGCGCGAACTCCCGCGTCACGAGCTTCCAGGCAAGCTCGATCGCACCCTCCTTGAAGTAGTCGCCGAAGGAGAAGTTGCCGAGCATCTCGAAGAAGGTGTGGTGGCGGGCGGTATAGCCGACATTGTCGAGGTCGTTGTGCTTGCCGCCCGCGCGCACGCATTTCTGCGCGGTGACGGCGCGGCTATAGGGGCGTTTTTCGAGCCCCGTGAACACGTTCTTGAACTGCACCATGCCGGCATTGGTGAACAGCAGGGTCGGATCGTTGCGCGGCACGAGCGGCGAGGACGCGACGGCCGTGTGGCCGTTGCGCACGAAATAATCGAGGAAACTCCTGCGGATCTCGTTGACGCCGCTCATGGTGTCCGACGCTGGACGCTGCCCCCTGCCCGCCGCCGGCCGATCGCCCGTGGCGCGATGATGCCGCGCGCCTTCCTCCCCCGCGAGGGAGGCTGGCCGGAGGCGCGACAACGCTGCGCCCGACGCGGCGATCCGCGCGGTCCGACGGAGATAAATCCCCGTTCGGCCTAATGTTTCGAAGGCTTTTTAACGGCGCCGGGTGGGGAAGTCTAGGAAGGCCGTGCAACCCGAGGCGGCCGCGCCACCGCCGGCGGAAAACGACGGCCATTCGCCGCGGCACCGCCCGCAAGGCTTGCGCCGGCCAAAACCGCGTTGCGCGGCGAGGAACGCGCGAAGCTTCCGGTCAGGCTTCGGCGAGTTCGTCGGTGCCGCCTTCCCGGCCGCTCTCGTCGCCCGCCATGATCGCCTCGGCCACGATGCCGGCATTCTGCCGCACCGCGGCCTCGATGCGGCCCGCGATGTCGGGATTGTCCTTCAGGAACTGCTTGGCGTTCTCGCGCCCCTGACCGATGCGCTGGCTGTCGAAGGAGAACCAGGCGCCGGATTTCTCGATCACGCCCGCCTTGACGCCGAGATCGACCAGCTCGCCGACCTTGGAGATGCCCTCGCCGTACATGATGTCGAACTCGACCTGCTTGAACGGCGGTGCGAGCTTGTTCTTGACCACCTTGACGCGCGTCTGGTTGCCGATGACCTCGTCGCGCTCCTTGATCGCGCCGATGCGGCGGATATCGAGCCTGACGGAGGCGTAGAACTTCAGCGCATTGCCGCCCGAGGTCGTCTCCGGCGAGCCGTACATTATGCCGATCTTCATGCGGATCTGGTTGATGAAGATCACCATGGTGCGCGACTTGGAGATGGAGGCGGTGAGCTTGCGCAGCGCCTGGCTCATCAGGCGCGCCTGGCCGCCTGGCTGCGTCTCGCCCATTTCGCCTTCGAGTTCGGCGCGCGGCACCAATGCCGCCACCGAATCGACCACCAGCACGTCGATCGCGCCCGAGCGGACCAGCGTGTCGGCGATCTCGAGCGCCTGCTCGCCGGCATCGGGCTGCGAGATCAGAAGATCGTCGGTGTTGACGCCAAGCTTGCGCGCGTAGACGACGTCGAGGGCATGCTCGGCATCGATGAAGGCGCAGATACCGCCCTTCTTCTGCGCTTCGGCAATGCAGTGCAGCGCGAGCGTGGTCTTGCCGGAGGATTCCGGACCATAGATTTCAACGATGCGGCCGCGCGGCAGACCGCCGATGCCGAGCGCGATGTCGAGCCCGAGCGAGCCCGTGGATATCGCCTCGATATCCATGGCCTTGTCGTTCTTGCCGAGCCGCATGACCGAGCCCTTGCCGAATTGACGCTCGATCTGGCTCAGCGCAGCGGACAAGGCCTTCGATTTGTCCATGGACGATCCTTCCACGACACGCAAAACGGGCTGACTCATGAGATGCGCTCCTTATGGCCGGGATTCGATCCCCCGACAATGCGAGGCCGCCACGAGGTCCTCGCGCGCCGGAATCGACCTCAGGAGGCAATGTACACTATTTGTTCCAGGTTCGCAATATGTTCTCACCGCGCGCCCCGGGTAATGGCCCCTTTCCACCCACTCCGAGGCCAGTGGCCCCTTTTGAGAACAAAGATGGTCCCTTTTGTCTGGACGGTACTGGCCTGTTTTGATCCCTGGTCGCCCGTTTTGACTTTTGAAGTGGCCTAGTTTTCTTTTGGGGTCAGCCAAAGACGTAGGCAGGCGAACACACACCAGCCGCCGATCACGCCCCACCATGTGCCTATCCCGTTGCCGTATTGATAAATCTTGGCGTCATAAATGGAGCCCAGGAATCCGCCGATAATCCCAGCAGCCAGCAACCCGAAAACCCAAATTGCGATAGTGCGCCCCATTGCCCTTCCCTGCGGCCGCCTCAGTGGGCGGCCTCTTTCATCCCGCATCCTCGCCCGTCTGATTTGCTCGACGAACAATCTCGGCTTCGGCCCGCGCCCGCCGTTCGGGATTATCAAATCGCGCACGCATGGCCGCCCGACGCTGCGCCCGTCTCAAGAACAATTCCAGCGACGCCTTCAACTCCTCATAGCTATCCGGCGAGAGGTCGCCGGGAAACGAAAGCGTGACCGGCCCTTCGTCTAGATGGAAAACTTCTTGAAGCATCAGACCCTTTGCCCTCGGGTATTGAATGGCACTCGGTGTTGCATCTAAGCGGCTCGCCTCAGCCGATAAGACACCGGCAAAACCGTGGGCCGCAGCACCAGTAGGATACCCTGCCATCTCCTGATTCACAAGGCTTTTTGTTTCTAGATAGGCCCGAATAGCTGCATCTGCTGCGCTGGGAATAAACTTGTTAGTAAGCAGGTAAGAGCGGAGCGCCTGCTCGCTAGCTCCCTCGGGAAAACGGCCATCCAATTCGGCAAACAATTCCGGCAGAACGGCTGCCCGCTTAAGAGCTTCAACTCGCTCTGCTGCTCCGGGTGGATGAGCAATTATAGAAACAGCCAAATCAGAGACGCGCGTCTCGTCTCCGCGCCCCTCCAAAAGTCCATATTTTGCGAGGGCAGAGAGAATTGGCAAGGATGCTCCGCTCAGGCTCTTATAGCCCAAATGCGCGGCAATTACCTTCTTTGGTAGTCGGTTCTGATAGTCCTTGTCGTACACCAATTTAACCCGATCAATCGCCTCCTTGAGGCTGATAGCTGGATATTCGGGGCTTCGAGCCTTCGCCATGGCAGACCTCCTGATCTGCCCTTCCGTATAACGCAGACCACCCCCGTCCGCAACAAGAACAATCTCGATAGCGACGATTATTCTTGCGAAAGATTTCTTTTTGCGGTAGATAGGTCCCAGGAAACGGAGATCGTCATGACAAGGAGGGTTGAAGCCCCCGACGCGCCAGCCGAGCGAAGGGGGCGAGAAAAAAGGAGAGGCCGCTTTCCCGCCCTAAAAAAAGAGGAAAAGCGGCCTCGCAATCGGCTTCGAAGTCTCGGGCCTCATCTAACGGTAGGACACTCACCCTTACCAGTGAGGAAATGTCGGTCCGAATCCGACGCCCCGAACCTTCAAACCTAGTGGGCCGACGCGGCTGGAACGGTGCCGGCCCGGATCAAAACCTCGGGATTGGGCCCCGAAGCAATGACCACTCTGATCTATATAGCGGATTCCGCTCTACTTTTCCAGAGTCCCGTGCTTCGGGCCCACAGCACCATTGATTGGGCCCATGAATATCCTTCCTCGCGATAAGCAAGTCGAAATCATCAGTGCCTTGTGTGAAGGCATCGGCCAGCGCGCTGTCGCCCGCCTCACCGGCACCAACCGCAAGACCGTCGCCCGCCTGGCGCTTCGCGTCGGGCGAGGCTGCGCCGAGCTGCATGACCGCATGATGGTTGGCATCCGCACCGATCGCGTCGAGCTGGACGAGCTCTGGGCGTTCGTTGGCAAGAAGCAGGCGCGCGTCCACAAAAACGAATTGGCCGCTGCCGCCGTTGGCGACCAATACACGTTCCTCGCGCTCTCGGCTTCGACTCGGGCGATCATCAGCTATTTCACAGGCAAGCGCGACAGCGGCAACACCCATGCTTTCATTGCCGACTTGCGCGAGCGCGTGATCGGGCTGCCGGAGATCAGCACTGACGGCTACCTGCCGTATCAGAACGCGATCCGCGCCGTGTTCGGCAATCGTATCGCGCACGGCGTCATCAACGAGACCTATTCGGTAACCCACCTTGCCGTAAAGGAAGCGGCACGGCGCTATTCGCCTGCGCAAGTAATTGCTGTAGAGCGCGACGTAATCAGCGGCGTCCCCGCTGAGATCAGCACGTCCTATGTCGAGCCGAGCAATCTTTCGCTGCGGATGGGCTGTCGTCGCTTCACGCGGCTCACCAATGGTTTCAGCAAGAAGCTAGAAAACCATTGCGCTGCCGTGTCGCCGTACGTCGCGCGCGATAATCTGTGCCGCAACACGATCGAAGCGTTGCTGCAAACGCCAGCACAGGCGCTTGGCGTTGCCGATCATGCTTGGACCATCGGCGAGTTAATCGACGCGGCGTTCGCTACACAACCGATTGCGCCCATTGCGACGGCGCTCGATCGACGCAGACGATTCCTTGTAATCGATGGTGGGAAAATCTGAAAAATACCCATGACAGCATTGTTACAACCGTGTATTGCAGCGGGCGATTCTAGCCCTCTATCGCAAGTAGATTTTGCGGGGAAGCCGCAATGACCCTTGCCGTGGCAATTGAAGCCGAAAATGGAATTGTACTCGCCTCCGATAGTCGCGCAACATTTGGCGACCCTCGTGGGCTGACGGTTGTAAACGATACAGTCAATAAAATTTTCAAGCCGAATCCACGAGTAGCTGTGGCGATGTCGGGCGCAGCTGAGATCGGTAATGCGCTTATGCGAAACATCATGAGCGGTCTGGATACGATGCCGACCGCTAACGTAGATCAAGTTTCCGAAGTTATTCGCGCCACAGGGATTCAGTATTTCACGCAGTGGTTCGGTGCCCCGCAGTGGTTAGTGGGCCCGACGGGGCCGATGCCGACCCCGCGACCAGACGTTTGGTATTTGCTCGCGGGTTACACGCAGGATGGGCATCCGAAGATTATTAGTCAGGCAAGCGCACCGCAGTTTAATTTTGCTCCTAATGTCAGCACTACAGGATTTGCTGCCATCGGCGTTGTCACACTTACAATCTACTTGCTGAATCGCCTTTATAAGCGTGGGCTAGATTTAGATATTGCGAAGGACCTTGCAGCCTATTGCATTCTTGAGACAGCGAGTCAGGACGGAAAAGTAGGAGGTCCGATGCGAATGGCGATCGTTCGTCCCGGTGCTGAGACTGAGATCATTAGCGATCAGGAAATCAATAGACTCGCAGCGCGAGTCGATCAGCACCGCGAGGCCTTACGAACGTCGTTCCTCACCCTTGGGAAGGAAGAGGCTGTGTCGGGAGCAGCCGGTCCGTCAGCCCCGTCAGCGGCCTAAGGGGTTCTGGCGGCTGCACCGGATATACGCCGAATCCAACATTTCGAGTCGGGAAATAGCCGACAGAAAGGTTGTTCATTTCAATCATAGCTTCACCGTCGATACAGCCCGGGTAGACGAATGGTTGCATTGCGGACACTCGCGATTCGGGTTTAAGGGGTCGCGAAAAAATATTGTCAAGTCCTTTTTGCTGACGCCGCCGAAGGTAACGTATATGTGGAAAAAAACAACAACTTCAGGAACTTATTTTTGATTTGCCTTATTATTCAGGGCATTATAGG
>Ga0209810_1005105_pt1 | contig 12095 bp, 6 predicted proteins | sample Coa_R1_7_FD_187159 | JGI IMG/M metagenome (GOLD analysis project Ga0209810, IMG submission 187159) | Surface soil microbial communities from Centralia Pennsylvania, which are recovering from an underground coalmine fire - Coalmine... | ecosystem: Environmental > Terrestrial > Soil > Unclassified ...
AGAAAGTATACCCTGCTCTTGCCACGCAAGCAATGAGCTATGTCACAGTTTCATAAAGGAATATCACGACGCTGATTACCAGGATTACCAACAATCAGAGCTAACCCTTTGTCTTATATGCCTGAAAAGAGTCACTATTCACTCTCAACCGTTGCAAACAGCGCAGCAGGCGGCATCGTTGAGAGAACATTGTTTAAGACGGTATCGTCGATGCGTACTCCTGCGGCTTCCAGAGCGGCGAACAGCACACCGATAATTGGCTCGTAGGGATAGCGTATGGGGCGCACATCCGGCGCACGGGTTCGCACCTGTTCGATGATGGTATCAGAGAACAGGGACGAGGGATGGCGGAAGAGGCCGCCGGAGAGGATCAGCCGGTAGGGAGTGCCTTCGAGGCCAACGATGCGAGCGGCTGCCAGCGCGTAGTTACCGATGGCCCGACCGTGTTCCAGCACAATTGTGCGCGCCATGCTATCGCCCGCCTGCGCCTCATCCAGCACGATCGGCGCGAGCAGAGCCACACTTTTTGCAGTGCGCTTCAAACGCGAGGTGGAAAGATAGAGGATATCTTCGACCTTCTCGACACCATAAAATTTGAGGAATCTGGGCGTAAGCGAGGTTGGCGGCTCTATGCCAATCTCGGAGCGATAAATGGCGTCCAGGGCGAGCAGGCCAAGATGGGCGGCGCCTCCGGTCTGATCCTGCCAGCGACACGAGGCCCAGGTACGCCCATCCGATCCGCGCGCGCCGGTGGCTGCGCCGGTTCCACAGACGACAGAGACGCCCGTAGTATCGGCGGTGCCATCATAGAGGACGGCCATCGCATCGTTCTGCACGAGAATGCTGCGTCCCAGACCGCGTTCCTCCATAGACGCCTGCAGGTAGGCATAGTCCTCCGGCCAGTCAGCCCCGGCCATGCTGAACACGGCAGCAATAAGATCAGATTTCTTACTCTGCGCCGCCTTCAATGCGCTCATCACCGCGTGTTCGACATTGTCAATCGCTGTCTGCGGAGTGCCTGTATATCTCTGGGCCTGGTAGACATCGCTGTTGCCGCCGCGTCCGCTGCCCAGAATCTTCCCCTCTAGCGAAGCTACCAGCGCAATTGTCTTGCTATTTCCTCCGTCTACAGCCAGTACGCACATAGAATCCTCCAATCGACCGTAAGCATGTCATGCCGTGAAAAAGTGACTTGGACGTGTCATGCTGAGCGCAGCGAAGCATCTCTGGGTGACCCTGCGCATCACTTGCTGGCCACAGATGCTTCGCTGCGCTCAGCATGACACGTGAGAGGACTCGTTTCATGTCATGCTGAGTGCAGCGAAGTATCTGGATGTGGGGTCAGTCCATTGGTCGGCCCGGATGCTTCGCTGCGCTCAGCATGACATGCCTGTGGCTGCCATTCCCGATTTTTGACAGTCAAAGGTCACAATAAGAACGGCCATCTACTTTCAGTCCTATTTTAACGCAATAAACGTTCCGGCAGATACTGGCGGTGCGCAGCCGCCATCTCATCGTAGATAGCCTCCGCTTTATTGAGCGAGAAGACGAGCGGGTGGCTCGCCAGCGCGCGAATGGCGTCTTTGCGCCTCCCGCTCCATGCCGCCTCTGCTGCCAGCGCCTGGTATTCGCCGAGCATCTGCACCAGCCCGAGGAGGTGGCGCGGCATATGCCCTTGCACCAGCGGCGTCACGCCGTTGCGGTCCACATAGCCGACCAGCTCGACCACTAAATCATCTGGAAAATCGGCGATGGCTCCCCGATTGGGAACGTTGACGTACCAGACCTCTTTCCGGTCGTTATAGATAGCATCCATCACGTCGATCGCCAGTTCCAGTTCGTGCAAGCCGCCACGCGAACGCTGTGGGTTCAGTTCCGGCGCCGCTCGCGCCGCCTGCTCGCGGTAATGCGTCCAGTAATCCGGCACACGCGCCATAATATCCTGCGCGCGCGTGGTTGGCTTCGCCAGCAGTTCAGCCAGTATTTCATCCTTGAAATAATAATACTGGAAATAATGGTTTGGCAGCGAATCCATCATACAGGCCAGCTTCATCATACGCAACTCGTAAGGCGAGACGGCAGGATCATCGCGCATACGCTCGTAGGCTTCGCGCAGCATGGGCATGAAATCCTGCCCATCATAGAGATGGCGCACTGACCAGGAGCCGTGATTGAGGCCGATGGAAACGGCATCCAGCTTATCCGGGTCGAGGCCGATCATCTCCGCATAACCGCGATTGCCCACAATTGGCCCCTCACAGAGCGAGACGGTGGGGATAGCGGTATGGTGCGTCACTGCCTCAGAGACGATATTGATGGGGTTGGTGTAGTTGAACAGGCGAGCATTGGGACAGACCGCCTCCATATCGGCAATGATGTCTTTCATAACATGGATGGAGCGCAGGGCCATGAAGAAGCCGCCCGGCCCCTGCGTCTCCTGACCGATGACGCCATGCTTCAATGGAATACTTTCATCCAGATAGCGCGCCTCAAAGCCGCCGGGACGGAAACTGGTCAAAACGGCATCACAGCCCGCCAGGCCCTCGCGCCGGTTAGTGGTTGCCGTGATCGTGATATCCAGCCCCCTGACCCGCGCCAGCTTCTGCGCGATGGTGCGCACAATCGCAAGATGTTCCTCGTTCAGGTCAATCAAGACAACCTCGGAGCCGTCAAAATTTTCACCCTGTTCCAACAACGAGGCCATCGTGCCAGCGGCGCGAGTGCTGCCTCCACCAATATACGCCAGTTTAATACGTGCCATATCCTCTCTCTTTCTTTCTAAGCTGATTTCGCTTTAGCAACCTTTGATTTAATTCTCTTCTCTTTGCGCAGGCGTGGGTTGGCGATCTCATCGATACCGAAGTTGATGAAGACGAGACCCGCGCCCAGAATGGCGATGCAGAGGCCAGGCGGCAGGATCCACCACCATGCGCCGAGCAGGATGGCGTCGTTATTGCCCGCCCAGTAGAACATCGTCCCCCAGCTAACAGTGGTGACATCGCCGAGGCCCAGGTATTCCAGACCGGTCTCGGCGAGAATAGCGTAGATAATTGTACTCAATAGCTCGACGGCGACAATGGCGAGTTCATTGGGCAGGATTTCGTAGAAGATGATACGCCACGAGGTCTCGCCGCTGGCCCTCGCAGCCTCCACAAAGTCACGGCTGCGCATAGAAAGCGTCTGGGCGCGCAGGACGCGCGCGCCCCACGACCAACCGGTAACGACGGTCACGAAGCCGATGGTGAGCGGGCCTTTGTAGGGCAGGAAAGCGGCAAGGACGATGGCAAGTGGCAGCGTGGGCAGTACCAGGAAGACATTGGTGAACAGGGAAAGTACCTCATCAACCCAGCCGCCGAGGTAGCCGCCAGCCAGGCCAACCACAACGGAGATAATGGTGGTAATCAAGCCGGTAACAAAGCCCAGCACCAGCGAGACGCGCGTGCCTACCACGACCTGAAGAAAGACATCCTGGCCCGTCTGCGTCGTTCCAAGCCAGTGAGCAGGCGAGGGCGGCGCAAGCACATCGTTCGTGAAAGCGTTAGGGTCCTGCCTGAAAAGAATTGGACCGAGGAGAGCAACCAGGGCAAAGAAGGCAACAATGGCAAGGCCAAAAATGACTTTGCCGTTGAGCGTAATCATTCGCCGCAGGTCACGCAGACGCTGCGCCCCGGAAGGTTCCAGCTTTACCTCTGGCTCCAACAGGCTCACTTCGGGCGTAGGAATGCTCATAGCTACATACTCCTTTCCAGGCGCACGCGCGGATCAAGCAGGACATAGATCAGGTCGGCCAGGAAGTTCGCCGCCAGCACTGCTATGGAAATAATCAAAAAGAGACCCTGCATCAGCGTATAGTCCAGGTTCTGCACGGCTTCGTAGAGCGCGAAACCCAGGCCGGGATAGGAGAAAACGATCTCGGTCAGCAGCGAGCCGCTGACGACGAAACCCAGAGAGAGCGCGAAGCTGGTGATGTTGGGTAGAATGGCGTTGCGCGCGGCATAGTGAAACATAATCCGTCCCTGCGATAGCCCTTTTGCCTCAGCCATCAGCACATAGTCCTCCGAAAGCGTGGTAATCATGGCACTGCGCATGCCGAGCAGCCAGCCGGCAATCGAACTGATGACGATGGTGATGGCGGGTAGAATACCATGCTGGATGGCGCTGAGGATAAAATCAGGGCTCCAGCCGGGTACGACGGAACTGGTATCATAGCCGCCGTTGATGGGGAACCAGTTGAGCATATAGCCCAGCACGTAGAGCAGGATGAGCGCCAGCCAGAAATAGGGAATGGCGGAGAGAAAGGTGAACAGAGGCGAGCAGACCGCGTCCAGCCGCGAATCGCGCCGCCACGCCACGATCACGCCGAGCAGCGTGCCGATGATGAAGCTGATGACCAGTGAGATGCCGACCAGCATCAACGTCCAGGGAATCTCCTGGCTGATGACCACGATGACGGGCGTAGGGAAATAGGTGATGGAAACCCCCAGGTTGCCATGCGCCAGGTTATTGAGATACTGGATATATTGCGACCACAACGGGTCGTGATTGATGCCATAGGCGATTTCGATGGCGTGCAGCGCCTGTGGCGAGATGCGCCCATGCAGGCGCGCTATCATCGTTTGCGCGGGATCGCCCGGAGCCAGGCGCGGAATCACAAAATTCAACGTTGCCGAAGTCCACAGCGCGACAAGGTAAAAACCGATGCGGCGAAGGATATGACGCATCTCACCTCCTCTAAGATCTATTTTCGTAGATAAATTTTGCCAGACCGAACCGGGAACCCTGTGTCATGCTGAGTGGAGCGAAGCATCCGGGTAGCCATGACGACCAACCTGTTGCCCCGGATGCTCCGTTTCACTCAGCATGACGTGGGGTAAAAGCGTGCTGCTACACCGGCTTGATGTTCAACAGCACAATTTCACTGTCGGGCGCGATGAAGGGCGAGGGGACGGCATAGGGATGCTGCGGATCGGGCCAGCCGGTATAGTGGGCGGTGCTGTACTCGTACCAGTATGGCTCGTTCGTCAGCGGAATGCTCGGCAGTTCCTCGACCATGATCTTTTGAATGCCCTCAATCGCCTGCTGCTGAATGGCTGGATCGGTTGTGGTGGCAAACTCGTTCAGCAGTTTGTCCGTTGCCGGGTCATTCCAGCGTTCCCAGTTGGAGTTGGCGGATTGCCCGATGGGCGCGGTATTCGAGCTTCTCAAGAGGCCATCATAAATGTAGTAGGGCGTCGGGCCGGGGTTGGTCCAGGAGATGGCCACGCTGAAGTTGCCCATCTGCAAGGCGCTGTAGTAGGCGTCGTAGGAAAGCGTATTGACGGTTACGTTCATACCAACTGCCTTGAGATTGCTCGCCATGATCTGGCAACTGGTAATCCAGTCCGTCCAGCCGCTTACAACATCAATGGAGAAGGCAAGCTGCTTGCCATTTTTGTCCACAAAGTAGCCGTTGGACCCTTTCGTGAAGCCTGCGCTTTGCAGCAGTTGCTCGGACTGCGCCGGGTTCATCGTGAAATTCAGGCCGCTATAGCCGGGGTTGAGGTACCTGTTGTTCTCCGGCAGTAGCAGACCGGTGGGGCTGGCAACCGGCTCATAGCCGCTTTCGGCAATCGAATCCAGCTTCTGTCGGTCGAGCGCATCGCTGATGGCCTGGCGCACGGGCAGCAGATTGAAGGGGTACTTCGCAGTATTCACGTAGAGCATGACCACATCGCTGGGCGGGAACCAGTAATGGTTATGCGCCGGGTCGCGATTAATGTATGTCTGCTGAATATTCGGAATGTAGAGGCCAGTCCACTGGATATCGCCGCGATTGAGGGCCAGTTCGGCGCTGGTGTTCGAGTCGAATGCCGGGAAGGTGATTTCGTTCACCACCGGCTTGCCGGGCTGCCAGTAGTTCGGATTCTTGATCATTGTGTAGATTTGCGGCGTAAAGGACTTAAGCAGGTAGGGGCCGGTACCGATCGGATTCGGGTCGGCATACTGGCTGCCATCGCCCACGCTGGCGTAATGATGCCGGGGCAGTATCCAGGTCTGGCCTCCCAGATACCAGAGAATAGGGCTGAAAGGCCTGTTTAATGTGACCGTTACCGTACCAGGGTCGGGAGCGGAAACGCTCTTGATGAACTGCCACATGCTGAATACATCCATACCGGGATACTTCTTGAGTTCGTTCAGTGTAAATAGCACGTCATCGCTGCTAAACGGCTGTCCATCCGACCATTTCACGCCGGAACGAAGATGAAACGTGATCAGCGTCGCATCGCTTGAGAACTCGTAGCTCTGGGCCAGCCAGGGCTTGATGCTGCCATCCAGGCGGTTGAAAAAGAGCAGGGTTTCATAAACCATGCCCTGCGCGCCATAATTGGTGTTGGCGTTATACGGGTTGAAAATACGGGTGAAGTCGCCCCCTGTGTTGCCGACAATCGAGAGGGGTACCTGTTTCGCCGTCGAACTGGACGATTGGGAGCCGCAGGCGGCCAGCGCCACCGTCAGCATCAGCAGGCATGACAGGAGCAGCATTCCCCAGGTCGTCCTCCCTGACGAGTTTGCATGGGAAGCCATCGGAAACCTCCTTTACATTGAATGAACACAACAATTTCTAACGGGTGTTCGCTCAATAAACAGCCGCATTACGAGTACGTTACCTGCTGCGCAAAGGCCAGGATACTCAGGGCCGTATAATCGTCGGCAGGCTCGACGCCGGGCCAGTCAATGACGTTATGCTGACAGAGTCTGAACACGGCGAGAAGTGAAAGCCCCAATGTGATAAACAAATACTTTCACTCTCTAATATTTCTATTCTCTCATTAATATTCCTGCATATGACCCCGCTCATTCTCCTGCATAGATACTGGTCGAGGAGAGATGCCGTAGTTCGCGCCACAGGATGCACGGACGATCAAGCGCGTTGGTAACTGGATATGGACAGCCTGAGCGGCTTTCCTCTGTTCTCCCTCCTCTCCGGCTTTCCCGGTTGCAACGACGCCTGTCTGCCATGCTATCCAATGGCTATATGAAGGATTGAGCGGCTTTTCGAGCATGGATAAAAGCAGTTCGATGCCGCGCTGCCCCATTTCATAGAGCGGCTGGCGCACAGTGGTCAGCGCCGGGCGAGTATGAGCGGATGGAATATCGTCGTCAAAGCCAACCAGAGCAATGTCTCGCGGAATAGCAATACTATATTCCTCGGCAGCTGCCAGCACGCCATAGGCCATCTGGTCGCTGGAAGCGAAGATGGCGGTTGGGCGCTTTTCCAGCGGCAGCTCAAACAGCTTGCTGGCGCAGGTGCGCCCGGAAGGGGGCAGGAAGTCGCCGACCAGCAGCAGTTCGGGATCAGGGGTAATGCCCGCTTCAAGCAGCGCCTGGCAGTAGCCACGATGGCGGTCATGGGAGACCAGATATTCCTGCGGGCCTTGAATATGGGCGATGCGGCGATGGCCGAGTTGGATGAGGTGGCGCACGGCCTCGTAAGCGCCCATCACGTTATTGGCGCTCACCCAGGGCGTGGTCTGTGCGACCTGATCGTCGATGATGACGACGGGGAAGCCTTGCCGGGAGAGCCGCGTCAGGTGTTCGGAGACGCGACCGGGGAAAATAGCCAGCAGCCCTGCCGTCAACTCGGTCGCCAGCAGGCGGTTAATCACCTCACTACGGTCGCGTTCGACATCTTCGTCGTTGATGCTGTACAACACCAGTTCGTAAGGGGTCTGTTTCATCACCTCGATGATGCCGCGTGTCAGTTCCTGAATGAACTGCCATGCCCAGTCTGGAATGAGCATGCCGATCAGGCGGCTGCGCCCGCCTGCCAGCCCGGCAGCGGTGGCGCTGGGGACATAATTCTGCTCGCGAATGACGCGCAGCACCCGTTCCCGCGTGATCGGGTCAACATCCGACCTGTGATTCAGGACACGGGAAACCGTCGTCTTCGACACGCCGGCCAGGCGCGCAATATCATCAATCGTCCTCTTCTTCGCCATAAGCTTCCTTTTCCCTACCCTGGCATGTCTCTTGCCTGTCTTCCGAAAGCGATATAAAAACAGAGCGTGAAAGCGGTTGCGGAAGCGGTTCCGTAAACGGTTGCGAAAACGGTAACGGAAGCGTTTGCGGGTTCTATACGAAAGTATACTGATGGATGGGGTCGCTGTCAAGGGGAAAAGCCAGCAAAAAACCGCCCGTGTGGGCGGGTGAGATGGCAACGTCCTACTTTCCCATGGGGCTGCCCCCACAGTATCATCGGAGCTGGAAGGCTTAACTGCCGTGTTCGGGATGGGAACGGGTGTTCCCCTTCCGCTATAGCCACCATCTCACCTGCACATACAGGCGGCTCTCTTGACATGGCGTATTCTACTACAGTCGCGGCACCCTGTCAATACTTTCTGGCATGAATTTTCATCTCTTTTAACGATCACCCGCCGCTACTGGAGCCTCTTCGATTTTGAGCGAGAGCAGGCGGGAGACGCTGTCACTGCCCATGGAGACGCCGTAGATGACCTGGGCAGAGGTCATGGTGACGCGGTTGTGCGTGATGACGATGAACTGCGTGCGCTGAGCAAGGCGTTTGAGGATGTCGCAGAAGCGCGTGACGTTGGACTCATCGAGGGCCGCGTCTACCTCGTCGAGCAGGCAAAAGGGCGGCGGGTTGATCTCGAGCAGGGAGAAAAGCAGGGCGGCAGAGACGAGGGCGCGCTCGCCGCCGGAAAGCAGGGAGAGGTCCTGCACTTTTTTACCGGGCGGCTGGACAATGACCTCGACACCGGTGGGCATGCTGGATGGCGCAGGGCCGTTCTCTTCGTCGTTTTTCGCACTGGTCAGTTCCAGACGCGCGCTGCCGCCGTTGAAAAGGGTGGTGAAATGTTCGCGGAAACGGGCGTTGACAGCCTGGAAGGTGGTCTCGAACTGGCGCGCCATCGTGACATCTAGCTGGCCGATGATTGAGCGCAGGTGCAGGGCGGCAGCGGCCATGTCGGAAACCTGGGTGGAGAGGAATTCGTAGCGCGTGCGCAATTCTTCATATTGCTGTGGCGCGTCAGGATCGCAGCCGCCGAGGGCCTTCAGGCGGGCGCGCAGTTGATCGACGCGGCGACGCAATTTGCGCAATTGCGTCTCCTCCTCCCCGGAAAGCCCTTCAGGTTCATCTGCCGGATTCCGTGTCTCCGGGGAATCACCCTCGCGCGCTGCCTGCATTTCCGGGCGAGGGCTGGCAAGGCTCATGTAGCTGCTGAGTTCTCCGGGGTCGGAGATGCCCATCTCTTCGTTTAATTGTGCCAGCAGGCTCTCAACGGCGTCGCGCGTTTTCTGGCTTTCGAGCAGGCAGCGGCGATAATTAACCTCTAATTCGGCCATGCGCTGATGCGTCTGCGCTTTTTGCTGCTCCAGAGCCGTGATCTGCTTCTCCAGCGAAGCGGCCTGTTCCTCTACGCCGCGCAACTCCTGCACCAGTCGATCGGCCTGCGCGTGTGCCTGTTCCAGTTCCGCGCGCTTCTGCGTGATGGTTTGCTGCAACGTTTGTTCCTGTCGCACGGTCTCCTGCATGCGCGCTGATTGCTGCTGCAGCTGCGTTTTCAGGTCCTGCTCCTGGGACTGCTGCGTTGCTAACTGCTGGCGCAGAGATTTCGCCTCCTGCCGCTTGACCGCCAGAGCGGTACGCGCCCGGCCCAGTTCGTCCTGCTGGCGGCGATAGGCAATGGCGCGCTCCTCCATCTCGCCCTGCAATTCCTCGACCAGCCCGGCCATCTCTCGCTGCGATTTCTCATGTGCGCGCACCCGTTCCTGCGCTGCCTGCACCTCCTGCTCCAGCCCGGCCACCTCGGCGGTTAGTTGCTGCTCAATCGAGGTCGTAAGCTGCATTTCGGTCTGCACGCGCTCCTGTTCGCGCTGCGCATTGTTCACCGCTTTGATCAGTTCGGCGGTACGCGCCACCGCCTTCTGTAACTCTTTGTCCACAGCCGAGAGTTCCGCGCGCCGCCCTTCCTGCCTGCGCTGCGCCTCGCTAATCATTTCGTTGAGCTGATGAATCAACGACACATGCTCGTCGAGTTGCCGGGGCAGTTCGCGTAGCTCGCGTTCGTAGGCCAGCAGCCCCTGTCGGCTGCTTTCTTTGCCACTGCCACCGGCCAGCCAGCCGTCGCTGTGCAGTACCTCACCGCCGGTCGTGACAACCATCTCGAAAGGCAGGTCGCCATATGAGGAGAGGCGCAGGGGCAGCACCCAGGCGAGAAGCTGGCGTGCGGCATCGAGATCCCTGACCAGCACGATGCCACGCAACAGACGATGAAAGAGCGGCAGATAGCGCGGCTCGCACTGTACCTGCCGCCAGGCAAAGCCGATAACACGTCCCTTTAACGCCGGAGATTCATTGAGGAAGCGTTGCAGGGTAGATTCCTCGGCCTGCATCTGTGCTTCGTCAGGTTCTTCCGGCCCGTCTTCTTCATCGTTTTGCAGCCAGATCACGAGCGCCTTGCCCGCATTTGTGGTTTGCAGGTAATGCAGGCAGGTGTGGGCATGTTCCAGCGTCTGCACGACTACCGCCTGCAGGTTGGAGCCAAGCGCGGCCTCCAGCGCCGTCTCCAGGCCAGCCGGGGCCACGCCAAGCTGAGGGATGGGGCCGAGCAAGCCGGGCAGTTTTCCGGCGGGTGCGCGCAGCAGGGAACGCACGCCATCGCTGTAGCCACTCAGGCTCTGCCGCCAGTTTTTGAGCATGTTCAGCCGATCCGAGACCGTGCGGCGCTGGCGTTCGGCCTCGGCCAGCGTAGATTTCAGGCGTTCTATCTCCTGTCCGGCGTCGGCAATGGCACGCGTCAGTACCGATTTGCGTTGCACAATCTCCTGCTCGTCGCCACGCGCAGCATCCAGCCGTTCACGCTCCTCCGCGCACCGCTTTTCAAGGGTTCTGAGTGTTTGCTGAGCCTGCGCAATCTTTTCGCGTTGCGCGGCCAGCGTGCGGTTGCGCTCGCCCAGATGCTTCTGCTGCCGCCCCAGGTCTGACTGGCTGGCCCCCAGTCGCGCCTGCACCTGGATCAGATCGCTCTGGGCATTGCGCAGGCGGCGTTCATCCATCTCATACTCTTTTTGCGCCCGCGTCACCTGCTCCTCAAGGGTCGCCAGTGCGGCAGCGTTCGTATCCACCGCTTCGTCCGCCAGGTCGCACTGTTCCTCAAGATCGATACTCTGCTGCTGCAAGGCGATGAGGCGCTCGCGCAATCGCCGCTCTTCCTGCTGCATGTCGGCGCGCTGGCGCTGCAGGCCCGTGACGCGCTCCTCAGAGACGGCGAGGTCGCGTTCAAGTTTGCGCGCAAGATCGCTGGCTACCCCGTAGGCGGCGCGCGCTTCGAGGATGCGCGCCTGTACCTGTTGTCGCTGCGCCCGCAGCCCATTGCCGCGCTCATCCAGTTCTTGCAGCGCCTGCTCCACCCGACGCAGCGCGCCCGCCTGTTCCTGCTCAGCCGCTTCCGCCTGTTCTCTGGCAGCGCGCAGACGTCTCCACTGCAAACCATACCAGGTCATCAGCACGTCGCGCAATTCGCTGTTCAGCCCGGCATACTCGACAGCGCGCCGGGCCTGCTCTGCTAAGGGTTCCAGGCGCGGCTCAATCTCGCCGAGGATGTCGCGCAGGCGGTCCAGGTTCTGCTCCGTCTGGCGCAAGCGATTTTCGGCGTCGGCACGCTGTACCTGGAAGGGGCGAATACCGGCTGCATCCTCAAACAGGCTGCGCCGCTCCTCCGCACGCAGGCTCAGAGCGGCATCGATCAAGCCTTGCCCGACGACGGTATACGAATCGTGGCCGATGCGCGCCTGCGCCAGCAGCAGTAGCACATCCCTGAGGCGCACTTTCTGTTTGTTGATGAGGTATTCATTTTCGCCCGAACGATAGCTGCGCCGCGTGACGGTAATTTCGCTGTATTCAGAGGGTACCCAGCCGGTACTGTTATCGATGGTCAGCGAGACTTCGGCCATGCCGAGCGCGGCCTTGCCATGCCCACCTGCGAAGATGATGTCCTCGCTTTTCTTGCCACGCAATTGACGCATGCTCTGCTCGCCCAGCACCCAGCGCACAGCGTCCGCAACATTCGATTTGCCCGCGCCATTTGGCCCCA
>Ga0209810_1005110_pt1 | contig 12082 bp, 12 predicted proteins | sample Coa_R1_7_FD_187159 | JGI IMG/M metagenome (GOLD analysis project Ga0209810, IMG submission 187159) | Surface soil microbial communities from Centralia Pennsylvania, which are recovering from an underground coalmine fire - Coalmine... | ecosystem: Environmental > Terrestrial > Soil > Unclassified...
GCGAGATCCGACTGACGCCGGCTTGTTCGACTACTCGCTGAAAGCGCTGAGAAATGTTTTCGGGGTTCAGCGGCGTACCGACCCCTGAAGCGAAGACGACATCGGTCTCTCGCCATGCTCGCCCGACAAGATACCGCTCGCGTTCTTGACGCGCGCGATGCTCGAGGAGTGCATCGACGACCATTGACGTCAGATGAACAGTTCGCCGACTTGCTGCCGTTTTGGTTTCGATGAATACCAACCCTTTCCCGCGTTGACGCTGGATCGCTCGGCGAACAGCAAGAGAACGTCCGTCCAGATCAACATCGGACCACTTCAATCCAAGTGCTTCGCCGATGCGGAGTCCACTTGTTGAGAGGAGCATCAACAGTGTTTTGAACCCCGGTGTTGGAGCGGCTGCGAACAATCGACCGAGTTCGTCGGTCGTCAGGGTTGCAAGCTCGCGCCGGCCAGGCCGTGGAGGTACAACAGCATCAGTTGGATTCGCGCGCAGTAGACCGAGCTTCACTGCATGTCGAAGGCTCGCGTGCAGGACAACATGTGCCAATTCAACGCTTCTTGGCGACAGGCCTTCAGCCAACAACTTGGAGTAGCACGTCTGGATATGCATCGGCGTCAATGCATCGAGGCGGACTCGCCCGATGTGGCGATCTAGTCCGTCGATGTTCGTTGCATAGCTCCTAACGGTGCTGTAGCGAATACTCGGGGTGATTGTCTCTAGCCACCAGTCCAGATACTCCGCGACTTTCCGGCGCTCAGAGATTGGCGTGATCCCTTGAGCAGTGCTCAGCTTTGCCTCCTGCAAAAGACGCTGAACATCACGCTTGGTCGCGGCCGTAAATGTCTTGCGAGTTCCATCAGGCAGCGAAATTTGCGCCTGGAACTTTCCGTTCGGACGCCGATAGATCGTCCCCTCGTTGTGACCGCGGCGCGCAGTCATGAGAGTTCTCCACGCACGCCCATCGCGGATTGAAGCGACAATTCATCACGAAGACTCTGAACGTAATCTTCGAGTGAGGCCCGCGGAATGCGCACCGAGCGGCCGATGTGTACCATCTCGATGACCCGCTCTTTCGTCGCGAGTTCATAGAGTTGCGATCGTCCAATGCGCAACAGGTCGCATGCTTCGGGAACAGTCAGTAACAGACTCGGAATCACCTGACCGTTGACGTGGTGCAACGGGTCGGGCCAGTCCATCCCGCCCTTCCCGATCGACATTCCCGCGGTCATCTCTTCGCACAGCGGCTCGATCCGCTTCATCGCGATGCGTTCAACGGCCGCGGGGCGTTCCATTAACAGTGGATGTTCGAGTCCTTGCAGAAGCGTCTTCGCTGCGTGATTGATTCGTGCCGCAGAGATCTCGATGTTCTTGACAGCTCGTTCGCCGTCACCCGCCCAGTGAGCAATGTATCCGACGCTGTACTGAGTCGAGTCGACTCCCAATTCGTGGCAGACGATGTACGCCACACTTTCGGCTTCGAGCTCAGCGGTGTCGCGTGACATCCCGTTAGCCGGCACTTGGTTCGGATGATGCAGCAACACGTGCGCGATTTCGTGCGCTAGCGTTTTCACCATGTGCGCCGGTTCGAGGTCGTTGCGGACTCGAATCATGTAGTGCTCAAAGTCGCACTCACCGTTGCGCGCACCGGGAAGCTCCGCGTTCTCGACCCTGTAGCCCAGCTCACCGGCTAACGTCCGCATGCGCAACAGCGCGTGAATCGGTTCGTTACCGAGCAACCGCGTGGTGATTTCGGGAAGCGGTTCTCCGTCGGTTTGCGCGATGTCAAAGACCGATGCGGTACGAAACGCCCGCACGACCTTCAGGTCAGACGCCTCATCCGCCGTACGCGTGTCTTCCCCATCGTGATCGGGGTTCGGCCGATACACCATCGGCGCGAGAATCGTGATCGCGCGTTCGCCCTTACGGACTTGCCGGCCGAGTGTTTGCCACTTCCGATAGCCAGCAATGCGAGTCGCATCGGGACGTTGGATCGCTATGAGCAAGCAGTTTCCCCACGAGTACGTGTGAAATCGTCGCTGCACGTCGAGATAACGGAACCATGCGTCCGAACTCGTGAGCTTGGTAATGCCCTCGCGTAGCTGCTGCAGGACATCGCCCTTCTTATTGGATGTCGCCATATCAGTTCCTCCTGAGTGCTGGTGTGACGGCACCCGGGAAGAGCGAAGCTCGAACGCGATGCAAGGCCGAGCGAAGCGAGCCCTGCCTTGCATCGTTCAGTGAGAGCGGAGCTAGGGTGCAGACGTCACCCGGCGCCAGGAGGAATCGGCGACATATATAGAGGGTGTGTCGCAGCGCGCAGCGAGGCAGATTTACCGACAACACCGGTCGCACTCCGCAAGACGGGCAACGTCATCGGGCGTTGCTCCCTGGTGTTTGCGATCCGCTTCGTTCCGGCACATCGAGCACAGTCCGGACAGGTCGACTTCGGACCACCATCCGCATGTGCGACACCACTAATAGAACTTCAGCGGACGCTCGGGGGATGATTCTTCCCGTTTCGTCATGCGAGTTCCTCGAATGGCTCACGGGTTTCGGGTTCCACCGAGTGGGTGGTGTCTGCGAGGTCATTACTGTTCTCTGCGGCAGCGGTCTCCGCAACGCCATTCGTTTGACGATGGCGGTGCAGAAACAAGACGCGAGTGGCAACGAGCCGGATGCGCTCGGCACCTTTGCTCCCGTCGCGTGAAACCGTTGGTGAATCAACGCGTCCTTCAACGAAGACGCGATCACCGATGGTCAGTTGCTGCGCGGCACGTTCTGCTTGCGAATACCACGTCGAGATGAAGTGGTAATCGGTGCGCTGCTGGTTGTTAATGTATCGGTTGGTTGCGAGTCGGAGGAAGCAGTACGCTGTTCCTTGTTCCGTGTACCGCAGCTCTGGTGCATGCGTGAGATTCCCAATAAACTCGAACCGATTCAACACAGCCACTCCTCCTCTGACATGAGCCGTACAAACGGCGAATGAAGAGGAGTCGCGAAACGAGCGACCGTCCTAACAGTCAGTTAGGACGCGTGCACACGCTCCATGTCGGTCAGAATTGCGCGCGCGTGACGGCGGGCGCGCATCGCAATCACATACAGATGATCTGGAGTCACACCGAGATACTTCGCGACTTGCTCGGTGTCTGCTCCCATCAGGTACAAGTGCGTGATGACCTTCTGTTCGCGAGGGCTCAGTTGGCGGAGCAACGCGGTGATCGTGAGATGTTCCACGGTCAACCGTTCAGGACTCCACGCGTCATCGGCAACGAACCGTTCCTCTTCCTTCTCCGAGAAACATCCATGAGGAATCGGCGCATCGGAACGATGCTCGTCATCGCGTGCACGTCTGCGATTGATGTCAGCACACGAGCGCGCGGCAGCAGTGATCAACCACGCTTCGTGGTTGTGGATCCTTCCTTCCGAGCGGCGCAGGACACCTTCCTACGATTCCTGCGCCCGGTTCCCAACGCCATCACAATCATCAGCATCCTGCAGCTATAGCGAGGACTATCCGTACTGGATCACAACAGGCTCGGATGGGGCGCTGTGGTTCACAGAGAGCTACTGCGGCATCATTGGTCGCGTCGCCACGAGCGGCACCATGTCCGAGTATGCGTTGCCCGGGGGACCCGCGGCGAGGCCAAACGACATCACGTCCGGACCTGACGGTGATCTGTGGTTTACCGAACCGGGCGACAACAAGATCGGCCGCATGGACACGTCGGGAACGTTACTTGAAGAAGACTCCGTCCCGACAGCGTCGAGCGGTGCGCAAGGCATCGTCACCGGATCTGATCAGAACATCTGGTTTACCGAGAACAGCACGGCAAGCATCGCTCGTCTCACGCTTCCGAGCTCTGCATCAGCCACGCCGTCCGCAACGACTCCGGTCCCGTCTACTGGAGCGGGCCATTCTGTTGGGTACACACTGGGGACGGCTGGGCTTCTCATCCTGATTGGTGCCAGTCTGGTGTGTTGCTCCCGCGCTCGCAGGCGGACGCTAATCGCTCGCATCGGCGTAACGAAAAAAGTTCGGCGTGAGAGTCCATGCGCATTCGTTGTCCCACGTCGCCGCGGACTCCGCCCGTGAGATAACTGTTTGGTTGTCTCACTAAAAACATCGAACGGTAAACGCTGACGACGAGAGTGTGGAGCACATGCAATGACATCTCCGTACGACGATGTGGATCCAGAGCGGCAATATCGACTTGATCATCTCAACAAGATCATGTGGCCACTTGCGTACTCCATCAGTGATGCCGACGCAGTGGCGGGTGACTTGGAGCAGATGGTAGAGGTCCACTTAGGGAACTCGGTGACCGCTGAAGAGGTGCTGCAGATCGGCGAATGGGCGGGAGTAATGGAGGATTTTGCCAGCGGCCAGGTTGATGGCCCGGATGCAGTGCGCTCGCTCACCGAGAAGGGAGTAATCAACGGCTACGCCGTGTTGGCAGTCCAGACGATTGCCGACCGTCGAGGCATCGAGGGTGTCGGTGAAGTTGAGTCGGATGATGACGACGACGTCGACTTCAGTGACTTCGAAGCGACAGGGATTGAACAAGCCATTCTGCGCGAGGGAGAAACGCCACGGCGTGGGCTCAGTCACCCGCGAATTTATCCGATGCGAGGTTCTCGTGCTGGATGCAGCCAAGGATCCCGACAAGAGCATCCTGATGTTCTTGACACTAGAAGACGACGACGGAACGAAACGGGTGGCGTTGCCCGTGTTTACCCGTGAGGAGACAGTTGATGTGGCGTTCGCCATCCATCCCGAATGGAGCGAGCAGTATTTAGCTCGCCATGATGGGGCGGACCTCCTCAATAACATCAACGACAACGTCAACGTCGTGATCAACCCTTACACCGAACACGAGTTTCACATCCCGGCACGTGACCCGTCTGCACGGTAGATGAATCATGGCTGTACCAAGCTTTCGGATCGAGGGAATTCAGGGTTTTCAGTTTGGGAATGCAAACGTCACCTACCTCAAGGGCCGACCTGGGTTCGGCTTCTTTCGCCTTGATATCGGTCTCAAGATCAACACAACGACCATCACACAGGACGACAAACAGGCAGAGCTGATCGATCTCTTTATCGACCTCGACTGCCAGGGAGTCCCCGTCGCACGAGCACAGAGTGCCCCCGGACAGTCAGTGTTTTGCGGCGCTGCGAGTGCTGAACTTAGTTATCGACTGTATGTTGACTTTCAGCCAATCCAACTTGCTGCACTTGAACATGTGCGCAACGGCGGCGCTCTGAAACTCGAGGGAACGCCGTGCGCCGTCTTGAAGCGTTTTGTCAATAAGGAGCTAGTGACAACCCTTGGCCATCAGTTCCTGCTATCGATCAATCAAAGCGACTGGATCGATGTGTTGAGGGACATGGGATACAAAGACATCCTGCTCGTTGAAATCCCTCTATCGGTTGCGCAAGGCACGGTAGTGATGACCCAGGAGGTTAACGACTTGCGTTTGGCGCAGCAGGAAATGCTTGCGGGACGGTGGCGCGGTGCCGTCGCCCACTGCCGGGACGCACTTGAACTCCTCATTGAACGCAACAGAAACGGGACGATTGAATCGATACAAGAGATCGCTGCTGTCGCCTTCAACCTAAAGCCCGACGCCAGATCAAAGGAACAACGGTTGGCAGTAATGGGAACAGACATGTACCGACTTGCTCATTTATCAAAACACCGCAAAGGTAGCGCGCAGTTCACGGAGTGGGACCGGGACGACGCACTGGCCGCCATCAGCATCACCGCCATGTTGCTTCGGCTCCAGGCTGATCGAGAACTAGCCACTTAACGCGGAAGTGGGCGATCGCCGTTGGGATTGCGCGCAACAGGGGGTTGTAAACCCGGTTGAAGGAACTCAGGCTTCCAATTCGGCGTACGATGCCATCGCTATGGGAGACGACGAAGGCAAGTCTGACGCAATCACGATCACGCGCTCTGGCATGATCTGGGTGATCTCTAGCCTGCTGGTTGCATTGGCTGCTGCCGGCGGGTACATCGTAGGCGGCGCCGTTACGCGAGCACAGACATCGACGCCCCAGAGTCGGTCGGTCAGTGTTCCCACGCTTCCGCCTTTCCCTGATCGTTGGAACTGTGCCTTGCCAGGGCCTTCATTTGCGAATCCCACCTACTGCCAGGAATGGCAGGGGTACACCCCGATGCCAAGCCCAAGTCCCTAGAAGCGGCGACTGCGGGTGAGGAGAGGTTAGAGACTCGTCGCGGCCATCGACTCCCTTCCTTGCAGCGCAAACATTTAACGGGGAGGAATACATGAGCGTTCGTGTGAACATCGATAACCTTGCTTACGAAATCGCTCGTCGAGGCTGGACGCGAGGCAAGCTCGCAAGGACTGCAGGTCTTAGCCCTTCGACCGTGAATGCGGCATTCAATGGACGCCCGATTCACGCACGAAGTTTGTACAAGATCGGAAGTGCATTGGAGTCGCAGAGTCCGAGTGAACCGGTCGGATCATTGATCGACCGTACCTAATCTACGCGGTCTTTCAGCATGAGATGCGTCATCGCTTTGTAAGCATCCTGCATATTCAAGTGGCTGTAGTGCATTTCGAGCATCTTCAACGACGAATGCCCTGCAATCTGGGCGACAAGCAGAGGACTCATTCCGTCACGCAGAGCGTTAGTAATAAAGCTGTGGCGCAATAGGTGCGTGTATGTGCGCTTGTCGATGCCCGCACGGTACGCGAGCCCGGAGATCATCTGCCGTAGTCCGCTGACCTGCAACGGCTCGTATTCTCCGGAAAGTCCGCGGCGCAGCCCAACAAAGATTCGCGATGACTCACAGCCACGTGGGCGTCCCCTGCTCGAATAGCGCTCCAGCCGTCGAAACAAGCGCGGCATGATGGGGACAAGTCGCTCGCGGGCGCCTTTTCCGTTGATGTGCAGATACGTTTGTGAGTCCCGGCGTACAAGATCATCGGGGGTTAAACGGCACAACTCCGAGGCACGGACGCCACAGTCTCCGAGTATGCGCACCGCGAGCTTGTCGCGTTCACTCGCGGCAACGTCTTCCATTCGGTCAATTTCCTCGCGTGTGAGGACATCGATGACCTTTCGCGGAAGCCTCGGGAGGGATGGCTTGGGCGCCTCACCCTCGCCCTCCCTTTCGCACCAGGGCAGGAAACCCCGGATGGCACGCGAATAGGTGTGAATCGTGTTGGTGGAGAGCTTCCCCTTCGTGCCCGCTTGTTCGCGGAGATACACGGAGAAATCGTCGATGTCGCGCCGGCTTAACTCGGGAACGCAACCGACTCCTCGAGCTTTGCACCACGGAAGGAACAGGCGTCGGAGTGCATAAGAGTATCCGTTCTCGACGGTTGACTTGGTCAGCCCTCTTGCTCGACAAGACATGAGAAAGTCGTCGATGAGCACCGAAATGGTGACCTGATCAGCCAGCGGAACAACAGTCACTTTGGCCATGTGTACCTCCTTGAGTCGGTAGTCGGTGCAGCGCATGACTTCCTAACCCGGCTGTCGAGGACACGGTGCTAGCCGAAAATTCACATCTCAACGGTAGAACGCCTAACTATCCAGGAAGACGTCCTATCCATCTCGTTGAATTCGATGGAGCCCAAGATGGGAATTGAACCCATGACCCCTTCCTTACCAACAAGGCTGCGTTGTTACGAGTCTCTTACTATTGACGTTTGTGAATTGGCTGACACCGCATCCCTACCGAAGCCGGGTCCTGAAGGTGCGTTGCTAGCGGAAGTTGTATCAAAGTCGGCAGTTGCTCCGCAAGTCCTTGTCCTGTTATGCAAGATCAAGCTGCTGTCGTCACGAAGGATTGGAGCGTCGACGGTGCAAAACCGCTGCGTTGTCGACCGCGCACGAGACGACGTTCAGTTGAACTAACCGCCTGCCCACCCAGCACCGATGAAGAACTCAAGTTTGCCCGCTTGCTGATCTTCCACCCCCGAGTCAAGCGCAAATGAGAAGCTCAAAGAGAGGGCTTCATGGATAATTCGACACTCGAGACTGACCATCGGGCGCGTCCCTTCCTGGACCGTGACCCGACGACGAATGAGGTCACGGTCGCGTCCGCGATGCACGGTCTGCACGAGTGGATTGCACCATACCAGCTTGAAGCAGATATTCCAGAGCTCGTCCGTGATCTTTTCCAGACCTGTTGTTCGCTCTTCGTCCACGGTTGCCTGCGATACGAGTTTTTCACACTTGCTTCCGAGCGCAGCTACTTCGTCATCGAGGCCGGACTTGGGCAGAGATTCTTAGCGGCATACCCAAACGGGGTTCCGGTCGAGCGCGGTGATGGTGTTGTCGATCACATACAAGCGGTCTGGTTCGACGAGGTTTACACAGCATTAACTCGAACTGGTCGATTCCCCTGGGGCTCTGGCAACACCAAGTGGATCGTTCGTGGCCACCCGAGATTTAATGGCTCTTTTGCCGCCCTCATGTCGTGGGCCCGACAGGAAGGCATCCTGGTTGGAAGGCGAAACGTCATCATCGAGCAGGCAATAGTTCGGCTACGAAATCACGCGGCTCATCGGCACGTTCCACATCTGCTCATGCCGCACGACGCCGCCAGGGATATTCAAGAAACCGCCGAGATTATCAATCACCTTTGGGGACACGACCTGCCGGGAGGCCGATTCTCTGCGGTTCCTCCACCAAGAATGGTCGTTGCGCTCTTTCACCAAGCTGACAGACGCGGATCCCTCGTCGTCGATACGCTCGACAAGATGCGGAGACTCGACGATGAACATCGAAATCGCCATGGTGATTGGTTCCTATTGGAAGTTGCCGACTCGGGCGAGGCCTTTGCTTGGACCCCGGGGCATCAAACGACAGCCTTTCCAGCAATACTGATTTGGCAGGGAAGAACTTGGGATGAGGCGATGGTGATGTGGGACGGTATTCGGGGCGATACGGCGTTCGCCGGCGCCTTGGAATGGCGCGGTCGTACATTCCTAGTTAGCGTGTCAGACCAGGGGCTGAACGCGCCGATGTCAGTAGATCAGTTCAGCGCATTGCCTGTGGAGCTGCGCAACCCGGCCGATACTCATTGGAGGATCGTCCGGTCTGACTTTCCGGGTGATGCAATCTCCGCCCTAAACAAGGAACTCTGGGGATCGACGTCCGCGCCCGGCGTCGCCGACGCGGCGGACGTGGATCCGGCGAAATACACCTGGGAAGCGGGTATGCACGCTCTCGCCACGGGATCACCCCCCGAGCCTTGATGGCGTCGGGTTGCCCGCAGCGGGCACTCAGGTGCTCCTAAAGTGGTCGAAGATTTTGTTGACTTCGTCGAATGTGTTGTGGCGCCCGTCAAGAGCCACAGCCAGATACATGTTCTTCGCTCGTGAAACTTGGATGCCCGCTCTGCCACAGAAGCGGTTGAGTATCTGTCGTCCTGGAATGATGACCTTCCAAGAATCGTCACCACTGTTCAGGGAAGCTTCCATGCGCCCAAATTCTCTTGCGACCACCTGTCGAACTTGGTCGGAGTCCAGGGCATGGGTCACCCGGGATAGTTCTGTTTGTGCCCTAGCCACGAAGAGCTCCTGCGTCTCAGATAGGTTCTTTCCATGCACGTCACTGGGCATGAGGTCAACGTTGCCTACTTCCATCCGGAGAATCGCCGATGCACTGAGCGCCGCAGCATAGGAGATGAATTCCCCTGCCGCATCTCGCATTGCTCCACGGACTTGTGCGGCATCGATCAGCCACGAGTCAGCGGACTCTAGTGGTCCAAATGCCTCAGCCCACACGTGTTCGTCGAGAAAGTAGTTTTCCAGGTGGTACCGTGGCAGGATTCTCAGTTGTCCGCTGGCCTCTGCCGCACTCACGACTGCCGATGGCAATGGGCGGGAGTCTCCATCGCAGAGCATGAAGAACTCCACACCCCAAACCGTCCTGTTAAGAACGGACTCATAAATAGTCGCGAAGGACTCAATGACTCGACGCCCGCCGGATGGAACGAGTACGAGCCCGCCAAGCCCCTCTCCTACCATGGATCCATACGTCTGCTTGTCAAGACTCGTGTTTGTACCTTCTATAAGCACAATCCGTTTCCCGAGCGCCACCACCCCAATGGATTGGCCCAGTAGTCGAAGCGCTTGATTTGTGCTATCCGATTCACTCGCAATGACAGCCTGGTTCATAGCGCATCCGGTTTCATCACGCGAGGGCGGTGCTAGAAAGACGACGGATTGATCCAGAGACGCGCTGATGATGTCAGGTGAATGTGTGGACAGAACAAGTTGATTCCTCGATCCAATTCGCCTCAAAGCATTCAGTAATCTGTAGCTCAACTCAGGATGAAGGTGCAGTTCCGGCTCGTCAAAGAACACGATGCAGTCTTGCGGGCGACGTAGCAAAAAATCGAATGCGATGTTGACGACCTCCCGCTCTCCTGAACTCAAAGTATTGAAGTTCAAGGTCTGGCCGTCGAGGCTGTACTCAAGCTGTTGAGTTCTTGCCGAAGGGTCGAGCAGCACCTTGGGGCTGAGCAAGAGTGAAAATATTTCCTTAAACGGCTCCATTGGATCAGGGAATTGAAGATTCATGCTGGTATGTCCGTCGCGCCTAAGTTGAAGTGCTCGGGTGGCAATCTTCTGTTTTTGACTCTCAATGAGCTTGAAGATGGCGTGAAGCGTGTCTTGGAACCGGTCGTGCATGTAGCCGAAGGTCGAGTCCCAACCAACCATCTCCTCGTCCGGGTCCGGAAAGTCCCAGGTGAACTGTAGTGGTTGCAAATTTCGAATCGACCGGTCGCTCTCGAAATTGATGAGACTGCTGCTTAGATTCTTCCGGCGGCGGTTGGCCTGCAACGTGCTGTTGAGCCGTTGACGGTCTTCGTTTGAGGACAAGTCCAGTTCGCGCTTGCCCCATTGATTAACCTCCGTCAACGAGGTTGCGGAGATCATCGCTCCGATCTGGGCTCCCACCGAGCCACCGCGTAGGTACGCGATCGTTGCGTCGATCAATCGCGTCTTGCCAACGCCATTTGGCCCCGCGATAATCACCACGTCCGACAGATCGGCAACATCGAATAGGTCGATGGGTGGCGAGTTTTCGACGTGCAGTGCGACGAGTCTCAATTACTCCTTCCCCAAAAAACGTACGAGCTAACGCCGCTTGAAAGACGATGTGGCTAGTTGAACATCAGTCCCAGTCGTACCGGCAATTATGGTCGTTGGGCCAGCGCGATCATTATGGTCGAGGTTCACTCAGGTGATGGCGTCTTAATGTCAGAAATCAATGTTAGGGCGCCAACCCGCAAACCCCAGGACTGACGGATCAAAAGTTGTCACCGAGCCGGGCATTCGGTGGCGCTGGCACGGCACATGTCTGAATCTCACCACCGATAACGGGCGGGTATCCACTACTCGCGAACAGAACAGCAACGGCTCTGACCTCAAGCTCTACGAATCTAGCCAGCTCTTCTACGGATTGCGGAGGATGGAATTGCCAGTCAGGCTCACTCCACACCATGCTGTAAAACTCCCGTAAACGTTGTCCCACTCCCGCGAACGCAATGCGGCCATGCGAAAATCCGTTGAAATACATCTGATATCCGCCGGAAACGAGGGACTTCTTCGTTGCTTGGGTTAGGTAGTCACGATGCCAGAAGTCCTCTGACAACTGAAAATCGCTGGTGGGATTCAGATAATCGCCCGTCTGATCATTGATACCCTCGATGTTTCGGATGAATATCATTTCGGGATGGACGCCATGTTCATCGGATGTGTAGCCGGCAAGGTGAACGATGCTCCCTGCGCTCGATTCCTCGCGGCTCATCTCAGTGCGTAGACGTTCTCTCAGATGTTCCCCAAACCCTGCCAGTGTTGGCTCCGCGGCTTCTCTGTACTCACGGATGCAATCGTCCATCCACTGGTCCATGCGTTGGCGCCCGACTGAGTATGCCCCGGCCAGAGCCAATGCCCCATCCGAGAACCCCAAGTCGAACACCTTCTTCCCGTGACCAGCAAGCGAGTTGCCGCTCGAGATGTTCGAGTCCGAAAGTTGAACGATCCCGACGCTGCTGATTACGGTGCAGATAAGAGTCACGCACTAGCTTAAAT
>Ga0209810_1005119_pt1 | contig 12075 bp, 8 predicted proteins | sample Coa_R1_7_FD_187159 | JGI IMG/M metagenome (GOLD analysis project Ga0209810, IMG submission 187159) | Surface soil microbial communities from Centralia Pennsylvania, which are recovering from an underground coalmine fire - Coalmine... | ecosystem: Environmental > Terrestrial > Soil > Unclassified ...
CCATCTCTTCTACGGAGACGACGTCGGGAATCCTGGAACCGAGATCACATTCTTCGATTGGCCCAACGTGGGCCGCAACATGCCCGGCGCCGGCGAGGTCTCGGCGGTCGGTTTCGTGGTGCCGGAGAACGGGGCTTTGGAGTGGTGGCGCGGCCGCCTGGAAGCCGAAGGAGTCCACCACACCGGCATCGAGCGACGTGGCAATCGTTCCGTGCTGCCGTTCGAGGATCGGGAGGGTCAGCGGCTGGAGCTGATCGCGGGCTCCGGTCAGGAAGGCGTGGGGGCCTGGCGGGAGAGTCCCGTACCGGCGGACATGGCGATCCGCGGCCTGGCGGCGGTCACACTTGTGGTGGAGTCACTCGAGCCGAGCGCGCAATTTCTGGAGCATGCGCTGGGATTCACTCGCGCCGGTGAGTACCGGTTCCTCGACAACGAGTCTCGCCAGGCCTCGATCTTTCAGGTCGGTCCAGGCGGGCTGGGTACCGAGGTGCATCTCGAGGTGCGGCCTGACCTTCCTGCCGCCCGCCAGGGAATCGGCGGTGTCCATCATGTTGCCTTTCGGGCTGCCGACGACGAGCGGCATCGGGAATGGCATGACCGGCTGCAGCGGTTTGGCGTGGCCGTTACGCCGGTGATCGATCGCTACTACTTCCGCTCTATCTACTTTCGCGAGCCCGGCGGAGTGCTCTACGAGATTGCCACCGATGGTCCCGGTTTTACGGGCGATGAAGACGTGGAGCATTTGGGCGAGCGGCTATCTCTGCCCCCGTTCCTGGAGCCGCGGCGCAACGAGATCGAATCTCAGCTCGAGCCGTTGCCCACGTAACTCGCGGATGTCGGGCTTTAGAGGTGCCGGGAACTCGGCCCCATAGCGCCGTCGCCATGATCTCCGACCACCTCAACTGCCGCTGGGCCCGACCTTCGAGCGCATCAATTGTCGGCGTGGCTACGAGGTGGCTCGCGATCGCTCGAGACGGTCAAGTCCGACTCTGGCCACTGTCGCTTGCTGCTCCAGATGTGCCCGCAGAGCTGCGGCGCCTGGATCAGGCCTTGGCCCTCGAGCCGTAGGAGCGCCTCGTACAGTGTGCCCGGACCCAGCCGCAGGCCGGAGAACTCTTCTATGTCCCGAGTAAGCGTACCCATGCTTTGGGCCATCCGCCAGACTGGCCAGGATCAGCCCGGCCGGACCGGCATACCTGCCGAACCCCCCGAAAGCCGCCCTTTGGCCCGTTGCTTCGCCGTCATCTCGTGCCGTTACGTCAGATGATATAGCGCCCCGCGTAGTAGAGGCGGCGAGAAGCTCGACAGCAGAGGCCGGGCGGCGAAGTGACGGCTGAACTCGCGGTATGACTCTCGTACACCAACGAGAGCCTGAGCAGGCATGCCTGCTGGTCAACACGGCGGCACTCTGTGTAATCCTTGACAATGCGGTGATCCGGCGGATACCTCTTGGCCATCTGGCATGAGATGTGCTTAGAGGTACTGAACCGACGGCTGTCGTAGTGCAGGCGGTCGGTTCGATGCCTTAACAAGCGGCGGAGTCATTACGCGAAGACTTCCTGCCGGCAAAGGCAAATGCCCGGGAGGAGATCGCGTGACGTACGATATTGTCTGTTTCTCCCATCTTCGGTGGGACTTCGTGTACCAGCGGCCACAGCACTTGCTCAGCCGCTTCTCCCGTCACCATCGCGTCTACTTCGTCGAGGAGGCCGAGTACTCGGATGGAACACCCCGTTTGGACGTGAGGAAGCGGGGAAAGGTGAATGTTCTCGTGCCCGTACTGCCCCAGAGCATGAGGGGCACCCAACAGCCCGCGATCGTTTCCTGGCTCCTGCAGGAGCATTTGCTGGCGGAATCGGTCTCGACGTACATTTTGTGGTTCTACACGCCGATGGCTCTTCCCTTCGCCCGAACCCTGCGGCCGCTGGCGACCGTCTACGACTGCATGGATGAGCTCTCCGCGTTCGCCAATGCGCCGGCAGGAATGGTCGAGTGGGAGCGAGAGCTACTGCGCCATGCGAATCTCGTGTTTGCGGGTGGTCCGTCACTTTTCGAGGCCAAGCGACGGCTTCACGAGCACGTCGTCGAGTTTCCCAGCTGTGTCGATCTCGAGCACTTCAGAAAGGCGCGGTCGATTACGACTGAGCCGCCGGATCAGAGCTCCATTCCGCATCCGCGACTCGGCTTCTATGGGGTGATCGACGAGCGGCTGGACATTGATCTCGTAGCGACGGTTGCGCGAGAGCGGTCCGATTGGCACATCATCCTCGTCGGCCCGATCTTCGACTTCAAGATCGATCCGCTGACACTCCCCCGCAGCCGAAACATTCACTACCTGGGACAGAAGTCGTATGGGACGTTACCGGCCTATCTCGCCGGCTGGGACGTGGCGATCTTGCCGTTTGCGCTCGACGAGTCGACCAGGTTCATATCTCCCACCAAGACGCCCGAGTATCTGGCGGCGGGACGACCCGTCGTCAGCACGCCCATTCGCGACGTGGAACACGTATACGGCAGACGGTCCCTGGTGGCGACTGCCGGCACGCCTGAGGAGTTCATCCGAGCGGTCGAAAGGGCACTCGCGGAACCTTCAAGCGCCCGGCTGTCCGAGGTGGACGCATTCCTATCCCACTCCTCGTGGGATCGAACCTCCTCTGCGATGGAGATGCTGATCGGAGAGGCTATCGAGGCCAACAGAGCTGGTCAGTCGGCAGCGGCCGAGACCCCGCCGGCGGTCGAGCTGCCGGAGGAAGCCGCCTAGTGTTCGACTATCTCGTCGTCGGAGCCGGATTCGCCGGCGCCACCCTGGCTGAGCGCCTCGCCAGCCAAGCGAGGAGGAAGGTGCTGATCCTCGATCGCCGTCCCCATGTCGGCGGGAATGCCTTCGACTGCTACGACGACGACGGCATCTTGATTCACCGTTACGGTCCGCACATCTTTCACACCAACTCGCTGGAGGTCTTCGAGTATCTGGGCCAGTTCACGGAGTGGCGACCGTACGAGCACTGGGTGCTGGCGCGGGTGGACGGGCAGCTCGTTCCCATGCCTATCAACCTCGAGACGGTCAATCGCCTCTACGGTCTCAGTCTCGACTGCTTCGGGGTGGAGAAGTTCTTCGAGTCCGTCAGGGAACCGCGAGCCGAGGTCCGAACATCAGAAGATGCGGTCGTGAGCAAGATCGGGCGTGAGCTGTACGAGAAATTCTTCCGCGGCTATACGAGAAAGCAGTGGGGGCTCGACCCCTCTGAGCTGGATGCGGGGGTCGCCGCCCGTGTTCCGGCACGCACGAACCGCGACGGCCGATATTTCACCGACACATATCAGGCCATGCCGCTCCATGGCTACACGAAGATGTTCGAGCGCATGCTCGACCATCCCAACATCAAGATTCTGCTGAACTGTGATTACCGAGAGATCGAGGGCGCCATCCCGTACCGGCACCTGATCTACACCGGACCGATCGACGAGTTCTTCGACTACCGCTACGGCAAGCTGCCCTACCGATCTCTCGAATTCAGGTTCGAGACCCAGAACCGCGAGGTAGCCCAACCGGGGCCCGTCATCAACTACCCCAACCAGCACCAATACACGCGGGTGACCGAGTTCAAGTATCTGACCGGTCAGCAGCACTCGAAGACCAGCCTGGTCTACGAGTATCCACGAGCGGAGGGTGACCCGTACTATCCGATTCCCACGGAAGAGAACGGCGTGCTCTACCGGCGGTACAAGGTGCTCGCCGAATCGACGGAAGGAGTGACGTTTGTAGGCCGGCTAGCCACGTACAAGTACTACAACATGGACCAGGTTGTGGCTCAGGCGCTCAAGACCTTCCGCAACCTCTGCAGAGTGAGGGATGAGGAGCATGACAGCAACGTCCACGCAGCCTCCGGAGATCTGGGCGGGCTTCGAATGTACGGTCAATCGCATCCGCAACCAGTATCTGGATCAAACGGTCATCAGCGGACATGAGAACCGGCCTGAGGACCTAGATCTCCTCACGGCCCTCGGGGTGAGGGCGGTGAGGTACCCGATTCTGTGGGAGCGGACGCTCGATCCCGCAAGCGGCAGGTTCGATTGGCGGTTTGCGGATGAACGTTTGGGCCGTCTACGGGGTCTCGGCATTCGTCCCATCGTGGGGCTCGTTCACCATGGAAGCGGCCCACGTCATACCGGCTTGTTAGACCCTCGTTTCGCCGCTGGTCTGGCTGAGTTCGCGCTCCGCGTCGCTGACCGCTATCCCTGGGTCGATGCGTACACCCCCGTCAACGAGCCGCTGACGACCTCGCGCTTCAGCTGCCTTTACGGCCACTGGTATCCGCACATGAGCGACACGACCTCATGGCTCGCCGCCCTGCTGAACCAGTGTGAGGCTATCGTGCGCTCCATGGCGGCGATTCGAGGGGTCAATCCTGCCGCCCAGCTCATCCAGACCGACGACCTAGGCAAGGTTTCAAGCGCTCCAATTCTCGCCCGTCAGCGTGAGTACGAGAACGAACGGCGGTGGCTTGGGTGGGACCTCGTCTCTGGCAGACTGACCGACACGCACTCGCTATGGGGCCAGATGATCGAGGATGGCGCCGACCGGGACCAGCTCGACTGGCTCGCGGCGCATCCCTGCACTCCGGATGTCATCGGCATCAACTACTACCCCAGCAGCGAGCGGTTTCTCGACCACCGGTTGGAGCTGTACCCTTCGATTCGTCACGGAGGAAACGGGCAAGACCAGTATGTCGATACCCTCACGGCTCGAGTCTGCGCTGACGGCTTGTACGGGGCGGAGGTGCTTCTGGGCGAGGCCTGGGAGCGCTACGGCGTCCCGGTCGCTGTAACGGAGTGCCACAACAGCGGCTTTAGAGAGGAGCAGGTCCGCTGGTTCGCGGAGGTATGGAACGCCGCCGTGGCAGCGAAGTTCCGCGGGGTTCCCGTCAAAGCGGTTACCACCTGGGCGGTGCTGGGGAGCTACGACTGGGATCAGCTGGTGACGGCTCCCAGAGGCTACTACGAACCCGGCGCCTTCGACCTCCGCTCGTCTGCGCCTAGGAAGACAGCCGTCGCGACCACCGTTCGGGCCTTGGCGGACGGTAAGCAGCTCACGGATCCGTGGCTTGACCACCCGGGATGGTGGAGAAGTGACGACCGCTTCGATGTCCCGCCGATCTCCATTGGTAGGGAGAGCCCTGAACCTCCCGCTCTTCGCCTCGGTCGGGTGGGCGTTCAAGCCGCCCCGAAGAGCAAGGGGCTGGGCCACAGACCTCTCGTGATATGGGGTAGCGAGAGCGAGCTGGGGATGGCGGTAGTCGAAGCCTGCCGGCTGCGAGGCCTTCACGGTTGCGGCGTACCCGGTGGTGTCGACCTCGGCGAAGCGTTGCGCACGAATCCCAAACTGGGCCGGGCATGGGGCATTGTGATTGCCCTGGCTCCGTTATCTCTGGCCTGGGGGAGCGGCCCCGCAACCTTCGCCGGGCTTGATGGGATCGCTGATTGGAACCCGGGTCACCAACTGTCCTTGTTGGCCTTCTCCAGCTCGGACGTGTTCAAGGGTTGTAAGGGCAGGTCGTATCTCGAGCACGACCGTACAAACTCAGACTCGGCACCGGGGCGCCGGCTGGTTGATATCGAGCGGCGGCTACGGCATCGGTTCCCGGAGGCACTCGTCGTGCGGCACGGCCGGCTGTTTGGCCCCGGACTTGACCCCGACAACACCCCCTCGCCGTCGAGCGGATCTCAAAGCAGTGCTGGAGGATCGGGATGCTGGACATACCTGCCCGACCTGGTCAATAGCGCTCTCGACCTCCTGATCGATCGTGAACCCGGCATCTGGCACCTCGTCAATCCGGGCAACTCGAGGCCTGCAGATGACCGGTGCGCGATCCTGGACAGTGAGCGGGGCCGTATCATGCCTGATCTCGCCACAGCTCTGGAACGTGCGGCCGCTGTCTCAGGAGGCCAGGCCGATACTTTCCGTCAGGACTGGGTCCCCGTCTTTCTGGACCCCGCCGCTCTCTCACTCCACGATCCGGACGACAAGGAAGCTGCGTAGTCCGGATCGCTGGCGGCCATTGACCTTCGCCGGCGCCTCTCTTTCTGAAGACACTGAGTGACAAAGAAGACACGAAAGTGGGCGGCCGAACTCCTTCCGACGCTCAAGCTCTCCGGCTCCAAGGCCTCAATATTGGGAAGAACAGCTCTGTTGAAGCGGGATGACAATCCCCGGCAAGCTCGAGGTGTCTGAGACGTCCCTGTATACCGCGGTTTCTGGGTCACGCCGCACACTGGAAGAGGTTCCTTTCCTTGACCAGGTTCGGCCCCCATTCAAGCTGCGTGACCTTCCCGAAACGGAGGTAGGCGACGAGCGCCTCGCGCATGGCCTCCACGAACCCCTCCTCGATCGCCGGGTCAAAACCCTGCTCCCAGTTGAGGCCGAGCACCCGAACCCGATCCTTGCGCCGTTCAATCCGTGGCTCAATCCGCCCCACCAATCGATCGCGGAATAGGACCGGAAGCACGTAGTACCCCCAGCGGCGCTTGGCCTCAGGGATGTAGACTTCCCACACGTACTGGAAGTCCCAAAGCTTCTGTAGGAAGTCGGGGTCCCAGCAGAGCGGGTCAAGTGGGGGAAGAAACGAGACCGACGGAGGTGGATCCGGCGGCGCCCTCAGCAGCTCGACCTCATCTCGGAGAACGAAGCGAGTGCCGCGCACGCCTTCGATTTCGACCGGCACGATCTCCCCCCTCGCGATCAGCTCCTCTCGTAGCTCCGTCCTCGATGGCCGGTCCGGACGTTGGGGATCAGGCTTCGCCGGCCCGATCCCGATCATGGCCGGGCTGGACACTCCGAGCAGCCCGTGCGCCCGAAAGCGCGAGAGCAGCTTGTGCCGGAACTGTTCGTGTTTGGGAACCTCGACCGTCAGCAGCCGGCGCGGAAACAACCGCTCTGCCAGGTCGTAGTAGCGACGGTTACCTTCTCTTCGTGCCAGGCCCAAAACTCCCGTGGTGGCGAAAGCATCGAGCACCGCGCTTGCCAGGCTCATCGAGCCCCCGAACCAGTTGACCGTGCGGCCGCTCTCAAAGTCGAGAGCACTCAGTGGCCCCTCGCTCCGGATGCGCTTCAGCACCTGATCCGCCAGCTCGGCATTGTCTGTTAGCACTCCTGCGGCGTGGCGGCTCTGTGTCCACGACACCCGGTACCAGGGCAGCTCGTCGATGGGCAGTAGCGACAGACCCTTGTTCTGCGTCTCGAACAGCGCCCGCCGGCTGTAGAGCAACTCCTCACACCAGGCCGGATCATATCCGGACACCCGAGCGTGAAGGACGAGATCGTGATTCCGCCCGGCGACTGCGAGTGGGTCAAACTGCACCGAACCCAAGCGCCGAAAGACTTCCAACACGCCGTCGATCCCGCCCGTCAACGAACGCGCCGGAGCCAGGAGGTGGCGTGTCACCAGAAACCGCCGGGCAGTCTCTCGGCTGGTCTTCATCGTGTTCGAGCTCATGCGATATCCAGTCATCGGCCGTCAAGCACGTCCGAGTTTATGGCACCCTCTGTAGTCTCGAAGGTATGGACATTCAATTCAACGCCTACTCCGATAACGAGACGCTCGAGGCCCAGCTGCGCTCTCTGGCGGCCGCCTACCCCCAGCTCTGCACGATGTCGGAGCTCGGACGAAGTCACGAGGACCGGCCGATCTGGTTGATGACGCTGACCAATCGGGCCACAGGCGAGGATCGGACCAAGCCGGCCCAGTGGATGGATGGAAACCTTCATGCCACCGAGGTGACGGGCGCCATGGCCTGCCTCTACACCATCAACCATCTGCTGACGTGCTATGGCCATGATGGCCAGATCACTCGCCTGCTCGACACCATGTGCTTCTATGTGGCGCCGCGCCTCAATCCGGATGGGGCGCACCAGGCTTTCCTCCAACCCGCGCATCGGATCCGCAGCGGCACTCGGCCCTATCCGTACGCGGAGAAACGCGACGGGCTTCATGAGGAGGACATTGACGGCGACGGCAGGATTCTTTCGATGCGGCTTTCTGACCCATCAGGCGACTGGAAGATTTCGCCCGACGACGACCGGTTGATGGTGAAACGGGGGCTTGACGAGGAGGGCGGCGAGTACTACCGGCTGCTCCCCGAGGGCTCCATTCACAACTACGAGCCGGGATTGATTCCGATCGCGCCTCCCTTGGAGGGGCTCGACTTCAACCGCAACTTCCCCTTTGAATGGGCGCCTGAGGGCGATCAGCGGGGCGCCGGACCATATCCGCTGTCCGAACCGGAAACGAGACTGGCCACCGCCTTTGTCGCCGACCATCCCAACATCAACGTCGCCGTTACCTGCCACACCTTTGGTGGCGTCTTGCTCCGTCCATACAGCACCAGGCCGGACGACCAAATGCCGCCCGAGGATCTGTGGGTATTCCAACGGCTTGGGCGGAGAGGCACCGAGATCACCGGCTATCCAAACGTTTCCACGTACCACGAGTTCCGCTATCATCCCAAACGCCTCACCTACGGGGCCTTCGACGATTGGTGTTACGACCATCTAGGCGTCTTCGCCTGGACCGTGGAAGTGTGGGACATTCTGGCGCAAGCAGGCATCAAGGACCGGAAGTTCATCGAGTGGTACCGCGACCATCCGGTCGAGGACGATCTCAAGATCCTGAAGTGGGTCGACGACAATGTCGAGGGCGAAGGATTCGTGCCCTGGCACGAGGTTGACCATCCCCAGCTTGGGCGGATTGAGATCGGCGGCTGGGACGATCTGTTCCTGTGGAGCAACCCGCCGGCGAAATTCCTGGAGGCGGAGCTGGCGAAGGTAAACGCCTTTGTCCTGGCCATGGCCTCTGCGGCCGCGCACCTCCGCATCCTCACTCTGGAAGCAACGAGGCTGGACGCCCAGCACAGCAAGATCAGCCTCCTGCTCGAAAACGCCGGTTATCTGCCTACGTACACGTCAAAGAGGGGCCAGGAGAGGAATGCAGTCAAGCCGGTCGTGGTGGAGCTGGGGCCGCCGGATGAGCATGTCGCGCTGGTCCAGGGCAGGCAGCGAACCGAGGTCGGCCAGCTGGAGGGACGGAGCAACAAGTTGGTTGTGGGCGGGTTGGGCGGGTCGCCGACAGATAATCGATGCCGTGTCGAATGGATCGTGCGGGGAGAGTCAGGCCGTCAGCTCCTCGTCACGGCTCAGGGCGACCGGGCGGGATCGGTGTCACAGACAGTCACACTCTAACCGCAGGGCATGCCGCCCGCTCTTTCTGGTGGCTGACCTGAGGTCGAGAGGTCTTTTCGCTCGTGCAAAACGCGACGGGAGGCAGCCTCGTTCGAGTCGATTGCAGCCATCTTGCGATCGTAAGCAGTCTGAGACCTTCCTCATCGGGGGCGGTAGGCAGCGAGAAAGGCCCGTGCGGCCGCATCGGCGTACCGCTGCAGCTCGGCCTTTTTTATGCCGTGGATGCCGGTGAACATGGCGCGGTTTACGGGGATCCACAGCAGCATGCCGACGAAGTGATTCGCGGCCAGCAGTGGGTCGTCGAGCTGAAGGCTTCCCTTCTCCGCCAGGACCCGAAAACTCGTGGCCAGCGTCGCCAGAACCCGCTCGAAGCCCTGCTCATACCAAGCACGACCCAGATCGGGAAACCGAGATGCGTCTGCTATGACCAGCCGGCGGAGCTGAAGGAGCCCGGGCTCCGTCAGGGCGGCGAGAAACGCTCGAGCGAGCTTACGGAGGTCCGCATCCAGGTCAAGGGTGGCATCGAGGGTACCGGCCACCAGCCGAACGACTTCGTCAACCTGCGCCGTTGTGGCCATGATGATCTCGGTGAACAGGCCTTCCTTGTCGGCGAAGTGTTGATACACCGTTCGCTTCGAGACCTCCGCCACGGCGGCGATCTCGTCGACGCTGGTACCGTCATACCCCTTGTCGAGAAACAGCGCCGTGGCGGCTTCCATAATTGCGCGCCGCTTCCGCGCCGATCTGCCATGGTCGACCGAGTCCATAGATCCTCCTTGGCATCGGCTGACGTGCGCTCCTTCAAATGGTACTAAACGGTGCAGTTCTACGTGTGGTACTATACGGTGTAGTACCTAGTTGTAACTACACTATCCCTAGATCAGGAGAATATCGTCGTGATTCAGCAGATTGCCGAGACACGCAGCTCGATCGCCATAGTCCAAGCAGACCGACCGATCACAACGGAGTCAGCAGCGACGGCCAAACGCCTCTTAGCGTGTCTCACCCTTGCGGGGCCGCTCTTCGTCATCGTCGCTCTGGTTCAGGTCTTGACCAGACCGGGCTTCGACATTACTCGCGACGCCGTGAGTCTCTTGACGCTCGGCTCGCTGGGGTGGATTCAGAGCGGCAGCTTCATCCTCACCGGCGCTTTGAGTGTTGCCGGCGCTGTAGGAATGCACCGGGCGCTGCGTGATGGAACCGGAAAGCGCTGGGTCCCCATTCTTCTGACCGTCTACGGAGTCGGGCTCGTCGGCGGCGGGATATTCCATCCCGATCCTTCGAGCGGATTCCCACCTGGCACACCGTCCTCCGCCTCTGCCGTGTCGAGCTGGCATGGGGCTCTGCATATGATCTTCGGCAGCTTGGCATTCCTTTCCCTGATCATCATTTGTTTCGTGCTCGCGAGCCGGTTCTGGCAGGACAGCGACGGCGGGCCCTCTGCTCACTCGCGGCGGGCGGCGCCGGCGCACTTGGAGTCATGTCGGGCGGCGCGCCGCACGGAACCCTGACTCTGTTTGTCGGTGTGGGTCTAGCGATGATCTGGATGGCCGCTGCTGCTGCGCTGCTCCTCATCGATCGGGATGACCGAGCAGCGAGCGCGGCAAGTTAACGCCCCGAGCACTAAAGCAACACCCAGACCCACAGAAGAGCCCCGCCGGTTATCCGGCGGGGCTCCGTCGTGACCCCTGCGGCGACGCCGGCCCTAATCCGGGTCGCTTGTCTGACTATCTACGAGTACGAGTAACGCTCGATATCACCGTTGGCGACGCCGGACATGTTCGGATAGGTGAAGTTTCCACCCACCGCGCTATCGGCGGTCAAAGGTTTCGAACCGTTGCTCCATGAGTAGGTGCCGGTGGTGTAGCGGTAGTGCTGCGTCTTTTTCGCGCTGCCCGCTTTGCACGAGCCAAAGTCGAAGCTGGTCGAGGTCTTGGATGTCATCGTGGCACTGCCCTGGAAGTAGGCATCGCTGCTGGGTGCGATCATCTTCTCAGTCATGGGGTACGGACTCGCGGTGCCTCCAATCCAAGTCTGGTTGGTAAAACTGGGATCTACGTCGGTGTCAAAGCGCATGAGGGTCGCGGTGCCGCCCCCGAACCCGGCGCCAGCCGGAAGGCCCGTGATCGTAACGTCGCGGAAGGCCTCAACGTCGGCGAAGGTGGTCGGAGTGGGTGACTCTGTGGTGAGCGCCTCGCCTAAAAAGCTCTTGTTGGGCATTATGCTGCCGTAGGGATTGGACCAGATGTTGCCCAGCAAACAGTAGTTTGGATAACTGACGGCCGGAACGCAACTATGGTCTACCGTCAGCGTACTGGTGTTGGTCGAGGAATTGTTGGGAAAGGTGACACTCGCCGACACGGTGCCCAGGGTGGAGGCCTCTTTGGTGTTGCTCGTGACGAAGTGTTGCGACGTGAGCTGGAGCACGCCTGAGTACACGGTCCCGCTGCCCGAGCTGCACTTCATAGCGTGGCTAGCACTCGGAGTGAACGTACCGGAGAGGCTTCCAAATGGGCCAATCTGGGCCGCCTTCAGGGTCACGGTCGCATTCCCAGCGCCAGTGACGGTGAAGTCGGAGGTCACGAGCTTGTTGAAATTCCAGTAGTTCTCTGCGAACTGGGAGAACCCGGGGTTGTGTCTGGCGAGAATTACACCAACCGAGGCGGCGGAGGTCGAGGTGTTCTTAGTAGCGTCGATGAGCTCGCTCCAGGGCACGCCGTTCACGGTCTTCACGTTCGTGTATGAGCTTGCCAGTTCGTACAACGGAATCGTGGGAGTCGAGGTGTTGCCGGCTATCACCCGCGGGCGCATCAGGTTCAATGGAGAAACGTGGGCGCCGG
>Ga0209810_1005120_pt1 | contig 12075 bp, 8 predicted proteins | sample Coa_R1_7_FD_187159 | JGI IMG/M metagenome (GOLD analysis project Ga0209810, IMG submission 187159) | Surface soil microbial communities from Centralia Pennsylvania, which are recovering from an underground coalmine fire - Coalmine... | ecosystem: Environmental > Terrestrial > Soil > Unclassified ...
GCAGAGGGATGCTGCAATCAATTTCGCAGGCGATTTCGAGTCGCCTGTCTGTGCTGAGAACGTCTACTGGTTTGGCGAAGACATCGCGAATGAAGATTGCCGGAACGGCGTGGAGGCTTACTGCTCCGTTGATGCCTCCGGGAAGCAGATAATCAATAGACCCAGGCCCCTGGGGTGAGCCGGAGGGCGGCACGTTGAGCCAGCGGGAATCTACGGCCAGCGTGAGCAGGTTGTCCTGCGCGGTCACCAGATGAGTGATTTCGTATTCAAATGGCAGGAAGCCGCCGAGATGTTGAGGTAATGGATGGCCATTGACCTGCGGGCTTGCGGCCGCCATCACGCGATCGAATTGCAGGAAGAGCCGGAGACCGCGAAGTTCCGGCGGAAGCTGGAAGTGGCGATGATAGAGCCAGACGTCTTCCCAGGAGGATGGGTCCCACTTTTGCCACGAGAGTGGAACGACACAATGCGGAAGAGTGACGCGGGAAGATGCACTTTCGTTGAGCGGCGCGCTTGCTTTGCCGGCGAAGAGCCAGTCCTGATTGAGTGAAAGGACGCGCTGAGCAGGGCCGCGGCCGTTTTTCGCCCCAAGGCCCTTCAATACGGGTGTCAAGGCCAGCGCGGCGGCACATCCCTGAAGAAAGCAGCGGCGGGAGATGGGATTTTCGGGCAAGAATGTTCTCCTGATAGAGGAAATGGACACATTCTTTATAAACGTTTAAAGCGCTGAGTGCGCCTGTGATTTCAAAAGCCGGAACCAGGGCCTTTTCTTTCGAAAATCTACAATAGGAACGTCCTTATGCAGTTCGACATCATTACGATCTTTCCGGAATTTTTTTCGAGCATTCTTGCCCATGGAGTGTTGCGGCGCGGTATTGCCAGTGGACTGCTTTCGGTGGAAACGCACAATCTTCGCGACTTCGCGCATGACCGCCACCGGACGGTGGACGACAGGCCTTTCGGCGGGGGAGAGGGCATGGTCCTGAAGCCGGAGCCACTGGCAGAGGCCATTGAATCGCTGGAAATTGGGGCAAAAGATGAGCGCAACCGGCAAAAAGAGAGTGTGGTCCTGCTATCGGCGCAGGGGGAGAAGTTTACGCAGGCCACGGCCCGCGAGCTGGCGAAGCTGAAGCGCGTTGTGTTTATCTGCGGGCGCTATGAAGGTGTGGATGAGCGCGTGAACGAGCTTTTTTGTGACCGGGAGCTTTCCATCGGCGACTATGTGCTCTCAGGAGGAGAGCTGGCGGCTGCGGTCATTCTTGATGCCACCATGCGCCTGGTCCCTGGCGTGCTGGGCAATGAGGCGTCGAGCGCTTACGAGAGCTTTGGTCAGCCGGATGCCCTTTTTCCGGAAAGCGACGATGGGCCTCCCCGATCTACGCATGGCTCGGGAGGACTTCTGGATTATCCGCACTATACCCGTCCGGCGGAATTTCGCGGGCTGACGGTCCCGGAGGTCCTGTCGAGCGGGAACCATGACATGATTCGGCGATGGCGGCGCGAGCGCGCGCTGGAAAAGACGTGGCGCAACCGGCCCGATTTGCTGGCAGTGGCTGATTTGTCAGAGGAAGACCGGGAGTTTCTGGAGAAGTTGAAAGCCATACGCAGGGGCATCCCGGGTTGAAATGATTTGCATTTTCCGTCCACTCCGTGTCCGCTGCAAATCCTTCTATTTTCGTGTAAACTGAAAGTTCTGACTTCAATTGCAGGAAAGAACCATGTCTATTCATCCCGTCATGCAGCGCCTTGCCGAGAAACTGAACCGCACGGACCTGCCTCCTTTCGTCCCCGGCGACACGGTGCGCGTGCAGGTCAAGATCAAGGAAGGCGACAAGGAACGCCTCCAGGCGTTTGAGGGCATTGTAATTGCCCGCAAGAATGGCCCTCAGGGTAGTTTCACCGTCCGCAAGATGAGCTTCGGCCAGGGCGTGGAGCGTATTTTCCCCTTCAACTCGAAGGTGATTGATAAGGTCGAGAAGGTCCGTTCCAGCCGTGTGCGCCGCGCCAAGCTGTTCTATCTCCGCGGATTGCGTGGCAAGGCCGCCCGCCTGAAGGAAATCGAGCGCGCGTAAACTTTTAACTTTATTTCTGATGGATGCCCCGGTTTTGGCCGGGGCATTCTCATTTTTACGTAATGTCTTCTGTATCAAAGGTCTTTTTGCGTTCGAGGGGCGCGCTGTACACCTGACTGACCAGGTCGCGTACGACGTCTTCCAGTTGCCGCTGGCTTTCGATGACTTCGCTCATGCTTTTCAGCTCGGATGGGTCTTCTACTTTTTCCAGAAGAACAATAGCATGGGCCTGGGCGACGTGGTCGGCGTTGAGGCCCTCAGGCGTTTTTGCCTTGATGCTTACGGCGTTGGGCCGGACATCCAGAAGCCCGGCCACGTGTTCGCGCAGTTCTCCGGCGATGGGAGAGATTTTCGGCGCGGCAAGAATGAGCGTTGTATCCACATTGACGATGTGGTATCCGGCGTTCTGAATCTCTTCGAGGGCCAGATTGAGAAAGATGGCCGAGTCAGCGCCTTTCCAGCGTGGATCGCCCGGCGGGAAGAAGCTGCCGATGTCTCCGGCAGAGACGGCACCGAGCAGCGCGTCGGTAATGGCGTGAAGCAGCACGTCGCCGTCCGAGTGTCCGGCAAGACCTTCGGGGTGTTCGATGGCGAGTCCGCCGATTTTTAAAGGCACACCTGCTTTGAAGGCGTGTGAGTCCCAGCCAAATCCAATGCGCATGCTCATAGTGTTCTCTCACTAATGTACTAGGTGAAGCGCCCGGGAAGTTCGTGATGTAAGGAACCATAGTGCCGTCTGGTGAGAAATCTTCGCCCGGCCGGCCACACCTGACGTGGTTGCTTCGATTGGGATGACAGTATTTTATGGCGGGATCAGCTGGCTGCACGCCATAGTTCTTCGCGGTTGCCCTGGGGGCGCGCTTCTGCCGGCATCAGGATGCTGAAGACGGTGCCGTGGCGGCCGGGTCTGGTTGTGGAGCGCACGCGCAAGCGAGCACCATAGCGGGCAAGGATGGACATGGTGACCCACAGGCCGAGTCCGGTGCCATGATGACCTTTGGTGGTGAGGAATGGTCTGCCGATTTTTCTGAGCACGGAGGGTTCCATGCCAGTGCCGTTATCGGCAATGGTGATGCGCACACCCTTTTTGTCGCCGTCCATGCCAGCAGGGCGCACCCGTATCCAGAGGGAGCCGTCCGGCGGGCAGGCTTCAATGGCATTGGCAATCAGGTTAGAGAAGACCTGACGTAACTCGCCCGGGAAGACGGAAACCATTTGGGAAGGCTTATATTTGCGGGACAAGTGGATATGTTTTTCCTTTAGCCTGCGCGCGTAGAGTACCAGCACTTCTTCGAGGAGGTCTTTTATGAGCATAGAAACAGGCGCGGAGGTTTCGCGGTAAAAGTTCAGTGTCTGCTTGCTGATCTGGACGACGCGGCCCAGCTCCTGCTCAGCGAGTTTGAGATACGACCTTGACTGCGGAGACAGTTCAGCATCCTGCTCAATCAGATAAAGGAGGTTGGCGATGGCTTCCAGTGGATTATTGATTTCATGGGCTATGGACCCGGTAAGCCGCCCGATGGCGATAAGCTTCTGGTTGGCGCGGAGCACCTCTGCCATTTGGGAGGCATTTTCCCGCGGCTTTAGAGGATCGCCGTTGTCGCCGCCTCTGTGTTGGTATTGGTTCATATTCAGGACCCGCATGTGCTTACTCCTGAACCATCTGCAGAGATGGCGTATCCCAAACTGCGGCCTTTTCCGGAAGTGGGCCCCATGTGCGTCCATTTGTGCTGCCTGCTGCAAAACCGTTTACCTGCCCATTCCGAAAGGGCCAAATTTCTTATTGTTTCGATGTGCGCGGAAGAAGAGGTTGTTGCCTGAATGCCACAATGGGGAAACCGGAAGCCCACGTTTTGCAGTGATTTACCGTGGTTTTATGAACATTTTTGGCAACCTGGGCCGCCCCGCGTAATCTAAAAGAAGAGCCAAGAGACTGAATTCAGAGGATTTTGTATCGTAATGCGCCATTGGAAGCGGGTTGCAGGAGGGCTGTTGCTGGGGTGTTTTGGGGTGCTGGGAATCCAGGCCCAAAACAACTCGACTGGTCCGGCGGCAGGCAATCCGTACAATTCGGCTTTGAATCCTTACTACGGGAGCGTGCAGGCTGTAGCCTATACGCCGGAGGTGAAGCAGCTTTCGCTCGATGACGCCATTCGCCTGGGAATTGAAAACAATCTTGCGTTGACGCTGGCGCGCGAAAACCAGAAGACGGCCGAAGCGCAGACGGCCCAGACGCTCAACGTCTTTTTGCCGAACATTGATATCAGCGGCGGCACAGGCATTCATCAATTCAATCTTCAGGCGCAAGGCTTTCGTCCGGGACTGTTGTCGTCCTTTAGCGCATTGGTGCCGGCATCGGAGGCAGCGCATTTTCCCTTCATCGTAAAAATTGATCTCACGCAAGGGCAGGCCAATCTTTCGCAGACACTCTTTAACTGGGCGGGATGGGACCTGTACCGGGCGGCGAAGGCCAGCGCGAAGTCGGCCTACTACAACGCGCAGTCGTCGCGCGGGCTGGTTGTTCTGAATGTGGGAACGGCGTATCTACAGGTCCTGGCCGACCAGTCACAGGTTGATTACGCGAAGTCTTTGCTGAAGGCGGACGAGACGCTGCTGTATCAGGCGGTAGAGGAGCACAAGGCAGGTACGGCGGCCAATCTGGACGAACTGCGCGCGCGCGTGCAGTATCAGCAACAACAGCAGGCGGTCATCGCGGCGGAGAATGCTCTTGAAAAAGATGAGATCGCGTTGAAGCGCGAGATAGGGATGGACCCGCGGCAGCCGATTCAACTGACGGAAGCGGCGCCCTTTGCCGATCTGGCTGCGATGGACATTGAAGATGCCAAGCGGCAGGCATACACCAGCCGCCAGGATTATCAGTCCCTGCTCCAGCAATTGCGCTTTGCCGAACTGGAGCGCAAAGCGGCGACGCATGAGCGCTACCCGACGATCAGCTTTAATGGAAATTATGGGGTGAATGGGATTTCCGGCGGCCCTTATCACGGAACATTTGCTGCTGTCGGGACACTGAATATTCCCATCTTTCAGGAAGCGCAATTTCGCGGCGACCGCGATGTGGCGGAAGCACAGTTGCAGAACATCCGGTCACAGATTGCCGATCTCCGGAACAAGATTGATCAGCAATTGAGGGACAGCCTGCTTGATCTGCAATCCACCGCCGACCTGGTGCGCGTATCGAAGAACAATGTTGATCTTGCGACGACGGCCCTGGAGCAGACCACGGAACGCTTTCAGGCAGGCGTGGATGACAGTCTTCCCGTGGTGGAAGCGCAGTCTACGCTGGCGCAGGCGCAGGCGCGGTATGTGGACAGCGTAAGGCAGTACAATCTGGCGAAGCTGGGGCTGGCGCGCAACCTGGGAATCATTGACACGCAGTACAAGGCCTATCTGCAGGGCGGAACTCCACCTGAGATCAAGTCAAAGCAGACAAGCCAGCCTTAGGAACTCTGCGGGCCACCAGCACGCGAACACCGCGCACACCTGAAGCATCCACCGCGCCATTTCCAAAAAGCAGCATGGCGAAGGAATAGACTGAGACTCGCGTGGAAAGTTGTTTCCTGAAGGCTGTAAACCTGTATATACTGCTTTCACACCCAGAATTCCTGCACAGAGAGAAACGCAATGTCGCTTACCCTGACAGACTGGCTTGTGATTGCCGGATATCTGCTTTTTAATCTGCTGATTGGTCTTTACTATCGCAGCAAGGCCAGCGGCTCGACGGAAGATTTTTTTGTTTCGGGGCGCGACGTCTCCTGGTGGCTCGCCGGGACATCAATGGTGGCGACGACATTTGCTGCAGACACACCCTTGCTGGTGTGCGGTCTGGTGGCGACGCAAGGCATTTCCGGCAACTGGATATGGTGGAGTCTCTGCCTGAGCGGTATGACGACGGTGTTTTTCTTTGCGCGATACTGGCGGCGCGCAGAGATCCTCACAGACGTGGAGCTGGTGGAGATACGCTACGGCGGCAAACCTGCTGCATTTCTGCGCGGATTCAAAGCCATCTATCTTGGCCTGTTGATGAACTGCTTCATTCTGGGATGGGTGACGCGGGCGATGGTGGACATCATCGCCGTGGTGCTTGGGCCGGTCATCGCAGAGGGGCGAGTGCTACAGGTGAGTATCGGCGGACACGCGCTGATGCACTACACTCTGGGCGATCCGCGGCACACGGCGCTCGCCATTTGCATTTTCATTCTGGTGCCGTTCACCGGGCTGTATACGTTTCTGGGCGGGCTGTGGGGCGTGCTGGTGACCGACCTGTTTCAGTTCGCGCTCAAGATGGCAATGATTGTGGTGCTGGCGTGGATTGCAGTCGCAGACCTCGGTGGGATGCATGCTCTGAAAGTGCAGCTCTCGGTTGTGGATGCGGCGACGCGCGCGGCGGGGCAGCCTACATCGAATGTGCTGTCGTTCCTGCCGGATTTCCATGCCGGACTGGTCACAAACCATATCTGGACGCTGCCATTGCTGACCTTCATGATGTATATCGGCGTACAGTGGTGGGCCTCGTGGTATCCGGGCGCGGAGCCGGGAGGCGGCGGATATGTAGCACAGCGCATGTTCAGCGCAAAAAACGAGCAGCATTCGCTGGGCGCGACATTGTGGTTTAACATCGCGCATTACGCGCTGCGTCCGTGGCCGTGGATTGTGACTGGGCTGGTGGCTCTGGCGGTCTACTCGCCGCATGGGGGACTGCACCCGAGCGCTGCGTTTGCGGCCAATCCGCAGCAGGGATACGTGATGGTGCTGCGCGATTATCTGCCTCCGGCGCTGCGCGGGCTCATGGTGGCGGCGTTTCTGGCGGCGTATATGTCCACGATTGGTACGCAGCTCAATTGGGGCACTTCGTATCTGGTGAATGATTTTTACCGCCGCTTCTGGGTGCGGGAGGGGAGCGAGCGGCATTACGTTTTCGTCAGCAAAATCATTACGGTGATTCTGGTGCTGGCCAGCGGATACGTTGCCAGCCAGCTTACTTCCATCAGCGCGGGGTGGGAACTGGTGCTGAATCTGGGCGCAGGCACAGGGGCGGTCTACATCCTGCGCTGGTTCTGGTGGCGCGTGAATGCGTGGAGCGAGATTTCCGCGATGATTGTAGCTGCGCTGGTGGCGTTGGGGCTGGCGCATGTCCACTTCACCGGAAACGATGCCGTGGTCTTCGCCAAGTCCACGCTGATTACTGCGGGAATTACAACTGTGGCGTGGATTGCCTTTACATTTTTCACCAAGCCGGAGAAGGAGGAGACGCTGCTGGCCTTCTACCGCCGCGTTCTGCCGGCCGCCTATGGCTGGAAGCATATTGCCCGGCTTGCTCCGGAGCTGCCGCAGGTACACGACTTTACTGCGAATGCGTTTGATACCGTAATGGGTTGCGTGCTGGTGTACGGAACGCTCTTCGGGCTGGGCAAGTATGTTTTCGGAGACTGGATTTCCGGGACAGTGCTGCTTGTTCTTGCAGCGATTGCGGGATACCTGATCAAGTGGGACCTCACACGGCGCGGCTGGGAGACGCTCTCGGGAGTGAAGGTGAAAGAGACGCCGGTTGTGGAAGGGAGGTAGTGAGGAAGATGGCCTAAGCCGGTCCTTCGCTCCCATCGCGCAGCTTATGGGCCTTCAGGATAACAATTTTTTTTGACCGCCGAGGGGCAGGGGGATTGGCTTGCGTGCTGCGGACGTGTTTCTGTCGGCCGATGAGAGATAATAGAAAGTAGTTCATGCGCCGTTTTCTCTCGTTCCGCGATTTCGACTGGACCCTGCTTGGGTTCGTCATGGCGCTTTCCATCATCAGTATTCTGGAAATCTACAGCGCTACGCTGCACACAAAATTTGTCGGCTTCCACAAAATGCAGATTCTCTGGCTGCTGGGTGGACTGGCGGCAATGTTTGTGCTTTCCGTGATTGACTACCACCGCCTTCTGGAGTGGATCCACTGGATTTATGGGTTCTGCGTGGTTTCCTTGATTGCTGTGTTGGCTGTGGGTACCAAAGTGCTGGGGGCGCGGCGGTGGATCAAACTGCCGGGAGGCATCCATTTCCAGCCATCGGAATGGGTGAAGCTGGTGCTGATTGTCGCGGCGGCGCGATATTTCGCCAATCTTGCGGGCAAGCGGCTTACCTGGCCGGACATTTTTAAGGCCATAGCCATGGTGGGCGTTCCGATGCTGCTGGTCCTGAAGCAGCCTGATCTGGGGACGGCGCTCACATACTCTCCGGTGCTGATGGTCGGGCTTTTCCTGGGTGGAATTGACTGGAAAAAAGCCGGGACCATCATCCTGGTCTGCCTGCTGGGAGCAGGAGTGGTCTGGAAGACGGGAAAAATCCTGAAGCCATACCAGAAGGCACGGCTTACCAGTTTTATGAATCCGGATGCAGACCCACGCGGTTCCGGATATCAGATTCTCCAGTCGAAGATTGCCGTGGGCGATGGCGGGGTGTTCGGGCGTGGTGCGACCAAAGGCACGCAGACGCAAGGGGATTTTCTACCTATCCCGTATACGGACTTTATTTTCGCGGCGTATTGCGAGGAACACGGGTTTATCGGCGCGATGATTGTCTTGCTGCTATACTTTTTAATATTGATGCGTTTGATTCAAAACGCTCAAACAGCCGCCGACCTGCCGGGCACGTTCATCGTAATGGGCGTGGTGGCCGTGCTGATTTTTCAGATTGCGGTCAATATCGGCATGGTGATCGGGCTGATGCCAGTCACCGGAATCCCTTTACCATTAATGAGTTATGGGGGGTCGTCGGTGCTGTTCACGTTCCTGGCCCTGGGCATGGTGATGAACGTCCGCATGAGCCGCTTCGTGAACTGAAGGTTTGCAAAGGTTTGTAAGGCTTTCGCCTGTTCGCGAAAGCCGGTAAGGAAGTTAAGAAATTTAATTATTAGCCGGCCTGAGGCGGATCGCCCTGCCGGTCAGGACCAAGGAATGAGCGCGCTGAGACGGGTAACGGCCCCGCCGAACAGATTGGCTGAAGCGGTCACAAAATCTCTGCGCCCAGATAGCCTTCCCGAAATCAACCAAAATTTTTACGGACCACGACGGTCCCTGGAACTCTGGTGGAATACGGCCATCTCATTGTCATCTCTGGTCTCGTCCGGTTTTCCGGTGTGATCTGCCTCGGCTGAAAGAGGCAGCATGTCAAAAGAAATTTGCATTTCCAGCACGCCGCATGAGACGCGGCTTGCGATTTTAGAAAATGACCAGCTCGCAGAGATTTATTACGAGCGGGAAAATGAATATACCCTGGCCGGGTCAATCTATAAAGGCCGCGTGACGCGCGTTCTGCCCGGAATGCAGTCGGCCTTCGTGGACCTTGGACTGGAACGCGACGCATTCCTTTACGTCACAGATTTCCTCGAAGAACAGGAAGATTCAGCGGACTTTGAGCGCATTGGCGGGCCGCCACAACAGCGGGCGGAAGAAAAGGGCCGCGCGCCTCAGGTCCAGGAAGAGGAGCAGGGGCCGGAGGAACCGTCGGAAGATGCTCCTGAAGGCACACGGCGCTGGAAGGGCCGTCGTGGACGTCGTGGACGGGAGCACCGTCCGCAGCAGCAGGCGCACGAGGGAAACGGGCACCACATTGAGTCTCCGGAAGCGGTAGAGGAGAGCATCGCGGCAGAGCCGACCCCAGCGCCGGAGCATGGCGCTCCGGGAGGAATTCCTGCGGCGCATTTCCCTGTGCTGCTGCCGGGAGAGTCCATTTCAAAATACGGCGGGAAACCTGCTTCTTCTGAAGCAGCGAAGGCGGCTGCTCCCAGGGCGGTCTATGCAACTTCCAGACCTTCCACTCTGGTGGAAGGCCCGATTGAATGGACGGGAGGCGATCTGCTTCCCGGCGAATCGCGCGCATGGCGCTCCTCGCAGACAGAGCAGGGCGTTGCTGCGGGAGAAGCGGCTGCGATTGTGCCGGAAGTCCCGGAAATTCATCAGCAAGAGGCGACAGAAGCCTTTCCGGAAGCCGTAACACCGGAAACTGAGCACGCAGAGGCACCGGAAACGGCCCTCAGTGAGACGGTCGAAGAGGTTTCAGACAGGCCTGAAGTTGTTCAGGAAGCCGCTGAGGAACACCACGAGCAGGTGGAGCACGTCGAAGAAGTCCACGAATATGAGCCGGAACACGCCGAAGCCTCGCACCGTGTGGATGTGGCGCAGCCCAGGGAATTCCGTATCTCCGGCACCGAGATAGATGAAGAACCCGCACCTGCTCAGGAAGAACACGTTGTTCCTGGAACCGTGACCGAAGAGGCCGCTGTCACACAACCTGAGTACGAAGTTGAATACCAGGAAGAAGAGCCACAGGCTGCTCCTGAGCCAGCGGCCGCTGAAGAAGGGATTTCGCATCACGCGCACTCATTCGCTCCAGGGGCGGGACTTCTGGAAGAAGAAGTGATTGACGAAGAGGAGTATGACTTCGAGCCATTGCAGGCACACGCTGAAGAGCAGGACTTCGAGGACCTGGAAGAAGAGACGCTCCAGCATGAGGTCAACGGCACAGACCTCGGCGCGATGGTGCGCGACCTGCATATCAATCAGCGTGTGAACTTTGGACCCGAAGGCGCTCTGGCGCAGGAGACCGAAGAGGAAGAGTATGCTGCCGAGGCGGTGGAAGCAGAAGACATCGAAGAAGAGGTAGAGGAAGAGGAGACAGAAGAGCGGCCCCAGGACCAGGGGCGCGTCCAGCGGGAACGCCGCCGTGGGCGTGGACGCCATGGCCGCCGCCGGCACACGGGTGGAATGCGCCGCGCTACAGCGCAGGTCACCGATCTTCCGGCCATTACCGAACTGCTGAAGCCCGGGCAGGAAATTCTCGTCCAGATAGCCAAAGAGCCGATTGCCAAGAAGGGCGCGCGCATTACCAGCCACATCGCACTGCCCGGACGCTTTCTGGTCTTTATGCCGACGGTGAACCACGTAGGGGTGTCGCGCAAGATTTCTTCCGATGAGGAACGCTATCGCCTGAAGCGCATTCTCATCAGCGAAAAGGGGACTGCTTCCGGCGGATTCATTGTCCGCACAGCAGCGGAAGGCGCGAGCGAAGAAGAGTTGCGCGCTGATCTGCGTTTCCTTATCAATCTGTGGAACGACATCAAGCACCGCTCGGACGAGGCCAAGGCCCCGGCGCTGATCTACCACGACCTGAACCTTGTAGAACGCGTGCTGCGCGACCAGGTGAGCGAGAGCTTTTCGACCATCTGGGTAGACAGTGAGACCGAATACGAGCGCGTGGTGCGCTTCCTCAACCGCTTCCAGCCTTCGCTGGTGCGGCGCGTGAAGCTCTATACGAAAGAGACGCCGCTCTTCGAGCAGTTCGGCATTCAGGATGAAATCTCGAAGGCGCTGAAGTCGAAGGTATGGCTCAAGTCCGGTGGCTCGATTGTCATCAATCAGACTGAGGCGCTGGTTGCGATTGACATCAACACCGGCAAATACGTGGGCAAGACGGCGCGACTGGAAGACACGATTCTCAAGACAAACCTCGATGCGATTCCGGAGATTGTCCGGCAAATCCGTCTGCGCGACCTCGGCGGCATCATCGTGATTGACTTCATTGACATGGACGAGCGCAAGAACCGCCAGAAAGTGATGCAGGCGCTCGAAGAGGAGTTGAAGAACGATCGCGCTCCGTCAAAGGTGCTTCAGTTTAATGATTTCGGACTCGTTGCCATCACGCGCAAGCGTGTGAAGCAGTCGCTGGAGCGGACGCTGAGCGTGCCCTGCTACATCTGCGCGGGCACAGGTATGGTGAAGGGGCCGGTGACGGTCTGCAACGAGATCTATATCGAAATGCGCAAGATGCAGAAACATCTTGAACGCAATGATGTGCTGCTACGCGTGCATCCGGAAGTGGTGAAGACACTGAAGGCAAACAATGCGCGCTGGCTGACGGAGATGGAAGAGATGACGGGCAAAACGATCATTGTCAAGAGCGACCCGACGATTCATCCAGAGCAGTTTGACATTCACTGAAGCATTTT
>Ga0209810_1005122_pt1 | contig 12071 bp, 7 predicted proteins | sample Coa_R1_7_FD_187159 | JGI IMG/M metagenome (GOLD analysis project Ga0209810, IMG submission 187159) | Surface soil microbial communities from Centralia Pennsylvania, which are recovering from an underground coalmine fire - Coalmine... | ecosystem: Environmental > Terrestrial > Soil > Unclassified ...
CAGCCGCGACGAGATCAAACGCGCCATCGCCGGCAACCTCTGCCGCTGCACCGGCTACCACTTCATCGTGGACGCCATCGACCTGGCCGCCCGGCGGATGCGGGGCGATGCACAGGTCCCGTGGCGGCCGACGACGGGTAAGGCGGGATAGTGATGTATAATCCCAGCAGGTGGTGTATAGCCGGTGGAGGGCGGCGTGGCTAGAATGCAGCGAACCCAGGTTTATCTGGAGCCCGAACTGGCCCAGGGGCTCGATTATCTAGCGCGGCAACGGGGCATCTCTCGGGCGGAGCTTATTCGGCGGGCCGCTCGGCGGCTGGTTGCTGAGGAGCGGCCGCCGGAGGACGATCCGCTCTTCGGCATCATTGGCTTGGGTTGCGACGAGGCGACCGACGTAGCTGAGCATCACGACGAGTACCTCGCGGAAGCCGAGATCCGTTCGTGGACTCGCTGAGAACTGGACGGGCCGTATTTGTCGACACGTCGGCGTGGTTTGCCTTGACCTCCTCGCGCGACACGAGCCATGCCGCAGCGGTACAGAGCCTGTATCGTCTCACTCGTGAGCGGCGGCCAATGGTCACCACGAACCACGTTATCGGCGAATCCTACACTCTCACGCGTCAGCGACTCGGCTTCCGAGCGGCACACGGAGTGCTTGAGCGATTGCGCAGCACCGCCCTGCTCCAGCGAACGTTCGTGCCCGAGGCGTGGGAGGAAGAAGCCGAGCGATTACTCGAGCAGTACGACGATCAGCCCTTCAGTTACGTGGACGCGACCTCCTTCGTGACTATGCGCCGTCTGCGGATCCAGGAAGCGTTCGCGTTCGATCGCCACTTCCTGATCGCCGGCTTTACGCTGGTTGACGACTTGTAGCGTAACTCGTTCACCGACGAGGCGACACAGATGGTGTCTGCTGCCAGCCCAACCACCACTCGCCCCGACCTCGACGAGGAGGTCATCGCGCGGCTGCGGGCGCTGCCGCCGTACAAGGTCGTCGTGCTCGACTGCCAGTGCCACAGCTTCGACGACGTGGAGGTCGCGCTGTGCCGGATCATTCCGGGCATGACGCGGCCAAAGGCGCACCAGCACGCCTGGGAGATCCACACCACCGGCGCCTCCGTCGTCGCCCGCGCGCCCAAGGAGCGCGCCGAGCTGTACCAGCAGCAGCTCGCCGCCCGCGGTCTCCGCGTCACGATCGAGCCGGACTGAAGCCATCGGTCGTCAGCAATCAGCCATCAGCTTTCGGCTACGGGTTTCAGCTACGGGCCGACGGCTGAGAGCTGACGGCTGACGGCCAGGAGAGAGCCGTGGCCGCGACTCTGAACCACGCCAACCGCGAGGGCCGCTACGTTGGGCGGAGCTTGCCGCGCCGCGAGGACGGCGCGCTGCTGCGCGGCGAGGCGACCTTCGTCGGCGACGTCAGCCTGCCGGGGATGCTCTACGCCGCCTTCTACCGCAGCCCGCACGCCCACGCACGGCTGCTCGGGGTCGATCTCGCCGCCGCGCGGCGGCAGCCGGGCGTGGTGCTGGCGCTGACCGGCGACGATCTGCCGCGCTACGTGAAGCGGATGGCGCCCTTTCCCTTCCAGAGCCGCGACCCGTTCCAGGCCGGCAACCCGCGGATCAACTTCCACGACCGCTACGGCCTGGCGCACGCCAAGGTGCGCTACGTTGGCGAGCCGGTGGCCCTGGTGGTGGCCGAGAACCGCTACGCCGCCGAGGACGCGCTGGAGGCGATCGACGCGACCTACGAGCCGCTGCCGCCGGTCCTCGACGCTGAGGCCGCGCTGCGGCCCGAGGCGCCGCTGCTATACGAGGACTGGGGCGAGAACGTCGCCGTGCGCTTCCACGTCTCGGGCGGCGACGTCGAGGCGGCACTAGCAGCGAGCGACGTCGTGCTCGAAGAGCGGCTGCAGCACCACCGCATGACCGGCACCCCGATCGAGCCGCGCGGCGTCGTCGCCCGCTACGACCGCGACGCCAACGTGCTGCAAGTCTGGGACTCGACGCAGATCCCGCACGTCATCGCCGCCCTGCTCGAGGACAGCTACCAGGAGCCGCCCTACCTGAAGGTCCACGTCATCGCCCCGCGCATCGGCGGCGGCTTCGGCCAGAAGTGGGGGTTCTACCCGGAGGAGCTGATCGTGCCGCTGGCGGCGATGCTGGCCGGGCGGCCGGTGAAGTGGATCGAGACCCGCCGCGAGCACATGGTCGCCACCTGCCACTCCCGCGAGCAGACGCATTACGTGAAGATGGGCCTGCGGCGCGACGGCACGGTGCTCGCCCTCCAGGACACGATCTACGCCGACCTCGGCGACGCCTACCCCGTCGGCGGCTTCGCCTCGTCGATCTCGACCACGATGTACCTGCCCGGCGCCTACAAGATCCAGCACTACGACTGCCAGCTCGTGGGCGCCGTCACGAACAAGACGCCGTTCGGCGCCCACCGCGGCTTCGGCAAGTCGGAGGCGAGCTTCGTCATCGAGCGGATGATGGACCTGGCCGCCGCGCGCCTGGGGCTCGACCCGGCCGAGATCCGCTTCCGCAACTTCATCCAGCCCGCCGACTTCCCCTACACCTGCGTCACGGGCTCGCGCTACGACAGCGGCGACTACCCGGGCGTGCTGCGCCGCGCCCTCGAGCTGGCCGATTACGACGCCATGCGCGCGCTGCAGCGCGAGAAGCGGGCGCGGGGCGAGCTGTTCGGCATAGGGATGTGCCTGGTGATCGAGCCATCGTCGTCGACGCGCATGGGCTCCTACAACTCGGGCTACCAGAGCGTGACGATCCGCATGGACCCGACCGGCCAGGTGCACGTCGCCAGCGGCAGCAACGACGAAGGGCAGGGCCACTGGACGGCTGCCGCGCAGCTCGTGGCCGAGGAGCTGGGCGTGGCGCCCGAGCAGGTGCTGCTGCGCGAGGGCGACAGCCTGCACACGCCCTACGGCTCCGGCTCCTACTCCAGCCGCTTCTCGGTGGTCGGCACGTCGGGGGTCACGATGGCCGCGCGCACGCTCGCCGACAAGCTCCGCCGCATCGCCGCCCATCTCCTCGAGGTCGCGCCGGATGACCTGGAGCTGACCGACGGGCGGGTGCAGGTGCGGGGCAATCCGAGCATCGGCGTCGCGCTGTCGCAGCTCGCTCGCAGCGCCTACCACCGCCTGCACGACCTGCCGCCCGGCGAGGAGCCGGGCCTCGAGCTGACCTATCACTACCGCGACCCGAACATCGGCTTTGCCGCCGACAGCCGCGGCCGCGTGGCGATGTTCTCCGCCTTCCCCTACGATGCCGAGGTGGCCGTGATCGAGATCGACCGCGCCACCGGCCGCCTGACGATCCTGCGCTACGTGAGCGTCCACGACTGCGGAAACCTGCTCAACCCGCGGATCGTGGAGGGCCAGCACCTCGGCGCGCTGGCGCACGGCATCGGCGGCGCGCTGCTGGAGGAGCTGAGCTACGACGAGAACGGCCAGCCGCGCAACACGACCTTCAGCACCTACTTCCTGCCAACGGTACAGGAGATCCCGGACTACACGCTGGACCACCACATCTCGCCCAACCCCTTCACGCCGGGCGGATTCAAAGGCGCCGGGGAGACCGGCACTGTGGGCCCGCCGCCCTGCCTGGCCAACGCTGTCGCCGACGCCCTGCGTCCCCTCGGCATAGATGCCCGCCGCCTGCCCCTCAGCCCCTACAACCTCTGGGCCCAGATCCAGGCCGCCGGCTCCGGCGCGCGGGGCTGAGCCTGCCCGGCCAGCGCCCGGTACGTGCCCCTCGCTCCTGAGCGCCGCTCGCTCAGGGCCAGCCGTTCGTGGTTGGCCCTGAGCCTCGCGCCAGGCACGGACTCTGCACCGCAGAGCAGCCGAGCGAGCGCCGAGATTGGCTCGGCGAACCGCTCGCAGCCTCTGGCTAGGCAGGCGCGACCATGGCGAGGGACGCTCACCTCGGCTGGCAGGGAGACCTATCCGCACCGCGCTCGCCAGGGCGCGGCCTGTTCCCGCAGCGGCCGCGGCGCCCGGGCGATGGGGCGCCGGGCCATCCCTACTTTCGCCGCTCGCTGGCACACCAGGCGCGGCGGGAGCGAGTCCGCGACAGCGCGGTGTTGTGGGCCTGGGGCTTCGCCCTCGTCTTGGGCGGACTGGGGCTGATCGCCCTGGTGCTCGTCAGCCGCCAGACCACGACCTTCGCGACCAACGCTCTCAACTCGGTCACGCAGCACGTGCTCACGGCCAACAGCCCCGACCTGCCCGCTGACGCGCCACTCGACGCGAGCTTGCCCCAGACGGCGACGATTCTGGCGCGCGACGGGACCGTGCTCGCCGAGCTGAACGACGTCCACTTCGGCCGCCGGCACTCCGTCCCGCTCTCGGAGATCGCGCCGGCGCTGCAGTGGGCCACGGTGGCCGCCGAGGACCGCCGCTTCTTCGACCATCCCGGCGTCGACCTGGTGGGGCTGGTGCGGGCCATCGGCCAGGACGCCCAGAGCGGCGGCGCGGAATCGGGCGCGAGCACCCTCGAGATGCAGCTCGTCCGCAACCTGTTCCTGGCCGACGAGCGGACCGAGCAGACCCTCAACCGGAAGCTGAAGGAGGCCTTCGCCGCCATCCAGCTCGACCGAACCTACTCGAAGACCGACATCCTCGAAGCCTACCTGAACGCGGTCTACTACGGCCACCAGGCCTACGGCGCGGAGGCGGCCGCGCAGACCTACTTCGGCAAGTCGGCGCGCGACCTGTCTCTGCCGGAAGCAGCGCTGCTGGCCGGCCTTCCCCAGAGCCCGTCGGAATTCGACCCGCTGGAGCATCCCGTCGCGGCGAAGGAACGCCGCGACCACGTCCTGGACCTGATGGCGCAGGCCGGGCTGGTAGCGCCGGAGGAGGCCGCGGACGCCCAGGCCGCGCCGCTGGGGGTGGTGGCTCCCGCGCGGTCGCCCACGCCCTTGGCGCCGCACTGGGTCAACTACATCCGCGACGTGATCCGCGACCGCTTCGGGCCGGAGGCCCTGTTCACCGACGGGCTGCGCATCCAGACCACGCTCGATCCTGACGTTCAGGCCCTCGCCGAGCAGGTCGTCGGCGCTAGCGCGGAGGTGCGCCGGCTGGCCCATGCCAACAACTCGGCGATGGTCGTGCTGGACCCGCGCACCAGCCAGGTGCTGGCGATGGTCGGCAGCACGAACTTCTCGGACGCCTCGATCAACGGGGAGGTCAACCTGGCCGTGGCCGGGCGGCAGCCCGGCTCGTCGATCAAGCCGATAGTCTATCTCACGGGGTTCGAGAAGGGACTCAATCCGGCGGTCCGGGTGCTCGACCAGCCCACCGCCTTCTCGGCGCCGCCGGGGCAGCCGCCCTACATGCCGGACAACTGGGAGAGCCGCTTCTACGGGCTGGTCACCCTGCGCGATGCCCTCGGCAACAGCTTGAACGTGCCGGCGGTGAAGGTGCTCAAGTACGTGGGGGTGCCGGCCGTCCAGGACATGGCTCGCCGGCTGGGGCTCACCACGCTGGACAACTGGGACCCGCGCTGGCTGTCCCTGACGCTCGGTGGCGGCGAGGTCAAGCTGCTCGAGATGGTCGGCGCGTATGCCACCATCGCCCGAGAGGGGGAGTTCTTGCCCGTCGAGCCGCTCCTCAGCGTCGACACCTCGCGCGGCGAGGTGCTCTACGAGGCGCCGGAGTCGCCCGAGGGCAAGCAAGTCGTCGACCAGCGCGTCACCTACCAGCTCCTGCACATCATGGGCGATGCCGGGGCCCGCCAAGTCACCTTCGGCCCCAACTCGCCGCTCAACCTCAGCCGGCCGCACATGGTGAAGACGGGGACCACCGACGACTACCGTGATACCTGGACCATCGGCTGCCTGCCGCAGGTGTGCGTCGGCGTCTGGATGGGCAACACGAACAACGAGCCGATGGTCCGGGTGTCCAGCTCGCTCACCGCCGGCAAGATGTGGGTGGACATGATCAAGGCCCTGGTCGACCGCTATCACTACGATCCGATCGCCTTCCCGCAGCCGGACGGGGTCATCGTCAAGCGGATCCCCAACGTCGGCGTCACCCGCCCCGGGCAGCGCGACCACGAGGAGGTCTTCCTGCCGGGCCACGAGGACCAGTTCATCCTCGACATGGACTGGAGGAAACCGGATTGATGCGCGCATCTGGCTTCGGCCGCGTCGCTTCGCGTACCGCTGGGCTGGCCCTGGCGGTGGTGGCCGTCCTGCTCCTGAGCGGCTGCGAGGACGTGGACCGCCTGGTCGCGATTGCGCCCCGCCTGATCGCGCCGGGGGCGGGTGGCCACGCCAGCGCGCAGCCGGCGGCCGCGGCGCCCGCCCCGATCGAGCTGCCTCCAGAGCAGACCAATCCGGCCTTCGACTTCACGCCCGCGGGGACGGATGATCAGGGACGCCAGGTCTATAAAGTGCGGATCGGCCGTGGCGGGAGCCTCTACCTGGTGGCGACGAGCAAGCTCACGCCCCTGTTCCAGGTGGACGGCGCGGACGCGGCGACCTACGTCGGCGACGCCTACTTCCGCCAGCACCCGGACCGCACACCGTCGACGATCCAGCCGGGCGACGAGTTCCTGCTCGCGCTGCCGGCGGACGCCTTCGTGGTCCGCTGGCAGGAGGACCGCCAGGAGAGCTACGGCCAGCCGGCTCGCCTGCGCGAGTACGTCAGCGAGCGCGGCGACCGGCTGCGCTACTATCTTACCGACCCGTTCCCGATCCGCTACGAGCTCGAGTCGGCCGACACGCCCGGGCACGGCGTGATCCACTTCCACCCGGACCTGGCCTTCCTGCTCAAGACCGGCCGCACCGATCCGGTCCGGCTGGCGAAGCTCGTCTACCGCGTGGCCGACCCGGACATCTTCCAGGTCGAGGCCATGCGTCGGCTGGCCGCCAAGGTCCAGCCAGGCGTCGAGACCACGCTGGAGGTCGACCACACCACGCCCCACCTGGACCCGGTGCGGGCGGCGCTGCCGACGGCGGCTGGGACGGAAGCCGTGACCGAGCCGGACCGCGCCTATCTCCAACGCGCGGTGTTCGCCCCGGATGCCGGCGTGCCGTTCGTCGCCGTCGAGGACGCGCTTGGCACCCGCACCGATCTGGCGGGGCTCGCCGAGGGCCGCGTGTTCCGCATCGAGTACCAGTGGGACGGCACGGTCCGCGTGTACTACGTGACCGGGCCCGACGACGCGCTGGGCAAGCGCGATCCCTACCAGCTCCGCGAGAACGAGCGCTGGGCGGCGCTCTACGCGCGGCTGGCGCCGACGACCGACAATCCGGTCAAGTGGGGGCCGGGCGAGCCGGCGGATCTGGAGCCGTTCCCAACGGCGCGCGACCCGCACCAGCGCGACCCGCAGTCCTACGATTACCTGGTGCCCGGCCGCGCGCTGGTGCTGACCTTCCACCCGATCCGCTTTCAGTCCGATCTCAAGGCCCAGACCGAGTTCCGCGACCTGCTGGGCGACTGGCGGGACCGCTATCGCGACCAGGTTGAGCCAGCCCTCCGCGCCCTCGATCGGCGGTCGGGCGACGCCGCCGGCGAGGGGGAGTCTCCGGACGCCGCGGGTCAAGCTCCCGCGCCATCGAACTGACCGAGCGCGCAATGTAGACGCCGCGGGCGGGGCGCTGGTACACTGGCTACGTCAACTGAATAGGGCAACCGGTCCGCAGGGGGAGCGAGCAGCTGAGAGGCGGGGTCAGGCCCACCAACCCCTCGAACCTGATCTCGGCAAGCCGCCCGGAGCGCGGGCTCGCGGCGCGGAAGACGAGCGTAGGGAATGCGGCCGAACGACGGGACCACCGTGCCCCGCCTTCGGGCGCGCGGTGGTCATTTTGTTGGCCAGCGCGCGCCCCAAGCGAGGCGCACCCTGGCGCGCAGCGATTAGGCCCCTTACCTGGAGCGCGCCGTCGAGCCAGGCCGTCGTTCCCCGGCGCCCAGGGATCAGGCACCTCCGCGGCCTCGGTCGCCCGCGCAGTCGGCGCGCCGCGCCCACATCGCCAGGAGGTGCATCGTGGCCCACCAGGTTCTCGAGACGGCTGCCCACCCCTTCCCCGCGAGCCGCAAGGTCTACGTGCCCGGCTCCCGCCCGGACGTCCGCGTCCCCATGCGCGAGATCACGCTCACGCCCACGTCGGGCCGCTTCGGGCAGGAGGAGAACCCGCCCGTCCGCGTCTACGACACCAGCGGCCCGTACACCGATCCTGCCGTGCGCACCGACGTCCGCCAGGGCCTGCCGCCGCTGCGGCGGCCGTGGATCCTCGAGCGCGGCGACGTCGAGGAGTACGACGGCCGCCCAATCCAGCCGCGCGACGACGGCCTGAAGGCTGACGACCCGCGGGCCAACCTGGCCGTCTTCCCCGGCCTCGGCCGCCGCCCGCTGCGGGCGAAGCCCGGCCAGGCCGTCACCCAGATGCACTACGCCCGGCGCGGCATCGTCACGCCGGAGATGGAGTTCATCGCCATCCGCGAGCAGGTCGATCCAGAGTTCGTCCGCGCCGAGGTGGCGCGGGGCCGCGCGATCATCCCGGCCAACGTGAACCATCCGGAGAGCGAGCCGATGATCATCGGCCGCGGCTTCCTGGTCAAGATCAACGCCAACATCGGCAACTCGGCGGTGGCCTCCTCGATCGAGGAGGAGGTTGAGAAGATGACCTGGGCCACGCGCTGGGGCGCCGACACGGTGATGGACCTCTCCACCGGCAAGAACATCCATACCACCCGCGAGTGGATCATCCGCAACGCGCCGGTGCCGATCGGCACGGTGCCGATCTACCAGGCGCTGGAGAAGGTGGGCGGCAAGGCTGAGGAGCTGACCTGGGAGGTCTACCGCGACACGCTGATCGAGCAGGCCGAGCAGGGCGTCGACTATTTCACGATCCACGCCGGCGTGCGCCTGGCCTACATCCCGCTGACGGCGCGGCGCGTGACGGGCATCGTCTCGCGCGGCGGCTCGATTCTGGCCGCCTGGTGCTTGGCCCACCACCAGGAGAACTTCCTGTACACCCACTTCGAGGAGATCTGCGAGATCATGCGCGCCTACGACGTCGCCTTCTCGCTGGGCGACGGCTTGCGGCCCGGCTCGATCGCCGACGCCAACGACGAGGCGCAGTTCGCCGAGCTGGACACGCTGGGCGAGCTCACCCAGATCGCCTGGAAGCACGACGTCCAGGTGATGATCGAGGGCCCCGGCCACGTGCCGATGCACAAGATCCAGGAGAACATGGACCGCCAGCTCGCGGTCTGCGCCGAGGCGCCGTTCTACACGCTCGGGCCGCTGACCACCGACATCGCGCCCGGCTACGACCACATCACCTCCGCGATCGGCGCGGCGATGATCGGTTGGTACGGCACCGCGATGCTCTGCTACGTCACGCCCAAGGAGCACCTGGGCCTGCCGAACAAGCAGGACGTCAAGGACGGCGTGATCGCCTACAAGATCGCCGCCCACGCCGCCGACCTGGCCAAGGGCCACCCGCACGCCCAGGAGCGCGACGACGCCCTATCCAAGGCGCGGTTCGAGTTCCGCTGGCGCGACCAGTTCCACCTCGCCCTCGACCCCGACACGGCGATCGCCTACCACGACGAGACGCTGCCGGCCGAGCCGGCGAAGGTGGCCCACTTCTGCTCGATGTGCGGGCCGCACTTCTGCAGCATGCGGATCACCCAGGACGTTCGCGAGTATGCTCGGCAGAAGGGCCTGGCCGAGGGCCAGGCGATCCAGATCGGCCTCGAGGAGAAGGCGCGCGAGTTCCGCGAGGCCGGCAGCAAGCTCTACCAGGAGGCCTGAGCCCGCGCGGGCCGCTTACCCCGACACGCCTGATCCTGGGCGCGGGCGCCGAGCCCGGCCCGGCGCCCGCGCCCAGGCGGCTTCAGACCGCGAGCCGGACCGTCCTCACGCTCCCGGAGGGGGCGGCACGTGCCGCCCCCTTGGCTTCCTCCCTATCGGCCAGCCGATCCACTCGCTTGCCTCGCGGATCGCGCATACTACGTCCCGCCGCTAGCAAGCGGCCTCGCCGATGGTCGGCTGGAATGGCGCTTGCGGCACGGCACGAGGCCGGGATAGCCGGCGGGACGAGAGGATGCGACGCAGCACCTACTTCCGGCAGTTCGACGCGCCTGCCGCCGCCGCGCCGCGCTACGCGCCGCTCGGCGCGGCGGAGGTGGCCGCGCCGCTCGCCGGCGGCGTGCGCCTGCACGTTGGCCCGCGGACCGTCGTCGAGGTCGTGGCGCTGGCGCCGGACCTCTTCCGCGTCGGGATGTTCGGCGACGGCCGCCGGCCGGACTACCGCTCGGAAGCGGTTGCCCGCCAGGACTGGCCACCGGCCGACGTGGCGGTCGAGCAGGATGTCACGGGCGCGCGGCTCCGCACGCCGGTGGCGACGGCGCGGGTGGCGCTGCGGCCGCTGCGCGTCCGCTTCGAGGACGCGGCCGGCCGCGTCTTCGCCGCCGACGACCCGGCGCTGGGGATGGGCTCCTTCCCGCTGGCGGGGGACGAGGCCGGGCTGATCGACCCGCTCGGCGCGCCCGTGGGCGTCTACAAGCAGCACGCGGCGGGCACGCACTACTTCGGCTGCGGCGAGCGCACCGGCGGGCTGGACAAGACCGGCAGCAACCAGGTGTTCTGGAATATCGACCCGCCGCTCGGCCACACCGCGGCGTTCAACAACCTGTACACCTCGATCCCGTTCGTGCTGGCGCTGGACGGCGGCCGGGCCTGGGGGCTGTTCCTCGACAGCGCCTACCGCGTGGAGTTCGACCTCGCCGCGGCCGATCCCGCCACCTGCTGGTTCGGCGCCGACGGCGGCGCGCTGGTCTACTACGTCTTCGCCGGCCCCACGCCGCGCGCCGTGCTCGAGCGCTACACCGAGCTGACCGGCCGCACGCCCCTGCCGCCGCGCTGGGCGCTGGGCAACCAGCAGAGCCGCTGGAGCTACCAGACGGCGGACGAGCTGCGCGCCGTGGCCCGCGGCTTCCGCGAGCGGGACATCCCCTGCGACACGCTGTACCTGGACATCGACTACATGGACGGCTACCGCGTGTTCACCTGGGACGCCGCCCGTTTTCCCGACCCGGCCGGCTTGCTCGCCGAGCTGGCGGCGGACGGGTTCCGCGTGGTGACGATCGTCGATCCGGGCGTGAAGGTCGACGAGGCCTACCCGGTCTACGTCGCCGGGCGGGAGGCCGACCTGTACTGCAAGACGGCCCTCGGCGAGGAGTACCACAACGTGGTCTGGCCGGGCACCTGCGCCTTCCCCGACTTCACCAGCGCGCGGGCGCGCCAGTGGTGGGGCGACAACCACCGCGTCCTGCTCGACCAGGGCGTGGCCGGCATCTGGTGCGACATGAACGAGCCGACGCTGTTCATCCCGGCGCGGGCGACGATGCCGCCGGACGTGGTCCACGACGGCGACGGGGAGGCGAAGCTGCACGCTCAGGTGCACAACCTGTACGGCTCGCTGATGGCGCGGGCCACGCGCGAGGGGCTGGCGCGGCTGCGGCCGGACCGCCGCCCGCTGGTCATCTCGCGGGCCGGCTTCGCCGGCCTGCAGCGCCACGCGCTGCACTGGACCGGTGACAACTCGTCCTGGTGGGAGCATCTCGCGATGAGCATGCCGCAGCTCCAGAACCTCGGCCTGTCGGGACTGGCCTGGGTCGGCGTGGACGTCGGCGGCTTCGCCGGCGACTGCACCGGCGAGCTGCTGGCGCGCTGGACCGAGCTGGGCGCCTTCGAGCCGTTCTGCCGCAACCATTCCGCCCGCGGCACGCGGCCGCAGGAGCCGTGGGCCTTCGGCGAGCCGTACGAGTCGGCGATCCGCGCCGCGCTGAAGCTGCGCCAGCGCCTGATCCCCTACCTGTACAGTCTGTTCGAGGAGTGCCACCGCACCGGCGCGCCGGTCCTGCGTCCGCTGCTGTTCGAGTACCCGGCCGACGCCACGACCTACGCCATGGACGACGAGTTCCTGCTCGGTCCGGCGCTGCTGGTGGCGCCGATCGCGCGGCCCGGCGTCGAGCACCGCCACGTCTACCTGCCGGCCGGCACCTGGTACCACTACTGGAGCGGCGCGCGCTTCG
>Ga0209810_1005123_pt1 | contig 12070 bp, 6 predicted proteins | sample Coa_R1_7_FD_187159 | JGI IMG/M metagenome (GOLD analysis project Ga0209810, IMG submission 187159) | Surface soil microbial communities from Centralia Pennsylvania, which are recovering from an underground coalmine fire - Coalmine... | ecosystem: Environmental > Terrestrial > Soil > Unclassified ...
TTTGGCTCCGACATGCCATTTCTAGAACCGTCAGTGTCTCTAGGCAGAGTTATGACAGCAAGGATTCAGACTAAAAGTAAAATCGCAATTCTTCGCGAGAACTTTTTACGCCTGCTCACCTGAAAATACATCTCCTTCGGAGGTACCAGCATGCAACAAATAAGAATCGGAATTATCGGTACTGGGATTATGGGAGCCAACTATGCCAAGGTCTTTTCTGCCCTTCCATTTTCCACGGTGGTCGCCGCTTGCTCCCGCAACGAATCAAATCTAAATGACTTTCTGCGTCGTCATCGGATTCAGGCTGGATATACCGATTATCGAAAAATGCTCGAGCGCACTGATCTCGATGCCATAGTCGTAGCCACACCAGACCGTCATCATTTTGCACCAGCTCGGGATGCCCTTGAGTCAGGCCACCACGTCCTAGTAGAGAAGCCATTTACTACAAGCACAGCCGAAGCGGACGAGCTCATACGAATTGCAGCAAGAAACCAAAAAAAAATTCAAATAGCGTTCAATCATCGTTGGCTTCCCGCTTATTTTGAAGCTAAGGCTAGCATCGCGCGCGGTGATATAGGGAAGCCTCTGGCGGGCTACGCCAGAAAGAACGATACGCTCTACGTCGCGACCCAGTACATTGCTTGGGCGGCTGAGTCCTCACCTGCCTGGTTTTTATCCTCGCACGATATCGATTTGATGCGCTGGTTTCTCGATTCAGAGCCCATCGAAGCACGAGCATGGGGAAGCAAAGAGGTGCTACCCGCGCTCGGAAAGGACACATATGACATTATTCAGGCGCAAGTCAAATTTGCCTCCGGAGCATTTGTAACATTCGAATCCGCTTGGATATACCCAGATACTTTCCCAACAATCGTTGATTCATTCATGGAAGTCATTGGCAGCTCGGGGCATATCCACATGGATCGCAAATGTGAATCCATCGAAATCAGTACGCAGCACAAGTTTACTTATCCCAAGGGCTTCCTTAATGCAGAGATATTCGGCCGCATGCGTGGTGCCTTTCCTAGCTGCCTCGAAGACTTTGTATACGCGATTCGAGACAGCACAGAACCCAAGGTAACAGGTTGGGACGGGCGCCAGGTAACGGCGACCTTGGAAGCGATACACAGATCCTTAGAGACAGGAAATACGGAGAAGATTACACCTCCTTCAGCGCTTTAGTACTTTATGCATAGGGCAGATTTGGTCGTCCTTGTAGCTTATTTTGCAAGCATGATCGCTATTGGTATGGTTTACTCCCGCCAGATGCACTCGATAGAGGCGTATTTTGCCGGCGGCAAGCAGCTTTCTTGGTGGATTGGCGGCATCTCTTTTGCGATGTCTTATGTAAGTGCGCTGTCAATTATTGTATATGCTGGCCTCGGCTACAAGTATGGTATCGTCGCACTAACTCTTTATTGGACAATCGTACCGGCTTGTGCTTTGACGACCTTGCTCTTTGCACGTAGGTGGAGACGCGCCGGAGTAATTACTCCTACAGAATTTCTCGAGCAACGCTTCTCTCCGATAATAAGGCAGGTCTTCGTATGGTCTGGCATACCGTTAAAGGTCATCGACGAAAGTCTGAAGATCGTTGCAATCGGCGTCTTCGTTTCCGCGACAGTGCGAGTGCATAGCCCGATCGCTATGACAACAGTTGGCTTGACCATTCTTGGCTACGCCGTTCTCGGCGGACTTTGGGCGGTTGTTGTGACGGACCTTGTCCAATTCATCCTCGTAATAGGGGCGGTGTTACTGCTTCTGCCGTTGACGTTCCGAGCAACCGGAGGGTTACAATCCATCTTGGCACGGACACCGGAGCATTACTTTGCTCCGGTGCACGCACCATATGGATGGTTATACGTACTTTCATTTCTAGTCCTTAGCACACTTTCGATCTCTGGTAATTGGTCGCTGATTCAGAAATTCTATGCGGCACGAAGTGACAAAGACGCCATTCGTCTCGGGTGGTTTGCCACCATAATATTCATTTTACTTCCGCCAATTTGGATTACTACAGGAATGTTGGCGCGTGGATACTTAGGTGTAGCGCAGGATCCCCAAAGTGTGTACGCAGAACTCAGTGTAGCTTTGTTGCCTCCTGGAATGTTGGGATTACTTGTTGCGGCTCTCTTCGCGGCGACTATGTCCGTGCTTTCCTCAGGTTATAACGTGATGTCAGCGGTCCTGACTCTAGATGTTTACCGTCGGATTTTACGTCCTAAAGCAGAGCATCGCGAGCTGGTTTTTGTAGGCCGAGCGTTGACTGCCCTGATAGCCCTCATTGTACTCGCGATCGCATTGCTAGTTACATACTTCCGGTGGACGATTTTCGACACCATGGTTGCCGCTTTTGGATTCTTTTTGCCGCCTACCGTAATTCCCATGCTCGCTGGACTGTGGAGCAGCAAACTCTCTACAACTGGAGTTTTAGCAGGTTTTGTTACGGGCATTACAACCGGATTAGGTTTTTTATTGTATTGCTTGTTTACTCGTTATCATCAGATAGTCGATCTGCAGCCTCTAGCTATCATTCTTTCTACCGCTCTCACAATAGGCGTTTTGGTGGTCTTTCATCTGTTTTTCCCGGCTCGCGCCGAATCGGCGCGACGGGCCTCGCGCTTCATCGAAGAGCTGAGACACAGTCCCAGATCAGTAGGACAAGTCTCCAAATCTGAGATGCAACTGCTCACAAGCCCAATACGTATTGCTGGCATTGTCATAGCACTTATGGGAGCAACTCTGATCATAATTGGGTTGATCTCACTGCCCGGAATGCACGTCAATTCAATGAGCTTAATCATGGGAGGCATCTTCGCCTTGATCGGGTTGGCCATGATCGCTTCGCGATCAGACAGAGATCAATTCCAACATCCAACAGATAGGGAAGCCTTATTAGATTCCATAAATTGAGAGGCCCAGAGTTATGGGAGGTTAACGCAACCTGGTGCGCCACTAGCGCCTTGCCAGCATAAGTAGCTATTGACTAAAATTTTTGTACCTGCCCCGTCAGTCTGAACATGCATACCCAATGTAGTCCTACGTGGGTTTTATAGGGACATAACGCCGCCTACGCTTTCCGCAAGTTGACCCAATTTCCACCCTTGACAGGCTCTTAGAACTGTGGCAATATTAATCGCGCCAGAAGTGGCGCCGATATCCCACGATGTGGGATATCGGCGCGGGGTGTTAAAATGCAGGGCTCGATTCGCTGGTTTCTTTTGGCATACGTAGTGGCTTGCTTCTACACGGACATCATCAGTGCGCAGTCGTCACTGGGCTCGATTGTCGGCACGGTACGCGATCCTAGCGGAGCGCCGATTCCTGGTACACGCGTGACAATTATCGATCTCGATACAAATCAGAAGTTCGTGTACGTCACGGGAAATACCGGCGATTATTATGTTCCTTCTTTAATTCCGGGGCATTATCGTATTGAAGCTGAAAAACAAGGTTTTGAGAAAACTGCGGTGCAGACGGTAACACTTGAAGTGAATCAAACGCTCCGTGTAGATCTGCCAATGAAACTCGGTCAAGTCACACAGCAGGTGCAGGTAAACGCTACGACAGAGATGGTACAAACTGACACCAGTTCTCTTGGACAAGTGATCTCAACACGCCAGGTAACGGATTTGCCTCTCAATGGGCGTGACTTCACGAACCTGCTCAAGCTAAACGTAGGTGTTAATAGCGTCGCAGGTGGTAATGCAGTAGCGCCAACTATTCGACCCCATGGCTTTAACGACAGCTATACCATGGTTAGCGTAAATGGTGCTCGACCTGAATCGGTGAGTTATCTTGTAGACGGCGTCACAAGCAACGAGCCGCTATTTCAAGCGCCCACGGCAATTCCCCCGATTGACGCAATCGAAGAATTCAAGATTCAAAATGCGCTTTATTCGGCTGCATATGGGATGGGAGCCGCCCAAGTAAACATCGCCATGAAATCTGGGACCAATAGCGTGCATGGTGCAATTTGGGAGTTTCTTCGCAATGATGCTTTGGAACCCGAAAACCCACGGTTTCACAGCAAGACTCCTTTGAAACAGAACCAGTTCGGCGGCGCCTTCGGCGGCCCGATCGTTCTGCCAAAACTCTACAGCGGCAAAGATCGGACATTCTTTTTTGTGAGCTATCAGGGAGGTCGACGTACTACTTCGGCATTTAGCCAAACGCAAGTACCTTCGAGTCAAGAGAGGCAGGGGAACTTCTCGGATTGGCCTGTTCAGCTTTATAACCCTTTAACCGGAGTGTTTAATCCTGGGGGAACTCCTCCGGTGCTCCGCTCTCCCTTTCCAGCGAATCAGATTCCCCCAATTATGTTTGCGCCGCAAAGTGTAAACATGCTCCAGTATTTTCCGATGCCGATAGTGAACTGTCATTTACCGTGTGAAAATTACAGCAAGGATGTGGTGGCAACTCTCGATATGGACAATTTCACGGCGCGAATCGATCAAAATTTCAGCGAAAAAGACCGCATCTTCGGACAATTTCTATTTCAGAACGAGAGCGCACCCCAGCCTTCCTTAATGCCGCTTTCCGGCCTTAACGAAACCGAGGATTCTCGAAACGCAGGACTGGAGTGGACTCACATATTCAGTCCGCATACCATCAACGAAGCTCATCTCGGATTTAATCGATTCTATTATCTGCAAGATTTTCAGACCGCTTATGGGTCAGTTAATTATTGGCAACAGATCGGCCTTAAGAATCTGGACAACGATCCGGCGTATTACGCACTTCCGAACGTTGTTTTGGGCACGCAATATGCCGCGCTTGGCAATGGTGGTTCGGTACCATTTTTCAATATTTCAAACCTCTTTCAGTATGCGGATGACGCAATTTTGACGCGCGGCCGTCAGACAATCGAAATTGGCGCAGATATTCGCCGAAACCAAAATATGAACCGCAACGGATTTGGTGGAAATGGAACCCTAAACTTCAGCGGGCAATACACCGCACGCAATCCTCTCGTAGCTCAAATTGCCGGGCAGCCTAATACGGGTAACGGATTTGCGGACATGTTGCTCGGATACTTGAGCGGTGGTGTTGTCGCAAGATTCAGCGCATTTGATCAGAGTATATCAAATTTGCGAAATACTGATTATGGTATTTATTTCCAAGACGATCTCCGGGCAACAGATCGACTGACATTAAACTTGGGTCTTAGATGGGAATTGCATACGCCATTCCACGATAAGTATAACGGCGGGGACATCTTCGATTTCGGTTATCCTGGTGGGAGACTGCTTTATGCTGATCCATCTTTCACGAAACTAGTAAATAATCCCATTCAAGCGGCCTGCTGCGTTTCGCGGAGCTTGATTGCAACTGATTGGCACGATTGGGCCCCGCGCATCGGCTTAGCTTGGCGGCCACTACATACTGAGCGATTTGTGATTCGCACAGGGTACGGGATCTTTTATGATATTTTAGATAATTTTTATCCGACTCAATCGGTATCAGAAAACATTCCTTATTTAGAACCAGTATTACCTACGCCTACTGGCCTTGAAAGCCAGCCACCGGTAGATATCCGCAATCTTTTTCCTGCTCCATACTCAGTTGCTAATCGGAGCTTTTTGCCCCCTTATTGCCAGGCTCCTTCTACTTCTGTTGTAAATCCCGTCACGGGCCAGGTTATAGCTGTGCTCAATCAATGCACGAACCCGCGCACCCAACTTCCGGATAACCGTACGCCCTATACACAGCAATGGGCATTCAACCTGCAATATCAATTGGACCCAACAACACTATTCGAGATCGGATATCAAGGCTCACATGGCCTCCGCGAGCCTATTGCCTGGAGCTTTAATCAAGCGTTTCTTCCTCCGGTCGCAGGAAATCCAAACAACAGTGTTTCCTTTATTTCGCAGTGCCCAGCCGGTACCTATCCCTCCACTTGCTCGCCGATTCAATCCCGCGTACCTTACTACAATTTTGCTGCTGCTGCGACTGCCTTGGCAAACATTGGACAATCTACCTATAATGCTATGACAATCAAACTAAATAGGCGTTTTTCGAGCGGGCTGCAGGCGCTGGCTGCCTTTACTTGGGGGAAAGCCATTGATGAATCCAGCTCGCTCGGTGCTGGAATCACGGGTGATGAACCACGGGCCCAATATGGACAAAACATATCCGCTGATCGAGGGCTAGCGAATTTTAGCCAAGCTTTTCGTTTCGTTCTCAGTTTTGTTTACGAACTTCCTGCTGGCAGGGGCAAACCACATCTCAATCAAGGGATAGCAAGCTGGATCTTAGGCGGCTGGCAAGCAAATGGCATCGTGACGCTCGTTAGTGGCTCACCGGCGACTGTTCTGTGTGGCTGCGGAGATCGGAGTCAGACAGGCGAAACACGAGGCACCGAGCGCATGAATGCTATAGCAAACCCTTATCCTCCGGGATTCCAGCAAACTCTGACGGAATATTTTGATATCCATTCCTTTTCTGAGCCCGCATTGGGAACCTTAGGGAATGGCGGTCGCGATACTGTGTTTTCAACGCCCCAACACGCAACTGATTTCTCACTTTTCAAAAACAATAGAATCACGGAACGGCTAAATCTTCAGTTTAGGGCTGAAGCGTTCAACTTGTTCTCTAGCCACTTCTACACACCCGTATTCCCACAGACCTCCTTTACTGCAACAAATTTCGGTTCTCTACTGCCACCGGGAGGCGATTCCGGAAATCTCTGGAATCCACGTATATATCAGTTGGCACTTAAACTTTTGTTTTGATGACTTTAGCAACCTGTTATAGAATTATGGAATCCGCTTAGTTAGTCGGAAAGCAGCAACTAGGTGACGCGGCAGCTGGGTACGAAGCGGTGCGGCCGTTCCAATCCGCCAGACCCAAAGCCGATTGGTCTTATTGGTTTCCGCAAGGCCTGACTCTGCGCGTGCAGCCTACCGGGAGGGCGCAAACGTGTGCAAGATGCCTGGTACTTCTGGCGTGAAGCAGGATAGGGACTCCCCGATTACCGGGACGGACTTTTAAGTGCAGTTCGGGCTAGAGCCCAACAGACTTGGGAACGATTGTTGCCAGATCTCAGATCTCTACCGCCACGTCCTGCCCCACCCCTTCCATGGTTTTTAAACAAGCGCCTTGACATCACCCGTTGATACATCCGCCTTGACAACCTCCTAAAACTATGGCAGTATATGGTACAAAACTTGGTTTTTTATACCACATTGTGGGATTTAGGCGCTTATTGAGTGCGTCGATCGGTTCGCTGCGCATTGCCTCTTCACGGTAGCTTAAGGGACAATCCGAAACAGTTCCCATAAGATGGACCACTCCAGTAAGCGTACGAAACCGAAAAGTTGAGAGGGGAAAACATGGCTTGTCAGAAATTCCTACTCTGCGTTGTGTATCCGCTTTTGTTCACGACTTTGGCGAGCGCGCAAATCGCTACGACGACTTCGTTAGTTGGCACAGTAACGGATTCCACTGGCGAAGTGATACCCAATGCTAAAGTAACCGCTACTGAAATTGCCACTCAGACTGTCTACAATACGAGTACAAATGCCAACGGCGATTACTCGATCGAATTCATTCGTATTGGATCCTATCGCATCACGGTAGAGCACCCTGGATTTGAAACAGTCACTAAGACCGGTATCAACGTTGAAATCAATCAAGTAGTGCGAACAGACTTTACTTTACCGGTGAGCACCGTAAACCAATCGGTAACGGTTCAAGCATCTGCCCCCGTACTCAATACCGACGATGCCACTGTTGCTCAAGTTATTCCAACCCGACAGGTCGCTGACTTACCATTAAACGGCCGCGATCCGATGCAGCTTGCGATCACCACACCCAGCGTGATCAATGGGCTAAAAGGCACCAATGGTGTGCCCCCAGGCGAGGACTTCATCGGAGCAGGTACACGTGAGATTCAGAACAGTATGTCGCTCGACGGGATCAGCATCATGAACAATCTCATCACTACTACACCGAATCGTCCTATCGTGGATTCCATTTCAGAAGTAGAAGTGCAGACGGGTACCTATTCAGCTCAATACGGCGCATACCTAGGCGTTCACATCGACATGATCACTAAGAGCGGAACCAATGATCTCCATGGATCCCTTTATGAGTATGTACAGAATCAGATTTTCAATGCTCGAGGCTACTTCCTGCCGGCAACGCAGCCGAAAAATCCGTTAAAACAGAACCAATTTGGCTTTGAACTCGACGGGCCGATCCTGATTCCGAAGTTGTACAACGGCAAGGATAAGACGTTCTTTATGGGCTCTTACGAGGGTTTGCGCCTGATTAGCCAAACACCGCAAGTTTTTACAATTCTAACGCCACAAATGTTCCAGGGAAACTTCTCGGCAGTGTCCACGCCGATCAAGGACCCTGTGACGCACGTACCCTATCCACGCAATGTGATTCCGGCTGCACAGATTTCCCCCATCCCATTGAAATTGCAGAAATACTATCCTACTCCCAATCTCCCGGGACTAACGCAGAATTATGCGGTCTCGACCACAAACAATAACAATACCGACGAAACCATAGACCGTATTGACCAGAATCTTGGCGACAAAACCCGAATTTTTTTCCGTTATCAACGACAGCAGGAAAACCTATTCGCTGGAGCATCGAATGTAACACAAAATACTTATTCGTCGGTTTACATGTCGAATTATGCGATTGGCTACACGCAAACGATTACGCCTCACACCGTTAATGATGCACGCTTTGGCCGCAACTACTTCAACTCGCCTTCGCTGAATTACTTTGCAGTCAACCATTTAACGGATGCTGGTTCGCAGCTCGGCATACCCGGATTTACAGGCGATGTGCAGTTCAACAATCCTGGGATTCCAGCCATGTCCATTTCAGGCTTTCAAGGTTTCGGAAATACAGCTACTAATTGGTACCAGGATGACACAACCTGGCAAGGGGCCGATCAATTTAGCTGGACCCATGGTGTTCATACAATCATGGCAGGAGTGGAGTTTCGCAAATTGGAAACCGGCCGCGAGGCTGCAAATGCTCCACTTGGTGTGTTCACCTTCACAGGCCAGTTTTCCGGCTACGCCCCTGCGGACTTCATCACCGGTTACATGGCCAATGACACGTCCCCCGGGCCGGAAATCCGTGGGCTGGTAGCGGAGTGGCGCGACGGCTTTTTCGTGTTGGATAAATGGCAGGCATCCAGAAAACTCACCATAAATTACGGGATCCGATATGAGCTGCCTACCGTTCCTTACACGGTGAATGGAAATGCGACCGAATTAAATCCGCAGCAAACCGCTCTCGTTCCGCCGAACCCGCCGGTGAAGGGGTTCCATTTCATCTTTCCAAACCACAATGATTGGGCTCCGCGCTTTGGTTTTGCTTACCGACTCACTGAGAAAACCGTTGTGCGCGGCGGTTTCGGCATCTACTACAATCCGAATCAGACCAATAGCTTTACTTTTTTAAATACTAATCCGCCATTCAACCTGCAACAAACCTATACATCACTTCCAACGACACCAACCTGCTCTTTCGTCAATCCGTTTTGTGGGAGTGCCGCACCAACATTCGCTTTGGGACCCATTAAATATCCCCTCTTGACCAATATCATTACAGATAACTGGAATCTTCCTACTGCGCGCTCGAATCAATGGAGCCTCGATGTGGAGCGGGAAGTATGGAACGGAGCGGCTGTAGACATTGGTTATCTTGGTTCGCACATGTATCATCTTGACCGGAGCTACTATAATAATCAGCCGCTACTACCTGGTCCCGGACAGATTCAGCCGCGCCGCCCTAACCAACTATTTGGGCAGATCCGTACGATCTAAAACGATGAAATTTCCAATTATGACGGCTTAACAATTACTCTCAAGCAACGAATGAGATACGGTTTAACGATCTTTGCCCACTATACTTGGTCACATACGCTGGATGTAAGTACGGATTCAAACGGCGGTGGCGCGCCGATGAACCCATATAACTGGCGGCTCGATTATGGAAACTCGAATTGGGACATCCGACATCGTTTTGTAGCTAGTTTTGTCTATGATATCCCATTCTTCCATGTCTCCAATCCCGTTTTAAATGCAGTTTTTGCCAACTGGCAAACAAACGGTATCTGGACAATTCAAACCGGCATACCATTTAACGTATCCGTCTCCTCGGACACCGCCAACACAGCTTCAAATGGAACTTACAGGCCGAACTTGGTGGGCAAGCCGACTTCGAATTGCGGCGATGGCCACCTTGTGAACTGTATCTCTACTTCCGCCTTTGCACCCATTCCACCCGGTGTCTATGAATACGGCAGCGCGGGTCGTAATCTGTTGCATGGACCTCCACTGTTTAGCATGAATCTGTCTTTCTTCAAAAATTTTCCGATTCAAGAACGACTGAAGCTTCAGTTCCGCACGGAAATGTTCAACGCCTTTAACGAGGTGAATTTCGCAAATCCTAACGCCGTGTTTGGAACTGCAGCCTTTGGCACTATCGGCTCGTTGAATCCTAACGTTCCCAACCGCATAATTCAGTTTGCGGCAAAGCTGCTCTTCTAAACATTTCTCGAGGTATAGGACGGCTTTGCAATTAACGCTGGCTCTACTTGCACTAGCACTTTTGTTGAGGTCACAGCCTCACTTTGACTTAGTCTTAAAGGGAGGCCACGTCATTGATCCTAAGAATCAAATTGATCGTATCGCTGATGTGGCCATCAGCAATGGTCGCATTGCCCAAATAGCATCCGACATCCCAATTTCGGAGGCGCGGAAAGTAATCGATGTAACAGGGCTATTTGTAACACCAGGTTTAGTTGACATCCACGTCCACGTCTATTATCGCTGTATAGTGCCTCCCGGGGCTCCTCCGAGCGAAGGGGTTGACCCAGATTCATTTTCTTTTCGCAGCGGCGTCACGACCATGGTCGATGCTGGGAGCACGGGATGGCGCGAATTTCCTGATTTCCGGGATCGAATTATTAAGCATTCCAGAACACGCGTATTGGCGTTTCTAAATATTGTAGGGGCGGGTATGGGAACCGGCAATGATGATAACGTAGCGGCAATGGACTATCAAGCCGCAGCACGCATGGCCAAAGCGAATCCTACGCTCATCGTTGGATTTAAAACTGCACACTATAAAGGTCCCGGTTGGTACTCTGTAGATAACGCCGTTAAAGCTGGAGAACTAGCAAATCTGCCAGTCATGGTAGATTTCGGAGTGACCACCGCAGAACGCAACATTGAAAATCTGTTTCTTAACAAGCTCCGTCCGGGGGACATTTACACTCATTGCTTCTCCGGCCATCGAGAAGAGATATTAGCTGACGGGACTCTGAATCCTGCGATGTGGGCAGGACGTAAACGCGGGATCATTTTCGATCTTGGTTACGGATCAGCAAGTTTCTATTGGTATGTAGCCATCCCAGCATACAAAGCAGGGTTTTATCCCGATTCCATTTCCACCGACCTACATAAAAACAATATGAACGAAGGCATGCAATCCATTGATAATGTAATGTCGCAATTGATGAATCTTGGCTCCTCTTTTGTAGATGTGGTTCGTATGGCCACCTGGGCTCCTGCTCGAGAGATTAAACGTCCACAACTCGGAAATCTTGACATTGGATCCGAGGCTGATCTAGCAGTCCTGCGAATTGAGCACGGTCATTTTGGATTTCTAGATTCGGCTGGTGCGCGCAAGTATGGAACGGAGCGCATTGCCTGTGATCTGACTCTGCGTAAGGGGGAGGTCGTCTGGGACCGAAATGGATTAGCCGGAGAGGATTGGTTGAATTTCCAGTATGAGAAAGGACCGTTCTTTCATAACAAGATGCCTGCTGCTAGCGGGATAAATCCACCACAGCAAAAATCTTTAACTCAGGTACAGTGAACTCGGTTGCGCCGGCTGCAAAGCTATAGTCCGCTATTCGAGCCGTTTCATCCCCATAAGAGCGAAGCTGTGCGTTTTGGTAACGCCCCAGTATGTGCACACGAAAGGCCCCAACTTGCATACCGCGGGATGCACCGTAGTTCAACAGTTGGATGCGCGTGTGTTGCCCATGAGCCGTTACACGCGCAAGGACAACGCTGGTTCC
>Ga0209810_1005125_pt1 | contig 12062 bp, 6 predicted proteins | sample Coa_R1_7_FD_187159 | JGI IMG/M metagenome (GOLD analysis project Ga0209810, IMG submission 187159) | Surface soil microbial communities from Centralia Pennsylvania, which are recovering from an underground coalmine fire - Coalmine... | ecosystem: Environmental > Terrestrial > Soil > Unclassified ...
TTGTGCATGTTGGCTGGGCGTTAATGGCCCTGGGCATGTGGTATTCAACGCGGAGCATGGACACCTTGATCAGCTTCCACGTGGCTTCCTGGGTGCGCGTGCTTCAGGTCATAGGCCTGCCTCTGCTGTTTGTTCCGCTTACAACAGTGGTTTACGTCGGTCTCCCGTCTGAGAAGAACAACGCAATCTCCGCCCTCATCAACTTCATGCGCAACATTGGAATGAGCTTCGGGACTTCAATCGTTACTACGATCCTCGCACGCCGCGCTCAGTTCCACCAGCAGGTGCTTGTCTCGCATCTCACGCCGGGCAACGTGTATGCCTCCGAGGCCCTCCACAAGTTAACGCAGGCGCTCTTCCACGCCGGGCTCAGCGCTTCCGATGCGCTCAACCAGGCTTACGGCCGCATATACCACGCGCTGATCATCCAGTCAGTCTCCCTGGCCTATATCGATGCTTACCACGTCTTTGCCCTCGCCGCCGCAATTCTGTTCCTGCTCTCTTTCTTCCTGAAAAAGAACGAACCGCGCGCGCCCGCCGGACCCACGGAGTAGAAACCATGATTGCCGCAATCGTCCTGGCCGTTTTGAGCGCGGTCATTCATGCCTTGGGACTCCTGGGGCTGCTCTACTGGCAAACGCGGCAATGGCCTGGAATCGAAGCGGACTTCCGTCCCCGACGCAATCTCCCCGTGCTCTTGTTCATATTTACAGCCATTCTGGGCCTGCACATTGCCGAAATGTTGCTGTGGGCTTGCTTTTACTCCTGGCAGGGTGCACTGCCACGCTTCGAAGCCGCTTTTTACTACTCTGCGTGCAGCTATACGACAGTCGGTTACGGAGACGTTGTGCTTGGGCACCCATGGCGATTGGCGGGCGTGACGGAATCGCTGACGGGCGTGCTGCTGCTCGGCTGGTCGGCAGCCTTCTTCTTCAGTGTTGTCAGCCGCTTGTTCGAAATTCGAAGCCATCTCTGGCAACAGCGCAGGCCATCGCGCACTGAAGAGGTCTGAGGAAGCGCTTCCATTCCATCCACCGGCGCAACAGGTTTCACTTCAGCGCAGGGTAATCTTTTCCCGGCCGGCATGAGCACGGTCTGGCCCCTTCGGTGAACGAAATAGACGATGGATCGCGCGCAAGCCGGCCTTTGCTTAAAGTCGCATTTTTGCCAAAACGGCGCTCCGGCCGAAAATGAGGCCGCACGTCTGTATCATCGCGCACCGCCCGAACTCAGGCGAGCGGCGAAATCGAAGGCTCGAATAAAGCTGACCGTTGAAGCTTTTCCCTGGCCGGCGATATCGAAAGCCGTCCCATGATCGACAGACGTTCGGATAATCGGCAAGCCGAGCGTGATGTTGACTCCGCCCTCGAAATCCAGCAGCTTGCTCGGGATATGACCCTGGTCATGGTACATGCAGACAACCGCGTCGTATGCCTTCTTGCGAACGGCGAAATAGAAAACCGTGTCGGGAGGCAGCGGCCCTTCCACACGCCAGCCCTGGCTGCGCGCCCACTCAACGGCCGGCCTGATCTCGCGAATCTCTTCGTCGCCGAACAGTCCGTTCTCGCCTGCGTGAGGATTCAGGCCGGCCACGGCAATGCGCGGACTGCCTCTCAGCTTTCGAACGGCTTCATGGGTCAGACGAATGATCGTTTCGATGCGCTCTTTTTTTACGCGGGCGATGGCCTTGGATAAGGAAACGTGTGTGCTGACGTGCGTGACAATCAGTTCATCAGATGCCAGCATGATCGTCACGTCCTTCGCCCCGCAGAGTTCGCCGATCAGTTCGGTATGTCCGGTGAATCCGGGATCGGAAAGCTGGGTCGCTTCCTTGTTTATCGGCAAGGTAACGATGGCAGCGGTTTCACCCGCAAGTGCGGCGCGGGTGGCGGCCACAACGTATTCCCGGGCCGCCAGGCCTGACTTCCTGTTCAACTGACCCACCGTAACGTCGTCTCGCCGCATGATTCCGGCATCGATGACGTTCACATATCCCGGCTGATAATCCTTTGCAACACTCACCTTCCGGAATCGGACACCGTACTTCAGGAGGTCGTCATAAAACTCCAGCACTTCCAGGTCTCCATAGACCACGAACGGATATCGGATTTCCTTCTGATGAAAAGCCTTCAGAAGAATCTCCGGTCCGACACCGCTCGAATCCCCCATTGTCACGGCAAAGATGCCCGACATCTCCAATCACCCTCTGGTCAATTCAATTTGCATCCGGCAAACAACGTCAACCGGGCCAAAACCACCCGCCTTGCTGATCAGGTAAAGAAATCCGTCTCCCTTGAGGCCCGCAGCTTTCCGCCGGACCGCCGAAACCGGCACGCCTTCAAGCACTTCGCCGACGGGTTGGAGATCGGGTCTTCCCATTAACTCAAGGATGGCGTAAGCGGTGTCTCCGCCAAAGACTGCAATGGCGTCTAACCTTACCTGTTCTAATATGTCTCGCACGATTTGCGCAAGCCGCCGCCCGAAATTCACAGGTTCAGCCTCGCTTTCGGCTGTGTCAAGGATCACCCAACCTGAAGTGTTCGCAGCGATGGCTGCCTCAGTGCTGTCTCGCGCAGTCAAAATATGCTCGCGCGCATAACGAATCTGCCGGATTGAAACGTCGTTACGGCTGCCGTTCACCACCAGCACGCGGCTGAGCCGCGGAAGACGAGGAGGAGCCGTTCGCGGCAAATCAATAAAGCGTGCCAGCGCATCCACGAACCCTGCGGGGCCGGCAGCAATTCGAAAGGGAATGGATAATTGGACGAATTTTGCAGCCGCAGCTTCCAGGTCCGAGTCGGTTTCGCCATCGCAAACGTAAACGCCTGCCTCGAGAGATGCGCCAAGCCCCCCTGCTGAGATAGAAAACACGCGCTTCCTGCACCCCGCAAAGAGCAGCGTGGGAATATGGCTTACCCTCACGGGATTCAGCTCGTCGGCGCCAAAGCTCGTCTCGGCCACGGGAACTCCTTCGACGTAAAGAATGCCCGCCCGGACCGTCCTGCCCATTTTCGGATATGCGGGAACATAGAGCAGGGGAGAATCCGGGAATACGTCAGACAGCGCCCAGATTTCGGAGGCGATATTTCCGCGCAGCGTCGAGTCCGTCTTCTTGTAAACCCACTGAAAGCCGGCGTCGCGTCCTGCACGCGCCAATTCAAAAACACGCCTTCGCGCCTGTTCAGGGGCCATGTGCCGGGTTTCCGAATCTATTACCAGAACAAATTCCTCTTGAAGATTGTTAACAGGAAACCCTGACCCGGCGACGGCCCGAACAGACATGCCCGTTGCGGCGAATTTCGCTCCAACCTCCAGTGCTCCGGTCAGGTCGTCTGCCAGCACGAGCACACGTTGCATAGTTATCTTCTGTCCTCAAATTTAGGCCACACGGCAGGATACAGAGCGAACGGCGTTGCTACTGGAAACCACACCATTGGGCGGGCGTTTTCGAACCCTCACCAGACCACGTGGAGGGGCCGCCGGCTACAAAACATCAGCCGACACTTCGTTTTCCTTTGCCGCTGCTGCCTTGATCTCTTCACAGTCTTCGTGGCGTTTTTTCAGCCCTGAGAATCTCGCTTCCCGGAGACTCTCACTGATGAGGCCCCCGGATTCCTTGACAGCCCGGATTATTTCCTGCGTCCGTTTCGGGTTCATGCGGACAATGGGCATGGCCCGGGCGCTTATGGTCGGGTGCTGGTGCCTGATCTTTGAGAGACGACGAATCGAAGGACTTCCCGTTGCCGGTTGTCCCAATCAGCCAGATGCTGCTGGTACAACCGATCGTGGACTTCGAATTCCTTCTTCGCCAGGTCGGGCCGATTCAAGTGGACGTAAGCCTGGCCCAAACGATAGTAGGCGTCCGCGACTTTCGCATCCAACTCGATCGCCCGCTGATATTCCGGAACCGCCTCTGCATATTTCCGTTCCTGGGAGTAGAGGTTGGCCAGCGCAAGGTGGGCCTCCGCGAAAGAGGGGCTGAGCTGGATTGCCCGCTTCAGCAGCGATTCAGACTGCTCAAGGGCAGGGTCATTATTGTCAGACTCTTTACCTTTCCACAGGCTCATCGCGTAATAGTAGGCTGCCTGGCCATCCTGAGGCCGCAACTCTGCATAGCGGCGAAAGCGCTCGATCACTTCGTCGGCCAGGCTGTGCGAGTGCTGATAGGCCTTGCTGAGAAAATAATAAGGACGGGGATCGTCTGGGGCGAGATCGGTGGCTTTGACAAGCACTCTTACGGCCTCGTCATACCGGCCGCTCCAAAAAAGCGAGAGCCCAAGGCCGACGACAAGCCGCTGGGACTCTGGATATCGTTCGACGCCTTTTGAAAAGACCTCGACGGCCGGGTTCCATGTCTGATGCAGCAGAAGTTCGCTGCCCCAGTAGAAAATATTCGATTCGCTGGGGTCCATCTGCACGGCGCGCTGGTATTCGTTTGCCGCCGCAACGTAGTTTCCTTTCTTTTCCTCGACCTCGCCCATCAGATCATGCAACTCAGCGGTGTCCTTTATCTTTATCATGGCCTGAATCTGCTGTCGGGCATCTTCCCACATGCCGGCCTGGACGTATGCCAGCGCCAGGTCGTAGCCATTTCCGTAAGAGGACGGCCTGGCCTGTTGGGCCCTTCGCAGATAGGGAATGGCCGCTTTAGCGTTGCCGTTTCGCGCGTAGAATTCTCCGAAGTTATGGTTGACGCTGAAGTCTCCGGGCTCGGCCTCTACAGCCTTCTTGAATTCGGCTTCGGCAAGTTCGTTCTTCCCGAGGCGCGCCAGGCTGACGGCAAGATTGGTCCTCAGCGGCGCTGACCTGGGATTCAGCCGGACTGCTTTCTCAAAGTGCAGGCACGCTTCCTGGTCCTTTCCCTGGGCTGAATAGACAAGCCCCGTTAGTTCCTCGACCTGGAAGTTGCCGGGTGCGCGCCGGGCCAAATCCTCAAGCACTCGGGCCGCGTCTTGATAATTTCCAGAGTTGTAATAGGAAACGGCAAGCTCAAGCTGGTGCTGCGGCGAATCAATCCGTACGGGTTCCGACTGCCACGACAGCAGCGGCAATGCGACCCAGGCGCTCAGGGCAAAAGCGCTGACCGATTGCAGCTTCCTAATCATTGAACCATCTTAACACTGCAGGGAACGAAGAGCGGAACCTGAGCTGACGATGAGAGCACGCCGCGCCGCTTCAAGGTGGAGGGTGAAAATATTGAACATTGGAATCTTAAGGACCTGCTCAGCCCGCAGTTTTTACGAGAGCAAGGTTGAACCGCCGCAGAATGCAGGCCGAGTGATTGTTTGTCCCCTCCCGCGGCAAAACAACACTTCCTCAGCAAGTGACTTGAACACGGTTGTCGCGGGCCGTCAGCGGAGCGGAGTCCCGGTTTATCGGGGCTCCGCGCGCATGTCAGAAATAGAGTTTCAAGGCAAATTGGATCTGGCGCGGGTCGTTGAACGGAAAGCGCGTCGAACCAATTCTGCCAAAGTTTGCAGAGAGGAAGTCCGTGGAGCCGGGCAGCGCTCGGACCCCGTTGCCGCCGAATCCCGGAGCGTTAAAGGTCGGGTGGTTCAGAATGTTGAAGAACTCGCTGCGGAACTGCAAGCGGAATCGTTCATTCAACGGAATATCCTTGAACAGTGAAAAGTCCCAGCGGCCGATTCCCGGTCCTGAAACCTGGGTTGGCGGCCCGCCCAGCAGCGCCAGGCCGCTTAAGCCGGCGACACAGGTTGCCGGCTGCTGGAATCCCGGTGGCGGGCACGGCTGGGTGAAAGCGGCAGGATTCAGGAAATGGTCCGGAGCGCCGGAACCATGCCGATTGACGCCTGGAATAATAAAGTCATTGCAACCGACGCCGGCGGCAGGACTGGTATCGCATGGGAGAGTGATCGGCTGGCCGCCCTCGACAGTGGCGATCCAATTCATGCTCCAATTGCCCACCAGCAAATCAAGCCCTCGGCCCGCACTGTTCAGGAAATGCCTGCCTTTGCCAAACGGCAGTTGGTATCCTCCGCTGAAGTGAAATACGTGACGGATATCGAAGTCGCAGTCGCCGTAATCGGCCTGAATGCCAACGCCAGGGATATCGACAGCGCGATATGCCCCGATGGCTGTGCTGTTGAGGAGATCACCCGCATCACTCCGGCAGCGTGAGAAGGTGTAAGTCGAAAGGAAGCTCAAACCACCGGCAAAGCGCTTCTCGAGTGAAGTCTGCAGTCCGTTGTAGTGGCTGTTGCCGTCGGTGGTCTGATACGTGATGCTGCAGCCGAGGTCCGGGAAAGCGATCGGCGCGCCGGGACCGCACGTGGTGGCGTCCGGTGGAAGGATTTGCGTGACGTTGTTCGCGCCCTTGAAAATCTCCAGGTGGTGCGTCGAATTCCCCACGTACCCGGCGGTCAGCGTGAGGGTCGGAGTGAATGCATATTCAAACGTAAAATTCCAGCCTTCGGTGTAAGGCGTCTGGAAGTTGTACTGGAGCCCTGTCCAGCCGATGCCGCTCGCGTCCACAAGGGCCGGGTCGAGCGGAGTACAGCTAAAGCCCAGTTCAAAAGTATATGCGGTGTTACAGCCCGGCGCGCTTGCGGTGGGAACGGTGATCGGGGTGTGCGAGTCAGGTATGAAGTATGCGAAGTTGAACTGGAAGGGATAACTGTTCCCCTGGTTGTTACCGTTCTGGTTCTCGAATCCGCCGAAGAACACACCGAACCCGCCCCGCATCACGAGCTTGTTTGTGATTTGGTAGGCGAAACCGAAGCGCGGAGCGAAGTTCTTGTCCTGCGCCTCGCCGAGCGCCCAATTCTTGTCGTATTTGATGGCGATGCCATCCATGGCGAGCAGGTCATAGAAGCTTGGAGCAAGCTGCATATTCCTGTTGATCTGGCTGTCGGGAAACAAATACTCCGCTCCATTGAACGGGGTTCCCGGAACAAAGTTCGCTTGCCTTCCATGGTTTTCAACAGGCAGGCCGAAATGTTCCCACCGCAGGCCAAGATTCAATGTCAGCTTCTTCGTCAGTTTCCAATCGTCCTGGAAATACGCAGCGTAATAATTGTGGAGATCATCAACAAGAGCAATGTTGGAGGTAAAAACCGAACTCGCGCCTCCGAGATTATCAACGCCGTTAGGCACCGTGCTCGCTGTCGGAGTCAGGAGAAACTGGGCGATTCCGTTATTGCCGCCGCCGACAAAGTCGCCGTTGTAATCAAATTCTCCATGAGACCAGGAAGGCTGAAGGGTCGAGAACTTGATGTGCTGGAATTCGAAGCCCATCTTGTAAGTGTGCTTCCCATAAACCTTCGTGTAGTTGTCGGCCACCTGCGTCGTCTCACTGATCTCATCCGAAGGAAGGAAAGCATTACTTCCCAGAGAACTCAGACCGGAAATGACAATAGCCGGCAAACCGCCGTTTTCAGGAACCTGCGGCACGTCCTGGATCCCAAACTGTTCAGGAATTCCCATCTGATTGGCGACCGGGCCGGTTCGCGACGTATGGAGCCGCGTGTAACCGAACCGCGCCTCATTCACTGAAGTCGGCGAGAGCGTGTGGGTCCAGCCCATGGCTCCCTGGAAGGAGAGGGCGCTCTGATCGCCGTTCTGGAAAGCACCGCCGTCCGCAATGCCCCGGAACGGCCCGGGGATGAATTGCGGGTCATCAACGAAACTCACGCGCGAAAAGATCTGGTCCGAGTTGCCTGCAACAATGTCCACGCGCGTATCGAAGCCGTTGCGCGTTTCAGTCAGGGGAGGGTTGGTTGTTTGATTGGCAATAATGCCCGGCAATTGTGCGGCCGGGAAGAGATTAAGAATCTTTACCGCGTTGGGATCGATGCGGCCGGCGGGAATCTGATTAAGCTGGCAGTTCTGAACGTTGGGGCAGAGGCCGGTGAAATCGGTAATTCCCGCAACGCTGCCGCCGGTGTAGAACGGATCGGCGACATAGCCGATCTGCGTTCCCGGCGCCGTTTGGTAACAGGGGTCACCGGGCGACGCGCCTGGCGGCGTCAGGCCGCTGACCGGGTCCACCGAGCCGCAGGTTACAGGCCGGGTCGTGGCGGGATCAAGAACCGTTCCAAAAGGGACTGTGCGGCCCAATGAATCCGTGGAGGCTGAATTACCCGCCTGATCCACAATCAATTCGGCAAGGTCCGTGTATCCGCTCCCCCGTTCAAGGGCAGTCGGAACCGAATTGGTGAAGACGCTTCCCTGCACCCTTCTCAGGCCCTCATAATCGCCAAAGAAGAAGAGCTTGTTCCGGCCGTTGTAAATATGTGGAATAACGACCGGTCCGCCGATGGTGAATCCAAACTGGTTCTGCCGATACTCACCTTTCTTGATACCCCCCGCATCCTCAAAGAAATCCGCGGCATCGAGCTTATCGTTGCGGAGAAATTCCCAGACGTCACCGTGGAGTTGGTTCGTCCCGGATTTAATCGTGGCGTTGAGCACTGCGCCGCCCGCGCGGCCAATCTGGGCGCTGTAATTGCTGGTCTGGACCTTGAATTCCTGCACTGCGTCCACAGGCGGAAGGACCACAAAATTCGTGCCGTTCAGGAAATCAATGGTGTTCGAGTTGTTGTCAATTCCATCGAGAAGGTAATCGTTTTGCGCGGGGCGCTCGCCGTTGGCCGAGAAGGCGCCTGTAGCAGCATTGCCGCGAGTGTCCGCCTGCGGTGTGTTCACGCCGGCAACGATCTGGGCGAGGAAGGTAAAATTGCGCCCATTCAGCGGCAGGTTGTTCACGCTGCGGCTGTTGACGACCTGGCCGACGGAAGCGTCCTGTGTTTGCAGTGCCGGGGGCGCGCCCGTTACCTGAACAGTTTGCGTCACCGCGCCCGGCTTGAGCGTCAGATTGACAACGAGTTGCTGCTGAACGTTAAGTGTCAGGTGACTTCGGACGGTTTTTGCAAAGCCCGGGGCTTCCGCCGCGACGGTATAAGTACCGATTCTGATCGGCGTGAAGATATAAGCCCCGGAGCTGTTTGCCGTGGTTGTGATAGTGAGATTCGTCCCCTCGTTCGTCAGGCTGACCTTGGCGTTGGGAATGACCGCACCGGACGAGTCCAGGACCGTCCCCTGGATGGTTCCCATGTCCACCTGCCCGAAAAGCGAAGGTCCCGCCAAAACGCCGAAAATGGTAATCGCTGCCGCGAGAAACCGTAAGAAGGCATTACGTCCTGTCATTGCTTATTCCTCCCACCTCACTTTTTCAACCCGAATGAAAAACATGACGGCAAGGTCGAGTGACAATCCATTTGAAGCACAGGTTGTGGTTTGGTCTGCAGTGGGATTCAGGCTGCTTTATTCCCCCCTATGACTCTGGGCCTGCAAAACTCCCCCTTCGGCAGAAGGGCATTGGAGTGCCTGAGCCATCCACCAACACCCTTGGCATTGCCGCCATCCGGTCTGGTGTACACACCCAACACCTTGACCGCTGTTAACGAATGACGCCCGCAAAGTTGCGCGGTAAGTTCAGCAACAATTAACGGGCAGGCCAACCGCTCCAAGGCACAAATGGCACTCGGTTTTCTAACCTGTTTTCTTGCTCGCCCCTGCGACGAAAAAAGACCCAACAAATGCTAACGCAATTGCGAATCCATGCATATCATGGGCTAAATGCCTTGTCAAGATTTTTTTATTCTTGCTCTTTCTTTCTATTATGAGGCCTGATTCGAAAATATTATTGGGTCTTCGGAGCGACTTTGGCGGTGAAATAACAGCCACGAGCGTGGAAAAATGACCAGCGACGATGGGCCTCGGGTCGCTTTCGACCGGAGTTCAGCCGAAGGGTTTTGGAAGCAAAGTTTTAGGGTAAACTGTCTCTCATGGCTCGTTTGCAACTTCGAGTCGCAGCTTTCGCGCTGGCGACAGTGTGTCTTGTCCATCCGTACCTGGCCACGGCCGCCCAGACGGCACATCCGGCAGACCGCAAGACCCAGGCAGAAAATCTGTTTCAGCAGGCGGGGCAGTTACTGCAGTCGGGATCCGTTGAAGCCGCGCGGGAAAAGGCGCTCGAAGGTCTTAAGCTCGAGCCGCAAAGCGCTGCGGGCCTTAATCTCCTCGGACTGATCTACGAGCAGGAAAAGAATTTCCAACTCGCCGCCGGTTCGTTTCAAAAAGCGTTAAGTATCGCGCCGCGCTCAAGCGAAATTCACAACAATCTCGGCAACATTTATCTGTTGGAGCGCAGGTTCGACCTCGCAGAAAAGGAGTTCCGAGCGTCGCTCGAATTCAGCCCGTCGAACCACGATGCAACTTACAACCTGGGAATCGCGTTGCTCGCACAGCACCGTCCCAGGGAGGCCATTCGTTATTTCCGGTTGGTCCAGCCTCCGGACATCAACACGATGTTCAACCTGGTCCAGGCGTATCTGGCCGCAGGTGAAAAGCAGGAAGGGCTCGATCTGGCGGACCGACTCTCGGCACTGGACAAGAGCGACGTGCGGCTCCATTTCACTCTTGGGGTCCTGTTGGCGGCGAACAAGCAGTATGAGGCCGGAGCGCACGAACTCGAAATCGCCGACGCTCTCAGGCCGGGCACGTTTGAAATTCTCTACAACCTCGGCCAGGCTTACCTGCGAAGCGGCGCCGTCGAAAAGTCTGAGGAGGTTTTGAACCGGGCGCTGAAGCTGCGCCCCGACTCGGCGGAGACGCTCTACTTCCTGGCCCAGGCCTATACAAGCCAGCGGCAAGATGACAAGGCCCTTGACCTTCTCGCCCGCGCGCACAAGGCGGCTCCGAGCAACACCGATGTGATTTTTCTGATGGCCCGCTTGAGCATGAGGCAGTCATTCTTTGAAGATGCTATTCCGCTGCTCGAGCAGGGTGTGAAGATTGATCCTCGCCGGCCGGACCTGCACGCTGCACTCGGGGAATGCTACTTCACAACCGGCAAAATCCCCCAGGCGCTTCAGGAATTCGAGACGCTGATCAAGCTCGATCCCTCGGCCCGGTCCTACGCCTTTATGGCCCTCTATTACAGGCACCTGGGCCGCTACGACGAGGCGAAGAAATATATCCTTCTTGGACTGAAGGCCGACCCGAATGACTCTTCATGCCTCTACAACATGGGCTATATCCTGAGCCGCCAGGGAAATTACCAGGAAGCTGAAAAGTGGCTCGAGAAGGCCGTTGCGGCCGACCCGAACAACACCGATGCGCTCCTGGAACTCGCCGGGGTCAAAATGAGCGAGAAGAAATTTGAGGAAGCGATTCCGCTGCTGCGGAAATGCGCGCAACTGAGCAACCGACCGGCGCCCGTTTATTACAAACTGGCTACCGCAGAACGCAGCCTGCACCAGATGGAAGCGGCGGAGAGAGACCTGAAGGTTTTTGAGACCCTGTCGAAAAACCAGGATTCGGGACCTTATCCTTTCCAGCACCTTTTCGATTATCTCGACCAGCGCGCGGGCATGCCGTCGCAGGAGAGGTCGGAACTCGACCTGGCCCAGTTGCTCCAGGAAGTCAAGCTCCATCCTGACCAGCCCCGCAATCTCTATCTGTTGGCCGAAGCCTATTTGAAACTCGGGAGGCCCAATGACGCCAGGCAGGCGGTCGCTCAACTCGACCATCTGAGCCAGGGCGACTTTCGCACGGCCGTTGGCGTCGGCGTGCTCCTGGCGCGATATCGTCTCTACTCCGAAGCCATCAGCCACTTCCAGACAGCCCTCAAGGCCAATCCCAACTCTGACGACGCATGGTACGACCTTGCGGACGCCTATCTGGGCAAGCATGATTATCCCAATGCCCTCGATGCTCTTCAGCACGTATCAGGTCAAGGGCAAAAGGACGCGAGTTACCGCAATCTGCTCGCCGACGTGAATGCCAGACTCGGACATTACCAAGAAGCCATCAGGCTCTTTCGCCAGTTGATAGCGGAGAACCCGGACAAAGATCAGGCCTATCTTTCGCTCGCCATGGCTTATCTCCGTTCCGGCGATATGCAACAGGCGCGGCAGACGCTCCAGCAGGGGCTTGCGCGCATTCCCGATTCAGGCGTGCTCTTCTGGGGCATGGGCGTTGTGGAAGCAGTGGAAGGACAGCTTGAGCAGGCTGAAAACTATCTGCGAAAGTCCGTGGAC
>Ga0209810_1005126_pt1 | contig 12059 bp, 16 predicted proteins | sample Coa_R1_7_FD_187159 | JGI IMG/M metagenome (GOLD analysis project Ga0209810, IMG submission 187159) | Surface soil microbial communities from Centralia Pennsylvania, which are recovering from an underground coalmine fire - Coalmine... | ecosystem: Environmental > Terrestrial > Soil > Unclassified...
CCTTTGCAGACAATCGCGGGTCTGGCATTCCCGTGAGTGCGGAAGATGAGCGCGTTCTCACGTTGTTCAAAGATGTGGACCCGACGGAGTATCTGACACGCCTCCAGGTTTTCTGGTGCATCGGGCAAGTCGATCGTGCCGCTTTCGAGTCGGCAGGTCGTGCCCTGGGGTGGGACAAACTTCAAAGAGCGTTGAAGCAAGTTCGACCGACCTTCGCCCAAATCAGGCTGCCCACCAGCAGCGTATACATCCGCCAAAACTGTCTTGAGGTGCTGGATGGCCTGTTTGACAGGGAACCATTCTACTCCAATGCTTGGTCGGACGAGGAGCGCGGAATGGCATTGCGCGATGAGTATATGTATAAGAACCGTAAGGAGAGCCGCTGGACCAGGAAATCACGGACAGCGCTGAGTTATGTGGAACGGTTCCTTTCCATCATGAAGTGCCTGCCACAGATAACCGTCACCCAGGGGTAAGACGGAAACTGCTTGACAATGGCGTCATCATCGAGGCATGGTGGAGCTCGTCGATCACCATTTCTTTTCTGCCGATGGAGCTGATACCCGAGGACAAGAGGCGATTACTGGAGAAGAGGCAAGCAGCCTACGAGAGCTTTCGAACTGCTCATGAGTATATCGACCTGGAGACCATCGAGTACCCCAGTGACACGCTCTCGGTAAAGCGGTTACGGCAGACCTTCCCCGCTGAATTCTTCGACCGGGGGATGATCAGCGATGGCTGGAACAGTTACGGCTCCTTCTTTCTTCCAATCGATACTGATGAACCCCTTCATCTGGTGCAATTGCACAACCTCCTTTCGGCTGAACGGGCGGTGGCTGAGTATGCCTATTTGAACGTGCTCTATCCCTATCCGAGCGAAACCTGCGACGACGAAATCCGTGAGTACGACCTCGAAGCCAGGAAGCATCTGGAGGAGCTTTACGTCGATTTCAGGCTGGCCGACAGTCCTGAGACCGCCCGGTTGCTGATCCGGCACGTCGAGGAACAGGGCGCACAGCAGGCAAAGGCTCTCAAGAGCCGCGAGAGCCGCGCCCGCTAGCCTGGATCGTGCGCGCGGCGCACAATCGACAATCCCCAGAAGGCTGCCATTAATAAATGTGGAAGGAGCGACAGCCCCGGTCGCCGGTGCGAAGGGGCAGCTTCTTCGCAGGAAGCGCCGTGGATTGAAGGGGACGCCACACAGCAACCCCACCTCCCTTTAGCGGCGGAAAAGTCTTCCAGACACTGCTGATGCGTCAGAAAAGCGATCCGAACATCGCCCTATGGAGGGTACGTACATGGCCGGCTGGCAGATGAAGCAGATGAAGCCGAAGGACATCGTGGTCAACCCGCAGGTCCGCAAGGCTTCCGACCCCAAAGCGCAGGAGGAACTCAACGCCTCGGTGAAGGCGTTGGGCGTTCTCCAGCCGTTGCTCGTGATGGCGTCCGGGGTCCTCCTTGCGGGGCACCGCCGACTCATCGCGGCCCTGGCCGCAGGGCTGGAGACCGTTCCCGTCATTGTCACGGACCGCCTTCTTTCGGACAGCGAAATTCGCGTGATCCAGCTCACCGAGAACATGCACCGAGCCGACCTGACCGGCTACGAGAAGTGGCTCGGCTGCGCTGAGTTGATGTCCATGAACCCGCACTGGCAGCTCAAGGATCTGGCCGCGCACCTGCACCTCGACCCCTCGATGGTGACGCGGCTCCTCAGCCCGTCGAAGTGCGTCCCGGCCTGGCAGGAGGCCCTGAAGGCGGGGAATGTCGGCATCTCCGACTGCTATGCCGCCTCGAAGCTGGAGGAAAAGGAACAGGCTGAGCTTCTGGCGCTGAAGCTCAGTGGGGCCAGCCGCGACGCCATCGAGCAGGCGGGGCGGAGGAATCGCACGAAGGCTGCCCCTGCGGTCCGCCTGTCGCGCGTGAAGATCGCCATGCCGCAGGGGGCGAGCGTCGTCGTGAGTGGCAACGACCTGAGCATGGCCGACGTGGTGGAGCTGCTCGCGGAAACGCTCAAAGAGGCCCGCAAGGCTGCCGAGCAGTACGACGTGAAAACCTTTCAAAGCATGATGAAGGACAAGGCGAAGGGCTGAACATGGACAGGAACAAACTCATCTGCGCTCATTTCGACGCCTACAGCGACCTTGCCTGGGTGACGAATGTGGAACCCAAGTACAAGGCAGCGCTCTGGGATGCGGGGGAGATCGAGGAATTTCGGCAGGCGTGGCAGGCAGACAGAGAGGCCAGGGATTGGGACAGGTGGCAGGAGAAGGTGAAAGGCATGACCGACGCTGAGTTGCAGCGTGATATTGCCGAATGTCACACCCAGATCGACGCCTTCCGCAAGGGATTGACAACCGACCGTGAACGCTTCCGGCGGATCATGGAAAGCAAAGACGACAGGCCGTCGGCACAGCAAGAGGTCAAAGACCGGGGAAGGGAGATTTGATGTCGATCAACCGGCGTCTGCAACACGACACAGCCTTTGCCCTCGCCACCGCCTTGCTCGACATCGTGTGCAACTGCATCCGGGAAGAGGAAAGGCGGGATGCGTTCGAGGCATTTTACGAAGCGTGTCGGGCCGGGATCGAGGCCCATGACGTTCGGCAACAAAGAATGCAGACACGACTGCACCCCTTTAACAACTGAAACGGAGGAAACCATGCACAAGGCTTTGCGTTGTCTGCTGATTCTCACCGTGCTGCTCCTGGCCTACCTGGCCGTCCTGGTGCTCTACCAGGTGCCCTACGCCTGGCTCGTGGCCACCGGCATCGGCGTCGTGCTGCTGTGCCGGAAGACCTACCGCTACACCGCCTACGGCACGGCCCGCTGGGCGGACGCCACAGACATCCCACACCTGCTCGAAGGCAACGGCCTGATCCTCGGTCACATCCAGGGCAAGCCGGACAAGTGGCGCGGCACCCTGGCGCTGTTCGACCGGAACCTTCCGGCGCGGGCTGCCTGCCAGCGGTTCCTGATGGCGTTCCAGCGGAAGCCGCCCAAGTTCCTGGTTCGACTGACCAGGGCCGTTCATACGGCGATCTTCGCGCCAACGGGCGTTGGCAAAGGCGTCTCGTGCGTCATCCCATTCCTGAAGACGTGCCCGGAGAGTTGCATGGTCGTGGACTTCAAAGGCGAGAACTACCTGAAGACAGCCGCGGACCGTCGGAGGATGGGGCACAAAGTCGTCGTTCTCGATCCGTACCGGATCGTCACTCAGGAGCCGGACACTTTCAACCCGCTCCAGTTCATCGACCGGGAATCGCCCACCGCCATCGACGAGTGCCGGGACTTGGCTGAGGCGTTAGTCATCCGGACGGGGCAGGAGAAGGACCCGCACTGGAACGACTCGGCAGAGGTTTGGATTTCGGCCATGACGGCGGGAGTCGTTGCCTTCGCCGACGATGCCGACAAGTCTCTGCAATCCGTTCGGAGAGTGCTCACCGATCCACAGCGGATGGAAGCGGTCATCAAGCTGCTGTGCGAATCGGACGTATGGGACGGGATGCTCGCCCGCCTCGGCGGCCAGCTGACGAATTTCAAGGACAAGGAGCTGTCCTCGACGCTCACGACCACGAACCGCTTCATGCGGTTTTTGGACACTATCGCCATCGCGGAGAGCACCAGGCAGAGCAGCTTTAACCCGGCCGACCTGCTCACCGGCAAGATGACCGTGTACCTGGTCCTGCCGCCCGAACACATGCGGGCTCAGTCGCCGCTCTTGCGGCTGTGGATCGGCTCTCTGCTCCGCGCCGTGGTCAAGGGCGGCTTGCAGGAGAAGACCAAGGTGCATTTCGTCCTCGACGAGGCGGCCTCCCTCGGACACATGGAGGCTCTCGATGACGCGGTGGACAAGTTCCGCGGCTACGGGGTGAGGCTTCAGCTCTACTACCAGTCCATCGGGCAGCTCCAGAAGTGCTGGCCGGAAGGGGGCGCCACGACCCTGCTTTCCAACACGACGCAGGTGTTCTTCGGCGTGAACGATCCGCAGACCGCGGGGTACGTTTCGTCCCGGCTCGGCGAAGAAACGATCATCGTGGAGAGCGGAGGGACCAGTTCGAGTACCACCCGGCAAGCCTCCCAGCAGGGAAGTGGCAGCTACAGCTACTCCACCAGCGCCAGCGACAACTGGCAGCAGATCGCCCGGAAGCTGCTCAAGCCGGAAGAGGTCGAAGCGCTCGACCCGCGGGTGGCGATCACGTTCACTCCCAGCGCGCCACCTATCTGGACCTGGCTAGTCCGGTACTACGAGCACGATTTCGGCCGGCCGCAGGGCCTGGGGCCGGTGAAGTCGGCCTTTGATGCGGCATGCCTGTTCCTGGCGGCCGGCCTGCTCGCCGTCTGGTGGACTGCGGCGTTGTTCTACCACACCTTCCGGTGAAAGGGAGAGCCGTGTCAGCACGGCGGAAGTGTCAAAGTGGCAAGCTGGCAAGGGTCGGCAGAACCGGGTCCGACCCACCGCAAAGACCGCGCGGCGGCTTGCTGGGACTTGCGGGCAGGTTGCTGGAAGGGTGGGGAGCGTACCCGAGTGACGCACTCTCGAAGGGGCGGTTATCAAGCGCCGCGCCAGACAGCCCGGATCATGCGCGCGGCGCACAATCGACAATCCCCAGCACGAGCTTACGATTGAGTCGGTGAGACAAACAGACTGTGAGGTGAACGATGTCCAGCAAGCAAACGAAAGAGTTCTTCGAGCAGCTCAAGGCCGGCCAGCAACCGACCCTGCTGGAGTCCATCCGGGAAGCTGCGGGCGCCCTCAAGGAAGCGGGGGGACAGCTCTGGGACGGCATGAAGCCGATGTTCGACCACGGCCGCACGGAGGCGGCCGCCGCACTGTTCGCCGGCCACGCCCATGTCCTGTACATGAAGGGGCCGGAGGGCAACGAGCAGGGTCAGGATCTGGTCAGGGACGAGCCACAGAAGCAGCAGGAGATCGGCGGCCGCGAAATGTAGTCGCGGCAGCAACTTTCAACCGCTATGTCACCCTTTTTTGGAGGTATGTGCCATGTTGTTCGCGTTTTGGCCGTTTGATTGGTCGCTCGATGGGTTCCTTTTCATCATGCTCGTCCTGATTTGGTGGACGGCATGGTCTGTCAAGGAAACCGCCAAGGATGCGGCCAAGGCCGTCAAGAAGATCGCGGAGAACGAAACCGTCCAGGAGGCCGGCAAGGGCATCCTCGGCGCCTGGCTGGAGTCACTCCGCAAATAGTGAGGCCGGCATGAAGGGAAGGCTCGCCCACCTTCCCCTCTGCCTCTTGCATCCGGAGGTCTGTCATGAATCGTGTCGATACCTGGACCCTTACCGGAGTCCTTGTCTTCGTCGGTATCGTCTTCCCCTTCCGGGCCTGGTGGGACTTTCAGCATCCGGAGAACTGGAGTCCCGGCTCGGCGGATGACCCGCATGTGTACCTGTGGGCCTGGGCAGCCGTCGCTGTCTTTGTGGCCTGGATCGCAGGCCGCATTGCCCTGCTGGAACGCAAGCGCAAGCTGCGTGCCCGACTCCAGTGGCTCCTCGTCCGGGCCGAAACGCTGGTCCGGCAGCAGAGGCGAGACGAGGCGGCGGAGGTTCTGAAAGAGTGTGAAGAGTTGTTAGCCAACGTGAAATCCACCTGACGATCCGTCAGGCTTTTTTCCAGAAGGAGGCCCAACATGGGTCTGTTGAATGAAGTGGTGAAAGGGTTCGTCAACGGGTTCGTCGCTGGAGTCACCGACAATGGGTCGGTGTCGCAATCCCCGTGTGGCCTGGCGGCCATCGAGCAGCTCTGCCGTGAACTGGGCTGGTCGGTGGATGAACGGGTGGGCGATCACGGGATCGTCCTCCACTTCCGCGACCCGCTCGTGAATATCCGCAAGGTGCTGGTGACTTGTGGAGAAAGCGTCGCCAGCATCTCCACCTTCAGCGCCGCCACGCTCTCCTCCAACCGGGTGCCGGAGGAGGTTCTCGGCTACCTGCTCCTTCGCAACCACGAGCTGACGACCGCGGCGTGGCGCGTGTCGGCCTCGGACGATGGGAACGCTTTGTTCGCCTTAGCGTACTGCGCTCTCATCGGCGGCATGAACGCCACCACGTTCAAGTACATCTGCGAGACGCAGGTGAAAGAGGCGAATGCCTTCGACACCAAGATGCAGGCGGCGGGACTGCTGCGTGCTGCGTAATGGAAGGTGGCAACGGGGCGCGCCCAGCCCCGCTATTTTTCACGATAAGAGGTGGCGCATGACCGTTGAGGAGAGGCTGGAGAAAATCGAGGCCATGCTTGCTGTTCTGGTCGAGCGGCAGACGGTGCGCGAATGGTATACGACGGAGCAGGTCGCCCAGCTCGTCGGCAAGGCCGAGTTCACCGTCCGGGAATGGTGCCGGCACGGCAGGCTGAAAGCCGAGAAGCGGATGTCGGGCCGTGGCGCGTATCCGCAGTGGGTCATCAGCCATGCCGAGTTGCTGCGGTATCAACGTGAGGGCTTGTTGTCCCTTCGGCAGCCCGCATGAGCGGATAGAGACTGGATTCAGCTCACTCGACTGGTGAGCGAGCATCGGTGTGAGTGGTCGAGGGACTTGTGACGGAGAGTAGCCGTGATCGAGACTGTAACGCTGCAACACATCATCGACAACCGTGGCGTCCTCCTGGCCGAGTTGCACCGGCGGCAAGAGATTGTCCGCGATTACGTCCGGGGCGTGGCCCGGCAGTATGCCACCGGCCTGTATCTGTTCGGTCGGCCGGGAACGGCCAAGACGCATACGGTGCGGGCCGTCTTGGAACAAGAAATCAAGGAAATCTTCACCTACCAGCGGGGGCATCTGACGCCGATGGGCCTGTTCGAGCTGATCGCCAGCCATGCCGACGAAGTGATCGTACTCGATGACCTGGGGGCCGTCCTCAAAAGCGACGTGGCGTTGCAAATCCTGCTATCGGCGCTGGAACATCCGACTTCGCGGGACCGCAGCCGCGTGGTCAAGTACCGGCGTCAGGGCCGGGAGGAGCGTGCCGTGTTCCGGGGCGGCATCGTCTGCATCTCCAACCGGGAATTGCACGATGACGAACTGCTCGGAGCGTTCAAGAGTCGGGTCCACACGCTCAATTACGATCCCACGGATGCCCAGCTCGGGGCACTGATGCTCGACATCGCCGACCGGGGCTGGCCCTGCGGATCGGCTAACCCGGAGATCGGCCCCGAAGCCGCGCGGATGGTGGCCCATTACCTGATCGGCGAGATGCTGCGGCTTACTTGCCGGTTCGATCTGCGGCTGCTGGTCAACAAAGCGTTCCCCGATTACCAGCAGTGGAAGGACGGCGAAGCGGAATCGGACTGGCGTGATCTGATTACGGCGTCGATTGAGGAACATTTGGTCGCCGTCAGACATGCCGAGGATTCGCCGGTGTCGCGGGAGGAACGCAAGAATGGGGAACACTCGATCTTGCAGGAAATCATGCGGGTTCATTCGTCGCGGGACGAGCGGGTGCGGGCCTGGATGGAGCGGACAGGCAAGTCGGAGCGGGCCTTTTACCGTCGCCTGGCCGAGATGCGGTGACGTTTTCCGAAAGTGTCAAACTGTCAATGTGTCAAGGACCGGCGTGTCGTTACGCCGGTCGCAACGAAAAGGAGTTACCAATGGCTGGAAAAAGTTTCGGTGAAGAGTTTGCTGGCAAGGCCGTCATGTGGGGACCGGCCATCGCCGGCGCGCTGCTGCTGGGTCCAGTGGGTATTGCGCTAGGATTGGCGGCTTCGGTCGCTGTCATCGCGTCTGGCGGCGATAGTCCACAGCAGCCGTCCGGCGGCGATCCGCCCAAGGATTAGGCGAGTCTGACTCTTGGTTCATCCAGACATGCAGCGTTGCTTCGGTTCCAGAAAGGAACTGCCGCCGCTAAGTGGAGGCTAGACGCGGCACGGGTGGACAGCTGAGCTGCGAAAGTCTGATCTTCTCACTGACTTTTGACCGCTCGGACAACACCGTGCCGCGCATCGAATCATTAGCCCTAGCCGAACATCCGACTGATCGCTTCTTGCTCCACGCTCGGAATCAAGTGGCGATAGCGGCGACGCATCTCTTCGGTCTGGTGGCCAACCCAGCTGTCGATCAGTCGCTGGTCGATTCCCGCAGCGGCGGCATTGCTCACGAAGGAATGGCGAAGGACGTGCCAGCCGCGCAACACTTCCCACCTGCTTCCTGCCAGCACGCGCTGAAAGTGATCGTGGGCCTCATCCTTGGTTAGAGCGGATTGCGGCGGTTTTTCTCGCTGCTTCACCGTGGCCATGCGGCCCTTGAGACTCGTACTCCGTCCCTTCCACTGGTGCCCGGTGGTCTTGCTCCGCTTTTTGCTGCGGAACACCTCGCCAGCATGGCAGAAGAGAAATTGCCCGCCCGGATGTTCCGCCAACCATTCTTGCAGAATCGTCTTCAGCTTGGGCGAAAGCGGTACGCGGCGGGTGGTTCGCCGGCCCTTGGCCCGCTTCTTCTCGCGGATTAGCACCGCGTTGCCAGCCATGTCCACGTCATGGACGCGGATGCGGAGCATTTCGCTCCGTCTGGCTCCGGTGTGGGCGGCGAAAGCGATCAGGGGATAAATCCAGCTATGTGAAGCCTGCTGCCGGATGTGTTCCAGCATTTCGTCAATTTCTGGCAAGGTGAGAAAGAGCGCGTCCCATAGCTCGCGTTGCTCGGCCTCGCTCAAGCCTCCGGCGCCGATCTTCCGCTCGATCTCGGCTCGCGTCTGGAAGGGCGGCTTTTCATCATGCTTTGGGTAGACCAGCCCCCGGCTGGGAAAGTGCCCTCGGATCAGCCCTGCATGGACGGCCCAATTCCACATGGCCCGCAAGCTCGCCATCTCCTTCTTCAACGTGACGGGCGACAGCGGTTTGCCCCGGTATTTCTTGCGGGCACGCTCGCTGATGTGCCGCTGAAGGTCCGGCTGCGTCAGTTCCTCCAAGATGATCCCTTCGCCGAGCGTGCCGATGAAGTGGCGTAGGTGCATTCGCATGGTGGACAGGCTGTTTTCCTCGATGGCACCCCCGGACAGTGTTTCCAAGTAGCGGTCGCGGGCATCGCCCAACGTGATCGACTGCCGGGTGATCGGGATGCCATCCACCGAGGGCGGCTTGCCGTCATGCTCGACGAAGGTCACGATGTCCACGCCATCGGGCAAAACAATGAGGCGTTGCTTGAGCCGCATGAGGAGGTAATCGACCTGCCGGGATTTGTTGCCGGCCTCCTCTTCGCTGACGGCTCCCACGGTGAAGGTGTACCGTTTGCCGTGGTACATGAATTGGCAGTAGTACGATTCGCCTTTTTTCTGGAGAGAAGCCATTGGCGGCTCCTTGTTGGTAGAGCAACGCCAGCCCAACGTCATTGAAGCGTGTGCAGAAGAATTGCAGAAAATCGATTTCTGCAAAGTGGGGCAAGGAGCCACTCTTGACGTAATTCCTTGCCCCATAAAGTGCCGAAGAGAGGACTCGAACCTCCACGCCCGTTAAGGGCACCAGGTCCTGAACCTGGCGCGTCTGCCAATTCCGCCACTTCGGCTCGCGTTGCACTGACGTTGGAAACGCATTGGTAATTAAGAAGTTACGGCGTTTTTCGCCGCCCGCGTTTCCCTTTTATATTGTATACACGTTGAGGTCGCGTAGCCACTCCCTGTACCAAGTTTGTACCAAAAAACCGCTGGTTTTCAGCAGGTTTTCTGCCTATGGCTCTGCAAGACGGCGCTATTGTAGGCGGCAAGCAGTCAGGGAGCAACAGCGGTTGCGCCTTCTCCGGCCATCGTCCTGCGGCTTCCCTACAATACTCCAGCCCCTTTCTATTCGGCATGGAGGCAATGCCATGATCGTCGTAAGCCGTCGCGCTGGTCAGGCCTTGGTCATTGGTGATGACATCATCGTTGGGATCGTTGAAGAGAACGACGGCAAGGTACGCCTCGGCGTGCAGGCTCCGCGAAATTACATCGTCTGCAAGGAAGAACATCGTGTGATACCGGACGCCGTGGTTCACGCTGAGAAGCCACGCGAGGAGCATCCATGATCCCAAAACCCGAAACGCCGCTGGAGCGCATCGAGCGCGACATTGCCTGGCTGAAAAGCCTTCCCGACATCATGATCTCCGTGGTGCGGCCGCGAGGCATAGCTCACCTCGGTCCGTGGAGCGACCTCGATGACCGGGATAAGGACATGCTGCTTCACAAGCTGGACTGGAAGGGGGTCGATGCGGCCGATTACCGGCGAATCACGCAGCGCGAGGTAAAGGAGTACGGCGTGTTCGATCCGCCAGCGAGAGCGTGGAGGATAACCCCAATTCGCTGACGGAGGCGGTGGCGGCGCCCGGATGGCCGCTCACCGTCGCCGTTCCCCTCGCCTCTCGATCGCGGCGGCGGCATTCCGTGCAGTGCGTAGGGCGTAGGCTTCACCGTTTTCCTGAGCCTTGCCGCTTTCCTGCATCAAGCGGGCAGCGGTTTCCTCAAGGCTCCATCCCCAATCAATCGCCAGCAGGCAGAAGGTGTAATCCGCCCGGCTGATGTCGGGCCGGTCCCCGCTTCGTGCAGGCGGTGCGTTCTCCACGCAGCGCTGATAGCTCGGCCAGCCCTTAGCGTCAGGGCGGCGATGCGAAAGGCGGATTGCCGCCGGAGCGGTTTTCTCCGGTGGAGCTAGAACGCCGAGGGTTTCCAGTTCTGCCTGCGTCGTCACTCTGCCGGGGCTGAGATGAACCGTCTCGACGCGCGGGAAAGCGGGTGCGTACTTTTCCTTGTAGTTGAGGCTGCCGCTGATGCGGCTGGCTCCTGATGCGGTCAGGTCGGCTCCGGCACCTCGGCGGAGCTGCCGGGCGAAATCGGAATCACCGTCCGCCACGGCGACCCAGGCTTGATAGTTGCCGGGGCTGGTGTGCAGAACCAGAAACGACGCCGGCCGCAAGCGCTCCACCGCATCTTCGCCGAGGTCGTCGAGCTGGATCAACGCGGCGCCGGTGGAACGCGGGCGCACGATGACGTTATGCTGCCGCTCGGCGGCTTCCTGGAGGATGGTGGGCATGGCAGCCCGCAGCTGGTCGAGGGGGCGGTTGCCACGGAAGCCGACCTTCTCGCCGACGGCATCGGTGAACGTGAGGTCAAATCGCTCTGCTCCCACGCTGGCGAAGGCGTCGAGCATCTCCAGCGCCCCCGCCCCGCCCCGTGTTTCTCTCTTCGGGGATGGCAGCTTTTGTTTTTCCCTTTTACTGGTCGTCGGTTCGCCCACGGATGTGCTAGGAGGGAAGCTGCGGTCAACATTCTGGGCCTTGGTATCGTGATTTACCGTACTCAGCCAGCCGATGGTCGGTGGCATTCCGTGCTTCTCGCGGTACTCCTGGATAATTATCAAAAACTGCTCATGCAGCGCATCGCGGCTGTCCCCGCGAGCGGTAGGATCATCTGTCGAGGATTTATCGAGCTGGTATATCCACGGCTTGCCAGGCTCCTTTTCCCGCCATGTCCAGCCAAGCTCCTTGAACTGATCGGTCAATTCATGGCCAGGATTCGGGTCAACGCCTAGCGGCGCGGTGAATGTCACCTGCACCTGGGCAAAGCGCCGGTCGCGGCGGAAGTGGGCATAGCGGCCGTTGCCGATGCCGATGATGTCCTCGCTGGCGACTTGCGGTATTGAACTGGTCCACTGGCTCCCGGATGGCTGCTCAGAATCAGCGGAGGCACTCTGGTCACTTTGCCGGCGGCTCATGCCCCCTCTCCGCCTGGCCGCTGCTCGTGCGGGCAGTCTGATTTGCTCGCGTGAACGCTTGCTTAAATTGTTCCCAGCCATTGACACCCTGCTCGGCCAATTGCGGGTAATCGGCCTCAATCTGCCGACGGATGCTGTTTATCGTCTTCTCCATGATCTGCCGTCCCCGTTCGCTGGATACTCGTGGCCGCTGCATCTCGGCCACCTCGCGGGTCAGGGGCAGTTCCCCCGTAGTCAGGATGCGGTCGATCATCCAGGCGGCGGTATCGCGCTGCTGCGGCGTGGGCAGTCGGGGGATGACATTTCGCACCACCTCCAGCAGCTCGCGGTTAATAACTCTCGTTTCGGGGCGCGGCGCCGGTCGGCGCGGC
>Ga0209810_1005128_pt1 | contig 12058 bp, 10 predicted proteins | sample Coa_R1_7_FD_187159 | JGI IMG/M metagenome (GOLD analysis project Ga0209810, IMG submission 187159) | Surface soil microbial communities from Centralia Pennsylvania, which are recovering from an underground coalmine fire - Coalmine... | ecosystem: Environmental > Terrestrial > Soil > Unclassified...
GCGCTCCCAGGGGCCAAGCAGGACGGCCGGGTCGAGGTTCCCCTGCAGCGCCTTCTCGGCGCCGAGCGCCTGCCAGGCCGCGTCCAGCGGGATCCGCCAGTCGACGCCGACCGCGTCGCCGCCGGCGCGCGCCATCTCCGCCAGGAGCTGGGGCGAGGCGCCGGTGGCGAAGTGGATCGTCGGCGCCGCCGCCGCCTCGAGCACGCGAGCCGAGTAGGGGGCGACGAACTCGCGGTAGTCGCCGACCGAGAGGACGCCGACCCAGGAGTCGAAGAGCTGGATCGCGTCGGCGCCGGCCGTCACCGTGGCGGCGACGTAGCGGGCGAACTGCTCGCTCAGGCGCTCGAGGAGGGCGTGCCAGAGCGCGGGCTCGCGGTACATCAGCGCCTTGGTGCGCACGAAGTCGCGGCTCGGCTTGCCCTCCACGAGGTAGCCGGCGACGGTGAAGGGGCCGCCGCAGAAGCCGATCAGGGCCCGCTCGGGCTCGAGCGCGCGGCGGACGAGCCGGACCGCCTCCAGGACCGGCGCCGCCCACTCCTCCGGCTCTGCCACGCGCAGCCGCTCGACGTCGGCGGCCGAGGCGACCGGCCGCTCGAGCACCGGCCCGACCCCCTCCACGAGGTCAACCTCGACGCCCATCCCGAGGACGGGCGACATGATGTCGGCGAACAGGACGGCCGCGTCCACCCCGTGCCGCCGCACCGGCTGCAGGGTCACCTCGGCGCAGAGCTCCGGCTGCTGCGCCAGCTCGAAGAAGCCGTAGCGCTCGCGCAGGGCGCGGTACTCCGGGAGCGAGCGGCCCGCCTGGCGCATGAACCAGACCGGCGTCCGCTCGACCGGCTCGCAGCGCAGGGCGCGGACGAGGAGCGGCGCCACCGGGGCCGGGCTAGACGGCGACCGGCTCGTGGCCGAACGAGCGCAGAAGGCGGGAAAGCCCGTCCTCGAGCGAGATCTCCGGCTCCCAGCCGAGGAGCTGGCGGGCGCGGGTGATGTCGGGCTGCCGCTGCATCGGGTCGTCGATCCGCAGCGCCTCGAAGACGATCTCGCTCGAGGAGCCGGCGAGCCGCTTGACCGTCTCGGCCAGCTCGAGCAGCGTCCGCTCGTCGGGGTTGCCGAGGTTGACCGGCAGGTGCTCGCCGCTCTCGGCGAGCAGGACGATGCCGCGGATCAGGTCGTCCACGTAGCAGAAGCTGCGCGTCTGCGAGCCGTCGCCGAAGACGGTGATCGGCTCCTCCGCGAGGGCTTGCCGGACGAAGGTCGAGACGGCGCGCCCGTCGTTCGGCCGCATGCGCGGGCCGTAGGTGTTGAAGATGCGGACGATGGCGGTGTCGACGCCCTGCTGGCCGTGGTAGGCCATGGTCAGCGCCTCGGCGTAGCGCTTGGCCTCGTCGTACACCCCTCGCGGCCCGATCGGGTTGACGTGCCCCCAGTACGTCTCCGGCTGGGGGTGGACCTGCGGGTCGCCGTAGACCTCGCTGGTCGAGGCGAGCACGAAGCGGGCCCGCTTGAACTTCGCGAGCCCGAGCGCGTTGTGCGTCCCGTAGGAGCCGACCTTGAGCGAGTGGAGCGGCATGCGCAGGTAGTCCTCGGGGCTCGCCAGGGCGGCGAAGTGGTAGACGACGTCGATCGGCTCGTCGACGAGGATCGGCTCCGCGACGTCGTGGTTGAGGAACACGAACCGCTCGTCGCGGATGTGCTCGATGTTGGCGAGCGAGCCGCTGACGAGGTTGTCGACGCAGATCACGCGCTCCCCGCGCGCGAGCAGGTAGTCGCAGAGGTGCGAGCCGAGGAAGCCCGCTCCCCCGGTGACGAGCGCGGTCGGCACGGGGCGATGCTAGCGAAGCCGCTCGCGCCGGCCGCTCGGCAGGCGCCGGCGGCTAGCGCAGGTCCTTGTTCGACTCCATGTCGAACCACATGGCGAAGAGGGTGAACTGCAGGCCGGAGATGACGAGGAGGGCGACGAGGACGACCGTGGCGACGGGGATCGAGTAGCCGGCGATCCGGTAGCCGACCACCACGAGCCCGAGCAGCACGCCGGCGGTGGTGGCGATGAAGCCCAGGACGTAGAAGAAGACGAGCGGGTGGAAGTCGCGCTTGACGTACTTCTCCCACAGCCGCCAGAAGAAGCCGCGCAGCAGGAGCCAGGCGATCCGCGGCACGACGTGGCGGTAGCGCATCTTCGAGCGCTCGCCGACCCCGTAGATCGGACGGGAGGGGAAGTCGCGCACGCGGGCGTTCCAGACGTTGAGGTGGACGAGCATGTCGTTGGGGAAGCCGTAGCTCGTGTAGACGCGGTCGAGGTCGAGCCGTTCGAGCATCTCGCGCGAGACGACCGTGTAGCCCGACTGGGAGTCGGCGACATGCCAGTAGCCGGAGGCGATCTTCGTCAGCATGGAGAGGATCGCGTTGCCGAGGTAGCGCGTCTTGGGGATCAGCTGCCAGGCCTGCCCGGTGAAGAGCCGGTTCGCCTTCGCGTAGTCGAGCTCGCCGCGGGCCACGGGCTGAACGAGCGCCGGCAGGTCGGCCGGGTCCATCTGGTTGTCGCCGTTCATCACCGCGACGACGTCCAGCCCGTCGGCGAGCGCCCGCCGGTAGCCGGTGAGGATCGCAGCCCCCACCCCGCTCCGTCGCTCGTGCGAGAGCACCTCCACCCGCGGGTCGCCGACCTCCCGTGCCCGCTCGGCGGTGCGGTCGCTCGACCCGTCGTCGACGACGAAGATCCGGTCGACGAGCGGCGGGATCCCCCGCAGCGTCGCCCCGATCAGCGCCTCCTCGTCGTGCGCGGGCACGACGACGGCGACGCGCTTCTCCTCGAACACGCGGAGAGACTAGTCCCCGTTGCGGGGCACGAGCCGCGGCACGACGCGATCCCAGAGCAGCGCGGCGAGCGCGCCCAGGATCAGGCCGATCACCGCCGCCACGACGACGGTGTTGCGGCGGCTGCGGGCGGTCACCTTGCGCGGGGCGGCCCCGTTCACCACCCGCGGCAGCTCGACCGTCTTCGCCTGCAGCAGGAGCTGGGTGGCGGCGATCTTGTCCTGCTGGTCGCTGCGCAGCGTCGTCTGCAGGATCAGCTTGTCGGTCGGGGAGATGCTCGGGTCGGAGATCGCGGCCTGGAAGGCCTTGATGTCCTGGTTGTCGGCGGCGATCTGGGCCTCGAAGTTGGCGATCTTGCCGGCGGCGTAGGTGCCGAGCTTCGTGACCGCGATCCGGGCCAGGTTGTTGGCCGCGCACTGCGCCACCTTCGCCTTCTTCGCCTGCACGCTGAGCTGGACGAGCGGGGTCTGGCCGTTCTTCGTCAGGTAGCCGGTGACGGTCTGGGTCGAGATCCCGTGCCGGAACTGCGAGGTCTTCGTCTTGCACAGGCTGGCCACCTTCTGGTCGACCTGCTGTGAGTGGATGATCGTCCCGACCGAGGAGGGGTTCGTCTGCAACGTCTGCAGCTGGCTGTTGCCGCTCGCGGTCAGCGGCTGGCCGAGGTAGAGCGTCGCGGTCGCGGAGTAGACCTGGCTGCCGCCGAGCGAGACGAGGTAGCCGATCACCGCCCCGGCGACGACGCCCGCGGCGAGCAGCCACCAGCGGACGGCGAGCAGCCGTACGAAGTGGGCGAAGTCGACCTCCTGCTCGGCCTCGGGGTCGAAGCTCCGGGGAGGGGGCGGATGAACGGTCATCGAGCCGCGACCATAGCCCACGCAGCTAAGAGGCTTCTCATCAAGGGCGGGCCCGGTGCTCGTGGCGGCCGCGACGCGCGGGCGCCGGCCGGCGCGGCTCGACGGCGTAGAGACGGGAGAACCCGTGCAGCAACAGCCGCATCCCGTTGCCCGAGACGGGGACGTAGTCGCCGTGCGGGAAGACGAGCACTACCCGGCCGGTTCGGACGTCGACGCCGAAGATGCGGTGCGAGAAGCTGCCGGCGTAGGCGATGCCGTCCACGATCACCGCGGCGCCCGAGACGGGCCCGCCGGTCGCGACGCGCCAGAGGATGCGGCCGCTGGCCGCCGAGACGCCGTAGAACCAGCCGTCGTACGAGCCGAAGCAGACGACGCCGCCCCAGACGGCGGGGGACGAGTAGACGTAGTAGCCGGCGGTGACGCGCCACAGGTAGTGCCCGCTGGTGGTGAACGCGGTCAGCGAGTCGCCGTCGGAGGAGGGGACGAAGACCCGTCCCCCGGAGACCGCTGGGGTGCCGTAGATCTTCCCGTTCACCTGGCCGACCCAGCGGGTCGCGCCGGTCGCGGGCGAGACGGCCCACAGACGGCCGGCGTAGTCGCCGATGTAGAGGGTGTCGCCGCTGATCGCCGCGCTCGAGGTGATCTTCGCCCCCAGCGAGCGGCTCCAGCGGAGCCGGTGGGTGCGCAGGTCGAGCGCGTCGAGCTGCCCGCCGGCCGTGCCGAAGTAGTCGACGCCGTCCCGCACGATCGGGGAGGACTCGATGGCGGAGCCGGCGTTCCAGCCCCAGAGCTGGCGGCCGTTGCTCCGGTCGAGGACGTAGACCCAGCCGTTCATCGTGTGGTAGACGAGCTCGTCGCCGTAGACGGCGGGGGACGAGGCCATCAGCGGCGACCCGGGCGTCGGGTGCACCCAGGCGAACGCGCCCGAGCGCATCGAGACGGCGTGGATGGTCGCCGCCGAGTTGCCGATGTAGGCGAAGCCGTCCGAGACGACGGCCGGGAACTCGATCAGCCGGCCCATCCCCCGGCTCCAGACGAGCCGGAACGGCGGCCGCAGCCGGATGTGGGTCTGGGCCTGCGTCCGCTCGTCGGTCGCGCCGTAGAGCGGCCACTGCAGGTTCGGCTGGTAGATCCGTACCACCTGCTGGCGCCGCTTCTCGAAGTGGAGGAAGAAGCGGGCGGGCGTGTAGCCGCGGGCCGAGACCGAGACCTCGAGGCGCCTGGGCGGGGCGTCGACCACGGCGACCCCGTGCCGGTCGGTGTGGCTGCGCCGCCCCCAGACCCGGACGAGCGCGTGCGGGACGCGCACCCGCAGGTCGCCGTCGAGGACCGTGATCGCGAGCGGCACGCTCCGCGGCGGCTTGCGTGCCTCCGTCCTCGACGTCGTCGCCCGGGCCTCGACGGGCCGCGTCGTCGTCTCGGCCCGGTGGGCGCCCCCGCACCCCGCGGCGAGCGCGGCGAGCGCGGCGAGCGCGGCTGCCAGGACGGCCCGCTGCCTCATCGGGGGCCGGCGGGGGGCGGCTCCTCGCCCGCGACGTACTCGCCGACCGCGGGCTCGCGGTAGTCGCGCAGCCAGAGCGGCGGGCCGTCGATGTCGCGCAAGATCAGGTTGCGCTCGGGAAAGCGGGGCAGCGGCTCTCCGACCTCCTCGCGCCGGCCGAGGGCGGCGAGGACCTGCGCCTCGGCCAGGTTGGCGCCGCCGGCCGCGAGCGCGGAGGTGGCCGCGACGTGGCGGACGTTGATCTCCGTCACCTTCAGCTCGCCACGGCGGTCCTCGCGCAGGTCGACGGTGAGCAGGCCGTGCGCAGGAGCGCCCGCCGCGGCCGCGACGAGACGGACGGCCCGCTCGGCCACGCTGCGGGCGCGCTCGTCGTTGACCAGCCGACCGCGGTTGATGTTGCCGGTGACGCCGGAGACGGCGAGGTGGCCCATGAAGTACTCGAGGCGCTCGTAGCAGCCGGCCTTCAGCAGCTCGTCCTCCTGGAACAGGAGCGAGCAGGCGACGTTCCGGCCCGGCAGATGCTCGGCGACGAGGTAGCTCGGAATCTGCGGGTTGAGGTACGCCCAGGCGTACGCTTCCTCCGGCTCGCGCACCTGGATCGAGCCGAGCCCGCTCGACGACGCGTCGGCGTGGTCGCGTAGCCAGAGCGGGCCGTCGGCGAGCTCGAGGCCCTGCCGCGCCAGCAGCTCGGCACGGGTCGCGATCCGGTGGCGCGGCACGAGGCCGGTTCCGGCCAGCGCCTCGTACAGGCGGCCCTTGCCGATCGCGAGCTCGACGAGGGGGCGCGGCGGCAGCAGGGTCGGCACCGGGAACTCGCGTCCGCTCCAGAAGCGCACCTCCGCCTCGGGCGAGACGACGGCGACGTCGATCCGCTCGCGGCGGCAGAGGTCGGCGAGCAGTCCCGGGTAGCCCGGATCCGAGGGGTCGGAGACGCGGTAGACGCGCTCGTAGAGCCCCTCGTAGAAGCCGTACCAGTTGCCTCCCCGGTCGGCCCCGACCAGGCGGGCGTCGCGGAAGCGCTCGCTCAGGCGCAGCGAGCGGGCAATCGCTCTCGGCGTGACGCCGCACGCACCCGTGACGAGGATGTTGAGCGGCACCACCTGGGCCGAGGATAGCCTCGGCGGCCGCTCACGCCGGCGGCTCGAGCACGCGCGTGCCGACGCGCACGGCTGGGTTGCCCGCGTACACGCCCCACGGCTCGGTGTCGGAGAGCGCGACGGCTCCCAGCGAGAGGACGCTCCCCGTCCGGATCGTGCGGCCGGGAGCGACTTTGGCGAAGGCGCCGATCCAGGCCCCGTGCTCGACGGTGATCGGCTGCGGCGCGAGCGGCATCGCCGGGTCGCTCCAGTCGTGGTTGCCGGTGCAGAGGTAGGCGCCCTGCGAGACGACGACGTCGGAGCCCAGGACGACGTCCTCCATGTTGTCGATCCAGGCGCGCTCGCCGAGCCAGCAGTGGTCGCCGACCGTCAGCCGCCACGGGTACTTGACGTGCAGGCCGGGCTTGATCAGGACGCCCTCCCCAATCGACGCGCCGAACAGGCGCAGCACCGCCCGCTTCAGGCGGTAGGAGACGACGACGGGGTTGAGGAGCACGAGCGCCTCGACTACGAGCCAGAGCGCCCGCACGGCGAAGGGCCGGCCCGGCTGGTAGCCGCCGCGGTGGGTGCGCGCGAGCTGGACGCGCGGCTCGTCGGCGGTCGTCATCGTCCCCGAACGGTAGCCGGGGCTGGGGCCGGCGTCAGCCGGCCGGCCGCCAGCCGCCGGTCGTGCCCTTGTACGTGCCGCGGAAGAGGGCGAGCGGCGTGCGGGCGAGGATCTTCAGGTCGAGCAGCGGCGAGCGGTGCTCGACGTACCAGACGTCGAGCTCGATCCGTTCCGCCCAGGGCAGCGCGGCGCGCCCGTTCACCTGGGCCCAGCCGGTGAGGCCCGGCTTGACCTCCAGGCGGCGGCGCTGCCGCTCGTCGTAGCGCTCGACCTGGTAGCGGAGGGTGGGCCGGGGGCCGATCACGCTCATCTCGCCGCGGACGACGTTCCAGAGCTGGGGCAGCTCGTCGAGGCTCGTCCGGCGCAGCAGCCGGCCGACGCGCGTGATCCGCGGGTCGCCCCGGTTGACGGCCAGGCCGGCGCCCATCGTCTCGGCGCCGACGACCATCGTCCGCAGCTTGAGCAGCTCGAAGTCGACGCCGTCCTTGCCCACCCGCGTCTGGCGGTAGAGGACCGGGCCGCCGTCCTCCAGCTTGATCGCCAGGGCGGCGAGGGCGAGCAGCGGCGAGGCGGCGACGAGCGCCCCGCCCGCGAGCACGAGGTCGGCGGCGCGATTCACGAGCGCTGCCCCGCGACGGCACGCGTGTCGGTCGCAGCTCGAAACGAGCGTGCTGGAGCACGATCCTCGACGTGCGGGAGCCCGCCGAGCGCGAGCAGCACCACCGGCAACCCGTACCCGGGCGTGAGTTGCGCCAGGTCGAGGGTGCCGGCGCGGACGGAATCGAGGCCGGCGAGGGCGACGAGGAAGAACGCCTGCAGCGCCGCCACCTGGACGAAGACGCCCTGGAGGCTGGGCGGAGCGAGCAGCGCGAGGACGACGCTGAGGCCGATCCCGACGGCGATCACCAGCCACTGGCCTCCCGGGACGGCGCCGTCGAACCCGCGGAGGAGATCGCTGGCCGAGAAGGGCGGAAAGGAGCGGTGGCCGAGATAGAACGGGAGCGTCACGGCGCAGAACCCCGCGGCGACGAGCGTCAGGACGGCGCCCGCGGTTTCGACGCTGCTGCGACGCCAGGCGAGCACGAGCAGCGGCGGCAGTACGAAGAGGAAGTTGAGGCGGGAGGAGAGCACGAAGCCGAGGAAGAGGCTCGCACCGACGAGCCAGACCCGGCGGCCATCCGAGAGCGCGACGCCGACGAGGTACGTCCCGAGCATCACCGAGACCGTGTTGGCGATCAGATCACCGCCCGTGACGAGCTCCCGCACGAGCACCGGCGAGGCCACGAGGACGAGCCAGAGGAGGAGGAGCGGCGCCTTCGGGTCGCCACGGAGAAGCCAGAGCAGCCCGAACAGGACGGGGAGCCAGAAGAACGCGGCGTACGCGCTGTGACCGAGCGCGACGAAGGGGGCCGCGAGCAGGAGAAGCCCGGGAAGCTGAGAGACCGGGTTGCCGAGGTAGGTCCGGCCGTAGTACGGCCAGTGCCCGTGCAGCAGGGCGCGGGCGCCCAGGTCAGCAGCGTCGTCCCGGTCGCTTCCCCGGCCCGGCACGTGGGTGTTGGCGTGGGGGTAGACGAGGACGAACACGACCGCGAGAACCGCGAGCGTGGCCAGTGCGAGCACGATGACGGTGGAGGTGCGAAGCGGTGGCAGGTGGGAGGCGACGGCGCGCACGAGCAGCGGAACCGCTGCGAGCAGCACGACGAGATACGCGACCACGCTGGCCGTTCCGCCGTACTTCTGGATCGTCGCGGCCGAGCCGGCGAAGCAGGCGAGCGCGAGGCCGACCTCCGCCTGTCGTCCCCAGCGCGCGAGGCCCGGCATCTCGGCGGCGCGATTCACGCGAGCTCGCTCCGCTGCGGCGCCCACGTTGCCGGGACGCCGCGCCGCAGGTAGTTCCAGAGCGAGACGACGGTCGCCCACGTGACGAGGACGTAGTAGCGGGCGATGCCCACGCCGGCGAGCGCGGCCGCCAGCAGGCCGAGCTGGAGGCCGAGGACGACCGCGTAGACGACACCGTGCCCGAGGAGGGCGATCGAGCTGCCGAGCAGGACGAGGTGGAGCAGCCCGCTTGCGTAGCGCAGGTGGCGGTGCGAGACGAGCGCCAGCAGGTAGCCGAGCGGCTGGCCGCGCAGCATCCGGCCGCGCAGCACGATCAGCCAGGCGTGCTCGAGCATCCGCACCTTGCGCCGGTACTCCGTCTCGTTCGTCGGCGTCGGCCGCTCGGAGGCGACCGCCTCCGGCTCGTAGACCGCGCGCCGCCCCCGCTGCGGCATCAGGTAGGGCAGCGCGAGGTCGTGGCCGAAGCGCGGGTCGACCTCGACGTAGTCGGCGCGGCGCAGCGCGTAGATGGCGCCGTTGCCCGCGGTAATCGAGCCGAGCCTCGACTCCGCCTCGCGGGTGCGGAGCTCGTAGCGCCAGTAGACGCCCTCCTGGTTCGAGCCGTCGGCCGCCTCGAGCTGGAGCCGTCCGCAGACGTAGGCGACGGCCGGGTCGGCGAGGTTGCGCACGAGCTTGCGCAGCGCGTCCGGCGCCCAGGTCGCGTTCGCGTCGGAGAAGGCGACCACCTCCGCCTCGCTCGCCCGCACCGCGGCGTCCTGGGCCGCCACCTTGCCGCCGCGCGGGTTGCGGATCACGCGGGCGCCTGCCGCCTCCGCCAGCTCCTCGGTGCGGTCGGTCGAGGCGTCGGAGGTGACGACGACCTCCAGCAGCTCCGGCGGGTAGTCGAGCGAGCGCAGGTTCTCGAGCCGCCGCTCGATCGCCCCCTCCTCGTTGTAGGCGCTGACGATCACCGCGACCCGCGGCAGGTACGTCTCGTCGACGGCCACCGGCCGCCGGCGCACGCGAGCAGCGGCCACGACGGCCGCCGGGTAGAGAACGTGTGTCCAGGCGAGCGCGGCGAGCGAAGCCCAGAACAGCACGACGGCCGCGATCATCGCGGCCGAACGCTAGCGGCGGCTCCCGGCGAGCGCGGCCGCGTCGCGGCTCCCCGTACGCGTCAGCGCGCGTAGACGACCGTCGTCGCGGGATCCGTCTCGAACCACGTGTCGAGCGCCGACGGCGACTCGGTGTCCTCGATCAGGTTCGTGAAGGAGGCCGCGTCCCGATGCTCGTTGCCGCCGTTCGCCCGCACCGCCTCGATCGAGAGGACGTCGCCTGCGGCGTCGGTCCAGAACTGGCCGAACGTGGGGTCGAAGAAGTGCCAGGCCCCGCCGTAGTAGACCTCCGCTGCCGCGTGAGCCCCCGGCTCGCCGTTCGGCTCGACGTAGTCGAAGCCCACGTCCCGGACCGGGAAGCCGAGCCTCCTGACGAGGGCGGCGAACGTGCGCCCGGCCTGGACGCAGATGCCGGTCTGGCTGCCGAGCACGGCGTTGACGCTCTCGTGGTAGGAGGGCAGGTCGGGCCCGCCGGGGGGTTCCCCGTAGACGAGCTCGAGGTACCCGTAGGCGCCCGTGCTGACGTGCCCGACGACGTAGTCGAGCGCCGCTTCCGCGACGAGCTGGCCGCGCAACGGCGCCGTCGTGCTCCCCTCGGCCCACTGCACCTCGTGCCGGACCTGCTCGACCGCCACCGCGAAGGGGGTCGGGATCGTGCCGGCCTTCAGCCTGGTCAGCTCCCGGGTCGCGCTCACGAGCGCGGCCCGGAGCGTTCGTCGCTCGCCTGTCAGGGCGCGAATCCGCCTCCGGAGCGCCTGCACCTCGGCTCGCAGCTGGTGGACGGTGCTCGCCGGTCGCTTCGGGTGCGTCGCCGCGAGCGCGGGCGGGGAGAAGCCGGCCGCGGCCACGAGCAGGGTCAGCAGCACGACTTGGCGTTTCACATCGTCCTCCTTCTCGAATCGGCCCTCGACGCTCGTCGGCCCCACCGCAGGCCGAGCAAAGCCCCGGGGCGCCCGCTGCCTGGCGAGGGGTGCGACCCCGCGGGGATCCGGGACGTCTCGTCCGTCCACGCCTCCGGTCGCACATGGCGCCGATCGTACTCGGCCGGAACCGTCAGGCCAGAGACGCCAGTGCGGCCCGGTGCGCGTCCTCAGCCGGCGGGCGCGGCGCTCCGGGCGGCCCTTCGTCGGCCGGTCAGTTGCCCCAGGGGCCGTAGCGCAGCTTGGCGGAGGGGCGGGTAAGCGAGAAGGCGAGCGAGGTCCCCGAGCCGGCCGCCCTGGCGCGCAGCCAGTCTCGCTTCGTCGCCGTCAGCCGGAGCCTCGCCCGGAAGATCCCCAGTCGGTTGGAGCGGATTCGGGCCACCGTTCGCCAGCGGCCGTGCGAGCCATGCCGGAGCTGGACCGTCACGAGCCGCCTGTCGCTCGTCGCGTCGCGGCCCCAGACGCTCACGGTGCGCGTGCCGAGGTAGGCGACGAAGGGGAAGCGGAAGGCGGTCAGCACCGGCTTCGCCCGGGCGTGGGCGAGCGAGCGGGCGTGGAAGAAGAGGCCGCTCTGGTAGGGGCTTCGTCCGCCCCGGTCCTCGAGACCGAACCAGGTCACGAGCGTGACGCCCGACCGCCACATCTGGTACAGCGCCTCGGCCGTCCAGCGGGCTGCGAGCCGCACCGGCGCCGCGTGCCGGCGGGGCGGTCTCGTATCCCAGCTGAACTCCGTGACCCAGAACTGGACGGGGTGCGGCGAGAGCACCCGATGGAGCTTAACCGCGGCCCGGAGCAGCGTCCGCATCTTGGGCAGGTCACCGAGCGACACGTCGTCGGGACGGCTCGCGTGGCCGAACGGCCCGTTGAAGGTGTACGGATGGTGCGCCCAGACGTCGAAATGGACGCGGGCGCGGCAGGTGGCGTGAGGTCGGCGCAGCCTCGCCCGCTTCGCCTTCGGGTTGCCGGGCGAGACGCAGAGCAAGGAGCGCATGAAGGCGAGCGGCGCGACGGCGTGCCAGGTCTTCGCCTTGTTGCCGAAGGGGTCGAGCCCACCCGCGACGACGAGGTTCGCCGGGTCCACCGAATGGATGGCAGCCGCCGCCGCGTTGACCATCGCCCGGTAGACGACCGGCTTGGGGGGCGACAGGTCCAGGCTCAGGTTCGGCTCGTTCCAGACCTGGAAGACGTGCACCGGCGCGGCGCCGTGGGCGCCGTCGTAGTGCAGGGCGAGGGCCTTCGCGAACTGTCCCAGGAAGGCCGGCTTGGGCGTGCCCTTCGCGTTGGCCGCCCAGGAGGGAGCAGACCCGAGCTGCAGGTACGGTGTCAGCC
>Ga0209810_1005129_pt1 | contig 12053 bp, 5 predicted proteins | sample Coa_R1_7_FD_187159 | JGI IMG/M metagenome (GOLD analysis project Ga0209810, IMG submission 187159) | Surface soil microbial communities from Centralia Pennsylvania, which are recovering from an underground coalmine fire - Coalmine... | ecosystem: Environmental > Terrestrial > Soil > Unclassified ...
CCTCGCCGGTTAAGCAAGGATTATGAGTTCGATCCCGAAAGCAGCCAGGCGATGTTGCGATGGGCATCGCTCAGGCGCATGGTGCGCCATCTGACCAAGCCTGATACCTAATTTTCGGACAGGCTCTAAGGCTTCCCTTTTCCCCATCGGTCAGATGGCGCTTCACACGATGCTGGGAATGAATGTGCCGCCCCCTGTGGTGCGGAGTTTTGTTCTGTCCGGGGCCAGGCGAACAACAAGCGGAAACAGTTTGCGGAACTGACGGATTCCGAGGTAGAACAGATCGAGGTGGTGATTCAAGAGGCAATTCACTCCAGGACTTAATGCACGGATCCCGACGCTGCATGGCTTTTAGTGGAAAGCCGGACGTGCTGGAAGTAGCGGGTGAGGAGTTCGTCATAAGTAAGCTCGGCTTCCTCGATAGGTGTTGCGTCGGCGCGGGCGGCGCGGGCCATGGCGTCCATGATGCGCAGGACCGCCTGCGGGGTCGCCTCGCGGGCAGGGTCGAAATCGCGCAGGCGGCTCCGTTCCACGGGCACGCACACGTTGCCTGTTCCCGCGTGCAGGCTGAAGGGGTTGCGGGCCAGACCGCGCTGCATCACCGGCATCAGGTCCAGAACGACATGCGGCTCGAAGAGGGCCGGCTGCTCGTTGAGAAAAATCGTCCGGTCGTTGCAAAGTCGCGCCAGCAGTCCTTCTAAAGCCCGCTTCACCGGTTCCACCGGCCGGAAGATGCCTTGCCGGAAAGGCGCGATGAGATGAAAGCCCTTGCCGCCCGTCCAGTGGATCCGCAGCGCGCCGCTCTCTACCCAGTCGTGGGCTTCCAGGCGGCGCAGGATTTCCAGGGCCAGGGATTTCAGACTCTCGAGCGGATAGCCGGCATGCGGGTCCAGATCCACAAAGAAGCCGTCGAAGCGATAGCCGTCCGCGAACGCCCGGCCCGTCTCGGCAAGAACCTCGACCGCTCCTCGGCTCAGCCAGAACGCCAGATCGCCCGCCTCCTGAAGGACGATGGGCTTGTCGCGCGTGCGGTTGCGGCGCAAACGGGTCCGGTGATTTTTAAGCGTGACTCGGAAGGCCGTACAACGGTCTCGGCCATACGCAAGCTGGGCTTCGATGACCAGCGGATAGCCATAGTAGCGATCGATCAGGCCAGGGTCCTGCCGCAGACTCTCCGCCAATGGCAGGTGTTGCGCGTTGCAAAGCTGGTCCTTGATCCGCTCCCGCAGGCCGTGGACCGGCAGCGCGGCCCGGAAGATTTCTTCGTTCTCGGCCAGCGTCTGCAGACGCTCCAGCACCAGCAGATCGGGCGCGATACGCTTTGCTTCCAGGGTCGAGAAAAGCTGGAGCGCCCAGGAGCGGCCCAGCCCGTCGACGCCGAGCCGCGCCAGCGCTGCCACTTCCCCCGGCAGACCCTGGATTACCTCCTCCGCCAGCGCCGCCAGATCGTAGGGAACAGCAAGAACGCCCTCGGAGGGCGGCGAAAGCTTCTCCGGTCGGGAAGGCGGGAATGTCTCTGAAGGCAGCATGGCCGCTACCGCCGCCAGGACGTGGAGCAGCCGCCCGATCTCCCGCGCCTTGCGCGGCAGCGTCGTTCCGTACAGGTTCAGTCCATAGGCTGCCTCAATGCCTGCTTCTCGATCTCCCTCGCTGCCTCCGCCATCCACATAGGTCGGCGCGCCCTGCCGCCAGTCGCGCATCGCGAGCAAGGTCGCCTGCGTTGCAATGTCCTGAATCCCCGCAAGCGGAGACCGCTCCTGCCACTCCTCGCCCAACCGGGCCGTACACGCATCGATATGGCGCGCAAAGGCAGCGCGAACCCTGTCCATGAAACCGCTTTTCACGCGCAGCCGGGGAATGGCGACGCCATCCGGCGTCTGCAGGACCAGCGCGAGGAGATCCAGCGCGTCCCAACCCTGTTCGCTGCCGGCCTGTTCCCGAACCCATCGATACAGTTCCCGGCAGGTCTCGATAGCAATGCCGTGCGCGTAGGCGATCCGTCCCAGGCCAGTCAGCTCGAAGGCAAGCCTGCCCTCGCACTCCACGCGCCGAATCGCCCGCAGATCGGACCCGGCATCCGCCGGATCGGCGAGGAAGAGAGCGGCAAAGCCCGGCTGCGTCAGCAGGTCCTGAAGGGCTTCCAGCGGCGCCCGCGAGACCTGACAGGCGCACAGACCCTCCAGTGGCATCCGCGCTTCCTGTAAGGAATGGCCGCAGGGTCTATCGATTCCGACTTCCCTGGCTATCCGCTTCGTCAAGGCGTTTAGCGTCGTCCTCGCTAACCCTTCCGGCCTGGGAATACTCTTCAGAAGGTGGCCCGCCAGCCGGATCAACGCTTCGGCCTGCGCGGTATCCAGTAGCACAGATCCCGGATCGAGGTTTGTTCGGAACACATCCTCCAGGCAGTCCCGCAGCGCCTGGAATTCCGGCGTCACGGTATATCTGCCCATCTCCATCAGGCCGGCGAGCGCCCGTTCTGAGAGGATTTTACGGCCTGCCGGGTCCGTGGCCGTCGGAGTACTTTGCAGGAACTGCTCGATCTGCCGAAATGTGGGCGTTCTGCCGGCATGCTGCAGGCTGAGCAGTGTGGAGAGCAGCGGCCCCGAAAAGGAGGGAATGTCCGCCAGTGCCGTGGTGAACCGGCCTTTCTCCTCGGTAAGCAGCGCCCGAATCGTGCGCGCCTCCTCCGAATCGGTGGCATGGGAGGCGACATAGAGCGCCGTGGGCGGCCGGTGTCCCTTTTTGCCGAACCGGCCGACGCGCCCCAGCCAGTTGATGAAGTCCGCCTCCAGGGTCTTATAGAACGGCTCGCGCTCCGGCATGTCCGGCGGCGCGTAGGGCCGCTGGCCCCAGTTGAGGAAGACGATGCTCTGGCACGGCAGATTGACGCCCTGCGCCATCGTGCTCGTGCAGAGCAGCACCGGAATTTCGCCGTCGCGGAACGCCTCTCCGACCAGCCGGCGCTCCTCCAGGCTCAGGTCGGCATCGTGGAGGCCGATCCCAAGCGGCAAGATTCGCTGCAAGGTCGCTTTCCGAGCGCTCGGCTCCAGGCACCTGAGGCGATCTTCTAGTAAGTCCGTGACCTTGTTGGCGTCCAGAATCGCGCGGACCTCAGCATCTTCTTCGTACAGGTCGGCCAGGAGGCCGGCGTATTCGACGTTATTGCGCTTCATCGGCACCGCGAGGACCAGATTGTTGCGCAGTCCGCGCCGCCGCTCCAGAGGCGTCTGCTTGAGGAAACGGACCAGCAACGCCTTGAGCGTGCGCTTGAGGTCACCATGTGGCCCTAATTCCAGCGTCTCGACTCGCTCCGCGCCTGTGTTGCCGTTGCGATAGACGGCCTGCTGCGTCTGCGGCGTCCAGATGCCGGCGTCGATGGCGACCGGGCGGCGCGTTGTCTCCAAACAAAAGGTCTCCCGGCCCAGCGCACGCGCCGGAGCGAGCGCCCGCACGGCATCGGCACAGGGACACAGGAGGCCAAGCGCCGTCATCCGATCGTGCGCGTGCAGAGCGCCGGTCAGAGCCATCTCCAGAAAGACGCCGCGCTCGCCATCTCCGATCATGTCCAGCTCGTCGCAGACGACCTCGCCGACTTCGGCGAAGAAGCGTGGGTTCTGTTGGAACAGCTTGAGCTTCTCGTTGACCAGAATGGCGACGTCGAAGCGCCCTTCCCCGATCTGGCGGTCCTGGCTGCGGTGGTCGCCATCCGCGTAGCAGATACGAAGACTCCCCTCGCCCTCGCCGTAGGCGGCGCGCAGGGAGGCCGCCTTCTCGCGCCCGATCTCGCGGGTCGGCACGAGAAAGACTGTTTTGCGCGGCCGTTCTCTATCGCCGAAGAAGCGGGCCAGCAGGCGCATCTCCGCCAGCAGCGTCTTGCCCGCCGAGGTCGGCGCGGAAACCACGCCGCTGCTGTACAGCAGCCGCTGGGGATCGCAAACGCCGCGCGCAATCGCCAGCGTCTGTAGCGGCAGGAAGCACGCGCCCCAGCCCGTCTCCCCGCGTACCCAGCCGTAGCGATCTGCCAGCCACTGTACGCCTTTTTCCGGGATACCCGCCCGCAGCAGCGTATCGGGAGAGATACGAAACGCGGGCAGCGCGTCCGTATCGCCGCTCTCTGCCTGCGCGGCCATCGCGATCTCCACTGCCCGCTCCAGAAACGCGCTGTTACAAGGCGCGGCCTCCTTCCCCTGATAGGCGGCGATGCGGGCCAATACCTGCTCCGGGCACATCTCCTGCAGGGTCTGTGCCAGCCGGTCGGCTTCCAGCGGGTCGCGTACGGTCCGGCTCTTACGCGCATACTGATCCAGCCAGACGCTCAATGAGCTTGCGTCGGCCAGACGCTGGAGGGCCAGATAGTCCGCCGCCATCTCCGCCGCATTCTCTTCCCCATCGCTATACAGACGGCAGGCCGGCAGGTCGATAAGTGTATAAGGCAGGTCGTACGTCAGGAACCGCTCCGTGAAGCGCCCCTCCCTGACGGCGCCGCTGCTGATAAAGAGAACGTCGCCCTGCAGATGCGCTCGCCGTGGAACCGGGACCGATCTTGGCACGGCCCGCACTTGCAGACCGGCGTGGAGGCCATAACCCAATTCCGCCATCCGGTACTCGATCTCTTCCGTCCACCGGCCGGTCAGCGGGCAGCCTCTCGGCAGCCCGGCGAGGAAGAGAGCGGGCACGGCCGCAGGCTTTTCCCGCTTTAGTCCCGGTTGCGGGCGAAGAAACGTTCCGAAAAAGTGCGCTAAACTCTCGATCATGGGAGTGCCTTAAGATGGCGGGCGCCGCCGGCGTAGGACAACGCCCACCTGGACCCCATCAGGAGGGCCTGCTTCGAGTCTACACAAAATGTACATATTTGTCAACGCTTTTATGTCTCCTTTTCTTTTTTCACGTGGCCTGAGACGCAGGGGGCGGACATATTGGCTATAATCCTTCTGTAAGGTTTTGTTTAGACCGGTTCGGTATCTTGGTGACAAGTGACATCCTCCCGGCTATCTCTTCGACGAGATGCCGGGAACATCCACAAGGAGAACAAACATGGTTACCAAGCGCTTCGCTGGCCTGATCGCGATCGGGCTGGCCTGTCTACTGCAAAGCGGAATCCAGGCTTCTGCACAAGAAATTTTCAGTGGCGCAGGCCTTACGAACGCCACCAACTCTCTCAACGCCTTCCGCGCTGCCATTGGCGGGATCAACAACGGAGCCAATCCGCCAGCCCAGATCGGCGGGCGGCGGGAGATCAACTGGGATGGAGTCAAGCTGGACGGCACCGATTTCGGGGGCAACACGCTGGTCATCGATCTCAATCACACGGTCGGCATTCCGGTCAACCGCTTCCAGGCGCGCGGCGTTATCTTTGAAGAGGTCTACGCCGTCAGCGGAGATGGATTCGCCAGCGTCAACCCGGGCACGGCAGGGCATTTCCCGGCGTTTTCTCCCAACAACACCTTCGCCATGTTCAACGAGAACACCATCGAGTTGAACTTTGTCACGCCCAGCGCTCCCACCGTAGCGCCCATCCAGGCCGGCACGCGCGGGTTCGGCGCGATCTTCCTCGACGTCAACACGCCTAATACCAGCAAAATCACCTATTACCACGGCTCGACCGTGCTGGGAGAATATTTCGTGCCGTCTTCCACCGCCGGCGACGTCGAATTTCTGGGCGTGCTCTTCAACGACCCCATCGTCACGCGCGTCGAGCTGACCCTGGGAACGGCGACCCTGTTCAGCTTCGACGAAAATACACACCAGGTCACCCCAGGAGGCGCGGAAAACCTGCCCACCAAAGACCTGGCGGTCGTGGACGACTTCGTCTACGCCGAGCCGGCCGCCCTGGAGATGGTTTCCGACTTCAACGGGGACTTTCAAAACGATCTCCTGCTTCAGAATACATCCACCGGTCAGTTGGCGACCTGGTTCCTGAACAAAACGGCGGTCACGGATGGCGCGTTTATCACGCCCGCTCAGAGCGCGGCCTGGAAAGCCGCCGGCGTCGCCGATTTCCTGTCGACCGGGCAGCCGGATATTCTGTTCCAGAACACATCCACCGGCCAGTTGGCCCTGTGGCAGATGAGCGGGACCCACGCGGTCAATGGCTTCCTGCTGTCGCCGACGCCGCCATCCGGATGGCATGTCGTCGCCGTCAACGACTTCAACGGCGATTCCTACCCCGACCTGCTTCTGCAGAACGCTTCAAGCGGTCAGCTCGCCGTATGGCTCATGAACGGGACGACCGTCACGAACGGCTTCTTCCTTAACCCGACGCCACCCTCCGGCTATCAGGTCGTCGGCTCCGGCGACTTCAACGGGGACGGCCAGCCGGACATCCTCTTCCAGAATCCCGGCACCGGCCGGCTTGCCGTCTGGTATCTCAACGGCACGACGGTGACCAACGGCGCGTTTATCACGCCGACACAGGATCCTGCCTGGCTGTGCGTGGCCATCAAGGATCTGAACGTGGACGGTCAGCCGGACCTGATCTTCCAGAACAAAACGACCCACCAGCTCGCCTACTGGATTCTGAACGGCACGGCGGCTATAGATGGCAACTTCTTCAATGCGACCGTGCCTGCTGGTTTCCAGGTCGTGGGACCCCGCTGATCCCAGCAGCGCGACGGAATTCCCGGCAACCGGCGACATTCTGCCGCCGGTTGCTGTCATGATTGGGAGGCCGATTTGTAAAATCAAGGAACCGAAGGCAGACTGAGCAACGTCAATCCAGAGCCAATCGACGGTAATCCAACCGTGAAAGGAGAATACAATTGAAACTTGCGAAGCTAATCACAAGCTATATGGCCTTGCTGATGATACTCGGTGTTGCCACCTCTGCCCGGGCGCAGAGTGACAAGCCCCATTTCTTCTCGCATCACAAGGTCCACTTTTTCTCACACCATAAGGCACACTTCTTCCCGCATCAGGGACCGCCTTCGATGAGCGATGAGCCTCGGCACGTCTACTATCACCGGAGCGGATATGACAACGACGACACGTATAGCCAGGAGCCGGGGAATGACAAGCCCCATTTCTTCTCGCACCATAAGTCTCACTTCTTCTCGCATCACAAGGCTCACTTCTTCCCGCATCAGTGACCGCCCTCTCTCTAAGGTCCCATGCGGCGCTTCGATCGGAGCCGATATAGCGACCCACTGCGCGGAAGCGCAGTAGATTCAAAAAGCAACCGGCGACATTCTGTCGCCGGTTGCGTCATTTCTGGATGGTCCCCAGAAGGGCTGGGGGCTTCAAGGCGAATGCCAGCCCGGTTCGCATCGGTCCGGTACGACGCGAAGCGCTCACAAGCGCAAGACCATCCGGCTTCTACTATATAAATGCCGTCACCAGGCTGAAAAATGCATAAAAAGCCGCTAAATTGTCTTTTTTCTTTCTAAACCGGTGGGAAACTGTTTTCAGGCAAAGAAAAAGCCGCTCCTCCGGGCAGGGAAGAAACGGCCTGGCAGAAAGGATTAAATCCCAATGTTCTCTCTTCTGCCCCTATCTTCGGCAGATGTGCTTTCTTTCTTTAGGGCAGCCGGTAGATCGTCACGTCATTTCCCTGCCACAGCACCGTAGACCGGACGGCAGCCTCTTCCAGCCGTCGCTGCTCGTTCGCCCGCCGGCCTGTCTGAATATCGAACGCAATGGCGCTGTCGCGGTAGAGGCGGCGGTTCAGGATGAGATAGGCAATGCCCTCCCGGCGCACAGAATCCGTAAACGCCTGCGGCGTGTCGTAGACGATGCGATGCTGGAAGACCGCACTGCTCCAGTAGACCGGCCGCTGCAGATAGTAGGTGCGGTTGTCCGGCCCATACAGGATGCGCGCTCCCGCCGGCAGGTGACTGTTGGCCCAGAAGAATGCATCGCGATTATTGGCGTACCGCTGGATCACCGAGTCCGGCGACACCCTGCCGATGATGGCCGGCAGGTTCCCCGCCATTTCCCGGAACGCCGGTGGCAGCGCATACACGGCCAGTATCGCCGCGGTGATCCAGCCAACCGCCGGCCAACGGAATGCGACCCGCGCGATCCACCACCCGATAACGAGCGCGGCGAACGGAATGGCGGGCAGGAACATACGCCACTGGTCGCACACGCCGATCTGAATCAGGATATAGACGCCCGCGGCGGCAGCAAAAAGGCGTACCCAGCGCGGCCCAGGCAGTAAGGTTCCGATCAGCGCCAGGACACCGAACTTGATCAGATGGCGCACGACCACGGCCTGGCGTGCCGCCATGGTGTTCCCCGGCAGGTTGAACGAGCGATAGTGGTCTGCGAGCCTCCGCGCGGCTTCCGCGCTCCAATAGCGGCCCCCCAGCAGCCCATAGGCAAACGGAAAGACCGGATTGCCGGTGTTCAGCCAGGTCCGGATATACCAGGGGGACGCGCAGAGCAGGGCGATAGCCGCGAAGACAAGCCCTTCTCGAAGGCGGTCGAGCGACCTCTCCCCTGCCGGGCGTGGTATCGTCAGGATGGCGAGGGCCAGAAAAACCAGAATCAGCAGGCCGTTCAGCTTGGCACAGCAGGCGAAGCCGGCAAATATCGCCGCCAACACCAGCCAGGCGCGGCGATGTCGCGGCGTCTCCGCGCGCGTCCAGGCGGCGAGGGCCAGCGCCGACAACACCGTGTAGAAGGCAAGCGCGCTCTCGATGGACGTGCTGTTGATCCCTGGAACGGCGAACAGGCCGACGAAGAGCACAAACAGCACAGCCGCCACGATACCCGCGTTACGCGCGCCGAGACGGGCTCCGAACGCGACGATCGCGACGGCAGTAAACCCCGTTATCAGCGCGATGAGCGGCTTGCAGGCCGTCGCGCCCGCCACCGGCAGCAGCAGCATATAGAGCATCTCGGCGCCCATCGGCCACTGCGTCTGCAGATGGGTGGGAAGATATTGAAGCGAGCCGAGCTCCAGCCAGCGCTTCGGCGCGGCGACGTGATATGCCAGCCCATCGTAATCGACCATGGGGCTAAAGCAGGTCACGAGCGCCATCAGCAAGAACAGGCCGCCCACCGCGACCAGCGCCCAGGCCCATGCAGGCGTCCCCTCAGCCGCTCTCTGCTCTCCCGGCCCGTCCGGCGGACGAATCTTGCGTCCGCGCCCGGCCCACCCGCCTAGCCCGGCCAAAAGCGCGGCAGCAATCAGGGCATAAATCACGTTAGACGCCGATAACAGGGAAAGCGCTCCCAGCCCGAACGCCAGATAGGAAAGCAGCCCCAGCCCCGAACCTACCGCCAGGAGCGCGCCTTCCAGCCGGTCGGCTGCATGCAGGGGCAGGCTCGCCAGCAACAGCCCGCCCAGCAGCCAGGCCAGCACGACCAGCGCCACCACCGCTGCGGCGCTTCCCAGATCGTGCGCTAGAACCGGTACGCTAGTGCTCATCCTGCCTCTGGCGAAGCAGAATCAGCCGCCGTGCGGAACGGCATCTTCCTGGCCGCGCGCTTCCTTCTCTCCGATCGCGCTGCGGTATAATAAGACCATCTTGGTTCCATACACGATTCCCCATCGGACGATGAGCCTGTAACGATGCCCCTGCCATCCCTCTTCACGCGCGCTTTCGCAAGCTCCGGCGGCAGGAAGCCTCGCTTCTCTGCCCATGTCCTGACTTCCCTGGCGCTGCTCCTGATCTCCGCCTCCCTGCTCTACCGCTCGCCCTGGAGCGCTTCCGCGCTGGAGATCGTCAACGACTCGGTCGAATACGCTATTGGAGCCTATCGGCTGGTGACGCTGGGCGACTATAGCGTGGCCATCAACTCCGCCGTCTACCCGCCCCGTTACGCCTTCTGGTTTTCCGCCGTGGCGCTGGCGCCCTTCTACCTGCTGTTTCCCGGCAGTATTGGCAACGGCATCTTCGGCGTGCTGCTCTTCGCGCTTCTGGGCCTCCTGGCGGCCTACGGGATCGGCAACCGGCTCGGCGGCATCTGGGCCGGAGCGGCGGCCGGCATCGTCCTGCTCACCTTCAAAGACTATCTGCTGCTCGGCCGGATGATTCTGACCGATGTGCCCGCCACGGCGCTCGGTCTCGCCGGCGGCTGGCTCTATCTCACGATGCGGACGCGCCCGCGCCTGCGTCACTACATCCTGGCGGGCTTCGTGACCGCTCTGGCCTTCGGTTTCCGCTACGACATGCTCGGATTATGCCTGCCGTTTTTGGTGCTGGCCCTGCGCGGCAAAGAGCGTCGCCTTCTCCACATCGCCGCCCTCATTCTTCCCATCATCCTCGTTCTCGCCGCCAACGCGGTCTACGACCAGCTCGCCTTCGGAGATTGGCGGCGCAACGGCTATCAGTTCTGGAGCGCGGTGCCTTATGACTACCCGAACATGGTCTGGTCGCTCAGCTACCTCAAGATCAATCTCACCGAGTTCTTCGCCAAGCGGGTGATTCTCTATCTGCTGCTGGGTGTCGTGGGAATAGCGCTGCTGTGGCGCAGCCGCAGTCCGGAGCTGAAGCCTACGCTGCTCTACCTGGCGCTCGCCGCCGGCCCGGCTTCGGTCGCGCACCTCTTTTATGTCTGGACGGGCGTGCGCTTCTTTCTGCTGGGCCTGTCGCTGGTCTGCATCCTGATCGGCGCCGGCCTGGCGACCCTGATTCCCGAACGTGTCCGCCGTCTGACCTGGCTGCCGGCGGCTCTGCTGCTGCTCGGACTGGCGCTCGTCCCCTTCGCGCGCCACCGTGTCGACCTGGCCCAGGTCATCCCCCCCTACCGAGCCGTCGCCGACGCCATCGCCTCGATCACGCCTCCGGATGCGGTCATCCTCACCGGCATCAATCCCGTCTACATGACCTTCATGGTGGGCCGCAACGGGGAGCGCACCATCATTCCCCTCGCCCGCGCGGTGCCCTACGCCAATCTGGTCCTCGTGCGAAAGCGCATTCCGCATCCGGTCCCGCCGCCGGTCCTCTTCCACCCGCGCACGCCGGGAATGTATCGGGGGGGGGCGCGGGACCTGATCCTCTACACCGCCGACGAGCGGCCCGATCTTCTGCAGGCCCTGATGCGCGCCGGTCGCCCCGTCTATCTGGACCTCAGCTTCATGCCCGTGACTTTCCCGCTCGACCGCATGCGGCAGCAGTTCACTCTGGTCCCCGTCCCCCACTACCCCTGGCTGCTGCGCCTGGAACCGGCTCCTCAACACCCTCGCTCCGCACCACGATCGTCGGCGGCGCTGCCGCAATCTTCTCCTCGCCTGCGGAGGCAGAGCGCGTCCGCTTCAGTCTCAGGAACGGCTGCTCGACGCCGTACCAGCTCAGTATCGCCGCGCCCAGCGTGAGCGGATACGCCATCAGGAACAGCAACGGCGGCGCCATGCGCGGGGCGATATAGAGGAGGAGCAGTTGCTGGATGGGGAACGCGTACAGGTAGATGCCGTAAGAGAAATCCCCCTTGCGGCTGAAGTCCTGCAGCGGGATCGCGCGGTTGAAGGCGAAATAGAAGAGCGCGTAGGCCCCGAAAAGTGGCATGACGATCTGCAGCGTGTTGAGCCAGAAGGCCGAAAAGGCCAGCACGACGAGCGAGAGACCCAACAGGGAACGTGAGTAGGGAATCCGGTCGCGGAACAGATAGAAGCACATGCCCGCCAGATACTGCGCCAGGTAGTGCGGCCACATATCGATCGAGCCGATGACACGCAGCTCCCGTCCCGCAAACAGACCCTGGTGCCCGTACTGCTGCCAGATATACGCCGCCAGCATCCCCGCAAACAGCGCCAGGATCGCCCCCCGATAGCGATAGAGGCCGATCAGCCCGAAAGCGGCGACCATCAGATAGCAGAGAAACTCGTTGCGGATCGTCCAGAGGGAACCGTTCGCGCTGGCAAACTTGAGATGGGTGAAAACGGGAGGCAGGACGAACTGCAGTTGGGCGATGTTGAAGAAGAAGCGCGGCGGGTGAAACTGATGCCAGTAGGCCGCGATGCTGTCCGCGCCGAGCGGCCCGACCACGAACGCGCACAGCAGCGTGACCACCAGGAAACCCGGATAGATGCGCAGGCAGCGCCGCTTGAGATAATCGCCCGGATTGCGGCTATGCATCCAGCTTGCCGTCACCAGAAACCCGCTGATGAT
>Ga0209810_1005131_pt1 | contig 12050 bp, 11 predicted proteins | sample Coa_R1_7_FD_187159 | JGI IMG/M metagenome (GOLD analysis project Ga0209810, IMG submission 187159) | Surface soil microbial communities from Centralia Pennsylvania, which are recovering from an underground coalmine fire - Coalmine... | ecosystem: Environmental > Terrestrial > Soil > Unclassified...
AGGCGGATCAGGTTCCCGATATCAACCACTCCTCTCAGAATGCCATGCTGGCCTATGATAACGGGAAAATGGACCGTTTCGATCAAGTACCCGGCTCGAAACCGCTTAACGGAGGCAGCGCGCCTCCCGCCCCGTATGCGAACAACAGCCTCACGCAGATGTACCAGTCTGATATTCCCAACTACTGGCGGTATGCGCAGAACTTCGTGCTGGGCGATAATATGTTCTCTTCGCTGATGGGGCCAAGTTTCCCCAACCACCTCTATACCATTGCGGCTCAGTCTGGCGGCGTCATCAATAACCCGCTCACCGATAAGAATGTTGGCACGCTGGGGAACGCGGCCAAAGGGTGGGGATGTGATATCCCGAACCAGCAGGTGCAGGTGAAAGGCAGCGACAACGAAATTAAAGTGGTGGATGCCTGCTTTAACTTTCAGACGCTGGCCGATGAACTGGATGCGAAGGGCTATAGCTGGCGCTACTATGCGCCGCCGTCGGGCGAAAAAGGCTATATCTGGTCAACTTTCGATGCAATCAAACATATTCGCTACGGCCCTGACTGGCAGAATGTTGTGCCGACGGAGCAGTTCCTGACGGATGTCGCAGCCGGACATCTTGCCACCGTTTCCTGGATTGTGACTCCGGCGCAGTACAGCGAACACGCCCCGGCCAGCGTCTGTGTCGGCGAAAACTGGACGGTGAAGATGCTCAACGCATTGATGAAGAGTTCTCTCTGGTCATCCAGCGCCGTCTTTCTCACCTGGGATGACTGGGGCGGCTTCTACGATCATGTGCCGCCGCAGCAGATCGATGGCTATGGCCTGGGCTTTCGCGTTCCGCTCATCGTGATTTCCCCTTATGCGAAGAAAGGCTATATCGATCATACGCAGTACGAGTTCTCATCGATGTTGCGCTTTGCCGAGGACGAGCTCGGTCTGCCCACGCTGACCAGCCGGGACAGGAGAGCAAACGACATGATGAATGCCTTCGACTTCAACCAGAGTCCGCGCCCTCCACTCATTCTCAAACAGCGAACCTGTAAAGTCGCTTTTACCTATACCAATCCCGATTACGACGATTAGCAACTGCTCAGAATAGTATGTGGGCCGACGCGGAACTGAACATGCCGGGCATGCGCACAGCTTGAAACAGTATGATATAATAATGCTGGCTTTTTGCGCTCGGGCGATGTGTGTACTACGTGTCGGCTATCTTCCTGTGTGAGATTCAGCTGTGCAAATGGGCGTGATCTGTACTCCTGATGTGGAGGAGACAGAGACTTTACCAACGAAAACGTTACCGCAAAGGCGCGCCGGTGGGTGGTCAATCTACCCGGATCCGCGCATCGATCTTGGCCTGGGCAGCGACGATGAGCTGCTGTTACTGGAAAACAAGACCGACGTCTCCTGGGTGGTCTATCACAACTTTCATCGTCTGGGCATCATTGACCCTGGCGAAGTGCTGGTCTTTCACCTCGTCAAGCATGGTTCCCTGAGCGCGCGCCCGGTTGCCGAGGGCGATGCCGTCGAGTACCTGGTGCTTTCCCTCACCTATTCTGTCACCTACGTTCACATCTACCGGCGTCAGATAGGCGAGAGGATGGAGATCTACGATATGCGCGCTGCTTTATAGCGTTCTCAAGGAGGCAAGCAAGATGACAGGCAACAAAGGGTTTCGCGGAACCTATCTCTGTTCGTTCTGTGGCAAAAATCAGGACGAGGCGCAACGACTGATTGCCGGTCCCGGCGGTGTCTATATCTGTGACGAATGTATTGCGAACATCAGTCAGTACCTGGAGGCCGACACGCGAGGAGAAACAGGCGATAAAGCGCGCTGCTCGTTCTGTGGGAAAAAGCCCGCGCAGGTTCAATCCCTTGCGCAAGGACCAGGCAGGGTCAATATCTGTAACGAATGCGTCGAGCTATGTCAGGAAATTATCGAGGAACAGCAGAATACCCTGCGCAAGGCGACCGATAAGAAACAGGGTGGCTGACAGAAAACGATGCAGGAATGTGATAGACGCCCGGATTCTGCGTAAGATATAATATGTGAGAATTGTGAACGTTAATAGTGCAAGGAAAGACAAGTGAGATATAGATATCGTTACGGGCGTCCCTGGGGCAGGAGGAGACGCGGCGGTCTGGGTGGCCTGCTCTTCCTGCTGATCATTCTGGCCGTTGTCATCGGCAAGTCGTTGCTGGCGCTGATTATCGGCGTTGTCGTGGTGCTGCTCATTGCGCTGATTCTCAGGGCAGTTTTCCCCGGCCTCTTCAGGGGCATCATGGGGAATCAACAGGCTCCTTACCAGCCCTATCAACCGCCCTATCAGCAGCCGTACCAGCAGAATATGGGCGAGCCATACCAGCAACCCTATCAACCCTACCAACCCTACGATCAGGGGTATCAGCCGCCGGTTGCCAATCCACCGCCCTATCAAGAGAGCGGGCAACACTATTCCTACCCACAGCCACAGGAGGAACAGCCGCAGGCCGAATATCCAGAAGAATTGCCGCCCATGCAGCAGTAACTCAAGCCAGAGCAGGCCACGCGCAGGGGATGGCCCTACTATGTACGGACGGCTTCAGGAGCCGCATGAGCCGTCCGTATATAGTAGGGCCATCCCCCATAGGCGTTAACTTAAGGCCGCCAGCAGGCCACCCGCAAGGGGTGGCCCTACTATAGACGCGACTGCACAGGCGGCACGAACGCGGCGTCTATAGCCCGCAGGCCACCCGCAAGGGGTGGCCCTACTATAGACGCGACTGCACAGGCGGCACGAACGCTGCGTCTATAGTAGGGCCACCCCTTGCGGGTGGCCTGCCTGGCGCTCGCACGGGCTTCAGTTCACGCCTCTGGGGCCATCCCCTGCGCGTGGCCTGTTCAGGCTTCTCCCTTTTTCTTATGCCTTTGTTGCCCCCTGCTTTGTTGCCACAAGATTTGTGTATAGAGCAGTTTATATGTTACAGAGACTGCTTGCAAACGTTCTATCAAGGGAACGGAGTAGGAATTTCTGGCTGTTTTGCCGCTCCATTGCTCCAGTTTACAGGGGATCAGGTTATACTGAGTAAGAGAGCAGGTGTTTCTCTTTATTTTGTATCGCTGTCATATGTATTGAGGTTTGTGTATGTTGTCTGTCGTAGTCACGGTGCTGTTATTGTGCGTCATGTTGCTGATCATCGCCAGTCTGGTGGTCGGCGCTTTACGCGAACGCGCGCGCTATCGGCGCACGCTGGCAAATAGCATGCAGTCGCAGGAGCCAGAGCAAGCATCCTCAATTGATAGGCATACGCAGACTGCGGTCACATTGTATGTGCGCAATAGCATGGTCTTTGATGTGAAGAAGCCTGCATCGCCACCTGTATTCAGTCTTCCTTCATCCTGGTATAGCCGCCGCCGTACCCTCGTCTCGCTCGGTTTTCTCCTCATGCTGCTGCTTACCCTCTTTGCGCAGGGTGCGCTGGCGGATGGAACCCTGCAAGGTCTGGGCAAGAACCTCAATTTCTTCAGCCAGTTCCAGGCCCAATCCACCAACGTCTATACCCCCGTGCAGCCCCTGCCTGATACGGCCAGCACCCGCATTGTGCGCGTCGATTCCGCTGCTCGCGACCAGTATTATACTGATTACCAGTGGCGCACATGGTCATATTCTTCCTGTTCCGGCATTGCGATGGAAGAGGTTATGAACGCATACGGGCAGCACCTCATCGCCGCCGATGTGTTGCAGGAAGAGCTGAATCTGGGGGTATGGAGTGTAAGCCTCGGCCTGCTCAAAGAGCAAGGAATCGCTATGACGGCCAGCTATTATGGCTTCAACACGGACGCCAGCCACGCGCGCACCCTGCTAGATATCATCAACATCGCCAACAAAGGTTCCCCGGTGATCGTGAGTGTACGCGACAGCTACTATTTCCCCGGCGGCCATATCTTTGTCGTGCGCGGCGGCGATAGTCAGTATGTCTATATTGTTGACTCCTCCCTCAACAATTTCCAGCGCATGACGTATGCCATGTTCCTCGGCATGTGGCAGGGCTTCAGCGCCATTCTGACGCCGCGCTAAATGAGAGGGGATATTAGTCGGTCTGAGATTGAGCAAATCGCTGCAAAATCACCTCGTGCAACTCCCCTGTACTGGCGATGACCGGCGAATAGCCTTCGGGCAGGTTATGAATCGGTTGCAAGGGGTTGCCCTTCTTGTCGCTCACTATGCCCCCTGCCTCAATCACGATGCTGATGGCAGCGAGGAATGATTCGGCGCTGACCAGATTGCCGATGTCGATACAGGCATCATCTCCGCCCGCTTGCCTGCTAAAAAGTGACGTACTGGCTCACCCGTCAAGCAACTGCACCGCAAACGGCCTGAGTTGCTCTCCGGCAAGCAGCCGTTCTCGTGTAAGCTGGATGGCGAGCGGACTCATATCGGCAGCGATCCACCTGCGGCCAAGCTGCTCAGCAACGACTGGCGCAACGCCGCTGCCACAAAAGCAATCGAGGACAAGATCATCTCCTTCGGACGATGCAAGCAAGATACGCTGTAACAACGCTTCTGGCTTCTGGGTCGCATAGCCGTTGCGTTCGGGGTCCTTCTGATGCAGATGGCTGATATCGTGCCAGACATCGGCAGGCGTCATCAGGCTATCTTCATCATAGGTATAGAGCCGCCCGGCAGAGCGAATCGTCCATGTTACGCGCCCATCTGCTTCCTGCACTTTGCGCATATGATTGCGTTTCTGCGTGCCGCGCCGCTCGCCGATACGCTCCGGGTGAAAGCAATAATGGGCGGATTTCGTGTAGAAGAGAATCGTATCATGCTTGCGCGCATACCACCGCTGCGCGCGCCCGCCAGACTGATAATGCCAGATAATCTCGCTCTTAAAGCCCGGCCCGGCGCCATCAGGCGAGAAGCCAAACACCTCATCCAGCATCACCTTTGCATAATGCACGGCGCGCCAGTCCAGGTGAACATACAGACTCCCGGTCTCCGCCAGCAAGTGATGCAGCAAAGCAAACGTTTCATATAGCCATAGAAGATAACTATCCAGGTTATTGTTCCATTTATCGCTATATGCCAGTTGCGCGCCGCTCGCGCTCATAAAATCGCGTCCTGTCATAAACGGGGGGTCAATATACGCCAGATCAATTTGCCCGGCAAATTCAGCCAGCAGGGCCGCCAGCACCTCCCGCCGCTCTCCCAGAATCAGCCGGTTATACCAGTCTACGGGTGATTGCTCTGCCTCTGCAGCACCGCTTTCCGATGCTCTATGAATATACTCGATAGTTCTCAGATGTTTATCGGTGGCAAGCCGGATAGCAGAATCGTTGCTATTGCGCTTGCCTTTCCAGGTGAGTTCGGCCATGTTATTCTGATGATTTCTGTAAAAACTCGCACAGCCTTGCTTCGTGTTCGAGATGAAGTCACATCAACTAACCCCATGATATGTGAGTTGAGCGTGGGCGTCAAGGGCTTTGTCTCTTAGCCAGGGAAATGAGATTTGCCGCATACCTCTAGCCTGAATTACCTACTACTCAGACAGTCTTCTGGATGAGATACGTTGATACATGATGATACATAGAAGAACGTGTGTTGGATATTTCGGACTTCTGATGAGGTGATGGTGTTATGCGAGTGCGCTTTCATAGCCTGTTGATTTGCTGTGCGCTGGCGTTGTTCGCACTGGCGGCGTGCGGACCGAACCGAATCGGGACTATTCCGCGCGGGACGCCGGATCATGGCAATGGGACGCCTGCCGTTATTCCCACGCCGACGCAGACGGTGTTGAAAGCTCCACCGGCGGCGACGGGAGCCACATATGCATTTGTGCGCCAGAACCAGCTCTGGCTTGCTCTGGATGGCGCCAGTCCAGTGCAGGTGACCCATTTTGTGTATGGCAATACGCCGGATGTCTTCTGGCACGAACCGCTCTGGTCTCCCGGCGACCACTATCTAGCTTTTATTGTGGCGGCAAAGCCGGTGGGACAGGGTGGCGGCGGTTGCCCGGCCCCTGATTTCGGCGCGAATGGCGCGCTTTACCTGCTGAATACTACAAACGGGCAGTCCGCGCCGATTACGCTTTCAAATGGACAGACGAATGCTTCCGCTAACCCTCAAACTCCCTTGAGCGATTACTGGCAGTATGCCTTCTGGGAAGATGCGACGCACCTGCTGGCCTGGTATAACGGCCCGCCCGGCAAAACGAGCAACGCCGTCGGTCTCTACCGCTACGATCTGGCGGCGCGGACGCTGACGCAGGTGATTCCCCTGAGCGCGCTGGGTGTGACCACCCTGTTCAGTGCGCAACCCGGCTTGCCTTTGCTGCTCTCCATGCGTTACAGTAGAGAGCAACTTTTTTATCAGATAATCGTACATCCATTTGAGCAGCATAGTACCTTTATGATTTATAGCCGTTCGGTTACTCAACCGGGGGCGGCGAGTCAGAAGGTGCTGGAAACGGGTAGTGAGTCGTGGTGTACGACACAGCAAAGCGGGCCATATATGAAGCCGGGATGGGATATTTCCCAGGATGGCGAGCAACTGGCGGCGCAGATGGTCACGGCAGACGGCAGCACGGGGTTGAGCAGTGTTCAGGTGCATGATCTGAATGTAGGTTCGACAACGCAACTGTTTGCGCAGCTCCCGGCGCAGGTGTTCGGCCACGATCTCGCACTGAGCTGGGGGCCTGACAGCCAGAGCCTTGTTCTCACGACACCGAATGTGTCGGGTCAGACTGCTTCGATAGGGCCATACAGCGCCACGCTGGCGAATCCGGCGGCGGTGCAGGAATATAAGCCGGTGCTGGGCGGGCAGGTAGCGTGGCGGTCTGATAGTGCGGCCTTCGCGCTGACCCCGCCGGTGACGCCTGATGGAACCATGACGCCGAATGTCTACCTGTTTACCCCTGGCGCTGTTCAGGGTTGGCTGCTGCTCGCGGACGCTCAAGATTTTGTGTGGGGATAACATGCTATGCAGCCGTTTTTATGGACACTGACCTGTCTCATTGCCTACGTCGGTGGACTGGTCATCATCACGAAGATGACACCTAAGCTTTTGTCATCTGCCTATTATGAGGGGCTGTTCATGGGGATCGCAGCGGTAGATATCATTGGTGGTATCCTTGCTTATGGTGCAATGGTCATCACTTTCTACCTCTTCAGTGGCGCTTTCGCCGTCCGTGTGCTTGATTTCCTGCTGCTCGTGGGTATTGTCATTGTTGGTACGCGCATGGCCCGGCGTAGCCTGCGTTCCAGGGCCTCAAGATATCGTTCTTCGCGCATCGTCGCCGGTGTCTACTGTGGTTTGCTCGCCCTTGCCGCGATTCTCTCGATCATTTTTCTCTTTACGACCGCTGCCTGATCGATCACAGTGTTCTCTTCCTTGAGAAACCATACAGGGGTTCCTCAAGGAAGAGAATAGCCGGTCGCTACTTGATTTTGTCAATTGCCACGATAGCAGTAATGAAGATGACCCAGGCGGCAACAGAGAAACTGATCCAGCCTCCTGTCCCACCGAAGGCGAGCAGGCAGATAATAGCGAATATAGCGAGAAACACCATTGCAACGACGAAGGTGAGGAGCCGCAGCACATTCTTATTGTCAGACCGGGTCGGATACACTTTTCCTGTTGCCCCGCTTCTCAGCGGTTGCTCGTAAGAGGCGTCGTAGTGTTGATCGCTATACATCTGGCTCCCCTCATAGCCTCCATAAGTTGGATCTGATTTCTCATGGATTGAGTCACCGGCTTCCCTTTGTGGCATCATATATTGTTTCTCCTGAACTCAAACTTTGTCCACTCTTTATTGGTATACGCATGACGGGATATTGTGTTGTAAAAATGCGGCCTTCACACTCTGTTAGCCACAATGTTGCCAGCCTTCATATCTGGTTTTGTGCTATCATATGTCTGGTGCATCGCTGATTGCTGAGTATGATGCGCCGATTGAGGGGTGAGAAGCGATGATCGTTGCGGAGATTATGAGTACGCGGCTGGTGACGGTGCAGCCTGATGATACTTTGAGTCATGCCGCCAATCTGCTGAGGCAATACCAGTTTCATCATTTACCGGTGGTGCGCACGCTTGATATTCCTGTATCTATCGGTACAGGGCAGAGTACACGTAAGTCGCTGCGTGTCATCGAAGGTCTGCTGACGGCGCATGATATCGATGTGGTGGCGGCTGTGAGCAGGAGCGCGGCTTCCAGCGATGTGTTGCATCGACCCTGGCAAGAGCAGCGTGTCTCGGAGGTGATGCATCGCGCCAGTATTCGCGTCACTCCCGCCACCGACGTCGCCGCTGCCGCACAGATACTGGTTGAGCGCGGCCTGAACGCCCTGCCCGTCGTTGAGTATGAGCATGTTGGGGACGAGAGCTATGCTGTGCTGGTGGGCCTGCTGACGCGCAGCGATCTGCTGATTGCCCTGTCGCGTTCGCTCGGAGCTTACGAACCGGGGATGCAACTGGTGATTGATCTCCCGTTGGGGGATCTGAGCGCGCTGGCGCAAACGCTCCAGTTTGCAACGGAACTGCACGTGCCGGTGCGCAGCATCGTGGCTGCCCCGATGGAGGGCAGCGTCCCACAGACGGCCACGCTGCGTTTAGGTACCATCAATCCGGCGCCTTTGCTGGTACGCTTGCGAGAGGCCAATATTTCCTTTACGTTTGCGCAAGGGCAGCCGCTCAAGGAAGGAAACGTCCATGTCTGATGAGCAAGAACACCTGGCAGGACGGACACGACTTGCTTATGATGCCGTTGAACTGGGCTATGATTTTGGCGCGGAACATCCCTTGCAGGCACAGCGGCAGGTGGCGCTCATGGATCTGCTGGAAACTAGCGGCCTCTGGCACGGCGATAACCCGCAAACGCTGCTTCCCCTGCGCCCGGCCAGCCTGGAAGAACTCGGACTTGTTCATACATCCGACTACATCGCGGCGGTGCAGCGTCTGAGCGTGCCGGAAGAGGTTGAGATCGCGTCGTCTGGCCTCAGCGCCGGGGAGGTGCGCGCAGAGCGCATGAAACTGGCGCTGCGTTACGGCTTTGGCGATGGCGATACACCTGCGCTGCCCGGCATGCACGAGGTTACGGCGCGCATTGCCGGAGGCACGCTGGTGGCGATGAGCGCCGTCATGGGCTTGCCGGAGGGCGGAACGTTCGCCGAGGGTGAGCAGCCCTTGCATGTCTTCCATCCTGCCGGGGGCCTGCACCATGCCTGGGCCAATCGCGCTTCGGGCTTTTGCGTCTATAACGACGCTGCCGTCGCCATCGCCCACGTCCTGCGTTCAAGCGAGGCGAAGGTTCTCTATATCGATTTTGACGCCCATCATGGCGACGGTGTGCAGCGCGCCTTCTATGACGAGCCGCGTGTTATGACGGTCTCGCTGCATGAGACCGGTCGCTATCTTTTCCCCGGCACCGGCGACGTGCTTGAACTGGGCAAGGGTTCCGGGCGCGGCTACTCCGTTAACGTCCCCCTGGAGCCATTTACCGAGGATGACTCCTACATCGAAGTGATTGATACGCTGCTCTCGCCGCTTGTGACCGCCTTTGGTCCCGACGTGATCATTAGCCAGCACGGCTGCGACACTCACGCCTGGGATCCGCTAACGCATCTGAGCCTGACGACCAGGGGCATTGAGGCGCAGATAAAACTGGTTCATCAGCTTGCCCATACCTACTGCCAGGGGCGCTGGGTGGCGCTTGGCGGCGGTGGCTACGACCTCTATCGCGTTGTGCCGCGCGCCTGGGCCATACTCTGGGCCGAGATGTCCGGTCAGTCGTTGCCGGAGCAGCTACCGGAAGAGTGGATTGCACGTTGGCGTCCGGCCTGGCTGCAGGTGCAGGAGCGCGAGGCCGCCGCGCAGCAGATCATGGGCAAGCCCGGCGAGACAACAGATTTTCCCACCACGTTCAGAGATCGTCCTGAAAACTTCCCGGCCATGCCGCGCCGCTGGGAGATCAGCCGCGCCAACGCGCAGACGGTTGGCCTTGTGCGCCACCTGGTGGTGCCCCCTTACGTGCGCCAGGCATATCCACCAGCACGCTCCCGCTCGCCGCTGGCCGGTCTCTTTGATGTATTGCATCTGCATGGCAGCGATACGCCTTCACGTAGCAAGACGCTGGAGACTCCGAAGGGGACGCTTTTGCTGCGCGACTTCTGCCCGCCATCGCTGGTCGAGCGGCTCAATATCGATAGCGGGATGAGCGCCTTTGCCCGCACGGCGGAGCGCGAGAAAGACCTGCTGCTCGGTATTGCCCGCAGGCCAGATTGCGCCCTGGCTCTTGCCCACACAGCCACAGGAGATATTGTCGGTGAAGTGACCATCGCGCCCGGTGATGCCTGGTGGGAAGGTCTGGATAACGTTTATGAAGTCGCTATCGAGGTCAGCCCCAACTGGCGGCATATGGGCGTGGCGAAAGAACTGCTGGCCTTTGCCCTCGAACTGGATGCGCTGGAAGATATAATTCTCTTTGCTATTGGCCTCTCCTGGCACTGGGATATTGAACGGGAACGGCTGTCAATCTACCGCTATCGCGAGATGCTGGCTCGCCTTTTTGGTTCTCAGGGCTTCGTGGAATATCCCACGACCGAGCCAAATATCAGCATGGAACCGGCGAATATCTTGCTCGCTCGCATCGGCAAACGGGTCGATCAGCGCCTGGTTGGCCAGTTTTTCAGCCGCCTGCTCAGTTCCCCCAATCTGTCAGCAATCTAATCATCCAACCGCTCCTTTTTGACGTAATACCTGGTGGGAAGCGACGGATACCTGGCAAAAGCGCCTGTGAGGCACATTGCCTGCGAACGTCAACTATGCTTCTCCTGCGCCCACAAAAAGCGCCGCGTGTACGGATAGAATGCGTACACGCGGCGCTTTTTGTGTGTCTCATCTTCTTAGATAAGAAATATATGAGAAAATGATAAGAAACGGCTCTGTTTCCTGGAATGAAAGATGAGAAAATCATCAGATACTTTTAGTACGAGTATCCGGTGCAAAAGTGGGCCTCTCAAGCGGCTTGAGCAGCCAGGGATTGAGAAACAAAGGTGACGAGGTGACATCTGAGCAGGAGATATGAGAGAATAGGGGGAGAAGAAGCACCCACGAGGAGGGGTTGGAATATGCTCAGAGATCGTTACCAGCCAGAAGATATCTTTGAACGCGTGCCTCAGATGACCGCCCGCATTGATCCCGTGCTCAAAGAACTGGATCACTTGCTCGAGGATGGTGAGCTCTATCAGCGAGTGCGAGCCGACTTTAGCCGACGCCGTCCACGCACGCAGGTCTTTGGGAGACCATCGACGCCGGTGGAGGCGGTGCTGCGGATGCTGTTGCTCAAGCACTTGTACGGCTGGAGTTATCAGGAGACGGAAGATCGCGTCGATGAGAACCTGGTACTGCGCTGGTTCTGCCGCCTGTACTGGCAGGCGGCGCCAGACGATAGCACCCTCATTCGCTGGGCCAACACCCTGCGCCCCGAGACGCTGCATGCGCTCAATGATCGCGTGGTACAACTGGCGGTGCAGGCCAAGGTCACCAAAGGACGCAAACTGCGCCTGGATGCCACCTGTGTGCAGACGAACATTCACCATCCCACCGATAGCGGTTTGCTGGTCGACAGCGTGCGCGTGCTTCCCCGCTTCGTGCAGCGGCCGAAAGGCTTGATTGCCGACGAGGTATCCAACGTGCAGCAGGTGTGTCGTTCGCGGCTACGTATGGCGCGGCAAGTGGCCCAGACCCTGCATCGGCAACTGCGACGGAAGGGAGAGGACAAAGAAGCCGAGCAGAAGGAGATCTATCAGAAGCTGATCCAGAGCGCCGAGCAGATGGTGCGCCAAAGTCAACAGGTAGTGGCAGCCCTCTTAGGCGTCAACTTAAGGTCGCCGCAGGCCACCCGCAAGGGGTGGCCCTCTTAGGCGTCAACTTAAGGTCGCCGCAGGCCACCCGCAAGGGGTGGCCCTACTATATACGTCGGGTTCGTAGCCCTGTGAAGTCATCGTGTATAGTAGGGCCACCCCTTGCGGGTGGCCTGCCTGGCGCTCGCACGGGCTTAAGTTGACGCCTAAGG
>Ga0209810_1005134_pt1 | contig 12048 bp, 13 predicted proteins | sample Coa_R1_7_FD_187159 | JGI IMG/M metagenome (GOLD analysis project Ga0209810, IMG submission 187159) | Surface soil microbial communities from Centralia Pennsylvania, which are recovering from an underground coalmine fire - Coalmine... | ecosystem: Environmental > Terrestrial > Soil > Unclassified...
TCGCGGCGTTCGAGTACCAGGATTTTTTTACCCCCGCGCGCGAGATAGGCCGCGCAGACCAGCCCGTTGTGGCCGCCGCCGATGATGATTACATCGAATTTTTTCAATTCCGCATTGTAACGAAGCTCGTGCCTGGTGTGCATGTACTCACGGCGCTGCAGCGACTTACGGCGTTGGCAGCAGTCTTGCTTGAGCTTCGGCGGAGGAGAACGGCATGTCTTTCGGGCTGTATGTACTTGGTTTCGTGGTTTTGATTGTGGGTCTGGCTATGGCTGCTTATCTGCTGCACGTACCGGCCATGTGGATCGGCGTCGGGGTCGTGGTGCTTATCGGGATCGGCATCATTTCGGGCGTGGCGAATACTCGCCAGCGGGACCCGTCGAATGGCTAGCGCCTGAGCCGTTCTCGGCGGCGTGCCGCCTCACGCTGTAGCCGGTGAGCCACGACGGCTCCATGGGGTACACATCGGGGTCGAACATCACATAGTACATGTGCCACACCAGGATGGCGAGCGTCGCCAGAACGGCTTCGTAGAAATGAATGGCGGTCGCCACGTCGAGCCACGTGCGTGGCGCCCAGCGCAGGAAAAATGTGTTGGCCCACAGCATTGCGCCGGTAAGGGACATCAGCAGCGCGCCCCAAACCAGCGCCCAGTATTCGGCTTTGGCAATCCAGGCGTGCGGCCAAACCATTGGCGGCGTCTTCCGCAGGCCGACGTTGTAGGCGAAGGTTCCGACAGCCTCCGGTATATCGCGGTGGCGGGGAATCACGGTTTTCCAGCGGCGGCGTACTTTGGCGTCGGTGACGATCCCGATGATGTGGGCGGAGCACAGGATTACGAACACCGTGGCGGCAATGCGATGCACGATCCCGCGCAGCGGCCATGTGGTTTCCCAGTATGAGATGGGCCGCGCCCACCAGTAATCCGGATACACGAGTGCGAACCCGCTCCACGCGAGCACGGTGAAGCTGCCCATCAACAGCCAGTGCTGGACGCGCTCCGGAAGCGGCATGCGCATACGCGGACGCGGCGTGTAGGGAACGATCGCCGCGACGCGCTTGCGGCGGAAAAAGCGTGGCAGCACCTTGCGCATCCAATCGCCGGCGACGTTCACGAACATGAAGCCGATCACCGCTGGAATGAGGACCGCATACGCCACACGAATCCAGCGAACCGCCCCGGGCTCGCGGCGGCCCGCGCTCCAGTGCACGCGTCCGATCGCGAATCGCGCGCCGGCGCCGGTGTGGCACTTACCGCACGTGTTGCGCACGTTTTTCGCATTGATGCTGGAGCGCGGATCCGAGGACGGCAGGATATCGTGGAATCCGTGGCAACTGGCGCAGTTGGCCACCGACTGCCGGCCTGCTTTCAGGGCCAGCCCGTGAAACGAGGCGTCAAAACTGACCACCGCATCGCGCGGCATGTTGAACTGCTGTGCCAGGCGTACATCGCCGTGGCAGCGCCCGCAGGTTTCCGGAACGTGCACCGGGTTCACCGAGGACGCCGCCGCCGCGGGTGGTAGCACGTCATGCGCTGGATGGCAGGAGCTGCACACCGGCGCCGCGACAATCCCTTTGGCCAGCGCCTGGCCGTGCACGCTCTCCGAATACTGCGCGGCCTGTGTCCCATGGCAGGAGCCGCATAACTTCGGAATGGCAGTGCGAAACGCGACCGTGCCGGTCAGCCTCAGCTCATGCGGGCTGCCATGGCACACCGCGCAGTCGGGCGCGTTCTTTCCATGGGCTCTTGCGTCGGCGTGCTTGCTGGCCGACCAGCGCCGCACCTCCGACGCATGGCACTGCTCGCATTTCGGTTTGGCTACGCCTTCCGGGTGGGGGTAGTCCTCGTGCTTCGCATGACAACTGGCGCAGGCCACGCCGGAATGCGCGCTGGCCCCGAGCTTCTCCACCTGGTCTGCATGACATGCGGCGCAGACGCTGTTGTCCGGCGCCTGCGCAAAAATAACCGCACACCACAGGGCCCAGGCAACGGCCACCCTGAAGCAATTCATGGTTGTTCGGAAGTCTATGAATTGAGTCCCGGCAGGGGCGAGGCTTTCTCATCCAAAGCCGGCCCTCTGCTGCGCCGGGGCAACTTCCGGGGTTTCTACGTGTTCGGGGCGGAAGCCGAGGCCCACGGCACGCGCCGGCCAGCGGCGCAGCCAGGGCCACCGGGCCAGCAGTTCCAGCGGCCAGGGCGGCGTGAGCGGGCCCGTATTTGCGAGCACGTTGCGGATAATCCTGTTCTGTATTTCGATCTGGACACGCTGCGTGGCCCGGGTGGGGAATGAGCGGCGCTTCTGTAGTGCCTGCAATTTGCTATCCGATGGCGCGCGACTCAGCAGGATTCGCCCGAGAAGATTTGCCGTGGCCACTGCGTCCTGAATGGCGAGATTGATTCCAACGCCCCCAATGGGAGACATCGCATGCGCCGCATCGCCAATGCACAGCAGGCCAGGCCGGCTCCACTTCTCAAGGCGATCCACGGTGACAGTGAGCACGCTGACGTCCTTCCAGTCGCGCAATTCGTCCACACGGTCGCGCAGAAAAGGTTCTAACGCGACCAGCTCGCTGCGAAACGCATCGAGGCCTTTCTCGCGCACGCGGCCGGCGGCGCCTTTGGGAATTACGAAGGCGACCTGCCAGTACTCGTCCCGGTTCAGCAGGATCAGGATCCGCCCCTGGTCGAAATGCCCAAACGTTTGTCCCGGATCGCCGGGCCGGCGGCTGAGCCGCATCCACAGCACGTCCATGGGCGCGCCGAGATCGATCACTTTCAGGCCGGCCCGTTGGCGGACCATTGAGTGCCGGCCGTCGGCGCCGACGGTCAGCATGGCGCGGACCTCGAGCGGCCCGTCAGGCGTGTTGGCGCGCACGCCCGCGATGCTTCCGTTTTCCTCGATCACGTCCGTTACTTCGGCCTGCATCAGCAAACGGAACTCGGGGTAGCGCTGCGCGTGCGCTTTCATGAAATCGAGAAAGTCCCACTGCGGCATCAGAACCAGAAAACGACAGAACGTGGGCAGATGGGTGAAATCCGCGATCGTGACTTTTTCCGCGCCGACCTGGCCGGCAAGCTCGCTGATTTCCTGATGCGGGCAGCGCAGAAATTCGTCCAGCAGCCCGAGCTCGTGCATGAGTTGCAGGGTCGAGGGATGGATTGTGTCACCGCGAAAGTCGCGCAGGAAATCCCGGTGCTTCTCGAGCACCACGACTTCGACGCCCATGCGCGCCAGCAGGAAGGCGAGCATCATGCCCGCCGGTCCGCCTCCCGCAATACAGCAGTGAGTTTCGATCACAGCGCCCATGCCGTCGGTATTTTAGGGTACCTCCCCAGGAGAAAGCCTGAGAAGTGTTTCAGGGAAACTGCTCAGCGGGCGCCTGCCCTGCGATGTCGATGGGAACTCTGGCATCCGTGTGCAGATGAAGGACCGCTCGCTCCTGTTCCGCCTTTCCCGCCCGGCCCTGATGGCGTCCGGCGCGGCTGCGGTGTTGTACGCGTTCTCGTCCTTTCGCGTCGAGCAGCCCTTGTTCTTCTTCGCCCTGGCTGCTATGTTGCTGGTCAGCTTTCCGCTGATTATCGCGCTTCCCGGTATTCGCGGTGAGATCTTCGCCAGTGACATCTTCATGCTGCTGGCCATGGCCGAGATGAGACTGCCGGAAGTCCTCGTTGTGGCCATCGTGGTGGCAATGCTGCAGGCGCGCTGGTGCGAGAATCGCCGATCCGGATTGCTGGATATCCTCCTGAACATATCCGCGGCAAGCATATCCGTATGCTCCGCGGGGGCGGCCTGGATCCTGACGTTCGATACCAGCCCTATCGCGCTGCTCTGTATCCGGGTGACCGTGGCGGCAGTGCTGTACGGCATCGCCCGAAGCATCTGCCAGTCGCTGATCGATGCCATGAGCTGGCGTGAAGCAGCGCTGCAGTGGTGGCATGCCGGCGTATGGTCGCTGCCGTATTTCGTGGCCGGCGCCGCGCTCGTGACGGCGGTGGAAACCATCAAACCCGCGGGCGGTCAGACGCTCATGCTGATGTCCATGTCATTCGCGCTGGCAGCTTATGGCGCGCTCCGCGCGTATGCCGACCGCCTCGATGAACAGCGGCGGCATGCCGAAGAGGCGGCCGCGCTGCATGTCCGCTCCATTGTCGCGCTCGAATCGGCCAAGAGCCGTGCGGAGCAGGCGTCGCGGCGCAAGAGCGAGTTCCTCTCCAACATGAGCCACGACCTGCGCACGCCGATGAACGGGATTATCGGCATGGCCGAGGCGGTGCTCGACACTCATCTGAACACCGAACAACGGGATTACCTTCAAACGCTGAAGGGTTCGGCCTGGTCGCTGCTGAACGTGCTGGATGACGTGCTGGATTTCTCGCGCATCGAGGCCGGGCAACTGCCGCTCAGTCCGGAGGCCGTGGATGTCGGCCGCGCGGTAACGGACATCGTCAGCGCCCTGGCGCCATGGGCCAGCGATAAAGGTCTGCAGCTGACCTGCGACATCGCGGAGGACGTGCCGCGATGCGTGCTGATCGATCCGGTCCGGTTGCGGCAGGTCGTGGTGAACCTTGTCGGAAACGCCATCAAGTTCACCGAGCGCGGGAGGGTTTGGGTCCGAGTGGAGGTTACCACCAACGCGACACGGCACTGCTCGCTGGCTTTCACCGTCGCCGATACCGGCGTGGGAATGACAGCGGAGCAACAGGAAGCCGCGTTCGAGGCCTTCCGGCACGGCGGCCGCGCACGACGGTATGGCGGTACGGGGCTGGGGCTGGCCATTTCCCGTCAACTGGTCCACATGATGGGCGGCAGCCTGTCGGTGGAGAGCGAGCCGGGAGCCGGAAGCACATTCCGCTTCCACGTTCCGGCCGAGAAAGTGGAAGCGGCGACTCCCACCGTCGTCGCCTGACACTGGCGCCGTCCGCCGGGAGTCGGCCCGCGCCCCCTAAACTAGTGCCGGGTTAACGGCAGACCTGCCGCGACCGCTTTCGCCGCGGCACTGCAAACCGGATGACCCCATCCGCTGCCGCTGATTCCTTCCATTTCGTTCGGCGCCGGCGTGATGTCATACACGATATTGTCCGGACGCGTGCTGTCGCCGCTCACCGAGGTCGCCGAAGGAACGTAATCGAGCTTCAGTGTGCTGCGCGTTTCCCAGGCGATGTTGTGATCGGCGCAGGATGAATCGCCGCTGACCCCGAGTCCGCCCAGCAACTGATGGCGCGAGTTGTACAGCGCCAGCCCCCCGCCGAACACATTCACGCCGCCGATGCGGTTGCCCACCATGGGATCGTTATTCTGCCCGAACTGCGACGCCGGGCCTTTGTAGGCGACCGAGGTATCCACGGGGTTGCTGTGCTGCAACCCGTACAGACTGCCGCCGGGCTGCACCGCGCTGTAGAGATTCGCCGTCGACAGCGCCAGCCCAGGCAGGCTGAACGCGTTGGCCGTGTTCGCCTTCTGGGCCGAGATGACGCGGCTGCCGGGCCACTGGTCGCCCCGTGAATTACCGGTGAACGCCACCGCGCAAACAACCCCATCGCGGTTGACCACGGTGGCCCACATGTTCAGGCCGAAGCCGCCGTTGGACTGGGATTGCGCCGATTTCAGCGCCGCCTGAAGCGCGTCGTGCGACGGCAGGCCGCTACAGTCAGCGTCATTGTCTGCCCGCAGCGCGCCGGCGCTGACCATTGCCAGGGCGCACGCTGCCGCAGGAATGCAGCATCTGCTGCTCTTCATAGATTTCCTCCGTTGTCCTGAGGGGGACAACAGATTTTATGGCACGAGACGGCGCGAAGTCACGTGAAAATTGGGATTGTAGCCGGCCTTACCGAATGATCGTGCCCACGGGCTCGCCCTGGGCCATACGCTTGATGTTGCCGAATTGATTCAGGTTGAAAACGGTGATGGGAAGGTGATTGTCGCGGCACATGGCCACCGCCGATGCATCCATCACGCCCAGCGCTTTGGCCAGCACATCGAGATAGCTGATTTCGGTGTACCGCACCGCGTCGGGGTACCGCAGAGGATCCTTGTCATACACCCCGTCCACGCGGGTGGCCTTGGCGATGATCTCGGCGTGGATCTCCAGCGCCCGGAGGGTCGCGGCGGTGTCGGTTGAGAAATACGGGTTCGACGTGCCGGCGGCGAACACGACGATCCGCCCCTTTTCCAGATGGCGAATCGCGCGGCGGCGGATATAGGGCTCGGCCACCTGGTGCATCTGAATGGCGGTCATCACTCGGGTCGGCACGCCGGCCTTTTCCAGCGCGTCCTGCAGGGCGAGCGCGTTGATCACCGTCGCCAGCATGCCCATGTGATCCGCCGTGACGCGGTCCATATTGCGAGCCGCCGCAGCCACGCCCCGAAAGAAGTTGCCGCCGCCGACCACAAGCCCCATCTGCACGCCTGTCCGCGCGACATCGGCCACTTCTTCGGCGAGTGCCTGGACCCGCCCGGCATCGATGCCGAACGAGCCCTGGCCGGCCATGGCCTCGCCGCTGATCTTCAGCAGAATGCGATTGTATCGGGGCATGCGCCGCTCGCCTGCACGCGGGCCGGTTCAGGCCGCGGGAGGCGTCGTCTCTGCGGTCTCTTCGATCACGGCCATGTCGCCCACCTTGAAGCGCACGAACCGCGAAACCGAAATGTTCTCGCCCAGCTTGGCGATTTTGGTCTTGATCAGGTCGGCGATGGTCGTCGTGTTGTCCTTGATAAAGGGCTGCTCGTAAAGACAGACCTCCTCATAGAACTTGTTCATGCGGCCTTCGATCACCTTCTCGACGATCTTCTCCGGCTTGCCTTCCTGAAGCGCCCGCCCGCGCTGGATGTCCTTTTCGCGCTCCAGCGCTTCCGGCGTGACGTCCTCGCGGCGGATGAACTGCGGATCGGCTGCTGCCACCTGCATGGCGAGGTCCTTCACCAGATCCTGAAAGTCGCCGGTGCGAGCAACGAAGTCGGATTCGCAGTTCACTTCGATGAGCACGCCGAGCTGCGATCCCTGATGGATGTAAGAGCCGATGACGCCCTGGCGCGTGGCGCGGCCGGCCTTCTTCGAAGCGCCCGCCACGCCGCTCTTGCGCAGGATGATTTCGGCCTCGGCCAGGTCGCCGTTGGCCTGGACGAGCGCCTTCTTGCACTCCATCATGCCCGCGCCCGTACGGTCGCGGAGCTCTTTCACTAATTTCGCGCTGATTTCCATTGTTGTCATGATTCCTGTGTTCGCCGAAGCCCGCGGGCGGATCAGACCTCGCCGCGCGTGGTGGTGACGGGCTCGGCGGCCGGCGTTTCGGTTCCGGGTCCCTTCCGCGGCAGCGACATGGACGGCAAATCCTCGTCCGACAGACTCTCGGACATGAGCTCGTCCAGCTGATTCGGATCGAAGTGCGCGTACTGCGTGAACTCTTCCTGCGCCGGCGTTTCGTCGGTGACCACCTTCTCGGGGCGGAAGTCCTGCTCGGTGGCGAGCTGGCGGCCTTCAACCACGGCATCCGCGACCTTGGTGGTGAACAAGCGAATGGCGCGGAGCGCGTCATCGTTGCCCGGAATCACCCAGTCCACTTCGTCGGGATCGCAGTTGGTGTCCACAACGGCAACCACGGGGATGGACAGCTTGCGGGCTTCCTTGACGGCAATCGCCTCTTTGTTCGAATCGATCACGAACATGAGGTCCGGAAGGCCGGGCATGTCCTTGATACCGGCGAGATTCTGGTCCAGATGTTTGCGCTCGCGCTCGAGGCGGCCGACTTCTTTCTTCGCGCGGCCTTCCCACGAGCCTTCGGCGGCCATCGCCTCCAGCTCCTTGAGGCGCTTGATGGAGCGCTGCACGGTGGAGAAGTTGGTCAGCAGACCGCCCAGCCAGCGCTGGTTGATGTAATACTGCCCGCACCGGCCAGCCTCTTCGGCGACGGCTTCCTGCGCCTGGCGCTTGGTGCCGACGAACAGCACGTTCTTGCCGAGCGCGGCCTGTTCGGCCACGAAGCGCATGGCGTCTTTGAAAAGTTTGAGGGTTTTCTGGAGATCGACGATGTAGATCCCGTTACGTTCGCCAAAGATGTATTCCTTCATCTTTGGATTCCAGCGCTTGGTCTGGTGCCCGAAGTGAACGCCGGCTTCGAGCAGTTCCTTCATCGAAATTGACGGCAAACTGCCTCCTTGAATCGTAGGTTGACGGTTTCACTCCGCATGCTGCTCCGGAGGCGCGGCCCAAAGCGGAATTTGCGCCCCGCGAGCAGGCGGAATGTCGAGCAGGAAGGGAGGAAAGAACGCCGGGCTCAGCGCCCGCGGCCAGACTACCGCACCTGCTAACGTTTCGAGAACTGGAACCGGCGGCGCGCGCCCTTCTGGCCGTACTTCTTGCGCTCGTGAGCCCGGGGGTCGCGAGTGAGGAAGCCGGCCGACTTGAGGCGGCCGCGAAGTTCGGAATTGAATTCGATAAGCGCGCGGGCGATGCCCAGCCGCGCGGCGCCGGCCTGACCGGTCACGCCGCCGCCATCGGCCAGAATCAGAACATCGAACCTGTCGGCCACTTCCGCGGCGAGCAGCGGCTGGCGCACGATGGCGCGCGCCGATTCGCTCGGGAAGTAGTTGTCAAACGGCCGGCCATTCACCGTGATCTGGCCTTTGCCGTTGCGCAGAAAAATGCGGGCGGTGGACGTCTTACGGCGCCCCGTCCCCAGATACTGAACTAACGTTGCTGGCACTCTCTTCTCTTCTCCAATTAGCCGATAGCGAGGGCGGCCGGCTTCTGCGCTTGATGCGGATGCTTGTCGCCGGGGTACACCTTCAGCTTGCGATACATGTGTTTGCCGAGTTTCGTCTTGGGCAGCATGCCGGAGACGGCGTCCTCGATCATCTTGATCGGCCGCGCCGCGCGCACCTTTCGGGCGCTAACCTCGACCAGGCCACCCGGATAGCCGCTGTGCCGCCGATAAAGCTTCTGCTCTTCCTTGCGGCCGGTGAGTCGCACTTTGTCGGCATTGATGACGATCACGTGATCGCCCGTGTCCAGGAAGGGCGTGTAGGTGGGCTTGTGCTTGCCCATCAGGAGCATGGCCGCCTTGCTGGCAACGCGGCCGAGAACCTGGTTTTCGGCATCGATCACATGCCACTGCCGAGCGATTTCATCGCGGCTCGGGAAATGGGTGTTCATACAGACAGACGTTCTCCGTTCGAGACTTACAAATCATTCAGCTTACCGAACCGGGACCGCGTTGTCAAACGGGGGCTTGGAAATCAACGGGATAGGGCGGGCGGGATGACGGGTATTCAGTCATGTGGCGGTCAACATGCCGCCTCGATATCGGTTCTTTTGAAGTCATCTCCTGTGAACAGCAAAGACACACCGGCCAGCAACGCGACGGCATAGGACATACAATCGCCAAAATTCAGGCGTGCGGGATGCCGGCCCCTGCCAAACCGCAGGAACGCGGTCGTAGCGGCATGGACATGCTCCTCGCTGAAAGGAACGATCTCCGCTTCGATGCGGCGCAGAAAAGCAAAAAGCAATGAACGCGCATCCTGGCCCATGCGAGAGCTCAGGACCATTGCTGATTCAAGCACAGTCGGCGCTCCAACGAGGATCACGCGCGCCCCTTCAATCGCTTCGATAAGCCGCTCGTAGCCGGCCTCTTTCAGGTGCAGGGCGACAATCGAGGATGTATCCAGAACCATCGCTTACCAGCCCTGACCACCGTAGCCGAGAATGTCATCTTCCTCAGCCGTCGTGAGCGTGCGACCTAACTCGGCCTGTGGGACGAGTGGCCAAACCTGTCGTCCGAGGTACTCGGAAAGACTCCTGCGGCCGCGCCGATATCCCGCCTGCGCCTGAAGCCGCTCACGGCGCTCGAGCAACGCGCGGCGTATCGCTTCTGTTTTTGATTCGCTTGCCATCCGGGCGACCTCGGCGGCCAGCCTCTCCACCTCCGTATTCTTGATGTTTAAGCCCATGGTAGATAAATTATACCTCTATACCATTCAACGGCTGGTCACACATCTCATGAAAAACTTGTATCTCTAATCGCAGCATGTCGGTACAGCCGAAATCGAGATCCTCCTAAGTTCGTTATCGCCGCCTCGCATGATAGCTTTTTGGACGAGAAAGGAGGGCTTTGTCCATGAGCTCCTCCAATTCAGATCCTCGCGAACCAGAAGAACGCGCAATCCTCTACCGGTCCACGGACGCCGGAAGGCAAAACAACCTCCAGCCAGAACGCCGTGTCACACGGCCTGACCGGCGGTTTCCGTGTCCTTCCGCACGAAAACCAGGCCGACTTCGATGCCTGCCTCGCTCGCTATCGCGACGAGTTCGAACCCACGACCGAGCACGAGCGCTTCCTGGTCGAGTTGATGACCCAGTCGCGCTGGGAACTCCAGCGGACCAATCGCCTCATCGCCGCCGTCCTCGAGCGCCTGGCCAGCGCTCCGGATACCGGCGCGGCCTCTCCGGACGCCGGAATCGCCGCCGCTCTCATCGGCCGCACGGCCGACGCCTTCACCACGCTGAAGCGCTACGCCGCGGCCGCCGAGCGGACTTATCTCCGCTGTTCTCGTGAACTTACCCAGAATGCCGCCCGCCGGGCGAAGCAGGCCGCCGTGGTCGCCGCCGCACGCCTCTGGGCGGACTCGGGGACCAAACCAAACGAACCCAAACCGCCCATTTCGGAGCCGAAAAAACCGCGTAAACCCACCCCCGGCGTCCCCTTCACCGACGAAGATCCGCTGAGCTGGCGCCTGTAGGATCTTTGGGGGGCAGGGCCTCGCCCTGCGGCGGGCCCCCGGCCCGCCTGGTCTGCTAAAAAACCTGGCTCATGCGGCTGATCCCCTCGCGAATTTCAGTCTCCCGCATGCGCGAATATCCGAGGAGAAACCCGGTCCGCGACGGCCGCCGCAGATAATACGGCGCAATTCCATAAATCCCGACGCCGCGGGCCGCGGCGGCGGCAATTGCTGCCTCCTCGTCTACCGCCTCCCTGGGCCAAAGCGCCACGTGTGCCCCCGCTCCGTCACCGGTGATCTCCACACGATCGCCCAGCCACTTGGCTATCGCGTCCAGCAGCATCCTCCGGCGCAGGGCAGTTCTCCTGCGCACGTGGCGCAGCGAGCGCTCATAGGCCCCGCTCGAGATGAACTCTGCCAGCGTCGCCTGTTCCAGCGCGGCGGTGTGCCGATCGGAAAGCCATTTCGCGGCAGTGAAAGCCGGAACCAGCGCCGCCGGCGCGATCAGGTACCCGATGCGCAGGGAAGGAAACACCGTGCGCGAGAATGTCCCGATGTAGATGACGCGGCCGTCCTGATCGAGTCCCTGCAGGGATTCAAGCGGCTGCCCCTCGTAGCGGAATTCGCCATCGTAATCGTCTTCGACGATTACCGCGCGATTACGGCGGGCCCAATCGAGAAGAGCCGCCCGCCGGCCAAGCGGGAGAATTGCGCCGGTCGGAAACTGATGCGATGGTGTGACGAAGGCCAGCCGTGCTTTGGCCGGCAGCCGTTCGGGATTCAGTCCATCCCGATCCACCGCGACGGGAGCGAGTCGCGCTCGTGCGGCGCGAAGCACTTCCCGAGTTCCCTGATAGCTCGGATCTTCGATGGCTACGCGATCACCCGGCTCGATCAGCACTCGTGCAATGAGGTCGAGCGCCTGCTGCGAGCCATTAACGACGATCACCTGCGAGGCCTCGCAGTTAACAGCGCGTGAGCGGCGCAGGTGCGCGCAGATCGCCTCGCGAAGACGTGCGTTCCCGGCGGCGGCCCCATAGTGCAGCTCGGAAACGGGCGCCTTACGCGCGCAGCGCAACAGTGTGCGTCGCCAGAGTTCGAACGGGAATGTTTCGAGATCGCTCCGCCCATAGGCGAAGTCGTACGGCAGCGCCGGCTTCTGCTGGGCAGGCACGTAGACCCGCGACATCGCCAGCGCCGCCGATCGCCCGAACGTCGATAAGCGCAGCTTTGCCGACCCGTGACGGGCTGCGGAGCCGCGTTCCGCCAGTCCGCGGGCGACGTACGTCCCGGATCCCGTGCGTGATTCGGCGAATCCTTCCGCCAGCAGCTG
>Ga0209810_1005136_pt1 | contig 12046 bp, 8 predicted proteins | sample Coa_R1_7_FD_187159 | JGI IMG/M metagenome (GOLD analysis project Ga0209810, IMG submission 187159) | Surface soil microbial communities from Centralia Pennsylvania, which are recovering from an underground coalmine fire - Coalmine... | ecosystem: Environmental > Terrestrial > Soil > Unclassified ...
CAGGGACATGCGCACGCCCAACTCGATCCGCCGGAATCCGGCCCGCGCTGCGTCGATCTCGATGAACCGCATCATCTCTCGCCCGATGCCGCGGCGACGATACGCCGGCAGGACAGCGACCCGGCCTACATATAGGAATCCGTCTCCGGGCTCGAAGCGAGCCGATCCGACCGGTTGTGAACCATCCCAGGCGAGAACCGCGCCACCTCGCGCCATGATCTTCTCGACGTCGGCCGGCGTCTCCCTGAGCGCGCCGGATGGGGCAGGCAACGTCTCCGCGTACTCCGCGAAGGCCTCGACCATGATCTGATGGACCAGCGCCGCTTCCTCCAGCGCCGCTCGCCGGACCACGATTGTCATGGCAACCCTCCGCTCTGAAATGCTACCGCCGCAGTCTTCGATTCGGAGTACTGTGGGCGCCCGCGCGAAACGCGTGGCTGAGGCAATACCGATCCCAACCGTTTGTAGTGGCACCCTTCATAGGTGCCCCGCTGCCCAATGGAAGCGTCACCTATGTCAGACGGTCCCCCAACGGCCTTCTGAGCCAGCGAACGTCTTGGATGGGAGAGGGGCGCGGCACCCATGAAGGGTGCGACTACGTGCGGCGAGCGGACTAGAGCGGTACCGTACAAAGCGGGCACCCGCTTGAGGCGGGGGCGTACTCGCCGCTCCCTCTGTTTTTGGTAATTGCTACAGGGACTCATAATGGCGCGGAATCACCTGCTGATTCCGCCGCAAAACGACGGGAGTTACCGGAACCACCTGTTCCCGCCAATTTAAGAGGGAGCTACCATGGCAGCCACACTCGATCTCGCTACGCTTCACGGCGAACTACAGGCCCAGCTCGCCGAGTCGATGCAGAAATATGAGGTGCCCGGTGTTGCCGTCGGCATCTACGCCAATGGCGTGGAGGACTATGCCTGCCACGGTGTGACCTCCATCGATAATCCGCTGGAGGTCAATAAGGAGACGCTGTACCAGATCGGCTCCATCGGCAAGACCTACACCGCGACGGTCATCATGATCCTCGTCGAGCGCGGCCTGGTGGATCTGAACGCGCCGGTGCGTACGTATATTCCGGAGCTGCGGCTCCAGGATGAGTCGGTCGCCGAGCACGTGACGGTGCTGCAGCTCCTCAACCACACCGCCGGGTGGGTCGGCGACATCATGCGCGATACAGGCAACGGGGACGATGCGCTCGCCCGCTACGTGGCCGACCTGGCGACCGTCGATCAGGTGAGCCCGCTCGGCTCCATCGCTTCCTATAACAACGCGGCACTGAATGTGGCCGGACGCGTCATCGAGAAGGTGACCGGGAAGACGTTTGAGGCGGCGGTGACCGACCTACTGCTTCGCCCCCTCGGCCTCACCGCAACGACCTTCTCGCCCGTGGATGCGATGATCCACCGCTTCGTGGTTGGGCACGAGAAGCGTGATGGAAAGCTCCAGGTCGTAGGTCCCTGGGCTCTTCCGCGCAACGGCAATCCGGCGGGCGGTGAGATCGCGCCGATCACGGACCTCATTGCGTACGGGCGGTTCCATCTTGGCGACGGGTCCGGAAAGGACGGCGAGCAGCTGCTCTCGAAGTCGTCGCTCGACCGGATGAAGGAGCCGACGTTCGCCATGGGTGATGGCGCGGTCGGTATCTCATGGATGCTGCAAGACGTCGACGGCGTGCGCCTGGTCAGCCACGGTGGATCGACGACCGGGCAGCAAGCACAGCTCATCCTCGTTCCCGAGCGTGATTTCGCCTTGGCCATCCTGACCAACGCGCATGCCGGGATTCAGCTCATTGACGAGCTGGGCGAATGGATCCTGTCCTCGTATCTCGGCATTCAGCCGGAGGACGAGGAGCCGTTGAGCCTCAGCCCGGAGGAACTGGCGGCTTATGCCGGCTCGTACGACGGCGCGGTCTGGATTGCCACCCTGAATGTCGAGGGAGATCATCTCCGCATGGAGATCGTCTTTACCGAGGCCGGCATTGCCGAGGTAGAGTCGGCCGGGATGGACGTTCCCCAATGGCAACCGGCTCGCGTGCAGATCTTCCCCCGCGACCGCTTCCTCATCCTCGACGGCGAATACGCCGGCATCAAGGCCCGATTCATCCGCGAGGGTGATGCAATAACGGCGCTCGATCTGGGTCGGATTGCTCCTCGCATCTCGCCGTGACGGGCAGGTAACGATTCCGCTAGGCCGCCGGGCCGCGCCCGAGGACGTCGCTGACATATTCCTCTTCCTCACGGCGCGGCAGGAGTACCGGTGCGCTATCCTACGGAGTCGCAAGGTTTGCGGCACAAGAGCGGGTTGAGAGGGATGGAATGGAAACGACGGTGACGCGCTTTCCGCTCGAGGAACTGGTCAAGCTCCCGAGCTTCTACTATCCGGTGGTCTCGTGGGATGGGACGCAAGTCGCGTATTACTCCGACCAATCAGGCCGGATGGAGATCTGGGTGCAAGACCTGGAAAGCGGCGCGGCAAAGCAGGTGAGCCGCGGACAGGTACCGGCGGCGATTCACGGCAGCTTTATCTGGGACCGCGCCGGGACCACCATCATCTTCCCCCGTGACGAGGGCGGGAATGAACAGCACGACCTCTGGTCGCTCGACATTGCCAGCGGCGAGGCACAGCGGATAACGGACGCTCCCGGTCAGGAGATTCCGGTCGAGGTCAGCCCCGACGATAGCGAGATCGCGTTCATCTCCACTCGGAACGGCCAGCTCAACCTTTTCGTTACCAAGCGCGACGGCTCCGACACTCGCCAGGTGACGTTCTTCGACAATCCCGTGTGGAGCGCGGTTTGGAGCCCGGATGGTAGGCAGATTGCCTTCACCAGCAACGAGTCTCCCGATCCGCACAATGTCGACATCTTCCTCGTCTCAGCCGCGGGCGGCGAAGCGCGGCGCATTTACAGCGACGGAGAGGGCACGCAGGACGAGGTGATTGCCTGGTCACCGGACGGAGCCTCACTCGTCATCAACTCCGATGCCAGCGGCGTCAATCGCGCCGGCCTGTTGGATCTTGAATCGGGCAGCGTACGCTGGTTCGGCGCAGAGGGGATTGAGGAAACGGCCACCGGCATCTCGCGCAACGGCCGGCTCATGCTCGCGCTCCGCAACCGTGAGGCCAGCATGCGGCCGGTCGTGTACGACATCGCTAATGGCGCGGAGCGCGTTCTCTCTCTGCCGAGCGGCACGGTCCAGATGCCACTTGACGCTGCCTTCGGCCTCGACGACCGCGCGATTGTGGTCCGCTACAGTTCCGATACGGAGCGGCCCGCCCTTCTGCGCTACGATCTGGAGTCGAGCGAGGGCCGTGTGCTGCTTGCGCCGGAGTATGGTTCAATCGACCCCGCCGTCTTCGTCCCGGCGGAGGACGTCTACTACCCCTCCTTCGACGGCCTGCGCATTCACGCCCTTCTTTACCGGCCGCACGATATTCCGGAAGGTGAGCGAGCCCCGGCGGTGGTCATGCCGCACGGCGGTCCGACCTGGCAGTACTTTCACGGCTTCGATCCGTACGTCCAGTTCCTCGTGAACGACGGCTACGTCGTGCTGGCGCCCAACGTGCGCGGCAGCACCGGTTACGGTGTCGAGTTCCGCGACATGGCGCGGCACGATTGGGGCGGCGCCGACCTGCAGGACATCGTCGCCGGCCGCGATTATCTGGCTGCGCTTCCGTTCGTCGATCCCGATCGCATCGCCGTTTTCGGCGGGAGCTACGGCGGCTTCATGACCTACATCGCGGTCACCAAAGCACCTGAGAAGTGGAAGGCAGGCGTCGCCTGGGTGGGCGTCTCCGATCTCCCCGCCATGTACGAGGAGTCGATGCCGCACTACAAGCACTTCCTGGAAGAGCAGATGGGCAGTCCGACGGAGAATGCTGCCCTCTGGCGCGATCGGTCGGCCGCAAACTTCGCCGATCGCACGACCGCGAAGCTTCTCATCGTCCACGGTATCAATGATCCGCGCTGCCCCATCAGCCAGGCGCGTATCTTCCGTGATCGGCTGCTTGCCGCCGGCAAGCAGGAGGGACGCGACTTCGAATACGTCGAATTGGGCGAAGAGGGACACGGCAGCACCGATCGCGAGCAGCGCCTGCGGGCCTTCCGGCTGGTCGGCGACTTCCTCGGCCGGAATCTTTAGCTCCTGGCCGCTGCCGCCTCAGCGCTTCGTAGCGCATCGAGCTCATCCAGATTTCCCCAGCTCATCTCTCGCGTGCCGTCTTCCAGCTCATGGATCATGGCGATAACGGCACGGGTGAGGGGCATCGGGAGACCGTGGCGAGCCCCGATCTCGACCGCGCGGGCGGTTTGCTCGTCGACCTCGGTCTTGCGGTGCCGTACTGCCAGATCGCGCCAGATACCGCTCTTCACCTTCTTGTTCGAACGCTGCCATGCCGTCAGGCGATCCAGCGAGCGGTTCAGAGCGTCAGGATCCTGGTTTTCACGCGGGTAATAGAGAGCGGGCTCGATGGCGTCGAACGTTTCTAGCCGGACACCCTCGCGATCGGCGACCTCGTAAATCTCGGCCGCCAGCTCGATCATCAGCGGCCGGAAGCGATCGGTCACATCGGCCATCGTCTCGTCGGCCAGGGCGGTGGCGAAGAGCATGTTGGCGTAGCCCATCTTGCCCCAGAGGTAGCCCCAGATGTTGTCCGTGACGCTGATATTCCCCCAGGCCGAGAACAGGTCCTGCAGCTCGCGGACGCGATCGGATATGGTGCCGTCCAGCTCGCCGAGATAGACGGCGCCGGCGCCGCCGTAGGTGATGACGCCCGGCGCGAGGTAATCGGCCGAGTAGTTCACGAAGCAGCCGACTGTCCGTTCGGGCCCGATCATCTCGGCGATCGTCCGTTCGCAGAGGCCGTTCTGGAAGGAAACAACGGTCGAGTCAGGGCCGAGCAGTGGGAGCAGCGATTCCATCGCCGCAGCCGTGTCCTGTGCCTTGACCGCCAGGACGACCAGACCGAGCGGCCCGGTCAGCTCGTCAACCGTCGCAGCTTTGACCGGGACGGTGAATGTCCCATCGTACGCTTCGATCGTCAGGCCGCGCTCGCGCATCGCGCGCACATGCTCCTCGACCTTGTCCACCATGCAAACATTCCGTCCCGCACGCGCCAGGTACGCGCCGAGCGTTCCGCCGATCGCGCCGGCGCCGACGATGGTTACTTCGGGCATAACAGACCTCCTCACGCGCCGATCGCCAGGACCGGATCGCCCTGGTTGATGGCCAGCGAGGTGACGAGGAACAGGACCTCGCCGCTGCCCGGGGCCGAAAGGCTTTCGAGCTCGTTGCCGAAGTAATCGACGATGCGGGCCACTGGCTGCCCTTTCTCGACGGTGTCGCCGAGCGCGACGAGCGGGTGGAGCAGGCCGCTGTGGCCGGCGCGCAGCCAGGGGAACTCACCCAGCGACCGGTGCGGCGTTTCCTCCGGCTCCCCACCGGGAATCACGCCCAGGTGGCGCAGGACCCGGCGCACGCCTTCAGCATGTTGATCGGCCAGTTCGTCATTCCAGACGCCGTCCCCGCCAATCTCGGCAATGAACGCCGGGATGCCGGCCTTTGCCGCCGCGCCATAGGCCGAGCCGGGCGTTTCGGTTTGGATGACAATCTCGATGGCGTAGGACTCGGCCATCTTCCGGGATGTCTCGTCGACCCGCTTGTTACCGGATTCGAGGTAGCCCGCGAACGGCACCAGCGCCTCGATCATGTCGCCGCCGTGCATATCGACGAAGTAGTCGGAGGGGTGGATGAGGTTATCGAAGAGCCAGGCGGCAAGTCGCTGCGCCGGATCGCCATTGGGATCACCGGGGAACATGCGGTTGATGTTGTTACCGTCGAGCCCCGAGGTGTAGATGGAGCGCTTGAAGAAGGCGGTGGTGTTCATGATCGGGATGACGACGACGCTGCCGCTGACCGTCGCCGGATCGAGCGAGGTGCCGACGCGCCGCGCGCCTTCGATCCCGACGTACTCCGCGCCATGCACGCCGCCGGAAACGGTAACCCGTGGCCCCTCTTGCGTCCCATTGATCGCGATGATCGGAACTTCGACCGTTCGATTGCCGAGATCGGCCTGGACGACCTGCATCCGTCGCTCGCCGGGCGGAACGGTTAAACCTGCAACTTCGAGATTAGCCGGCATAGAAAACCTCCTACCTCACCAATCGTGGATCGAGGACATCGCGCAAGGCATCACCCAAGAGATTGAAGCCCAGGGCGGTAAAAAGAATCGCCATCCCGGGGAACGTCGCGACCCACTGAGCGGAGAGCATGTAATTGCGGCCATCGGCGAGCATCGCCCCCCAATCGGCAGCGGGCGGCTGCGCGCCCAATCCCAGGAAGGAGAGGCCCGCGGTCTCGACGATCGCCAGACCGACCGTGAGCGTCGCCATGACGCTGACCGCCGGCATGACGGCCGGAAGGATATGCCGCCACATCATCCGCGGGCCCGACACACCCAGCGCGCGGGCGGCGTCGACGTAGTCGTGCTCCCGCGCCTCGAGGACGCTGCCCCGGGTCAGACGAGCAAACTGCGGCGCGTAGACGATCCCGATCGCGATGACGGCACTCTCGATCCCGGGGCCCAGAATCGATACGACGATCAAGGCCAGCAGCAGATACGGGAACGCGAGCATGACGTCGGTGGTCCGCATCAGCAGGCCATCCACCCAGCGCCCGTAGTAGCCGGCGATCAGACCAATGAAGGCGCCGACGAGCATCGCGATGCCGTTGGCGACGATACCGGCCGCCAGCGCCGAGCGCACGCCATAGAGGACGCGTGAGAAGATATCGCGGCCGTACTCGTCGGTTCCAAAGAGATGGGCGTGCGACGGGGGGGCAAGCTCGGCCAGGAAATTCTGGTAATACGGATCGTAGGGTGCCAGGCGCGGCCCGATAATCGTGGCCACCAGCAAGACCAGCAGGATAAACAGGCCCACCAGCGCCGACGGCGTGCGCAGGAGCAGGTAGAGACGGTAGTGACGCTGCGCCCAGCGCGTGGGCTGGATAACGGTTCCATCCTCGAATAGAACGTCGTCGGTATCGACGCCGATGACCTGGCTCATGAGTTGTACTGGATCCGGGGATTTAGATAGGCATAGGTGATGTCGACCAACAGGTTTACCAACACAAAGAGCGATGCGGCGATGAGGACGATGCCCTGAACAACCGGGTAATCGCGCGCCTGAATGCTGGTGACGATCAGCTGGCCAATGCCGGGTAGCGCGAAGACCGACTCGGTGAGCACGGCGCCGGAGAGCAGCAGGCCCAACTGCAAGCCGATCACCGTGACAACCGGAATCAGGGCGTTGCGCAGCGCGTGCTTCCAGACCACGCTGAGACGACCCAACCCCTTGGCTCGGGCGGTGCGGATATAGTCCTGGCGGAGCGCCTCGACCATCGTCGTGCGCGTCATCCGGGCGATTCCGGCGGCCGGGAAGAGCGACAGCGTAAACGCGGGCAGAACGAGGTGCGACAGAGCGGACTTGAGAGCCGGGAGGTTGCCGGTCAGGATACTGTCCACGACCGTCATGCCGGTGATCGTGTGCAGGTTGATGGAGTTATCGAGGCTGCCGCCGATCGGGAACCAGCCGAGCGTGGCGCCGAAGTAGATCAGGAGCAGGACACCGGTCCAGAACACCGGCATCGACACGCCGACCAGCACGATCGACATGGCGAGAGTGTCGGTAATCTTGCCTCGTTGCGTCGCGGCGAGAACGCCGACGCCCATGCCGATGATGATGGCGAGAATCAGTGCCGCGATCGTGAGCTGGATCGTCGTCGGCAGCGCCTGGCCGATGTCGGTCATGACGCTGTCGTGCGTGCGCAGCGACGAACCGAAGTCGAAATGAACCGCGCCGGTCAGGAAGTACCAGTACTGCACCGGAAGCGGCTGATCGAGGTGCAACTCGTGCCGGGCATGCTGGATCTCGGCGGCGGTAACGCCCTGCCCGGCCATCGCCGAAGCGGCATCGCCCGGGATGACGTGCATCCCGAGGAACACCACGATGGTGACGCCCAGTAGGAGGGGGATTGTTTGGAGGAGCCGCCGTGCGATGTACTGCGCCATCAGAAAGGGAGAAGGGGGCGGGCGTCATGCCCGCCCCCGCTGACGTACCCTTACTCTAGCTGCCGAGGCTGACGTTCTGCATGTTGAAGAACATCTGCGCCGGATTCAGCCGGAAGCCTCGAACGCTCGGCGATGCCAGGCGCACCTGCTTCACGTAGTCGCCCATGATCCACGGTGCGTCGTCGTTGAGAACGACCTGCGCCCGGTGGTACAGGCGCACGCGCGTCGACTGCTTCTGGGCGTGCCGCGCCTGGTTGAGGAGCGAGTCCAGCTTGGCGTCGCGCAGGTGGTTGGTGTTTCCGACCGGGATCATCGCCGACGCGAACATCTCGTACAGGAAATCGTCCGGGTCACCGTTGTCGCCGGACCACCCGTCGAGATACATCCCCTTATTCTTCGGGCTGCGGATTGTGTTCAGGTACGACGTGAAGTCGATGTTCTTGATCGTGACCTTCACGCCGATCGCCTTCAACTCCTGCTGCACCGCCAGCGCGAGACCTTCCGGATTCGGATCGTAGCCACGCGGGTTGGTATAGGCAAGGAGCGTCGTGCTGAATCCGTGCGGGTAGCCGGCCTCCTTCAGGAGTTTCTTCGCCTTGGCGACATTGTACGGATACCCCTTGATGCTCTTCGACCAGCTCCAGATGGGAGGCGGCAGGAAGGAGTTCATCGGCTGCGCCAGCCCCTTGAAGAGGCCGGTCGCCAGCGCCGAGCGGTTCACGGCGTAGTTGAGCGCCTGCCGGACCAGCTTATTGTTGAACGGCTTGACGTTGACCGTCATGCCGACGCCGTTGATCGTCTCACCGGGCTGAGTGTAGATCTTGACCTTAGAGTTGTGCAGCGCGGACTGGTAGTCCTGCGTCGTCACGTCGGCGTCGATCTGCGCCTGGCCCTGCTCGACCTGCAGAACGCGGGTCGAGCCTTCCGGCACCACCTGGAAGATCAGGTTTTGGACCCGCGGCTTGGGGCCCCAGTAGTGCGGGAAGGCCTTCAGGACAACCTTGTTGTTCTTCTGCCAGGAGACGAACTGGTACGGGCCGGTGCCGACCGGATGATTCAGGATGCCCTTCCAGCCGTACTTGGTGACTGCTGTCGGGCTGACGACCGCCTCCCAGACCATGGCCAGGCTGGCCAGGAAGGGCGCGAACGGCTGCTTGAGCTGGACCTGGAACGTATACTTTCCGGTCGCCTTGTAGGACTTGACAAAGCTCGGCTGGCCGAACGTGAACGGAATGTAGCTCTGGACGTTCGGCTCGTTCATAACGTAGTTCGGGTACTTCGGGTCGAGCTGGCGCTTGAACACCAGCACCTGGGCGGCAGCGTTGTACGGTGTGCCGTCCTGGAAGGTGACGCCGTGGCGCAGGTTGAACGTGTAGGTCTTGCCGCCATTGGTGATCTTCCAGCTGGTGGCCAGGCCGGGCCCGACATTGGTCGTGCCCGGTTTGTACTCGACCAGCTCGTCGTACACGGTCGACATGACGAAGCCGGATGAGTTGTCTTCGACCGCTTCCGGATCCAGTCCCACCGGATCGGCCGCCATGTCCACGGTCAGGGTGCTGGCGGCGGCGGGACGCGTTGCGTGGGCCACCGTCGAGGGAAGCCACTGCGTGCCGACTGCCAGCGACGCGATGAGGAACAGCGTGAGTGTTGCGCGTCGTAACACGGTCTGGTTACCTCCTCCTAAATCTGCGAGGCGAGCGCTCGCTCGCCGATCGCCGTTACCAGAGATCTCGGTCCGCGCCGTTCGCCGGCGCCGTTACCGAGACGCTATCGCCATCGTGCCGCTGCGGCACCTCCTTTCGACATCCCTGTATACAATCTGCCCCTGTTTCTCGTGACCATCATTGTACTTACTCCGCACGGATCGCACATATCGCACACGATTCGGTCACGGTTTCATCGCTACGCGACAGATTTTCCCGCCATGGCCCAGAAGTCGATCCAGGAGGCGATCCCGCGCCGGAAGCGATCGAGCCGGAGGAACTCGTTGGGGGCGTGGAAGTCCTCGTCGGCAGTCGAAAACGAAAAGAAGATGAGGTCGATGCCCAACCGCTGCCGCACCAGGTCGGCCAGCGGGAGGCTGCCACCGATGAGGACATTGGCCGGTTCCTGGCCAAACTGGCGGCGCAGAACCTCGCGGGCGATCGTCAGGCCGGGATGGTCGGGGGGGATGCGGTAGGCGGTGGTGCCACCCGGCTGGCGCGAGACCGTGACCGCGACCCCGGGGGGCGTGCGGGTCCGAAGGTGCTTCTCCACCAGCGCGGCAATCCGATCCGGATCCTGATCGGGCACCAGCCGGCAGGTGATCTTGGCCTGGGCGCGAGATGGGATCACCGTCTTGCTTCCCTCGCCCTGGTAGCCACCGCCCAGCCCGTTGATCTCGAGTGTCGGCCGCACCCATTCCCGCTCCAGCGCACTGTAACCGGGCTCGCCGAAGAGCGCCGGCACGCCGAGATGGCGGGCGTACTCGTTCTCGTCGAAGCCGAGCGCGGCGATCTGGTCGCGTAGCTCCGCGGAAGGCTCGCGTACGTCGTCGTAGAACCCCTCCACCGCAACCTCCCCGTCCGGCTTGTGGAGTGTCGCCAGGAGCTCGACCAGCGCGTGCAGCGGGTTCTGAACCGCGCCGCCGTGCCGGCCGGAGTGCAAGTCTTTCGACGGCCCGGTAACCTCCAGATTCACTGCCACCATCCCCCTGCTACCAAGATTCACTGACGGCTCGGTGGGTCGCCACATTGCGCCGTCGGCGCTGACCACGAAATCGGCGGCCAATTGCTCGGCGTGATCGCGGAGGTAGGCGTCGAGGTTCGGGCTGCCGATCTCCTCCTCGCCCTCGAAGATCATCTTGAGATTGACCGGCAGCTCACTCTCGGTTGCGAACAGTGCCTCTACTGCCTTGATGGGGATCAGCATCGGCCCCTTGTCGTCGCTCACGCCGCGGGCATAGAGACGATCGTCGACGATTGTCGGCTCGAACGGCGGCGATTGCCACTCCTCGAGCGGATCGGGCGGCTGGACATCGTAGTGGCCGTAAACGAGGACCGTCGGCGCGCCCGGCTTCCCAAGCCATTCGGCGTAGACCACCGGATGCCCGTCGGTCGGCTGAATCTCGACCTTCAGCGGTCCCGCCGCGCGTAGCTTCTCCGCCACCCAGCCGGCAGCGCGGTCGATATCTACCCGATGCTGCGGATCGGTACTGACGCTGGGAATGCGCAGGAGGTTGATCAATTCGTCGAGCGAGCGTTGTGCGTTACCGATTAAGTACGCCTGCAGATTCTCATCCATGGGTTGAATCCTTATTCTTCAGGCCGCGTCCGTCCAAAGGTACGCCTCGCAGGTCACCTGGAAGCCGCAGGCTTCATAGAGCGCGACCGCCGGTTCGTTCGAGCGCGGCGTGTAAACCACCGCGGAGTGAGCGCCCCGAGCCTGGAGGCGGCGCAATCCCTCGCCCACGAGGCTGCGTCCCAATCCCATGCCCCGATATTTCTTACGCGTGCCCACCGGCTCGAACTCCCCCGTCCCGGCCCTCTCGTCCCACCACACGATGCAGTACGCCGCAATCTCACCATCGGGAGCAGTCACCACAAGGTCAAGCTCGGGCTGATAACCCGGTAACGTACGCAGCCGCCGGTAAGCCTCGAAAGTCATCGACGAAGGATGCCAGACCTCGCGATGCGCCTGTACGCGCGCCTCCCATTCCGGCTCACCGTCGACATGCCGGACGTCGAAACCGGCCGGCAGAGCGCTCCCCGAGATCGTCCGGTCAAGCGAGTGCGCGAAGTACGCCTCGCCATCGCCGCCGCGGCTATAGCCGCGGTCGCGAAGAAGCGCCTCGCGGATCTCGTCACCTTCGATCGCCCGTACCTGAAGTCGGTGCGATGTGTCCGGCTCAAGCAGCGCGATCTGCTGCTCTCCCCACTCCACCACCGCTCGACCAACCAGGCCCGGATCACGGAAATCGGGAACGATTGCCCATGACAAT
>Ga0209810_1005137_pt1 | contig 12046 bp, 10 predicted proteins | sample Coa_R1_7_FD_187159 | JGI IMG/M metagenome (GOLD analysis project Ga0209810, IMG submission 187159) | Surface soil microbial communities from Centralia Pennsylvania, which are recovering from an underground coalmine fire - Coalmine... | ecosystem: Environmental > Terrestrial > Soil > Unclassified...
GAAGACGACGCCGTAACCGAGCGTGAGGACGATCAGGCTCGCCAGCGCCGGCCCGCTGACGTCGAGGATCCCGCGCGACAGGCCGAGCAGGGCGTTGGCCTCCTGCAGGTCCTCGACCGGGACGATGCTCGGGATCAGCCCCGTCGACGCCGGGTTGAAGAAGGCGCTCGCGAAGCCGAAGATCGCCGAGCCCGTCGCGAGCTCCCAGATCTGGATCTGCCCGACGAAGAACGCAACGGCGATCAGCACCTGCACGGCCGCGCGGAGCAGGTCGCTTCCCATCATCACGAGCTGCCGCGGCAGCCGGTCGGCCCAGACGCCGCCGGCGACGAGGAAGATCACGCGCGTCGCGGAGCCGACGCCGAGCACGATGCCGAGATCGGTCGTCGTCCCGTGGTTGAGCACGGCGAACGTCACCGCGACCGGGACGATCGAGTCCCCGATCGCCGAGAGCGTCCGCCCGAGAAAGAGCAGGCGGAACGTCCGCCGCCGCAGCGGCCCGAGCGAAACCCCGCGCAGCCTCACCCCTCGGATGATCCCACGCGCGGAAGCCGGCCCGGCTTCCGCGCCCGGATCCCGCTCAGGCGATACGGCGCACGAAGAAGAGGATCACCCAGCAGAGCGCCGCGACCACGGCCAGGATGAACAGCCACTTGATCACGACGACCGCGAGAACGATCCCGGCCACCACGAGGGCGGCCAACAGGAGCAACAGGAACAGCATGCGCGGGGACTTCCCGCGTCCGCCGGACGCTAACCCGGGCTAGACCGGGACGACCGACTTCGTCTGATCGACGAGCGCCTGCAGGTCGAACGGCTTGCCGACGAACCCGCGCGCGCCGCTCGTCGCCGCCTGCCGCTGGGCCTCCTCGTCCACCTGGCCGCTGAACATCACGACCGGGATCGCACCGGCGCCGTAGCGCTCCTGGATCCGGCGCAGCATCTCCCAGCCGTCGACGTGCGGCATCATCACGTCGAGGAGGACGAGGTCCGGCTTGCGCTGCTCGATCGCGCTCATCCCCTCCTCCGCGCTCGCCGCCTCCTGGACGTCGTAGCCCTCCATCTCGAGGGTGACGCGCACGAGCTCGCGGACGCGGTCGTCGTCGTCGACGAGCAGCACCGCCGGCCCGCTCTGCTGGCGCGCCGGCCCGGAGCGCGCCAGGAACGCCTCGAGGTCGCCGCGCCGGTACCGCCTGTGCCCGCCGGGCGTGTAGAAGGCCGGCACGCGGCCCTGGTCCGACCACTTGCGGATCGTGCTCTGCGCGACGCCGAGGAAGCGCGCGGCCTGCCCCAGCGTCAGCCATTCGGGGTCGCCGCGCCGACTTTCCTCTCTGTAACCCATAGGCGGGAACTTGTCCAAAGCTCCCACTTTTTACACGAGGGAACTGGAAGAGACTCCACTCATGGTTCGTAATCCACCGCGCCGCGCTGATAGGCGTGGAAGGCGGCCGCGAGCGCCGTCGTCAGGTCGCGCGGCCAGCCGGGACTCTCGACCCGCTCCTCGAGTACCTCGCGCGCCCAGCGCTCCGCGTCCCCGTACGCGGCCGTCAGCTCGCGCAGGGTGTAGGTCTGGCCGACGCGCTTGCGCAGCTCGTCGATGATCAGCTCGAGCAGCTCGAGCAGCCGGTCGTAGCGGCGCGGGTCGTCGCGAAAGGACTCGAACCGCCGCTCGCCTTCCGCCCACTCCTGCCGCGCGATGTCGACCGAGGTCACTCGGCCAGGGTAGACGGCGTGCAGCAGCGCTCCGGCCAGAGGGCGTCGAGCTCCGCGACGATCCGCTCGCCCAGGAGATAGCCGGGCCGTGCGAGCGCGAACGCCGCGTGCGCGTGCAAACACTTGAGGCTGCCGCCGCGCCGCGAGCCGCCGACGCCGAAGTCGAGCGAGGCGCCGGCGTCCCGTCCCGTCTCCGGGCCGGCCAGCTCGCGGCGGAGACGCCGCTGCTCGTCGTCGGCCGCGGCGAGGCTGGCCGCGAGCTCGGGCTCCGTCCGCGCCGCCTCGCTCCAGCGCTCGACCCCGCCGGCGGCCTCGAGCCGCGAGATCGCGGCGACGAGATGGCGGCAGGTCACGTAGTACGTCGTCGGGAACGGCTCGCCGCCCGGCGCGTAGGGCTCCTGCTCGGTGACGGCGGGCATGCCGAAGGGACAGCGGACGACGACGCGCCGGAACGCGCGCGGCTCGCGCCCCAGCTGGCGCGCGACGACGGCGCGGTCGGCGTCGCTACTTGTGGACACGGCGCGAAGGATGCTGCTTGCGCCGCCACTCCGGGAGGTTCTTGACGATGAACAGGTGCTCGCCCGGACGGACGTAGCCGAGCATTCGCGCCTCCGCCGCGAGGACTGCGTCCGACGACGACCGCTTCAGCCGCCGCTCCAGCGTGTCCCTCTGCTCCTGCAGCCGGCGCACGGTCGCGGCCTGCGCGGCCTGCTGCGAATGGGCGGACACGTAGGCGCGCAGCGGCTGGTAGTAGAGGAGCGCGACGAGCGCGAGCGCGCCAAGGCCGAGCCAGCGGCGGGCGACGAGCCTGCGGGTGCGGGCCTTGCGGGGCATCCCGGCCGAGTTCGCCCCGCGCCCGGGCGCTCCTACCTACGCCACGTCCACCTTGATCACGTTGGTGGAGCCCGGGATGTTGACGGCCGTCCCCGCGGTGATCACGACCGAGTCGCCGACCTCGACGACCCCCGCGTCCCGCGCGGCATCGACCGCGAGGCGCCAGAGCTCCTCGACGTCGTGCGTCTCCGAGATCAGCAGCGGCGTCACCCCCCACTCCAGCGCGAGCTGGCGCATCGCCCAGTCGACGTGCGTGAGCGCGACGATCGGCCGGCGCGGCCGCAGGCGTGCGACAGCGCTCGCGGTACGCCCGCTGAAGGTCGGGACGAGGATCGCCTTCGCGCGCAGCGCCTCCGCGAGGTCGCAGGCCGCGTTCGACATCGCCAGCCCGATCGACGGGTTCTCCGCCGCCTCGGGAAGCTCGTGCCGGTAGTCGAGGCTCGGCTCGACGGCGCGCGCGATCCGGTCCATGTAGGCGACCGCCTCGACCGGGTAGTCGCCGGCCGCGGTCTCGGCCGAGAGCATCACGGCGGACGTGCCGTCGAGGATCGCGTTCGCGACGTCGCTCGCCTCGGCCCGCGTCGGCTCGGGCGAGTGCACCATCGTCTCGAGCATCTGCGTCGCCGTGATCACCGGCTTCCCGCGCTCGAGCGCCTTGTGAATGATCCGCTTCTGCAGCAGCGGGACGAGCGCCGGGCCGATCTCGACGCCGAGGTCGCCGCGCGCGACCATCACCGCGTCCGTCTCGGCGAGGACGTCGTCGAGCACGTCGATCGCCTCCGCCTTCTCGATCTTCGCGATCACGTGCGCGTGCGAGCCGGCCTGCTCGAGCAGCGCGCGCAGGTCGCGCACGTCAGCGGGCGAGCGGACGAAGGAGAGCGCGACGAAGTCGACGCCCGTCTCGAGGGCCCAGTCGAGATCGGCCACGTCCTTGCGCGTGAGCGACGGGATCGGGATCGGGACGCCCGGGAGGTTCACGCCCTTGTGCGAGCTGACGCGGCCGCCGACGACCACCGCGCAGCGGGCGCGGCCGCGCTCCACCTCGTCCACGCGCAGGCGGACGAGGCCGTCGTCGATGAGGACGTCGTGGCCGGGCTCGAGCACGTCGCCGATCACGGCGGGCGCGACCGGCAGCTCGCCGTCGGTCGCCGCCTCTTCCGCGCAGACGGTCACCTCGTCGCCGGTGCGCAGGACGACCGGCTCCTCCAGCTCGCCGATGCGGAGCTTCGGCCCCTGCAGGTCGGCGATCAGCGCGACCGGGTGGCCGACCTCGGCCGCGATCTCGCGGACGAGCCAGGCGCGGTGCGAGTGCTCCTCGTGGGTGCCGTGCGAGAGGTTGAAGCGGACGGCGTCGACGCCGGCGCCGACGAGCGCGCGCAGCCGGTCGGGCGAGTCGGTCGACGGCCCGAGCGTCGCGACGATCTTCGTCCGGCGTTCGACAGGCACGAATGCCAGGGTACTACCGGCCTGCGCGCGGGAAGCTCGCCCAGCCGGGCCAATTCGCGCGGTCGCCGAGCTCCTCCTCGATCCGCAGGAGCTGGTTGTACTTGGCGACGCGATCCGAGCGCGCTGGGGCGCCCGTCTTGATCTGGCCGGTGCCGAGCGCGACGGCGAGGTCGGCGATCGTCGCGTCCTCCGTCTCGCCCGAGCGGTGGGACATGACCGCGGTGTAGCCGTTGTCGTGTGCGAGCCGGACGGCGTCGATCGTCTCGGTCAGCGTGCCGATCTGGTTGACCTTGACCAGGATCGAGTTCCCGACGCCGCGCTCGATGCCCTCGCGCAGCCGCTCGAGGTTCGTGACGAAGATGTCGTCGCCGACGAGCTGCAGCCGGTCGCCGAGCCGCTCGGTCGTCGCGCGCCAACCGTCCCAGTCGTCCTCCGCGTTGCCGTCCTCGAGCGAGACGATCGGGAAGCGGCCCGCGAGGTCGGCCCAGAAGCCGGCCATCTCGTCCGGCTCGAGCTCGCGTCCTTCGAAGCGGTAGCGGCCGTCGGCAAAGAGCTCGCTGGACGCGGGGTCGAGCGCGATCGCGACGCGATCGGCGTGGCCGGCCGCCTCCGCTGCGTCGAGGATCGCCTGGATCGCCTCCTCGCTCGTCGCGAGATCCGGCGCGAAGCCGCCCTCGTCGCCGACGCCCGTCGAGAGGCCGCGCTCGGTGAGGAGCTTCTTCAGCGCGTGATAGGTCTCGGCCGCGATCCGCAGGCCCTCGGAGAAGGACCCGGCGCCGGCAGGGACGAGCATGAACTCCTGCAGGTCGATCGAGTTGTCGGCGTGCACGCCGCCGTTGATCACGTTCAGCAGCGGGACGGGCAGCGTCGTCGCCTGCTCGCCGCCGAGATGGCGGAAGAGCGAGACGCCCGCGGCCGCGGCGGCCGCCTTGGCCGCGGCGAGCGAGACGCCGAGGATCGCGTTCGCGCCGAGCCGGCCCTTGTTCGGCGTCCCGTCGAGCTCGACGAGGCGGCGGTCGAGCGCCTCCTGGTCCATGACGTCGAGCCCGCGGATCGCCGCGGCGATCTCGCCGTTCACGTTGGCGACGGCCCGGCCGACGCCCTTGCCGCCGAACTCGGCGCCGCCGTCGCGCAGCTCGACGGCCTCGTGCACGCCCGTCGAGGCGCCGGACGGGACGATCGCCCGCCCGAACGAGTCGCCGGCCCTGACCTCCACCTCGACCGTGGGGTTCCCGCGGGAGTCCAGAACCTGCCGTGCGTGGATCTCGCTGATCACTCGCGCTCCTTGGCCTGGTCGAAGTACGCGTCCTGCCGCTCGAGCGGCAGCTCGCTCCAATTCTCGCCAGCGGCGGCGGCGAGCGCCTCGGCAACCTCCACGCGCGTGCGGAAGCGCTGCGCGGCGCGGCGCAGCTCGAGCTCGGGGTCGACGTCGAGCTTGCGGGAGACGTTCACGGCCGCGAAGAGGACGTCGCCGAGCTCGTGCGCCGACGGCTCCGCGCGCAGCTCGCGCAGCTCGTCCTCGAGGTCGGCCAGCGCGCCGTCGAGGTCGGGGTACTCGAAGCCCGCCGCCTTCGCGCGCTGCTGCACCTTGCGCGCGAGGAGCAGCCCGGGAAGCCCCGCCGCGACGTCGTGGAAGATCCCGACGCGTCCCTCCTGCTCGCGCTTGATCCGCTCCCAGTTCGAGCGGACGCGGTCGGCGGTGCGCGCCTCGACGTCGCCGAACACGTGCGGATGGCGCCGTACGAGCTTCGCGTGCACGCCGCGAGCGACCTGCGCGAGGTCGCCCGCGCCCCGCTCCGCGAGCAGCAGCGCGAGGAAGTAGACCTGGAACAGGAGGTCGCCGAGCTCGTCGAGCAGCTTCTCGTCGTCGGCGGCGAGCGCGGCGTCCGCGACCTCGTAGGCCTCCTCGACCGTGTGCGGGACGATCGTCTGCGCCGTCTGCTCGCGGTCCCAGGGGCACTCGCGGCGGAGCCGCTCCGTCAGCTGCTGCAGCTCGAGGAGGGCCTCTGCAAGGCCCTCCATCTCAGCCCGTCGTGGTCGCAGGCGTGGTCGCGATCGTGCTGCCGGTGGTGGCGACCGGCTGGTAGCCCGCCTGGTAGTGCACCTTGCCGTTGAACTGCTTCTTCAGCTTGGCGCTCCACTTGTTCATGACGGTCGTCTTCTTCTGCTGGAGCAGCGTCGTCTTGATCTGCGCCTCGACCTGGCTGAACGGCGTCAGGTGGGCGGGCTTCACCGGGCCGGTGGCCTGGATGATGTGCCAGCCGTAGACGCTCTTCACCGGCGCCGAGATCTGGCCGGTCTTGAGCGAGAAGGCCGCCTTGTCGAACGGCGGGACCATCTCGCCCTTCGTGATCGCGCCGAGGCTGCCGCCGTTCTTGGCCGAGGTCGTGTCGGTCGAGTACTTCTTCGCGAGGACCGCGAAGCTCGCCCCGTTGTGGAGCTGCTTCTCGATGCTCTCCGCCTTCGACTTCGACGAGACGAGGATGTGCCTGACCTCGCGCGTCTCCTTCGTCGTGTACGTCGCCTTGTTCTTGTTGTAGTAGCTCTTGACCGCCGCGTCGCCGACCGTGATGCCGGAGGTGACCTTGTCGTAGATCTTCTGCGCGAGCAGCTGCGCGCGCACCTGGATCTCGACCTGCTGGAGCGTCTCGCCGCTCGCCTTCAGCGCGGCCTTCCACTTCTTCTCGCTGCCCTTGAAGTAGTGCTGCTTCAGGTAGGCGATGCGCTTCTGGATGTCGGACGGCGAGATGCTGACACCGAGCTGCTTGCCGCCCTCCTTCAGCTCCTCCTGCTGCACGAGGTAGGTGACGACCTGGTCGCGCAGCTGGTCGTACTGCGAGGTGCCGACGGCGGGGAACTTCTGGCCCTGCTGTTTGTAGCTCGCCTTGGCGGCGCCGATCACGAGGTCGAACTCGGACTTGGGAATCGAGGCGTTCCCGACGGTGGCGACGGCTCCGGCCGGCACGTTGCCGCCCGAGCCGCTGCCGCCGCCGCAGCCGGCGGCGAGTGCGGCCACGGCCGCGAGTACGAGAAGCAAGAGCAGGACGCGAGAGTTCTTCATATCCAATCCCAGTGAGGTCGTTAACGCGGGAGCCGCAGCGGCGAGACGAGATGCTCAGGCCGCCCGGCGCGCGTCCAAGATAGCATCGACCAGCTGAACCGCTTGGGTCAATTCCTCCTGCCCGCGGATGCTTACCTCCTGCTTAGACGAAACGTAGATCGCGGTCTTCGCGCGATCGCGCAGCTCCCGCAGCTCGCCTGAGCCGAGGACGAGGCGGCCGATCGTCGCCTTGCCGCCCTGGAAGACGAGGTAGTCGGCGCCGAGCAGCGCCACCTTGATCTTCGCCTCCTGGATCCGGAAGAGGTTCTCGACCGGCTCCGGCAGCGGCCCGTAGCGGTCCTCGAGCGCCGCCTGCAGCTCCCGGAGCTCGTCCTCGCTCTCGGCGAGCGCGAGCCGGCGGTGGACGTCGATGCGGAGCGCCTCGGAGTCGACGTACGCGGCCGGGACGTATGCGTCCACCCGCGCGTCCACCCGCACCGGCCGCACGGCGACGCGCTTCTGGCCCTGCAGCTCCGCGACCGCCTCGTTCAGGAGCTCGACGTAGAGCTCGAAGCCGACCGCCGCGACGTGGCCCGACTGCTCCGCGCCGAGCAGTTCCCCCGCCCCGCGGATCTCGAGGTCGCGCATGGCGATCGCGAAGCCGGCGCCGAGCTCGGTGTGGTCGGCGAGCGTCGCGAGCCGCGCGCGCGCCTCCGAGGTCAGCTCGTGCGCGTCGGGATAGAAGAGGTAGGCGTAGGCCGTTGCGTCCGAGCGGCCGACGCGGCCGCGGATCTGGTAGAGCTGGGAGAGACCAAGCGCATCCGCCCGCTCGACGATCAGCGTGTTCGCCTGCGGGATGTCGATCCCCGACTCGATGATCGTCGTCGAGACGAGCACGTCCGCGTCGCCGCGCAGGAAGGCGTGCATCCGCTCCTCGAGCTCCTTCTCCCGCATCTGCCCGTGCGCGACGAGGAAGCGGAGCCCCGGGCAGAGCTGCTGCAGCTGCTCGGCCCGCTCCTCGATCGTCTCGACGCGGTTGTGGAGGAAGAACGCCTGCCCCTCCCGCTCCGCCTCGCGCTCGAGCGCGAGCTTGACGAGCTCCTCGTCGTACTCGCCCACCGTCGTCCGGATCGGGCGGCGCCCCTCGGGCGGCGTCTCGATGATCGAGATGTCGCGCATGCCCGCGAGCGAGAGGTGGAGCGTGCGCGGGATCGGCGTCGCCGACAGCGTCAGGACGTCCACCTCGAGCCGGAGCGACTTGAGGAGCTCCTTCTGCGCGACGCCGAAGCGCTGCTCCTCGTCGAGGACGACGAGCCCGAGCTCCTTCGGGATCACGTCGCGGCTCAGCACGCGGTGCGTCCCGATCAGGACGTCGACTTTGCCGGCGGAGAAGTCCGTGAGGATCGCCCGCGTCTGCTTCGGCGGGACGAAGCGCGAGACCATCTCCACCCGCAGCGGGAAGTCTCGGAAGCGCTCGCGGAAGGTGTTGAAGTGCTGCTCCGCGAGGATCGTCGTCGGCGCCAGCAGCAGCACCTGCTTGCCGTTGACGGCGACGGCGAAGGCCGCGCGCACGGCGACCTCCGTCTTGCCGAAGCCGACGTCGCCGCAGACGAGGCGATCCATCGGCCGAGGCGTCTCGAGATCCTCCTTCACGGCCTCGATCGCCGTCTCCTGGTCCGGGGTCTCCCGGTACGGGAAGCTCGCCTCGAGGCGGGGCAGCCATTCGTGGGAGAGGTCGAAGGCGATCCCCTCGCGCGTCTGGCGCTGCGCGTAGAGCTCGATCAGCTGCGTCGCGAGCTCGCGCACCGACTCGCGCGCGCGCGACTTGAGCGTCTGCCACGCCTTGCCGCCGAGCTTCGAGAGGGCGGGCGCGGAGCCGTCGGCGCCGACGTAGCGCGAGACCTTGCCGAGCTGCTCGTGCGGGACGTAGAGCCGGTCCTCGCCGCGGAAGGCGAGCAGGAGGTAGTCGCGGGTGACGCCGGCGACCGTCTTCGTCTCGAAGCCGAGCAGCTTCCCGACGCCGTGATCCTCGTGGACGACGTAGTCGCCGGTGCGCAGGTCGGCGAAGGACTGCAGGGCGCGGCCGCCGAGCCGGCGCTCGCGGGGAGCGCGGCGGCGGAAGACCTGGTGGTCCGGCAGGAGGGCGAGGCCGAGCTCGCGCCAGACGAAGCCGCGCCGCGCGGGCGCGATCGCGAACAGCAGCTCCGCCTCGGCGGGCAGCTCCTGGCCCGGCTCCAGCAGCCGCGCCTCGATCCGGCGCAGCATCGCCTGGGTGCGCAGCGCCTCGCCGCGATGCGGGAAGGCCACGACGACGCGCTGCCCCGCGCGCACGAGCGACGCGAGCTCGCTCTCCGCCTCGCTCAGCCCGCGCGCCGCGATCGCCGGCCGCTGCGCCTCGAACGCGTGCGGCTGCGCCTGCGGGAACGAGTCGAGCTCGGTGCTGTTCTCGAGCGAGGGCGGCGACGCGACGTAGTCCTCCTCCCAGACGCGGCGCACGTCGTCCGGCTGGAAGACGAGGTCGGGCGGCGCGTCGAGCGGCGGCACGAGGTCGTCCGGAACCTCGATCCTCTGCTCCTCCTCGTCCTCGTCGTCGGCCAACGTCGGCTCGACGAGGTCGGCCCGGCGCTCGGTGGCCGGATAGAGCGTCGCCTCGGCCACCGGGTGCAGGGCCCGCTGGGTGAAGGGCGAGAACGCGCGGACGGACTCGATCTCGTCGCCGAAGAACTCGACGCGCAGCGGCTCGCGTCCGGTCGTCGGGAAGACGTCGACCAGTCCGCCGCGCACGGCGAACTGGCCGCGATCCTCCACCCGCTCGACGCGCTCGTAGCCGGCGAGCGCGAGCGCCTCGCTCAGCCCGTCGACGCCGAGCTCGAGCCCGGCCCGCAGCTCGACCGGGTCCGGACGGGCCTCGAGGGGCGGCAGGCCCTCCGCCAGCGCGCGCGCGGACGCGCACACGAGGCCGCCCTGCGCGAGCACGTGGAGCGCCCGCGCGCGCTCGCCGACGAGGTGCGGCGGCGGGGCGAGACCGGACTGCCAGGAGACGCCGCGGCTCGGCAGCAGGCCGACCGCCTGGTCTCCGAGGAACCACGCGACGCCGTCCGCCGCGTCCCGCGCGTCGGCGTCCTCCGGCAGAAGCACGACCAGACCTCGATCCAGCCGCTCGTGGAGCGACGCGAGCAGCACCGGCAGCGCCGCCTCCGAGACGCGGGCGCGGGTCGGCATCGCGTCGGCGAACGCGGCGAGGCGCTCGTGCTCGACGAGCTCGCGGACGAGGGCGTGGAGAACGGGACGGTCCATGACGTTTGGCGGAACCGGCAGGTTCCGCGTCTGACGATGGTAACGGCCGCTCCAGGGGCGTAATCTCCGGGAAGTGCACGGGGTCGGACGCTTCGGTCCGCTGCGGGAGCGCCCATTCCGGCTGCTCTGGCTCGCGCGCACCGGCTCGTCGGTAGGCGACTCGCTGATCCCCGTCGCGCTCATCTTCGCCGTCCTCAACCACCACTCGAAGGGCGGGGTCGGCGGCGGCGCGCTCAGCCTCGGCGTCGTCTGGACGTGCTGGACCGTCGGCCGGGCGGCGGTCACGGTCGCGGGCGGCGTCTGGGCCGACCGGCTGCCGCGGCGGGTGGTGATGATCGCCGCCGACCTCGTGCGGCTCGGGACGCAGTCGATCACGGCGCTGCTGCTTCTGAGCGGCGTCGCCCACGTCTGGGAGCTCGCCCTGCTGCAGCTGACCGCCGGCGCCGCGGGCGGCTTCTTCGGCCCGGCCTCGACCGCGGTGCTGCCGCAGGCCGTGAGCGAGGGGATGCTGCAGAAGGCCAACTCGCTGCTCACGATCTCCCGCAGCGCGACGCAGATCTTCGGGCCGGCGGTCGCAGGCGCCATCGTCGTCACCGCGGGACCGGGCTGGTGCTTCGCGATCGACGCAGGGAGCTTCCTCTTCAGCGCCTGCTTCGTCGCGGCGGTGCGCGTCGCCCCGCAGGTGCGGCCCGCGCGGCAGCGGTTCTGGCGCGACCTCGCGGACGGCTGGCAGGAGGTGCGGCGCCACCGCTGGCTGACGGCGGGATTCCTCGGCTTCGCCCTGGCCAACGTCGGGATCGGGATCTACCTCGTGCTCGGCCCGATCGTCGCGAAGAACCATCTCGCCTTCCACCAGGCGGCGTGGGGCCTCGTCCTCGGCTCGGGCGCGGTCGGCGGCGTGCTCGCAGGGCTCGTCGCCTACCGGATCCGGCCGACGCATCCCGTCGCGACCGCGTTCGCCGTCTGGACCCTCGGCGCGGTGCTGCCGTTCGCGCTCGTGCCGCCGCTGCCGCTCGTTCTCGTGATGGCCGCGGGCGCAATCGTCTTCGCCTCCATCCTCGTCGGGAACGTGCTCTGGGAGACCGCGATGCAGCAGGAGGTCCGCCCCGACCGGCTCGCGCGCGTCGATCGACATGCTGCTCTCGCTCTGCCTGATGCCGGTCGGCAGCCTGCTGGCCGGCCCGCTCTCGGACGCGATGGGGATCCGGGCGACGCTCCTCGCCGCCGGCGTCCTGATGAGCGTCCCGAACTTCCTGGTGCTCGTCCTCGTGCGCGAGGTGCGGAGCGTGCGCCGGCGCGGCGAGCGGACTCCCGTGCTCGCCGCCTGAAGGCAACGAATGTCAGCCTCGTTCGGGGGAGTGGACATCCGGTCTCTTCTGCCGATGTAAGCGCCGTGGCTGAGGGCAGCGACTGGGAATACCCCAGCGGCTCCGACGTGATCACGATCAGCGGCGACGATCGTGACCTCCTGCCCCCGATGGGGCCGGCATTGGGGGCGTCGTACACGCGCGGCTCGGGACGCCACATCGACCCCACGCGCCTTGCGATCTGGACGCTGACCGTCCTCCTCGTCCTCTGCGTCGGCGTTCTCGTGCTCGCCGGCTGGAGCAGGACCGCCCGGGAGAACCAGAGCACCGCCTCGAGCAACCCGTATCCGCTCAACGTCGTGTTCGGCGATCCGAGCAGCAGCGGCTCGAGCGTGTGCACCGACGAGAC
>Ga0209810_1005138_pt1 | contig 12044 bp, 9 predicted proteins | sample Coa_R1_7_FD_187159 | JGI IMG/M metagenome (GOLD analysis project Ga0209810, IMG submission 187159) | Surface soil microbial communities from Centralia Pennsylvania, which are recovering from an underground coalmine fire - Coalmine... | ecosystem: Environmental > Terrestrial > Soil > Unclassified ...
CAGGATGGGCCAAGTCATCGGCGCGAAAAAACGCATTTTCATGGTCGCGATCCGAATGCTCGATTAGCGACGCTTCTGCGAAACGTCGCTAATCCCTTGGATGATACCAGCGCTGTCCCATTTGTATCTGACCAAGTTCCGGCCAAATTGACCAGAATTTGTACAGTTTCATCCGCCAAATACCGACATGGAGGGCATTGGCACCTCCTTCCCACTTTACGGCCTAACACATATCCTTTTCTACTAAGCAATTGTAACGGATCGGTATTCGACCTCCATCACGGCATCCCATTTGCTAGTAGGGAGGTACGATGCATCTGTGCAGCTTTCTCTCCAGGAAACCCACCCGCTCCCGAGAGCATGGTTTCGCTAGCAGCACGGGATAGAGGGAACTATGAGCGAACCGAAACTCCATCCGGCTACCGCAGATACTCAGCCGATCGTCATCCCCCAAGAACTGCCCCCAACCCGACGCCGCGGCAATCGCTTTGTCAAGGTTCTGCGATCGGTAGGCTTCCTGTTCATCGTCGCGGTCGTGCTGGTGGTGTTCCTTGGTTTTGTTCTCGGTGTGCGCCTGCCGGGGATGACCGTCGCCGAAGAGGATATGAAAATCGAGGTTGCGCAGCGGCGAGGCCTTGAGCTAGTCAAGGACCAGCCGCATACTCTCCTCGTCTCCGAACCGGTTCGCACCGCGCTGGGCATCCGCAAAAACGGCAAGGATCAAATCCATATCGTCCAGGTTCCCTCAGCGACGCGTCCGCTTACCTTGTACGGCTCCACCGCCCTCAACCCGGCGACGGAGGCGCGCATTCGCGCTCGCTTCACTCCATGCGAAGTCGTCAAGATCGGCCAACATGCTGTGTATCCCGGCGAGCCGGGCAACACCTCGGGTCAAACCGAGTACCGGGAGTTGCGTTGGGGCGATCATGTGAAGAAGGGCGACATGCTGGGCGTGTTCTTCAGTGTCGATGTCGGCTGCAAAAAGAACGACTTGCTTGACGCTTTGGTCACCTACGAGTTGGATCAGAAAATCTACGACAATATGAACTCACGCTCCCGGGTCATTCCCCAGGTTTCGCTCGATATGCAGTGGAGCAAGGTGCAGTCGGATCGCATCGCCATCAGTCGGGCCTTGAATACGCTCCTGGTGTGGAACATTCCCCAGGAAGATATCGATAGCCTCCACGAGGAGGCCAAAAAGATCGCCGCCGACAAAGACGCCTGGTTCAAGACGAGGGCGGGCCGCTGGGTGAAGCGCGAGAAGCAGGGAAAGACCGGTCATGATCCGGACAAGGAAAATGATAACTCGTGGGGCAAAGTGACGCTGCGAGCGCCGTTCGACGGCATCCTCGTCGAGCGCAACGTGACCCTGCATGACATCGTGCAAGATCCGACGACCAATCTGTTTCGCATCGCTCAGGTGGACCGACTGCAAGTCATCGCTTACACCCCCGAAGACGAATTGCCGACCCTCAACGCCCTCAGGCCGGAGCAGCGCGTGTGGACCGTGCAAACCGTCGGGGCCACTTCCGTCGGCGGACTCAAGGGACGGATCGAGGATATCGGCTACTTGATCGATCCCAGTCAACATACGGCGGTGGTCCACGGCTACATTGACAACCCCAAGGAGCAGATCCGCGGCGGTCAGTTCGTCTCCTGCACCGTCCAGATTCCGCCGCCCCAGGATGTGGTCGAGGTGCCGATCGACGCCGTGGTTGAGGACGGCAGAGATGCCGTTGTTTTCGTGCAGCCCGACCCAGCCAAGCCCTGCTACACGATGCGGCGCATCCAGCTGACGCATCGCTTTGAGAAAACAGCCTTTGTCCGCAGTAAGCCGTTTGCCGAGAACGAGCGGCTCTCGGCTGAGGAGAAAGAGATGAGGATGCTGCCGTTGGAGCCGCTTCGTCCGGGTGAGCGCATTCTCCGCACCGGAGCGGGCGAGCTAAAGGCCGCTCTCCTCGACCTGGAATCACGACCTGCCAAGGACCGCGATGAGAGCCCCGAACTAGCACACGCGGTCAAGCAATAACATCTCGTTTAGCCGCGAGCTGCAGGCGAATGCGGGAGCAATCCCACGCTCGCCTGCGGCTCGCGGCTAAACCTGGAAAGTCTCTTCATGATTCGCAAGCTCATCGAAGTCGCCCTTCATAATCCCCTCGTCGTCATCGTCGTGGCCGTGGCGCTGGCGGGAATCGGCGTCTACTCCTTCCTCAACGTCAACGTCGAAGCCTATCCCGACCCCGCCCCGGCCATCGTCGAGGTCGTCGCCCAATTTCCGGGCGCCTCCGCCGAAGAGGTCGAGCGGCAAGTCACCGTCCCCCTGGAAGTTACCTTCGCCGGCATGCCTGGACTGAATACCATCCGCAGCCAGTCGCTCTACGGCCTGTGTGACATCAAGATGAACTGGAACTATGGACCGCAATACACCTACGAAGCCTGCCGCCAAGAAGTCATCAACCGCCTCACTACCATCAACCTGCCGCTGCCCGACGGTGTGACGCCGGGTATCTCTCCCGAATCGCCCACCGGGGAAATCTACCGCTATTTTCTCAAAGTGCCTAAAGGCCCCGACGGACGCGACATCTACACGCTCAACGACATCAAGGCGTTGCAAGATTGGGTGCTGGAGCGCGAGTTCCGCAGCGTGCAACGCATCGTGGGCGTTGTCAGCTTCGGCGGCACCGTGCGGCGATATGAAGTCCAGCCCGACCCCGACCGTCTGCGTCGCTATGGCGTGACGCTGCCTCAACTGCAAGCAGCGCTCATCAACAGCAATATGACGGTGGGCGGGGATTACGTCTCTCAGGGTCAGGTGGCCATGACGGTGCGCAGCGTCGGGCTGTTCGGCGGCGGCATGGACCCGGTGTACAAAGTGCTGGGCTATGAGAGCCAAGAAGCGGAAGCCTACTTGGCTCAACTGCCCGCTTCCGACCGAGAGAAACAGCGGATTCGAGCCGGTCTGGAGCAGCAGCTAATCGACAAGCCCTATCCGGAACGCTTTGGGCTGGAAACGGTAACTACGTTTTTCGACCGGTTGGCAGGTCGGAAGGTGCCCGTGTTTCTGACGGACGAGGAGCACGAGCACGTCCGCATCATCAATCAGCGTGCCGGCCGGCGTGCCTCCGACGTGCTGCGCATGGAAGAAATTCGTCGTCTTCGCGACATCCGCAGCCTGGTCATCGCCTCGGTCAACAACCAGCCCGTCCGTGTTGAGGATGTCGTCGAGGGCGGCCGGCTTTATCCGGGTTCGATACCGGGAGAACGGGGCGTGATCGTCGGCCATCGGACGCGCTTGGGCCGCGTTGGCTACTGGAAGGCGGATCACCCGCGCGTCTCCGGCTCGCGCCTGAGTCTGGCTGACGTAGGCCATGATGAGGATGATCGAGTCGAGTGCATTGTGCTGCTACGCAAGAATGAGGAAACGCTGCCTGCCCTCAAGGACGTGAAGAAGAAGGTCGAGGAGCTGAACGATCCGGCATCGGGCCGGCTGCTGCCGGGCGTCGAGATCGAGCCGTTTTACGATCGCGCCGATCTTTTGCACGTGACCACCGAGACGGTGACGGAAAACCTGTTCGTCGGCATCAGTCTTGTTGTCCTGATCCTTTTCATGTTCCTGAGCAACGTGCGAACGGCGATCATTGTGGCCTTGAACATTCCCTTGGCGCTGTTGTTCGCTTTTTCGCTGTTGTTTCTGCGTGGCCGCTCGGCCAATTTGTTGTCGATTGGTGCGGTGGACTTCGGCATCATCGTCGATTCGTCGGTCATCATGGTGGAGAACATCTATCGCCATCTGGCCAGCGGCGAGTACCGAGAGCTGCCGCTGCGTGAGCGCATTCTTCGCGCCTCGGCGGAGATCGAACGGGCCTTGCTGTTTTCGACGTTAATTATGGTTTGTGCGTTCATACCGCTGTTCACCATGAAGGGACCCGAAGGGCAACTGTTCGCGCCGATGGCGGACACTTACGCCTTTGCCCTGGCAGGTGCGTTGATCTTGGCGACGACGTTGACGCCGGTGTTGTGTCTGTTCATGTTCAAGAACTTCAAGCCCGTCGGCGAGAACTTCCTCATGCGTTTCCTCAAGTCTCGCTACCTCTGGCAGCTAAACGTATGCCTGAAATATCGTTGGACCACTCTTTTCGTCATGTCTTCGCTGGTGGTCGGAACTGTCTTTTTGCTGCCCCGCGTCGGCCATGAATTCATGCCGGAATTGGAAGAAGGCAACTTGTGGATTCGCGGCACGACGCGGCTGAACATCACCTTGGAACGGCAAGTCGAAATCTCTCGACAGGCGCGAGCCATCATGGCCACCTATCCGGAGGTAGATTCGATTGCCGCCCAGCTGGGCCGTCCTGACGACGGCACTGATCCCGCCGGCTTCTACAACAGCGAATACTTCGTTCCACTGCGGCCGGAGAAAGATTGGCCGCACCTGATCCGGCAAGACGGCTGGCGCAGCTGGCTCTGGGGGCAGTACCGACCGCGAACCAAACGCGAGCTGAGCGACGCCATGAACGAGGAGTTGAATCAGAAGATCCCCGGCGTGATTTGGAACTTCTCGCAGAACATCCGCGACAACGTCATGGAGGCGCTCTCCGGCGTCAAAGGCGAAAACTCGCTGAAGATTTTCGGGCCGGACCTCGATCAGCTCGAAGTTTTGGCCACGCGGGCCCAGAATGCCCTGGAAGAAGTTCCCGGTATCAAGAACGTGGGCATTTTCCACATTCGCGGCCAGTCGCACTTGGAATTTCGCATTGATCCGCAGAAGTGCGAGAAATACGGCGTACAGACCGCCGACGTCAACAATGTCATCAGCAGCGCCTTAGGCGCTCAACCGCAGACCAACATGGTCGAGGGCGAGAAACGCTTTGACATCGCCATCCGCTGGCCCAAGACGCTGCGCAGCAATGAGACGTCGATCCTGGACATCCCCGTGGATATCGTCAACAATCAGGTCGTCCTGCCTCAAGGCCCCAATAGCCTCGTCCCTTCGGCGTTGGGCCACAATCAGCCGCCGCCTAGTCCTGTCGGCACCTTGGCGCGAACCGATAACCCGATCACGCAACAAGCGCCCCGGCTGCGGCTGCGAGATCTGGTATCGCCGGTCAGCGAAGATGGCTCTCCGGACCCCAACGGCTCATTTGAGCGTGCCGGCGCCTCGAATATCTTCCGCGAGAACAGCAAGCGCATGATCGCCATCAAGTTCAGCGTTCGCGGACGGGACCTGGGCAGTACCGTGGCTGAGGCCCGCAAGCGCACCAAGGAGCTTTTCCACTCGCCTTACCGAGCCGTCTGGAGCGGCGAGTTCGAGGAGATGGAAGACGCCGAGCGCCGCCTGATGTTCATCGTGCCCTTGTCGCTGGCACTGATCTTCGTCCTTCTATACATGGCCTTTCACTCCCTCCTAGATACGATCGTCGTGCTGTCTAATGTCATCGCGCTTACGATCGGCGGTCTATGGGCGCTCTTGTTGACGAAGACCAACTTCAGCATCTCGGCGGCAGTCGGCTTCGTGTCGCTGTTCGGCGTGGCCATCATGGATGGCCTGATCTTGATCTCGTCCTTCAACGCCCACCGCGCTCAGGGTCTGCCGCTCTATGACGCCATTATGCAAGGCGCAGCCAAGCGAGTCCGCCCGGTGATGATGACCGCTCTGACTGCCATCCTCGGTCTCTTGCCGGCGGCCCTTTCGACCAAGATCGGCTCGCAGACGCAGCGGCCGCTGGCGATCGTCGTGGTCGGTGGTATGCTCACGACGCTGCTCCTGACGCGCTATCTGATGCCGGTGCTGTACAGCTTCTATGGCCACCGCGAGCCGCCGGAAGGATCGGGAAGCATGGCGCATTGAGTCCGAGCCGCGCACGCAGCGCTGCGGAGTAAGCGGTTTGCCCCACGCCATCGTTACTCCGCTGCGCTGCGTGCGCGGCTCGGACAACGCGCGGTTCAACAAATCTTCACAGACCCTTGCATTTTGCCTCATCTCTCCCTACAGTGGCGCGGAACGTCCGTGTCTTGATCGGAGGCTCTCTCACGTGCGGATACTGCCGGCCATCGATCTGCGAGGCGGCCAATGCGTGCGGCTGCGGCAGGGGGATTACGCTCAGGAAACCGTCTTCGGCGACGATCCTGCCGCCATGGCGCAGCGTTGGGTCGAGCAAGGCGCGACGTATCTTCATCTCGTCGATCTCGACGGCGCGCGGCAGGGACATCCGGTCAACGGCGACAGTGTCCGGCGCATTGTGCAAACATCCGGTGTACCCTGCCAGCTCGGCGGCGGTTTACGCAGCGAAGAACATATCCGCGAAGCATTGTGTTGGGGTGTGGAGCGCGTGATTCTCGGCACGCGCGCGCTGCTCGATCCGGCCTGGTGCGAGGAGGTGTGCCGGCGCTTTCCTGGCCGCATCTGTCTGGGCATTGACGCACGGCAAGGGCGTGTCGCCATTCAGGGCTGGGAGCGTGAGTCCGAGCAATCAGCCCTTGAACTGGCTCGCCGCTGCGCCGCCTGGCCGCTGGCCGCCATCATCTACACCGATATCAGCCGTGACGGCATGCTCGAAGGCCCCAATGTGGAGGCCACAGCGGAGATAGCCGCCGCCGTGTCGGTGCCGGTGATCGCGTCGGGCGGCGTGACGACACTAGAAGATATTGCCCAGCTGGCCCGGCGCGGCCTGGCGGGCTGCATTATTGGACGCGCTTTGTACGAAGGGAAACTGAATCTGGCGGCGGCAATCGCGCTGGCGAATCAGTCCTCATATAGCCCCCGGCTCGCCGGGGGAGATTGACCCCCGGCTTGCAGGGGGCTATGACCTATTTTTATGGAGTCTTCTTATGGCAAAATATCAAGTATCGGACATTCGCAACATCGCCCTGGCGGGACATCGGGCGTCGGGCAAGACATCTCTTGCCGACGCCCTGCTCTATCAAGCCAAGGCCGTTGATCGTCGCGGCAGCGTGGAGGACGGCACCAGCATTTCCGACTACGACGAAGAAGAACACAAACGACATTTCTCCATCGACACCAGCGTTCTGCATCTGGAACACAAAGGCAAACAGATTCATCTGCTCGACACACCCGGCGATCCCGCTTTCGTCGGCGCCGCTCTGTCGGCGCTGAATGCGGTGGAGAATGTGCTGGTGGTCGTGTCAGCGGCCAACGGTGTCGAGGTCAATACGCGGCGCATGTTCAACGAAGCCGGCAAACGCGGCCTGGCCCGTATGCTCGTCCTGAACAAGCTCGACGCCGACAATGTCAAATTCGACGCGCTCCTCAAGGCGGTCCGCGACACGTTCGGCAAAGCCTGCGTGCTGTTCAACGCACCGATCAACGTCGGACCGAAAATGAGCGGCGTCGTCAGTGTCCTGAATCCGCCGGACTCAGCCCCGGCCGGCTGCGCCGTTGATCTGACCGCAGCCCGGTCGCAGTTGATCGACGCCGTCGTCGAATCCGACGATGCCCTGATGGAAAAATATCTCCTGGAAGGCGCAATCAGTTCCGAAGAGCTGGCTACCGCTTTGCCCAAAGCGCTCCAGGCCGGCACTGTCATCCCCGTCTTCTGCACTGCCGCCAAGAAAGATCTCGGTATCGCCGAGCTGCTCGACGGCCTCGCCGCCTACGCTCTCTCGCCGGAGCAGGGCAAAAAGCGCACGGCCAAGAAAGGCGACAGCGAAGTGACTGTGGAAGCCTCTCCGTCCGGCGAGTTCATTGGCCAGGTCTTCAAGGCCATCACCGATAAGTTTGTCGGCAACCTGAGCTTTATCCGCGTCCTGTCGGGCACTTACAAACCGGATCAACCGCTGGTCAACGCCCGCACCGCCAAATCGGCGCGAGCGGCGGGACTGCTGCTAATGCAGGGCAACAAGCACACCACCATCCCGGAAGCGATCCCCGGCGACATCTTCGCCGTCACCAAGGTCGAGGATCTGCACATCGGCGACACGGTCAGCAACCACGCCGGCGCACCGAAGCTGCCGGTGCCGAGCTTCCCCACGCCGATGTTCGGCCTCGCCGTCGAACCCAAAGCCCGCGGCGACGAGCAGAAAATCTCCGGCAGCTTGCAGAAGATCGCCAATGAAGACCCAACCTTCCACGTTACCCGCGATTCGCAGACGAAGGAGCTGGTCATCAACGGCACCAGCCAGCTACATCTGGACGTGCTCATCAACCGTCTGAAACGCCGATTCGATCTGGAGGTCGTCACCAAGGAACCGAAGATTCCCTACCGTGAGACGATCACCATGAACGCCGAGGGTAATCACCGGCACAAAAAACAATCGGGCGGCCGCGGCCAATTCGGCGAGGTCCACTTGCGCGTCTATCCGCTATCGCGCGAAATCAACAGCGAGGAAGTGTTGCTGGACCAATTCGCCAACAAGACGAAGTTCGAGAAGATGCGCTCCGCCCATTATGATCCGGAACACAACTTCGCCTTCATCGACACCATCGTCGGCGGCACCATTCCCAACCAGTTCGTCCCGGCCGTCGAGAAGGGCTGCAAGGAGCTGCTGGAGCGCGGCGCTCTCGCCGGCTATCGCATTCAAGACGTGGCCGTGGAAGTGTATTTCGGCAAGGATCACCCGGTCGATAGCTCAGAAGCAGCGTTCAAGACGGCCGGCCGCATCGCCTTCAAGAACGCCTTCCTGGCCGCACGTCCGGTGTTGCTGGAGCCAATCGTCGAAGTGGAGGTAACGGTGCCGACCAAGTACACCGGCGCCATTCTCGGCGATCTGAACACCAAACGCGCCCGCATCGAGAATCAGGATAGTCTACCGGGCGATTTGGCCGTCATCACAGCGCTGGCCCCGCTGGCGGAAGTGACGCGCTACGCCTCGCAGTTGGACAGCATCACGCAGGGACAAGGATCGTTCAGTATGGAGTTCAAGCACTACGACGTGGTGCCCGGCAACGTGCAGCAGCAGATCGTCAGTAAGGCCAAGGTCGGCGCAGATGAGGACGAATGATGAGCAACCCGCAGCGCCAGCAAGGGCATCCCTTGCTGGCGCTGAGAGATGATGCACGATCTACTGAGCTTTTCCAGGTCGGAGTGGTCATGAGATGTGCGATGAGATGCCATCGCTGGAAGCGCTGAAGGCTGCAGTTTCGCAGGCCTGCCAACCGTCGTCTGCTCCTAAGATAATAATGGGAAGAGCCGAGGTGTTTGCCATGCTGCGAGCTTGGGTGCTGGCTCACATCGAGCAGGCAGCTTACGAGACCTTGAATTTAACAGATGAATGGGAATACCGACGGTTACTGGAGCTATTTCAACAGCTTGATAATAGCTTGGTTCAGCGGCTTATCGCCCGTGGTTTGACAAGTCCAGACGCCGACATTCGCGAAGCTGCCGAGGACTTTCGGATGTGAGGTGACTGCGTCCTGACAATTTTCACGACGCCTGGGTGAAAGCATTCACTGCCGCTTGCGGCAGGTCGATGGCAACAAAATAGTGATCCGGATACAGGTAATCCTCTCCGGATTCATCGACGACGCGAACAAAATGCCGCGCGGCAGCAACTTCGTCGGGTATCGCGCGATAGACTTTGCGCACCTCAAGAGAGGCCGGGTAGTTGTCGTTCTTGACGCAAAGAAGAAATCGCGGAGTTATCTTTTTCTTGGCCATAGCTCACTCGTCCAGGAACCGCTTGATTTTCATTTCCCTCCGGCCGATGCCGTGAGCCTCATACCAGTGTATCTCAGCCTTGCTGACAGTTCCATCGGGGAGGCGGACTTGTGCTATCCCCTTGCGCTTCCGCCAGCGACCGGCACCGTACACGCGCCGCAGCCGTGGCAGGTCACGAATGGACGTTCTCACAGCGAACGTCTCAATGTCTGTGATCTCGCCGACGACCTCGAAATCCATTCCGGTACCTGCCACGGGAAATGAATTGGAATCTGTGGAGCGGGGCGACAATCATCCCCGCTCCCTCAGAATCGCAGCGCGGATTGGCTCACTGCCCCTTCATGCTCTCGATGAGAATGCGTGCCGTCGAAGGACGCATGACGCGCGGATCGGGCAATTCGCCCTTACGCAGCGTCTCGCGGAGGATGCGGCCAGCGATGGTCACTTGCTTGTAGCCCTTCGGCTCGCATTCCTCGACCAAGCCGACGCGGCCCAGCTCTTCGTAGTAGGCCGCGAAACCGATCTTCACCGGCTTAATGAGTAGCTCGCCTTTCAGCTCGTCGAATTTGCGCTGCGCGGCGAGGCCATCCCAGATGTCTTTGCCGTCCTCATACGGCGCGTCTGCGTGCTTGCGGCCGATGATGATGTCGGTGAAGCCGAAGTTCTGGCGATAGATGGCGTGCATGATCGCTTCCTTCGGCCCACCATAGAACATCTTGATGTCCAGACCCAGAAGGATAATGCGATCCGTAATGTCGCATCCGGTCTTCTTCCACAATTCCTCGTCCTTGTCGCCTTCACCCAGTGCCTTGCTGTCGATCAAGGCTCGGTAGGTGCGCATCCGTGTCACGGCGTTGACATCATCGCCCTTGGTTTCGCCGACCAGCGGATTGAGCACAGCACCGGCGAAATGCCCTTCACGTACCAAGCGCTCTAATCCGGCAACCAGGGCATACTCATGAGCGCGATGCAACGGATTGCGCGTCTGGAAAGCGACGACGCGCTTCCAACCTTTTTGGGCGAACAGCGCGCGCGTCTCACGCGGCGAGAGGATGAATTGACCGTATTCCGGATGTTTGGGTTGCGGCAGGACACGGACGGTGCCACCCAGCAGATGGGTGCGCGGATCGCGTTCGGTCATGCGGCCGCCAGGATGATCGAAACGCTCGGTACCGTAGACGCTGCGGACATAATGGGCCTTGTCCCACGGAAAAATGTCGCGGATCTCCAGTGAGCCGACTACTTCGTTTTGCGGATTAACCAAGGCGACGGTCTGCCCTGGCTTCAGCGACTTCGCCTGTCCTTCTTCCACCGGGAACGACAGCGGGATGGTCCAGGCGTATTTCTTGCCATCGTGGACGATTACTTCCTCATCGAGGACGCGGTTGAATGTCTCACGGTCCATCGGGCCGGTCAGCGGGCTGAGTCCGCCGTCACCCAGACGATACAGCGTCGAAAGATCGGCGTCGCTAACGGCCAGGCGCGGCAGCGACGCGGTGCGGGCGCGGAAATCAACGGCTTCCTCCGCCGGCACGTTGCGGTTGACGGGTTCCTTTAGTCCGCCGTGCGGCGGAATCAAATCGGACATCGCAAAACTCTCCTTAAATCTGATACGACAGGGAGTGATCTTCTTGAATACGGCGGACCAGCTCCGCCAGAGTAATGCGCTGCAAAGCGCGTTGTTCCTCCGCTTGTACTTCCTGCCAGATGGCGAGCAGGACACCGACGACGGGCGAATGGCGTCCCTTGGCGAGGGCCGAGCGCGGCGCGGCGGCACGATCGTCGATGGCGTTGATGATGTCCGCCAACGTAATCGACTGCGGCGGACGTGCCAACTGATAGCCGCCGGATGCGCCGCGCACGCTAACGACCAAGCCCGCCGTCTTTAATTGCAGCAAGATCTGTACGAGAAAATTTTGGGGAATTTCCTGGGCCTCGGCGATGGCCTTGATGGGCAACGGCTGCGGCTCAGCAAAGTTGGCGGCTAACTCCAGCATGGCCACACAGGCATACTCGGCCTTGGCGGAAATTCGCATGACCTCTCCTTAAATTCCCCCGCCGTCTTGCACTTCGATGACGTGCAGACCGCACTCTTTTTTGGCGCTGCCGGCCCACCGGCCAGCCCGCTCGTCCTGCCCGTCAGCGACCGGCGCTGTACACGGCCAGCAGCCGATGCTCGGATAGCCGCGATCGTGCAAGGGATTGTACGGAATGTCGTGCTTGAGGATGAAATCCCACACGTCCTTGCGCGTCCAGGACAACAGCGGATTGACCTTCACCAGACTGAACTTGGCGTCCCACTGGACGGTATCAGCGACGGCGCGGTGATTGGTTTGATCGCGGCGGATGGCGCTGATCCAGGCGGCGTAGCCGTCCACGGCCCGACGCAAGGGCAGGATTTTGCGGTCATGGCAGCACTGGTCCGGACGAAGG
>Ga0209810_1005141_pt1 | contig 12039 bp, 12 predicted proteins | sample Coa_R1_7_FD_187159 | JGI IMG/M metagenome (GOLD analysis project Ga0209810, IMG submission 187159) | Surface soil microbial communities from Centralia Pennsylvania, which are recovering from an underground coalmine fire - Coalmine... | ecosystem: Environmental > Terrestrial > Soil > Unclassified...
GGCGATGAACCCCGATGGACATCCGGACACCCGCGCTGCGGATCCGGACTGCCCCGATAAGTCGAATCGGGCTGTCTCGATACCGCGCTGCCCCCTGCGCCCCGAGGTGCCGTGTGGGGGCAGGGGAAACGCCGACAGGACGACCCGCACAGAGCTCCCCAGTCGGAGCGATATCCGATGCTAGGGACGGCCGCCGGACCGCTCCCCGAGTCGGCGATCTCGTGTAGTGAAGGCGGGCCGTCGGGCAGCACAATATTCCGACGAACGCCGCACCGAACGATCGGAAGAGCCCGCACATATCGCGCGGCAAGCCGCGGGGCCAGGAAACGTAGGAGTCGCGTCCCTATGTCCACGTTGTTGCTTTGGACGGCAAGTCGTCCATCACGACCGCTTTAGTCCCACCGGGCGGCGGATGGGTTTTCCAGGGCGTCTCTGATCCGAATTTCGATTGAGGGTTGCAAATCGACGTCGCCAAGGTTGGCTGCGTGGATCCATCGAAGCGCCGTAGATTCCTCACTCGGGGCTAGATCGCCCGATACGACACGGCAGCGAAAGCAGACCGAGAACTGTTGGCGGACCTCGCCATTGGCGTACTCGATCACGTGGTTGGGATTGCTGTACACCCCGATCACCGCCGTTGGCTCAATATCGAGTCCTGTCTCCTCTCTGACCTCCCGCACGATGCACTCCCCGATCGACTCGCCGATCTCCATGACCCCACCTGGAAGCGACCACAGGCCATTGTCCGCCCGGCGGTGGAGTAGAACGCGGCCGTCGTCATCGAGAATCACGGCGCTTGCAGCCGGGACCAGCGAGTTGGCCTTGGGTGCGTTCGGATCCTTGTAGTGCTCGATCCGGCTCATCAGATGGTGACTTCCGTCAGGGGGATCGCCGTGGACCAGATCTGTTCGAGATTGTCGGCGTACAAGTCGAACAGCTTGCCCCCCTCGACCCGGCGGAGGTGGAGAAGCGGTGCCTCGTACGCATTGACCCCCCACAGGTGGGTGTTCACGAGCAGCTGATCGTCGAACCGGTAGATCGAGTTGTAGAGCGTCGTGCCATGGAGCCGGACTTCGACGCCGGCGCCCTGCCTAATCGGCTCGATGTGCTTGAGGGCGAGGTTGACCCGGGACTCGATGCCCTCGCCGAAGCGCTCGTCCTCTCCACGCTGGTGGACGGCGTCGCTGGTGGCATCACCGAGGGCCAGCCGCACCTGGCAGCCGGCCGAGGCTTTAGCGGCCAGCAGGGCGACCAGGTCCGGGTGGGACTCGAAGAGGAACAGGGCGGCGTAGGCCACGTAGGCGATCTGGTCCTGGGCGCCCTCGAAGAGGCTCCACCACAGCTGCGCTGGCGCATCGGAGCGGTGGGGGTAGAGGCTCAGGAGTTCGGCTCGAGTCGCCTCGGCGACCCGGTGGGCGGGGACGACGTCGGGCCAGATCCAGCCTTCGTCCTGGCCGAGGCACAGGGCAGCCGCCCGGCGGTGGCGGGCATGCGGGGTCCGCCCGGTGCTGATCCAGCGCTCGACGGTCTTGGGGTCGACCTGGAGCTTGGCCGCCAGCTCGTCCACGGTCATGGCGCTGACGCCGAGGGCCGTCCTCAGGCGCTCGTTCGCCACAGGGACCTCACCAGCGCCGCCTCCAGGACGTTTCAGGGACGTTTCGGGACGTACAGAGGCTAGCCGAGACGTCCCATCAGTCCCTTTCGGGCGGTACCGCCGTCCCAGGCCGATGCCGGATGCTGGCCCTCGTGTGGTGGCCGACGCCCAGGTGGGACGAGACGGGACGAAGAAATCCGCTTCGCCCCGCGAAGTACGGGCCCTCCGCGCGGCCTAGTTCTGGCATGAAGTGCCTCCACCGACGACCCCGACTCCCCGGGTCGGCGCCGGGTACGACAGGTCGGCCCGTCTTGCTGGCGCCTTGCCCGCCCATAGGCGTGAGCGTCACAAGGCCCCCATACAGTGCTGCGCAGGAACCGGCCGCGCGCCAATGGCGCCGGTGGCGGCTCCCTCGGCCGCACACGGCCCCAGCACCGAGCCCGATCGGCGCGCCGGGACGGCTCCTACTTCCCCCTGACCTTCCCCCACCTTTCCCCTCAGGAGGTCGGCCGTGTTCGACCCGCCCTTTCTCTCGTCTCTCCGCGCCGTGTGGCGGGCCGTTCTGTCCCTCGCCGACACCCTCCACCCGGCCGAGCCCGCCGGGGCCTCCCGCGGGCACGACGCGGTCCGTACCGAGGCGACCCGGAGCCACGACTCGATGTCGCACCAGTGGGGATCGCGCGCCGGAATCCTCGGGGCCCACTCGATCGGCCGGTGCCGGCGCTGCGGGGGCTATGTCATCGCTTCCGGGGACTGCGGGCTGTGCCGCTCCCTTCGTCCCGGCCGACCCGCTGGCGCTCCCGGGCCCGACGGCTCGCCTCCCGGGCCTTCTCGGCGGCGACGGGGTCGAAGCGGCGCTGTGCCCCCTCCGGGGTGAGGTCGACCAACTGTGCTATCTCCCGCCAGGTCACCCCCTCGTCCCGGAGGTCCTTGACCCGTTCGGGCAGGTCCTCGAGAAGGGCCTGGGCCACGACGTGGATGGCGGCCAGCATGGCGCGGCGGGCGGTGGCCAGACGGGCGCCTTCGCCGTAGCCGGCCTCCTCGGACAGCGCGTGGGTGGCTGCCGCGGCGATGTCGTTCACGGAAGAGAGGACCGCGGGCAGGGCCCCCGGGCGCTCGGGGGCCACACCCAGGTGACCGGCGCCGGCCGCGATCCGGACCGCCTCTCTGATCCGTTGGCCATCCATTGCTCGAACGATAGGCATACACCTGCGCGGCCCGGGGACATGTCGCTGTCACATCAGTTGATCATGATGTCGCATCATGCTTAGATCACCCGACATGGGGCAATCCGGACAGCTAGTCACCGGCCCCAGGCCGGCGCGCACCGATCCCGGGGCCGATGCACCGATCCCCGGGCTGCCTGCCCGGCAGCTCGACGCTTGGTTCCCGGCGCCGGGGTTGAGCCGCTCCTGCGCCGAGCCGGGCGCGGCGGGCGTGCTGAGGCGCCTGATAGCAGGCGGCCCCTTCTCGCCGGCCGACCTGGTCCAGATCGTCGGGACCGGCTGGTGCCCCCGGCGCTTCCCGACCCAGTCCGCGGCGCTGGGCTGGGCGCTGCACCACCTGCTGGCGCCCGAGCAACGGGTGGTACTCGGCGAGATGTTTGAGACGGCCCGTGCCCGGCTGGACTGCGAGCCCGGACCCCTCCGCCTCGAGACGGCGGAGGCCCTGGTGCGGACCTGGCGGCTCCTGGCGCAGAGGCGGGCCGAGGAGTGGCACCGTCCCCGGCGCTACCGGCGCCGCCGCGATGGCCACAGCGAGCTCCTCGTGCCCGATCCGTCCCGGGTGCGGCGATGATCGGGCTGTCGGGCGGCGACTGGCGGGCCCAGGCAGAGGCCCTGGCCGATGTGGCCCAGGACGTCGCCGGAATCGAGTTGGCTGAGCCCGCCCGCCGGCACTTGGTCGAGGTCGTGGTCGAGCTGCTGGGGCTGCTGGAGAGCTGGCCCCGCCGCGGACGCGGCGAACGGCCCGTCCTAGAGTACCTGCGCTCGCATCGGGCCCGCCTGGTTCGCCACGCCCCCTGGCTCTACGACCTGCCGCCCTCGACCCGCAAGCTGCTGATGGGAACCGGCCGGGTCACGAGCCTGCTCTTCTTCGTGGCCGACCACCCGCCGCCGCCGGATCGGATCACCGTCCGGGTGTGGCGCAACGGCCTTTTGTCCCTGGCCCGGACGGCGCCCTCCGAGGTTCGCACCACCGGGCCCCACCCGGCCGAACAGCCCGATCGGAGTCATCACCCCGGCCCAGCTGGGCCAGGCGGGCGGCGTGGGCCCCGCATGACAGCGACCGTATGAGCGCGAGGCTCACACTGGCGGTGGGCTCGGCACTTCTCGCCGGCGGGGCGGTGCTGGGACTTTCGGTGCTGGCCGGCTCGGCGGCGGACTCCTCCACGCCTTCGGCAGCGGCCGGCCTCCTGGCGGCGTCGGAGGCCTGCGCCGTGCACGGAGCGGCGGCGGGCCTTTCTCCCGAGCAGGCGGCCAACGCCGAGGTCGTGGTCTCGGTGGCGATGGCGGACTCGGGCGAGTCAGCGCTCGCCGCCCGCATCGCGCTCATGACCGCCTACGCCGAGTCGGGCCTGTACAACCTCGGGCCCCGCCCGGGCAACGACGGAAGCCTGGGCCTGTTCCAGCAGCGAGCGGCGCTCGGGTGGGGGACCCCGGCCGAGGAGTCCGACCCCGCCCAGGCCACGGCCATGTTCACTCGCCGGCTCACCGCCGTGCCGGGGTGGTCGGGCCTGGCCCCCTGGGCCGCCGCCCAGGAGGTGCAGCGCTCCGCCGATCCGGCGGGATCGAACTACGCGGCGGCCTGGCCGGTGGCCGGAGCCATCCTTACCGGCGTCCTGGCCGACGCCAACGCCCCGGGGGGCTGCGGTCAGGGCATCGCCGCCGGCCTGGCCGGGCCGGCCGCGGCCCACGGGCTTCCCCCCGGCTACGCCGTTCCGGCGGGCACTCCCCCGGATCACGCCCGAGCCGTGGAGGTCGCCCTGGGGGAGCTGGGCAAGGCCTATGTCTGGGGCGCAGCTGGCCCCGACGCCTTCGACTGCTCGGGCCTCACCGCCTTCGCCTGGGCGGCCGCGGGAGTCCGACTCGACCACTACAGCGTCGACCAGGCGCAGGAGGGAGCACCGGTCGACCCCGCCGAGGCCGTGCCCGGGGACCTGGTCCTGGTGCCCGGCTCCGACCCGCCCGGCCCCGGTGAGCCCGGACACGTCGGCATCTACCTGGGTGACGGCCTCGTCGTCTCGGCCATCGACCCCGCCCACGGCGTGGCCGTGCAGACCTGGTCGGACTTCGTCGGCGGGGGGCTCGACGGTGTGGTGGACCCCGCCCCGGGGCGCTGAGTGCCTCACGGAATTCGCCACCTCCGTCCCGATAGGCGAGGTGGACCCTCGCTCGGGGCCCGCAAAGGAGGAGAACGGCTTTGAAGATCTCACCCAATTCCACCGGCCTGCCCGGCATCGCGGAGCTGGAGACCATCGTGGGGGCACTCCTCACGGTGGGGCTCATCGCCGCCGTGGCCGGAGTGGTCCTCTCCGCCGCGGTGTGGGCGGTGGGCAGCCATACCGGCAACGTGAATCTGGTGGGCCGGGCCAAGGGTGGTGTGGTGGTCTCGGTGCTGGCCGCCATGCTCACCGGCGGGGCCGTGGCCCTGGTCAGCTTCTTCAACCACGCCGGAGCCACGCTGTGAGGGTTGCCGCCCGGGGGGTCGCCACGGCGGGCTGGCTGCGCCGTCACCCCCGGGTCGTCGCGTCCGTGGTGGCGGCGGCGGTCGTCACGGCCGGCGTCGTGGCCAGCGTCGTGGCCGTGCTGGCCCATGGCGAGCACCGCCCGACCGGGGCGAGCAAGGCGTTGGCCCCACCGGCTCAGGCGGGCCGGGCCGAATCGCCGGGTGCGGGACTGGCCTGGCACGAGCCAACGACGGTGGCCACGGCGGGCACGCCCGCCCAGGAGCGCTACGACCGGGCCTTCCGCTCGGCCCTGGCTGGCCGGGCCGGCATCGGTGCCGCCGAGGACGTCTCGGTGCCCGCCCCCGCGATTGGCGGCGGATGGCCCGCCCTGGCGGTCGCCGAGACGCCCGAGGCCTGGGCCACCGAGTTCGTGACCGGGTTGTTGGACATCGACTACGCCCGGCGCTCTCGCGCCGCCCTCGGGGCCTGGGTGCAGGCGGAGGAGGCCCCCATGCTCATCCCCGGGCTTCCCGCCTCGGTGGCCGACAAGGTGGCCTACCTCTCCCTCCTCGACCCCGGTGTGCTGGCCGACCAGCCCAGCCCCGTGCCCGATCCGGCGACTTGGCGGGCCAACGCCGCGGTCGGCCTGCGCCAGTCGGTGTCGGACCTGGTCGTGGGCACCGACCCGTCGTGGGCCGCGGTGGTGGCCGCGGGCTGGCAGCCGACCGATGTCCGCATGGCCGGCAAGGACGTGTCGGGTCTTCTGACCCTCAAGCGCGGGCCCGCCAAGACCGTGCAGCGCTTCTCGGTGGTGGTCTACGTGGGCTCGGCCCGCTGGCACGACGGCTACGGCACCGAGTCGGTGACCGACTGGCAGGTGGGATAGGCCATGGGCTGCCCCTTCGACCCGACTGCCTGCGTCACGACCGTGGCCAAGGCGGTGGCCGGCGATGCCTTCGGGGCCATCGCCGCGGCCTTCGGGCGGGCCGCCGACGCGGCCATCAACTGGTTGTGGGCCCAGATCGGCTCGGCCACCGCGGTGAGCCTGGGCGGGGCCGGCTTTGGGCTGGAGGTGGGCATCGTGGCCTCCATCGCCGGGGTGGTGGCGGTGGGCCTGTTCGTCATCCAGCTCGCCACCTCCACCCTGCGCCGCGACCCGGGCGGCCTGGCCCGGGCAGGCAAGGGCCTGGTGGTGGCATTCCTTGGCGCCGGGGTGGCCATTGGCACCCTCGACGCGGCCCTTCGCGCCGTCGACGACCTCTCCGCCGGCGTGGTCCAGGTGGCCACCGGCGGCTCGATCACCCAGATGGGCCACACCCTGCTCTCCGCCGGGGCGATCACGGCCGCCACCGCCAACCCGGCGGGGATCCTGCTTCTGTCGCTCGGGGCGCTGGCGGCAGTGGTAATCGTGTGGGCCGCGCTCATGGTGCGCAAGGTGCTCATCGTGGTCACCGCGGTCTTCGCTCCCTTGGCCTTCGCCGGGTCGGTGGCCGACGTCACGGTGTCCTGGGCCCGGCGCTGGATCGAGACCACTGCCGCCCTGGTGGTGGCCAAGCTCGTCCTGGTCGTCATCTTCGTGGTAGGCCTCGGCATGGTCAGCTCTGGCGTGGGCCAGGCCGGCTCGGGTGCCACCCAGAGCCTCACCCAGACCGTCTCGGGCCTTCTGGTGCTGGCCCTGGCCGGGCTCGCCCCCTGGATGGCGCTCCGGATCGTGCACTTCGTGGGCGACCAGGCCCAGTCGCTCCACCTGCTGGCGACCCACTCCACGGCCGGCGCCCAGCGCGTCTACTCCGCCGCCCAGAAGGCCAGGCCCTGGGTGGCCCCGGCACTGGCAGGCGCTCGGGTCGGAGCTCCCGGTGGGAGCAACGGCGCCCGCCCGCAGCCCGGGCAGACGACCGGGTCCCCGGCTCGTCCCGAGGCGAGCCCGCCGCCCGGGCCACCCACCCCCACGGGCGGGGGCGGCTCCTCCCCGCCGCTCCCGCCCGGCCCGCCCTCACCGCCGCCCGCCCGGGCCCGTGACGGCGTCGACGCTTCGGTGGCGGCGGTCCCGCCGCCTCCAGCCCCGCCCCGCCGCCCGCCGGTGGGAGGCGGCCCCCCCGGCCCCGTCTCCCCGACCCCGCCCGCCTCGTAGGAAGGAGACAGACCCATGAGCGATGCCAGCCCGACGGTTCGAGTCTCGGCCCGCTTCGCCCGCCGGCCCAGCCGGGGTGTGCTGCTCGGCTTCTCCGGGCCCCGCCTGGCGGCGCTGGGGTCGGCCGCGGCGGTGGCGGTGGCCGGCCTCGTCGCTGCCAACCTGGCGGGACTCCTGGTTGCGGGGCTCGTCTGGGCTCCCCTGGTGGCCGGCGCCTTCGTCCGGGTGGCCGGGCGGCCCCCGGTGGAATGGGCCGCCACCGCCGCCCACTACGAGGCCCGCCGCCTCGCCGGGCAGACCCGGTACCGCTCCCGTCTGCCCAGCGCTCCCCGGCTGGCGGGCACCCTGGGCTTGCCGGGGGACGCGGCGGCCCTGCGGGTGCATGTGGATCCGGTCTCCGGCGCGGCGATGATCCACGATCCCCACCGCCACACCCTCTCCGCGGCGGTGTCGGTGTCACATCCCGCCTTCGCCCTCTTGGACCGAGACGACCAGGCGGGGCGAGTGTCGCGCTGGGGACGCCTGCAGGCGGGCCTGGTCGGCTCCATGTCCGTGTCCGCCCTTCAGGTGATGGAGTCGGTGGTGCCCGACCCCGGCGACGGCCTGGTCGAGTGGTACCGGGCCCGGGGCGCCCGCCGTGGCGGCTGGGCGGACTCCGAGTACGAGACCCTCCTGGACGCGGCGCGCCTGGGCTCGTCGACGCATCGAACCACGATCTCGATCGCCCTCGACATGCGTGGTGCCGCTCGGGCGATCCGCGCCGGGGGCGGGGGGCTGGCCGGTGCGGCCGGCCTGTTGCGCCAGGACATGGCGGCCCTTGTCGACCAGCTGCGCCAGGTCGGGCTGTCCGTGGGGAAGTGGCTGTCGGAGGCCGAGCTGGCTTCGATCATCCGCCACGCGTATGACCCCGACGTCGTGCTCGATGCCCGGGCCGACCCGGGCGCCAACCTGTCCCGGGCCGGGCCCATGGCCGTGGCCGAGGGCTGGGACCACCTCCGCCACGACTCTGGCTTCTCCGCCGTCCTGTGGGTCTCGGAGTGGCCCCGGGTGGAGGTGCCCCCCGACTTCCTGCACCCGATCGTCTTCTGCCCCGGGGTGCGCCGCAGCCTCTCGATCATCACCCGGCCCATCCCCGCGGATGCCGCCCTGCGCCAGATCCGCAAGGAGAAGGCCTCCTCCCTGGCCGACCAGGCCCAGAAGGCCCGCATCGGCCAGGTCGCCGATCTCTCCGACGCTCAGGAGTACTCCGACCTGCTGGCCCGGGAGCGCTCGGTCATCTCCGGGCATACCGACGTCGAGTTCTGTGGCCTCATCACCGTGACGGCGCCAACCCAGGCCGAGCTGGAGGCGGCCCGGGCGGCGATCGTGCGGGCCGCGGGGGCCGCCGCCTGCGAGGTACGCCCCCTCTACGGCCGCCAGGCCCAGGGCTTCGTGTGCGGGGCCCTGCCCCTGGCCCGGAGCCCGTTCTGATGCCCCCCGAGACGGCAGACCGCCAGGCCCTCGCCGATGCGGGCGACGCCCGCGTGCTCGGCGCGGCCGGCTACGTCCCCGGGACACGGCGCGCCGGGATGAAGGCAGCCCGGCGCGCCGCAGCCGGCATCGCCACCGAGCACCGCCGAAGGGGCCTGGCCCGCCAGGCCCAGGCCAACGCAGAGCAGCAACGAAGGCGGGAGGTGGCGTACCTGCCGGCAATGGGCGAGGCGGGCCCCGAGAGCCTGCGGTCCTGGCGGCGGCTGCGCATCGCCCCGCACCGGGCCACGAGCGAGGTCCTGGCGGTGGCCTACCCGTTCCTGGCCGAGGAGGGCCTCGGCTCCGCCGGGATGCTGATCGGCCAGGACGCCTGGTCGGGGGGCGCGTTCTGCTTCGACCCCTGGGTCCTGTACGAGGCCGGAGTCCTCACCAACCCCAACGTCTTCCTGGCCGGCCAGATCGGGCGGGGCAAGTCCATGCTGGGCAAGTCGATAGCGGCGCGCTGTGTCGCCTTCGGGCGCCGGGTGTACGTGCCCGGGGACCCCAAGGGCGAATGGAGCGCCGTCGCCCGAGGGCTGGGGGGCCAGGTGATCGAGCTCGGCGTTGGCCGGCCCGCCCGGCTCAATCCCCTCGACGAGGGACCCCGACCCACCGACGCCGACGAGGCGAGCTGGCGGGCCCAGGTGACCCAGCGCCGCCAGGCCCTACTCGCCGCCCTGGCCGAGGCCACCCTGGAACGGACGCTGGTGGCAGTGGAGCGGACCGCCCTCGACGCCGCCCTGGCCGATGCCGCAGGGCGAGGCCCTGTCCCGGTCCTGCCCGCGGTGGTAGACGCCCTCTTTGAACCGGGTTCGGCCTGGCGAGGCTCCAGCCTGGGCCAGCTCCGCCACGACGGCCGGGAGGTGGCCCACGCACTGTCCCGGCTCGTCTACGGGGACCTGGCCGGCCTGTTCGACGGCCCCTCCACGGTGCGCTTCGACGCCGGCCTGCCCATGGTGAGCCTGGACCTGTCCCACATAGGAGGATCGGACACCCTGCTCGGCCTGGTCATGACCTGTGCCGGCACGTGGATGGAAGCGGCGCTTCGCGATCCCGGCGGTGGACAGCGCCTCGTTGTCTACGACGAGGCGTGGAGGCTCATGGCCCAACCGAGCCTCTTGGCCCGCATGCAGGCCCACTGGAAGCTGAGCCGGGCCTGGGGTCTCGCCAACCTCATGGTCCTGCATCGCCTGTCCGATCTCGACGCCGTGGGTGACGCCGGCTCCGAGGCGCGTGGGCTGGCCCAGGGACTGCTCGGCGACACCGCCACCCGCATCCTCTACAACGAGCCCTTCGAGGAGGCCCAGGCGGCGGGCCGGGTGCTCGGGCTATCCTCGGTCGAGGTGTCCCAGCTTCCCGACCTGGGGCGGGGAGAGGGGCTCTGGCGGGTCAACGAGCGGGCATTCGTGGTCCGCCATGTGGTGACGCCCGGAGAGCTGGAGCTGTTCTCCACCGACGCCCGCATGCTCCGCAACCTCCGTGAGTTGGCGCCGGACGATGCACGATCGCGCACGGCCGGCATCTATTGACGTGATGACCACTGCCACCCACTGTGGCAACGACGTAGCGTCCCGGGAGCCCGCGACCGCCCTGGATCGCCGAATCGCGCGTCGGTCGCTGACGGCGGCGCAGGCGACGGAAGTTCCCGTCCGGCGTCAATATGCGCTTGCGTCGGTCGGGTACCGCCTACCCGTGGAGGCAAGAGGTACGTGGGCAAGCATTCTGATGACGAGCCGCCTCCCCTGGTGGGCTACAGAACCCGACTGAACCTCCAGACAGCTCCTTGGCGTGGCAGGCTGAGGGTGTGCTGGGGTCTCTCCCGCTCGTGGTGGTCGTCCTCGTACTAGCAGTGCTGTACGTCCGCTGTATCGTCTCGATGGTGCAGCGCAGCCGCCACACGAAGGCAGCCTGGGTCGTAAGACATCTCAAGCAGACGGGGACATACACCGTCAAGGTTGGGCCGTTCACCAGCATATGGACCCCGGAGCCTCCCTCGTCGGACGTGCGCTTACCGATGGGCTTCCAGCAGATGCCAGGTCGGGGTTCTCTCACATACTCGCTCGACCCGGAGAGCGAGACGGTCCGGCTTACGTGGCGCTCCAAAGGGGGGTCGCAGCGTGAATGGGTCGGTCCCGTCCCAGTCGTCGCGACGGTTGATTACCAAAGCTCGATGCACCGAGGGAAGATCACGGCCCTTCTTCTGGTCGTCGTTCTCGCAGCCGGTGGAGCAGTCTTAGGAGCCATTACAGGCTCAATCCTTGCGGGACTAGCGGGCGGCTTGGTAGCCGGCTACTTCGTGGGGTCCACCGTTGTGAGCGGCAGGCAGATGGAGGCCTTTCGGACCGCCTATGAGCGCCGCCGGAAGCAGGCGGGACCTGCGCCCAGTTCAGTGACAACTGGCGAGGTTCCTGGGAACAACGTGGCACCCGGTACGGGTCACTCAAGCTCGAAGCAGCGACGAGCTATGCGGGCGGTACTTGTCATCTATGGGTCGGTATTGACGCTGGGGTTCGTTCTCGGCTTCGTTCTGGTGAGCGGCTCCGGCGTGAAGCGGTTCCTATTCGGCGTGCTGGGCCTACTTCTCGCGATTGCCGTCATGTCTATCGCCAGTGGTCTGATCCGAATCGGCGCCGCTCGCAAGAAACCGAGGCATCCGGAGACTGGCAAGGCTTCGCTGAGCTAGCGCCGAACTTCCGATCCGGAGCACCCCCGCCGCGCCGCCACCCCGTGCTCTGGCAGCGCCTTAACGACGGCTCGGTGCCTGGCAGGAGGCGAGTGCTTCCACGCCTATCGCTGCGGCTGAACACCCAGGACAGGACTGGGACATACTGACGGTCATGGGCCCTCTGGGGAGGCGGGCGGTCGCCGGGATCGCGAGTTGTCTCCTGGCGGTGAGCGCGATTGTCCAGCCTGGCCCGGCTCGGGCCGGTTGAGTGCCGCGGAGTGGTGTAACGAGGTCGTCTGCGACGGTCTTCTCGTCAACCGTTGAGCTGATCGATGGTGCTGGTCAACTCGTGGGTGATTGATAACACAGTCGTCGTTGGTTGGGAAGCACCTCCTTCGATGTTTCCGATGGTGATGAGGGCATGCGCGTATGACCGGCTGTCATGACGCTCACCATGTGGAGCGCGCCGGTGT
>Ga0209810_1005145_pt1 | contig 12031 bp, 7 predicted proteins | sample Coa_R1_7_FD_187159 | JGI IMG/M metagenome (GOLD analysis project Ga0209810, IMG submission 187159) | Surface soil microbial communities from Centralia Pennsylvania, which are recovering from an underground coalmine fire - Coalmine... | ecosystem: Environmental > Terrestrial > Soil > Unclassified ...
CTGCACCGGATGCGCCGCTTGCGTATCCGCTACGAGCGCCGAGACGACATCCACGAAGCGTTCCTGCTGTTGGGCTGTGTGCTCCTCTGCTGGAACGCTTGGCTGACAGGGTTTTGTTAGGTGCTCTTAATTCTGGGCTTACTGAGTTGTCTTTGTTATCGTTTCCTGGTGAAGCAGCCATACGTTTGTCTCCTGATTGAGATATAGCTGAACTAAGGTGAGTTGATAAGTTTCTGACCATCTTCCCGTAGAGTACCATCAGGCGCGACATGCCGATACAGGGTCTGGCGCGTAATCCCCGGTTCTTTGCACAGGTCTCCGACGTTGGTTCCCGGGTGTCCCATTGCTGCCATCGCTAGCCGCACGTTGGGAGCCGTCATCTTGAAGGGTGCGCCTCCTTTACGACCACGCGAACGTGCTGACGCCAGTCCAGCCCTCGTGCGCTCCGAGATCAATTCCCGCTCGAACTCGGCCAGCGCAGCAAATATGCCGAACACTAACTTACCGGAAGGTGTGGTTGTATCGATGGCCGCGCCGTGCCCAGTGAGTACCTTGAACCCGACGCCACGTTGGGTCAGGTCATGTACGGTATTCACCAGGCCCCGCAGGCTTCGGCCCAGGCGATCCAGTTTCCACACGACCAGAATATCCCCGTCACGCAGCGCTTTGAGAACGGCCTCCAGGCCGGGTCGTTCCTCCGTTCGCCCAGAAGCCCGGTCGTCGTAAATATGCTGCGCCTCCACTCCAGCAGCCAGGAGCGCGTCACGCTGCAGGTCCAGCGTTTGCGACCCATCCGCCTTCGATACCCGCATATACCCCACCAGCATGGCTGTCACCTAAGCGGACGTTTACGTGACAGACGAAAAGATGCCACGAAAACGCCTCTGCACTGTCACACTACCCATATTATAGACTATTTCTCGCAAACGGGTGCGAGACAGATTAAAGGACAACCAAAAATCCATGCCCAGCGCCAGCGATACCGCCTATCCACTCCTGAAAGCCGATCCAACAGACAAAGAACTCGCTGAGATCTACACGCCCAACGAAAGTGAGATGGTCATTGTGGCCAACCTGCTGGCGTTTCATACGCTGGTGAACATGACCCAGGCGCTTGCGCTTCTCGGAGAATCGTGGGCAGCGAAGCAAGAATCGTTAGTTCTAGAGGCGCCGAGTGCCATTGTCGAAAGCGAAAGCAACTACCTCATCAATCCTCTGCACCCCAGCTTCCCCGCTCTACATATCGAAGGGCCTTTTCCTTATGAGTTCGATCCTCGCTTGATGGGATAAAAGCGGCCCTTTGATTAGATCGGGTTGCCAGACATCGCTTTGAAGCCGAAGTAGACGGCTTGAGCGTCCCAGCTTTAGGTATACTAGCATATAGATAACCTAGCCTGATCGAATGGAAAGGAAGGACTCGTAATGAAACTTTCCCTACAGACCGTAATAGTGGTCGCCGGGCTGCTGTCGATGCCTGCCGGTATCCTGGCGCAGCCTCCCGTGCCCGTTCAGCGGCCTCAAGTCCACGTACACTCGGCGGGCAGAGCGCCCTACGCTGCGTCCGGCACAATGACCACGACGCAGGCGCTGCAGAAGGCGCCCAAAATGGACCCAAGCCTGGCGCCTCTGGATCGCACCTTCACAGCAGCGTTGGTCGCCGTCAAGAAGCATCCCAAAGACGCCCGGACCAAGAAGGCTTTCGTGGACGCCGGCAACCGGTACGGCAACGCCCTCATGTTCTACAAGGGCACGAAGCTGTCGCGCCCGGTGCAGTATCGGGCGGCGCTGGCCGTCTATCGTAAGGTTCTGGCCGTCGATCCGCACGATCAGAACAGCTCCAATAACAAGAATATGATCGAATCGATCTATCGGACGATGCCGGGAGGTATCCCGAAGTGAGGTAGGGATCATGCGGTATGAAATCTTGCTGCCATGCGCCTGCGGCGCGGTCTTCTTGCTAATGGCCGCTTCGGGCGTCGGGTGGGCGCAGACCAGCCATAAGAAGCCAGCACGGCCCGGCCAGGGGATCGGCCCGGTCTCAGGAAGCGCTCGGGCGACGCGGCCATCTGCTGTAGAAATCGTCGTCCCGGTGGCCCTCAGTGTGCGGACGGATAAGAAGATCTATCGGTCCGGCGCGCCGATTCAGATGACCATCACGGTCAAAAACGCGACCAAAGACCCCGTCCGGCTGACCTTTCCGACCGGGCAGCGCTATGACATCGACCTCCGGCGCGGGAGCGATCCTAAAAACCCGAAAATCTGGCAGTGGTCGCACGGCCAGATGTTTACCCAGATGGTCTCCTCCGTCTCGCTGCCGCCCGGCAAGGCGCTTTCCTTCTCCGAAACCTACCGGCCGGGACAGGAGCAAGCCCCCGTGCTGACACCGGGCACCTACACCTTCACGGCAACGCTGATGACGATGGGCCACGGCAATCATCCGTTCGGGACCACGCGCATCACGGTGCGCTAAAACTGGGGACTGGGGATTAGGGACTAGGGAAAAGCCGGTATCGAAGGCGTACACCTTTGCATGCAGGTTTTCCGAGTCCCCAGGCGCGAAGCGCCGAAGTCCCCAGTCCCTGCTTTTATCCCCCCAGCGCCCACTCCAGACCCGTATAGCGCCGGTAACGATAGCAGCGGGCGATGTAGATCGTCCGGATCGGCTCGGTATAGAAGGGCTGCCGCCAGATGGGGAAGGGTGGGTCCCACTGCACGGTCGTGAAGATTTTGCGCAAGTCCCCGTCGTCTGCCTGGCCATCGTTGACAAAGATGGCGTCCTCTCCCAGGAGTGCTTTTAACCGATCGACGTGCGCCGCGTACATGGTCAGGCGGAAGTGCAGGAAGAGATCGTGGGTTTCCGGGTGGTCGGGAAGATAGAAGGCCAGCAGCGCGCAGTACTGGTAGCCGTTCCCGGCCAGGAACACCTTATGGCCCTGCCGCTGCATCTCCTGGCGTAGCTGCTGCACGTGCGCCGCCAACTGGCGCCAGCCGGTGGTCGTGTTGGAGGGATCCGCGTCGGGAGGAAGACGAAGGCCGACCTCGGCGCGCAGGGTGGGGAAGGCCATCAGGACGGTGAGATCGCCGCTCGTGACGGCGAGGAGGCCGGCAAGCCCAGCAATCTTCCATGCGGCGCGCCGAGAGTTCTGTATGCGCGCCGCCGCCCAGCCGGACCACAAAACCGTCGGCGTGATCCAGGCGAACGGCAGCCAGTTCCCCTGCACCTTCGCCTTGAGCGCCAGCAGGCAGAAAAAGAGGAAGACCGGCAGGCCCAGGCAGGCGAGAAAGAGCGGCTTGTCCGCGGCGGTATGCTCCGATAAGCGGGCACGCCAGGCCGTGCGCAGCCCGGCCCAGCAAGCTGCCAGTGATGCCAGGAACAGCGCCGGGCCCAGCAGCAGCGCCTGCGAGCCGAGGAAATCTCCCAGGCGGCGCAGCGGCGTGCCGGAGCTTTTCCCCGTCAGGAAGAGGAGATGCTGGAAGGTCCACCAGTGGTGATGGGCGTTCCACCAGAAGACACCGCTGTAGAGCAGGAGAGTGAGGAGGAAGGCCAGATAAGGCTCCGGGCGGCGCAGCCAGCGGCGGTGCGCGGGCGAGAGGGCCAGAAACAGCAGCAGGCAGGGAATAATAAGCAGCATCGTGTGCTTGCTCAAAAATCCCAGGCCCGTCGCGACACCGGTCCAGAGCCAGGCCGCTCGCTGCTGCCGCGCCGACGGCGCGAATAGCGCCCGCTCCAGAAAGAGCGCCGCCAATGCCCAGAAGAAGACCAGCGGAGGATCGTAGGTGGCGATCAGGCTGCCCACCGCCATCAGCGGGGTCAGTCCCAGCAGCACGACCGTCAGGAAGCCGGCCAGCGGTCCGAAGATCCGCCGGGCCAGCACGTAGGCGCACACCAACGTGCCCAACGAGGCAGCCAGCACCCCGAAGCGCACCCCAAACTCGTTCGTGCCGAACAGGGCCGTGGTCGCCCGGATCAGATAGGCGATCATCGGCCCCTGATCGTAGTAGCCCAGCGCCAGATGGCGGGACCAGTCCCAGTAATAGGCTTCGTCCGGCGCCAGCTCCAGACGCGAGAGCGCGGACAAGCGCAGTGCTGTGGTGACTACCAGGAAGAGGATCGCCGCCCAATCCCACCGTCGAACCCAAATCTCCCCCTCTCCCTGGGAGGGAGAGGGAGTCAGGGGGTGAGGTCTCACTGAGATATAGAGAAAAGCGAATCGGGGAGGCCCTGGTTGACCTTGACGTCGCTCAGGGTCGTGACCGCTGCGATGGCGCCTTCGGCGTTTTTGACCTCGATGCGGCTGGGCAGCCACACGTTCGTGGAAACCTCCTGCGGCTGCTCGTAGTAGAAAGTCGCCTTCAGGTTGTTGTTGCGGTCGTACCAGGCGCGCTTCAGCGTCACGTCCGTCCTGGGATCGATCCACAGCCGGTAGTGCGAGCCGCTCGCTAAGCCCTGATAGGTCAGGTCGAAAACATCTGCCGGGCTTCCATCGACAGTCTCCAGCCGCACGAACCGGCCCTTCATGAAGCGCAGCGTATCCGCAGAGAGGAGGCCGCCATACTCTAAAAGCGACTGGCGCCGGCTGGGCGTGCTCTCCAGGTCCTCCGTCTTCTTCACGCGCAGCCGGGGAACGCTGAAGTAGCGGGTGGCGCCGTTGAGGATCATCACCGCCGTGCCGAGGGTAGGGGAGTGGCCCTCCAGGCGGATCTTGTCCGGATGCTTGTAGAGAAAGGTCAGGTTGCGGATGGAATAGGTCTGCTTGAAGTCCGGGCCGATCTTCTCCAGGGCGCCCGGATCGCACTGAGTGACCCGGACACTGGTTTGCAGATCCTGGATGCGGGTGGTGAAGTGGGCGATGTCGCTGGCCTCGGCGCTGGGCGGGGCGGCGGCAACGTGGCTCCAGCCCAGGAGAAGGCCGATACAGGCGCCGAGGGGCAGCCAGGGAATTTTTCGGGTGCGCGAAAGGATGCCGGATGCGGGCATGCCGGTGATGCCTCCTTGCAAGTCACGAAGTGGTGTGGTACACGTATAGATGAGTGTAAGCCTACGTGTGGTTCGACGACCGAGCCGTCGTTGTGTTACGTCGATTTTGCGACCGTATAGATCGGCCGCCTATTGTCTCGTATCTAGTATAATACATTATAGCAGCCTGCGAAGGATAAGCGCCCTTGTCTACCGATAACTCGATACCTTCTTCTCTGCCCGCATTTCCCTCTCCTGCGACACCGGAGAACGCGGCGCTCTCGGCCCCGGAGAGCGAATCGCCGCCGATCGGCGTCCCGGTGGCGGAGGCGGACGTGGAAGCCGCCGATCCCGGCTTTCCGGCGCCGGCCTATCCGGTCTTCTACGATGTCCGGCGGCGGCGCTGGCCCTGGGTTTTTAGCGGCACGGTGGCCGGGTTCCTGCTGGCCTTCGTCGGCCTGCTTCTGTTGATCGTCAGCGTGGTCGCGATCAAAGTCATGCCGACCGCGCCGCTGCCGAAGGTGGCGGAGGTCAAGGACATCGGCAACCTGGAGCCGATTCTGGAGGACCACCAGCAAGGCAAGCTCGTCTACAAGCTGAATAAGGATAAGAAGAGGCTCGCGAAGTACGCAGAGAACGAGCGGCAGACCCGGCTGGAGCGCAACCGCCGGGCCACCGAGTACGAGCGGCGCACGGCGCAGCGCCCCGCCGGAAACGGCGGGGCAGACGCCTTCCTGCCGCCGGCATCGGTGCCGAAGAATGCGCCCCCCGTCGTCGCCGGCTTCTATGTCAACTGGGACGAGACCTCGCGCGCCTCGATTCATCGCAACGTCGACTCGATCACCCATTTCATTCCGGAATGGCTGCACCTCAAGCCGGCCGGCAGCCACTACGCCGATCCCAGCGCCTCCGATCTGCCTTTTGTGGATGGCCGGGAAAAAGCGCTCGATAGGCAGGATGTGACTCCGCTGGTCCATTCACGCGGTATTCCCATCCTGCCCCTGCTCAACAACTACACCAAGCCCAAAGGCGCAGAGGAGGGCATAGGCCAGTGGGACAAGGAGGCTGTCCACGAAGTCCTCTCCGACCCGGCGGCCCGCGCCAATGTCATTTCCCGTCTGCAAAACTGGCTGCTCAGCAATCACATGCAGGGCATCAATATCGATTTCGAGGAAATGGATACGGACGACCGGGGGCCGCTCGTCGAGTTTATGAAGGAGCTTTATACCGCCCTCCACCCGCACGGTCTGCTGGTCACGCAGGACGTGGAGCTGGAAAACGAGGCTTTCGACATCCCCCAACTGGCCCAGTGGAACGACTGGATCGTGCCCATGTTCTACGACGAGCATGCGGGCGGTACGGAGGTCGGGCCGGTCGCAGGCATCGACTGGACGGCCCAGGACCTGAAGCAACTGCTTGCGAAGGTCCCGGCAGGCAAGATCGTCATGGGGGTGGGCAACCACGGCTACGACTGGCCCAAGGGCAGCACCGATCCGACCGACCTGACCTATCAGAGCGCGGTCATCACCGCCAAAGAGAGCCAGCCGGACGCCGTGATCCATCTGGCTCCTAAGAGCCTGAATCCGACCTTCTCCTATGCCGAAGACGTCACGGATGCCGAGGGCCGGACGAAGGAGGTCGATCATACCGTCTGGATGCAGGACGCCGTCAGCGTCTACAATCAGTTGCGCCTGGCCCGGCCGCGCGGCATCCGGGGCGCGGCGCTCTGGTACATGGGCGCGGAAGACCCCAGCCTCTGGAGCTTCTTCAACAAGCGGGACTGGAGTGCGGACTGGGGCAAGATCGTAGCTGGGGGCGCGCTGGACAGCCTTTCTTATGGCGGCCAGGGCGAGGTGGATTTCGAGGGCGAGGGCGAATTGCTGCAGCCCACGGCGCCGCCCAGCGAGGGCCGCCGGACGGTCCGGATCGATCCCAAGACCGGATACATCACCTCAGAATCCTATCTCAAGGACCCGCAGACCGGCGCGCCGCTGCTGCCTTCGTCCTGGGTCGTGCGCCGTTACGGCGGCGCCAATAACAACGCGCAGAAGAAGATCGTGCTGACCTTCGACGACGGCCCCGACCCGACCTGGACGCCCAGGATCCTCGACATCCTGCAGCAGTATCACGTGCCCGCTGCCTTCTTTGTCGTCGGCAAGCAGGCGGAAGAGAATCCGGACCTGGTGCGCCGCGAATGGGATCAGGGCGAGGAGATCGGCAACCACTCCTGGTCGCACCCGGACCTGTTCAAGCTTCCGCTGGAGGCCCAGAAGCTGCAACTGAATGCCACGCAGCGCATCATCGAGGCGATCACCGGCCATTCGACCACGCTCTTCCGCCCGCCCTACGGCGGCGACGTCGAGCCGCAGACCGGCAAAGAGGTCGTGCCGATGCTGACTGCGGCCGAGCTTGGCTACATCACGGTCGGCGAGACCAACGACCCGCAGGACTGGCGGCTCTATAATTACAAGGCCGGCACGGAGGCGATGGATCCGACCCGTCCGCGCGATTACGAGGACATCGTCAAGAGCGTGGTCGTCAACCGGGACGTGGGCACCGTCGTCCTGCTGCACGACGGCGGGGGCGACCGCAGCCGGACCGTCGCGGCGCTGCCGCAGATCATCACGCAACTGCGCCAGATGGGCTACACCTTTATGACCGTTTCCGACCTGCGCGGCCTGCCGCGCACGACGCTGATGCCGGTGGTCACCGGCCGGGATACGTGGCTGGCGGGCGCCGACCGGTATATCTTCGACACGACCTACCTCGTTCAGCGGACGCTTTCGACGCTGTTCATGCTCTCTCTCGTGCTGGGCATCTCGCGCATCGCGCTGTTTCTGGGGCTGGCCCTCATCCAGCGGGTTCGGGAGAAGTGGCGCGTCTTCCCGGCCGGCTTTATACCACCCGTCTCGGTCGTGATCGCGGCCTATAACGAAGAGAAGGTCATCGCCCGCACCGTGCAGGCGCTCCTGGACAGCGCCTATCCGGACCTCGAAATCATCGTCGTGGACGACGGCAGCAAGGACCGCACTGCCGAGGTGGTGCGCGAGACCTTCGCGAGCGAGCCGCGCGTGCGCGTCTTCCGGAAGGAGAACGGCGGCAAAGCGTCGGCGCTGAATCGGGGCATCCTGGCGGCGCGCGGCCAGATTTTGATCGCACTGGACGCCGATACCCTCTTTACGCCCGATACGATCTCCCGACTGGTGCGCCACTTCGCCGATCCGCGCATCGGCGCCGTTTCCGGCAACGTGCGCGTCGGCAACGCCGATAAGCTGCTGACGAAATGGCAGTCGCTCGAATATACCACCAGCCAGAACTTCGACCGGCGCGGCTACGACCTGCTTAACTGCATCACGGTCGTGCCGGGCGCCGTGGGCGCGCTGCGCCGCGCGGCGGTCATGGAGGTCGGCGGCTACACGTCCGATACGCTGGCCGAAGACACGGATCTGACCTGGAAGCTGCGCCGGGCCGGATGGCGGATCGTCAACGACAACTCCGCGCTGGCCTACACGGAAGCGCCGGAGACGCTGCGCAACCTGGCCAAGCAGCGCTACCGCTGGGCCTTCGGCACGCTGCAGTGCCTCTGGAAGCACCGCTTCGCGCTCGGCCAGCAGGGCGCGTTCGGCTGGCTGGCCCTGCCGAGCCTGTGGCTCTACCAGATCCTGTTTCCGGCCATCTCGCCGTTCATGGACATCGCCATCGTGTGGTCGCTGTTTCAAGGAAATTTCGCTCAGTTCGGCGAATTCTATCTCCTGATGTTCGTCATCGAATTGGTGGCGGCGGCCATCGCCATTCGGCTGGATCGGGGGAATCCGCGCCTGCTGCCCTGGCTCTTCTTCCAGCGCTTCGTCTATCGCCAGTTGATGTACTATGTCATCCTCAAGTCGCTGGTCTCGGCGGTCCGGGGCGGCGCCGTCGGCTGGAACAAGTTCGAGCGCACCGGCACCGCGCGCATCGAAGGCAGGGTGGCCTGACCCCTCGCTGTTGCCGTGCCGTAAACGACCCGTCTAGCAGGCGGCAAAGCCCCCGCTCCTGCGTCGCTGCCCTCACGGGCGGATCTTAACCGGAGGCTAGACCTCCGCCCAGGCCGTACCGACCCATCGTAAGCCCTTTCCACCAGGGCCACGCGCGGAATCCACGCAGGCACATGTCCAGAATCTCCCTTCTTTCGCGTCTTCGCTATGCGGCTCTTCTGCTTCTTGCGGTCGTATCCGCCGGCTCGATGATCGGATGCCCTCGTAGAAATCAGGCGACCGGGCTGCCGCAATCGGGCACGCCGGCCTATCAGCAGGTGGTCTCTGCCTTCTACACGGGCGTGCTCGCGCTGCAGGTCGGCACCAGCGCGAATGCCGGCCAGATCGCGGCCAACAGCTTGCTGGCGGCGACCCGGCTCGCCCCAAAGGAGCCGGCCACCTGGGCGGATTTGGGACTCTTTCGATTGCAGAACAACGATCTGGCGAGCGCCAGGTACGATCTCGACGTGGCCCATTCCCTGGCCGCCAATAACGGCCAGATCGAGGCGCTTCGGGGACAGTTGGAGATCCAGCAGAACAACATTCCGGCCGCCATCGACCATTTTCGGAAGGCCGTCCAGTTGGACCCGAACAACATCCAGACCCGCTACGTCCTCGCCACGGCGCTGGAGCAGCAGCCGGGCAGCGGCGCGGAGATCGAAGACGACCTCGAAAAGATTCTGCAAATCCGCCCGGATAACCTGGCCGCGCGGGCGGAGCTGGCTCTGGCCGCGGCACAGAACGGCGACGGCGCGCGGCTGCGGCAGGCGCTGGACGCGCTGCAGCCCTACAGCGCGCGTTGGCCGGAGACGGCCCGTTCCGCCTATGCCGCCGCCCGAAAAGCGGCTGCCGGCCCGGACCCGCGTGCGGCCGCCGGTCAAATCTTGATCCTGCGCAACGTGCTGCTGCCCATTCCCGGTTTTAAGGCAAGCGCGGACGTTCTCAAATCCCCGATCATCCTGGACCGGTTTCTCGTCCTGAAAGTCCCCCCGCTCACGCCCGCGCCGCCCGATACAGGGCTGAGCTTTTCGGAGCAGCCCATTCCCAACGCGGCCGGCAATCCCGCCGTGGCGCGCAGTGTGGTCCTGCACCCGGAGCTGCCCACATACCTCGCCGGCGAGTTCCGTCTGACGCCTGTGCCGGAGTCGCCGCCCTCCGTGCTGCTGGCCGACGGTCGCCAGGTCCGCCTCCTGACGCCGGATGGCAAGACCCTCTCCTTACCTTTCCCCGGCGGGCCGTCCGCGACCCCGCCCACGCCAGAAGGCGTGCTGCCGCTGGACATGGCCTACTCGTTCCGGGAGGATCTGGCGCTGGCCGGCGCAGGCGGCGTGCGCCTGTATGACCAGTCCGAAAAGGGAAGCTTTACCGACGTGACGGCCCGCTCGAAGCTGCCGGCTGCCGTGCTCGATGCGGCCTACACGGGCGCCTGGGCGGTAGACATCGAATCGGATGGCGACCTGGATATCGTGCTGGCGGCCGTCCACGGGCCGCCGGTGGTCCTGCGCAACAACGGCGATGGGACGTTCATCGCGATCGATCCCTTCCCCGGCGTGACGAACGTGCGCGCCTTTGCCTGGGCGGACCTGGACGGCGACGGCGTTCCCGATGCCGCCCTGCTGGACGACCAGGGACGCTTGACCGTCTTCCGTAACGAGCGCTCCGGCCATTTCCGCGCCCTGCCGCTGCCGCCGAATTTAGGCAAGCTCACCGCTCTCTCCGTCACCGACGCCGATCCGAACGGCGTGCTGGATCTGGCAGTGCTCCGCGCCGACGGCGATATCCTCCGCATCGCTCACCGTCCCGATGGCTCCGGCTGGGATACCAGCGAGATCGCCCGCTGGCAGCAGGCGCCTTCGGATGGCTCCGCGCGCCTCCTCTGGGCCGATCTGGACAACAATGGCAGCCTGGATCTGATCGCCACCGGCTCCTCCGGCTCGCAAATCTGGCTGAGCGACGGGAAAGGGAGCCTGCAGCCGCTCGCTGCGCCGCTCAACGCCCGCGCCATTTCCGTCATCCTGCCCTCCGACAACGGGCGGCTGGACCTGATCGGTCTCTCCGCGGCAGGCCAGCCCGTCCGCCTGATCAATTCCGGCACGAAGCCTTACCACTGGCAGGACCTCCAGCCGCGCGCCGCCTACGTCGCGCCGCACGAGCTGGTCGGAGACGACCGCATCAACTCTTTCGGGGTGGGGGGCGAGATGGAGACGCGGGCGGGCCTGCTTTACCAGAAGCAGCCCATCACCGGCCCGGTCGTCCATTTCGGCCTGGGAACCTACGCGCAGTTAGATGCGTTGCGGATCGTCTGGCCGAACGGCTCCCCGCGGGCCGAGTTCGGCTGGAAGGGCGATCAGCGCATCGTGGCGGAGCAGCGCCTGAACGGCTCGTGTCCCTGGCTGTTCGCCTTCAACGGCACGAAGATGGAGCTGATTACGGACTGCATCTGGAAATCGCCGCTGGGCCTGAAGATCAACGCGCAGTCTACGGCAGGCGTCTCGCAGACGCAGGACTGGGTCAAGGTTCGCGGCGACCAGCTTGCCGCCCGCCAGGGCTTCTACGACCTGAGCATCACCGCCGAACTGTGGGAGACCCACTACTTCGATTACCTGGCGCTCATGACCGTGGACCATCCGGTCGGGACCGACATCTATGTGGACGAGCGGTTCGCGGTCCCGCCGCCGCCTCTAGCCCTCTATGCTACTACGCCCGCGCGCCCCTTCGCCCGCGCGACGGACGATCTCGGCAACGACGTGACCGACATCGTGCGCGCGGTGGATGGGCGCTATCTGGATACGTTCGGGCGGGGAGAGTACCAGGGGATCACGCGGGACCACTATGTGGAGGTGGAGCTTGGCCCGGACGTGCCGAAGACGGGGCCGCTCTGGCTGGTGGCGAAAGGCTGGATCCATCCGACGGACAGCTCGATCAACGTGGCGATCAGCCAGGGGCATCACGATCTGCCGCAGGGCCTGAGTCTGGAGGTTCCGGACGGCAAAGGGGGCTGGGTGGTCGCCCGGCGCGGCCTGGGCTTCCCGGCGGGCAAGGTCAAGACCATCTTGCTTGA
>Ga0209810_1005149_pt1 | contig 12020 bp, 8 predicted proteins | sample Coa_R1_7_FD_187159 | JGI IMG/M metagenome (GOLD analysis project Ga0209810, IMG submission 187159) | Surface soil microbial communities from Centralia Pennsylvania, which are recovering from an underground coalmine fire - Coalmine... | ecosystem: Environmental > Terrestrial > Soil > Unclassified ...
TGCTTATCCATATGATTCTCTCGCCCCTTTCTGATGGCAACCTTGCATGTCTATCTTAGACAGGTGTACCAGACTCGTCAACTGATTTGCTCAGGCCGGTTTCGCTGACAGTGCAGGATACAAACCCGGTAGTGTGTATAGCCAGTTCATCATTGTTGGCATCGACGAAAACTGTGTCCCCGCCGCTAAGGGCGCCTTGCAGGATAGCTTCAGCGAGGAAGTCTTCCAGCAGGGTCTGAACAGTGTGGCGCAGGGGACGAGCGCCACAGGCGGGGTCGTAGCCACGCCGGACGAGCAGATGGCGCGCGGCTTCGCTGACCTGGAGAGTGATAGATTGTTCGGCGAGGCGGCGCTGCGTCTGCGCGATCATCAGGTCGACGATCTGGCGCAGGTGCTGCTGCTGCAAGGGATGGAAGACGACAATTTCGTCGACGCGGTTGAGCAGTTCGGGCTTGAAAAGGGCTTTTAAGGCAGGCAGGACGGTTGTCTGGACGCGCTCATACTCTTTCGACCGGCGTTCCGGCTCGCTGAGACGCGACTGGCCGAAGCCGATGACGCTGTGGGCGAGCGCGGCAGTACCGGCGTTGGAGGTGATGATGACGATGGTGTGTCGGAAATCGACCGTCTGGCCGTGCGAGTCGGTGAGGCAGCCATCGTCGAGCAATTGCAAGAGCAGGTCGAAGACCTTCGGGTGCGCCTTCTCGATTTCGTCAAAGAGGATGATGCTGTACGGGCGGCGGCGCACGGCCTCGGTGAGCTGACCGGCCTGATCGTAGCCGACATAGCCCGGCGGGGAGCCGATGAGCCGCGCGGCCTGGTGGCTTTCCATGAATTCGGACATGTCGAGCTTGATGCAGGCGTCCTCGTCTCCAAAAAGCGTTTGCGCCAGCGCCCGCGCCAGTTCGGTTTTACCAACGCCTGTGGGGCCGACAAAGATAAAGGAGCCAATCGGCCGCCGACTATCATGGATGTTCGCGCGCGAGCGGCGCACGGCCTGGGCGACGGCGCGCACGGCTTCGTCCTGGCCGATGACGCGCCGGTGCAGTTCGTCTTCCAGCCGCAGCAGGCGTTCAGCCTCCTGAGCGGCGATGCGCGTGACGGGGATGCCTGTCCACATAGCAACAACCTCAGCAATATCCTGCTCATCGACAACGGGACGTTCCTGCTGGCATGCCAGCACCCATTCCTGCTCAAGCCGACGCAGTTCCTGTCGCAGGTGTATCTCGCTCCTCCGGTGTTTTGCCGCACGGGCAAAGTCGCGATGCATGACGGCGATATCTTTTTCCTTCTCGGCCAGCAGAATCTGCTCGCGCAGCACACGCACCTGTTCGGGAGCCACCACGCGACTGACGCAAACGCGCGCCGCCGCCTCGTCGACGAGATCAATGGCTTTGTCCGGCTGGTAGCGACTGGTGAGGTAGCGAGTGGACATGCGTTCGGCAGCTTGCAGGGCCGCGTCGGTGATGGTGACCTGGTGAAAATCGGCGTAACGGGAGCGCAGGCCATATAAAATCTCTAACGTCTCCCCTGGCGTCGTCTCCGGCACCTGCACGGGCTGGAAGCGACGTTCCAGCGCGGGATCGGCTTCGATGGTTTTGCGATAATCGTCCAGAGTTGTCGCGCCAATACACTGGAATTCGCCGCGCGCAAGCATGGGCTTGAAGAGGTTGCCCGCGTCGATTGAGCCTTCGGCGACGCCCGCACCGACAAGGGCATGCAGTTCGTCGATGACAAGGATGATGCCCTTGCTGGCAAGAATTTCCCGCATGATGCGCTTGAGGCGTTCCTCAAAATCGCCGCGAAAGCGCGTGCCGACGGTGAGCATGCCGGTATCGAGGGCGACCACGCGGCAGTGCAGCAAATTTTCCGGCACGCGCCCCTGCACGATGCGCAGCGCCAGCCCCTCCGCGATAGCCGTCTTGCCGACGCCCGCGTGACCGAGCAGGACAGGATTGTTTTTCGAGCGGCGTGAGAGAATCTGCATCGTGCGTTCCAGCACCGCCTCGCGCCCGATCAACGGATCAAGCGTCCCGCGCAGGGCAGCGGCGGTCAGGTCGCGGCTGACCATGTTGAGGGTGGGGGTAGCGTCGTAGCGCGCCTGATACTGGCTGGAAAGCAGCAAAGCCTCCATGCTGGTGTCGCGCAGGTTCAGCAACTGCTCCGCGACGTTGTCTTTGTAGACGCCAAAGCTTTCCAGCACACCAATGGTTACGCCATCATGCTCACTCAACATGCTCAGCAGCAGATGTTCCAGACCTATCGTCTCCACCTGCTCGGCCAGCGCCTCCTGCTCTGCCCGTGCCAGCGTCGCCCGTGCCGCCGCCGTCAGCATGGGATCAGACAGAAATGGCTTGTTGCCGCGACCGAGGACAAAATCTAGCGCCTGGATCACGCGCTGCGTGCTAACATGCAGGGAAGAGAAGAGAGCTTCAATCAACGGATTCCGCAGTTTTAGCAGGCTCAGCAACAGGTGTTCCGTATTGACCGTTCTGTGCCGTAGACGCTTTGCCTCCTCACGGGCGCCCGCCAGTACCTGCCGCAGCTCATCAGTATAGCGGTAGCGTTGATCTTGCTGGTTCTGTCTGCTCATAATACCTACCCTCCTTCTCAAGAGAGAGCTTGCCGGTCTCTTCTCTTTTCTATGAAGTAGATATCGGGCAGGCGGGCCATTTCTATAAGGGGAAAGCATCGTGGACGTGTCATGCTTCGCTCCCGCTCAGCATGACACGTCCGAGAGGCAGGCTAATGGATAATTGTCTCTTCCGGCACGGCCAGCAGAACGGCAGCGCCGACGAGCGGGGCGTCTTCACGCAGACTCGCCATGCGCAAAGTGAGCGCCGCGCCCCGTATGTGAGCGTTGATCTGCCGCTGCACCTGCTCCAGCAGCGTGGGGCGGTTGAGGGCGATGGCCCCACTGACGGCAACGGTCTCGACGCGAGTGAGCATGGCAAGGTTGAGCAGGCCGAAGGCCAGTTTTTCGCTGAACTGCTCCCAGAACGCTTCATCGCTGATCTGTTCCAGTGGGCGTCCGTAGCGCAATTCGAGCTGCCGACCGCCGGTATACGTTTCCAGGCAGCCCGTTTGCCCGCACAGGCACCTGCGGCTATTGCCGTCGAGCAACTGATGGCCGATTTCGATGGAAACGGTCAGCGGCGGTGAGGCAGTGTCTTTACGCAGTTGGAAGGCCGCGCCGGTACCGGTGGAGACGGTCAGATAGGCGCAGCGATCGTCCGCACGCAGCGAGCCAAACTGTTTCTCCGCCAGCAGACCACAGACGGTATCGTGCGCAAGCCGGACGGGGCAGCCGAAACGCCCGGAGACATCCTGCGCGAATGGCCTGCCAACATAGCCGGGGAGATTGGGCGCAACATCCACAGAGCAACCATCTCTGGCGATGCGCCCGGCCAGCGAGATACCGATGCCAGCTATATCTGCTCCCGCATACTCTTGCAGCGCATCGCTGATGTATCGAAGCTGCTGTTCGTAGTCTTGCCGGGTGGGAAATTTCACCAGCACGGAAAAATCCGCTGTATCAAGCGAGGGAAATACTCCGACGCGCGTATTGGAGCCGCCAATGTCGATACCGATATACATGCTTTTCCTCGATGCATTATTGCTCTCGCCATTCCTTCACTGCCATCTCATTTACCCACAAATATTACAGATGTTGCAAGGCTCTGCTTCCCTTTTGCTCTTCGGCACAAATGCGGATATTGACAGGCGACGCCAACTCAACTATGCTCTATCTATGCAACAACTCTGTTAAAAAGACGAGGCGCGCCATGATGGAGAGAATGGCGTGTAGGAGATAGTCGCGGAATAATACGGGTACTGCCTGAAAAAGGACTGCGAGTTCGTCCGGTCACTGGAGAAGCGAGGGTTGAGAAAATCACGATGGAGCAAGTTCTACATATCCGATTGCTCGGTGATTTCAGCCTGCTCTACGCTGATCAGCCGGTGGTTAGCCTCAACACCATGCGCCTGCAATCCTTGCTTGCCTATCTGGTGTTGCATTACGATGTTCCCCAACAACGCCAGCATCTGGCCTTTCTTTTCTGGCCCGACACGACCGAAGCCCAGGCCCGCAATAACCTGCGCCAGTTGCTTCACCAGTTACGCCAGGCATTTCCCGCCGTCACGCATTTCCTCTCAGCCGACACACACATGTTACACTGGCACGCTCTCTCCACGTTCTCTCTTGATGTCGCGGAGTTTGAACAGGCGCTCGCGCTGGCAGAGCAGGCAACGCGGCGCGATGATCAGCACGCGCTACAGGCGGCCCTTGAACAGGCTGACAACCTGTATCGTGGTGAATTACTGCCCGGCTGCTATGATGAATGGATTTTGCCTGAGCGCGAGCGACTGCGCCTGCGCCACCGGCAGGCGCTCGAACAACTGCTGCATCTCTTTGAAACGCGAGGCGATACCCTCATGGCCATCAGCTATGCCCGGCGCCTGCTCACACTTGATCCTCTTTCCGAAGACCTCTACCGCCGTCTGATGCGTCTGTTCGCGCTCAATAATGATCGCGCCAGCGCGCTGCACGTCTACCATACCTGTGTCAGCACGCTGCAGCGCGAAATGGGCGTCGACCCCGACCTGGCAACCCGCGCCATCTACGAACAGCTCTTGCAGCAAGAGACGGCGACGGTACAGACAATTGTCCATCAACCGCTGCCCGCTGCTCCTCCCACGCTGATTGGACGAGAGCGCGACTGGAAACGCCTGCATGATGCCTGGCAGCGTGCAGGCAACGGCGAACCCCACTTTGTGCTTGTGGCAGGGGAAGCGGGCGTAGGCAAATCCCGCCTGACCGAGGAATTTCTGCTGTGGGCAAGCCAGCAGGGGGCCGTCACCGCAAAGACACGCTCTTATGCCGCCGAGGGCCAACTCTCGCTCGCGCCGGTGACGGAATGGCTCAGAAGCGAGGGGCTGCGTTCAAAGCTCAGGCAGCTTGATACTGTCTGGCTCACCGAGGTCGCCCGCATTCTGCCGGAGCTGTTTGCGGAGCGGCCAGATTTACCACATTACGAGCCGGTGACCGAGTATGGCCAACGCCAGCGGTTCTTTGAGGCCCTGGCACGCGCCATCCTCATCGCGCCAGGGCCATTACTCCTGTTGATTGATGATTTGCAGTGGTGCGATCAGGAAACGCTGGCATGGCTGCATTTTCTGTTGCGTTTCGATCAGGCGGCACGACTGCTCGTGGTGGGCTGCGCCCGTCAGGAAGAACTCTCTCCGCAGCATCCATTGCGCGCCCTCTTGCTCCACCTGCGCAATACTGTGCATGTAACAGACATCGCGCTTGAGCCGTTAGATGCGGCGGAAACGGTGAAACTGGCCTCGCAGGTAGCAAAGCGCACACTGGGGGAAGACGAGGGACTCCACCTGTTTCATGAGACCGGGGGCTATCCCCTCTTCGTGGTTGAAACAGTGCGGGCCGCTATGGAGCGAGGGGCAGTCAACCCGTCAGAGGCCCATGCGCTGTATGGACACTCGCCGCCTGATAATGCGCCCTCACTCCCACCGCGTGTGCATGCCGTACTCGTTGGTCGCCTCCTGCAACTTTCGGCTTCCGCTCGCGGGTTCGTTGAACTGGCCGCGACCGTTGGCCGCGAATTCACGTTCGACCTCCTGCTCGCCGCGGGCAACACCAGTGACGAGAGCGCCGTGCGCGCGCTGGACGAACTCTGGCACAAACGCATTGTGCGCGAACATGGCGCGAACAGCTACGACTTCACCCACGATAAACTGCGTGAGGTGGCATATGCAGAGATCAGCGCGCCACAACGCCGTCTGCTCCATCGTCGCGTCGCGCAGGCGCTGGAAACCATGCATGCTGAGAACCTCGACGCGATCAGCGGTCAGATTGCCTGGCATTACGAGCGTGCAGGCATGATTGAGCAGGCGATCCCGTATTATCAGCGTGCAGCAACAGTGGCGCAGGGCGTCTATGCAAACGAAGATGCGATCAGCCTGCTCTCGCGAAGTCTGGAGTTGCTCGAACAACTCCCCGCCGGTTTCAAACGCGATAAACAGGAACTTTTCCTGCAACTGGCGCTTGCTCCCATCTACCGGGTGACGAAAGGCTGGGCAGCGCCGGAAGTAGAGCATATCCTCGATCGTGCCCTCGCATTGTGTGATAGAGTCGGCGACGATGCACAACGGGCGCAGGCCCTCTACGGATTGCAGTCTGTCTATGTTGTCCAGGCCAGGCTCGATCGCGTGCAAATGCTCTCCGATGAGCTGTATACCCTCTATCAACAATCGCTTGACACAGAGCCGCCGCCGTTTGCGGGTATGATGTGGGCCGGGGCGCGACTCCACCTGGGCAGGATCAGCGAGGCTAGCGCGCAATTTGCGCAGATCATCGCTGCCCACGATCCCGATCACATCCTCCATCTTCAAGAATCGCAGGGATCGAACTACGCAGCGCACGCGCGAGCCTGGCAGGCGCACGCGCTCTGGTGCCTGGGCTATCCACAGCAGGCGCAGGAGAGAGGGCTTGAGGCGGTCAAGCTCGTGCAGGACCTGGATCAGCCTTTCAATCAGGCGCTGGTGTCCGCCTACCTGGCCTTGCTCCAGCAACTGTGCGCCGATGCGACCGTCGCCCGCACGCATGCTGAGTATGCGCTTGCCCTTACCAGCAAATACCAGGCCCCCTACTATCGTGCCTGGGCAGAGATCTTAGTCGGCTACGCTCTGGCGCTGGAGCAGCCGACCGAAGAGCGCATCGGTCGGTTGCGCAGTTCGATTATCGCGTTCAAAGCAGCAGGAGCCAGGTTGCGCCTGCCATATTACCTCTCACTGCTCGCGCAAGTCTACGGGAAAGCCGGGCGCGCCGGGGAGGGACTTGCCTCCATCGACGAGGCGCTCTCAGAAGCGCGCACGAACAACGAACGCTGGTGGGATGCGGAGTTACACCGGCTGCGCGGCGAACTCCTGCTCTTGCACGGCGCGGACGCAACTGATGTCGAAGCGGCGCTCTTGCGAGCCGTCTCCATTGCACGCTCACAGCAGGCTAAATCGCTGGAGCTGCGGGCGACGATGAGCCTGGCGCGGCTGTGGAGCGCACAGCGACGATCAGACGAGGCGAAACATCGCCTTGAAGAGGTATACAACTGGTTCACAGAAGGATTTGAGACGCCGGACTTGCAAGCCGCCCGGTTGCTCCTTGCGCACTTATAGCCGACAATTGAAGACCCGGCCTCGTTGGGCGTGTCATGCTGAGGGCAGCGAAGCATCTTATTGTCGAGGCAGTCTTCCCGGTTCGCCAGGCGCTTCGCTGCCCTCAGCATAACACGCCGGAGAGTCTTCCTCATGGCCCACCTGCACCGGCAGGATATCTGCAATAACGCTTCGCTAACGCCAGTCTCTCCGAGAAGTCTTTATCCATTCCGAAACTGTCTCCTCTCCTGGCTTCTCTGAACGGTGTGCTAACGCTGCCCGTGCTATCTTTTCAGAGAACTGTGAATACGTATGTTTCAGTCAATGCAAAACGCTCAAATAGGAAGGAAAAGAAGCATGGTATCCCAGCAATCGTCAGCCGTTGATTTGAATGCGATCAAAGCACGCCAGCAGCAGAGCTGGTCGACAGGAGACTACTCGATCATTGGCGCAACACTCATCGTCATCAGTGAGGAGCTTTGTGAAGCTGTAGACCTGCGCGCCGGTCAAGACGTGCTTGATGTAGCGACCGGTAGTGGCAATACCGCTATTGCAGCCGCCCGCCGCTTTTGCCAGGTGACTGGCATCGACTATATCCCGGCGCAGCTTGAGGTAGGGCGCAAACGAGCTGAGGTTGAGCATCTGCCCGCCACCTTTCAGGAGGGAGACGCGGAAAATATTCCTTTTGCCGATGCCTCTTTTGATGTTGTGTTGTCAACTCTGGGCGTGATGTTCACACCCGATCAGGAAAAAGCGGCGAGCGAACTCTTACGTGTCTGTCGCTCCGGTGGAAAGATCGGCCTGGCAAACTGGACACCAGACAGTTTCATCGGCGATGTCTTTCGCTGCATCGGCAAGTACATCCCTCCCGCCCCCGGCCTGAAATCTCCCGCTCTGTGGGGAACCGGGGAGCGATTGCGCGAGCTTTTTGGTGAGCATACCACCTCTCTCCAGATCACGAGACGGTCCTTCTGGTTTCGCTACCGTTCCCCGGCACACTGGCTGGAGATTTTTAGCGCCTACTATGGCCCGATCTTCACGGCCCTCCAATCACTCGACGCGGATGGGCGCAAAGGGCTTTCGCATGATCTTATCAGTCTACTGGAAAAATACAATATTGCCACCGACGGCACGCTCTTAGTCCCCGGTGACTACCTGGAAGTGGTGGCGATCAAACGCTAAGCCTGTGGAAGGGGGATGCTCCAGAAGGCGAGAAAATCGGCATTGTCTTCTAGGTGAACCACCCGTTGGCGTCCAGGCCACGCCCTGATATAATGCGTGGCTGATATTGCTGAACGAAGAGCTGGCCAACCAGTTCGCGTCGGCTGCGCACTCCAACTTTGTCGAAAATGGCTTTGAGGTAATCCTGCACAGTATTGGATGAGATGTGAAGAGCCTCAGCGATCTCTGTCGTGGATAGCCCACGAGTGACGAGCTGCAAGATCTCGCTCTCCCGTCTGGTAAAATTGTAGGCCTGTACGATCAATGGAGCTACCTCCGCTGGCCGGGCCACTTCAAAGATCACAGCGATTTGCCCCTGCGCGCGCTCCCCGGTGAGCCGTGAGGCATGCAGTACCAGCCAATGGCCGGAGGCTGTGCGCAAGCGCACCCGAGGAACCAGCTCAGGCTGCACATCCTGGCCCCGCTCGATCGCTTGCAAGCGGGCAACCACGGAAGAGACAGCATAGGGTAGAGCCTGTTTGCGCGGCCAGTCGGTCTCTCCGACTTCGGTGAGCCAGCGTTCGGCGGTCGGGGTAATCGCCACTATTGATAGGTCATCGGCCAGCAGCAGCAAGCCCGGTTCGTCTGGAACCTGTGATCCTGTTGCACTTCCGAGCAGCAGAGCTTTGCGCAATCCCTCAGCCATATGTGGAGTGAGCCGGCCGAGGAAAGCTGCCTCGGCAGTGGTGAAATGCGGGCTTGAGCGATCACGATGCAGACACATAAAGCCCCAGCAGACACCGCCGGTAATTAAGGCGGCACGCAGTTCGTCTCCTAGAGCGAGCGGAGCCAGAATATCGCGGTAGCGTTGGCTCTGCTCCAACTCATACTGCGTGGCCCGGCTCAGACCTCCAATCGGCGTAGCATTCCTGGCAAGCCAGGAGAATTTGTTGACGTCGTCATGCAAGAACTCGTTCTCAAGGAACTGGGGCGTGGCGCGTTCCAGGATATCGTCAACCACTGCTCCCGTGAAGAGCAGCGTCGCAGGATCAGCGGTAGTGAAAAAGAAGACATCGATAGGGATCACCTTGCGCAGCCGCTTGATAATTTCGCTGCGTAACGTGCGGGAATCAAGCCCGGCATGACATAGCCTGATGATATCGCGTCTGACCTGTTCTGCTCTTTGCTGCTGCATAACAATTTCCTCGGCTGACTCTGTACACTGCCCACAACTTTTCTCCATGCTCATTATACACGCCCCGGCGCGCAAAAACACCCCCAGATTTCTGGGATTGTTCCGCTACACAGCTTCCAGTATGCTCCGGGCAGTGGAGTTCGTTCCACCATGAAGAGAAAAAGTCAGGCAAAAGGAGAACCTATCATGTCAGGCGAAGAGAACAAAGCATTAGTCCAACGTTTTGTCGAGGAGTTCTGGAACCAGGGAAACACGGCAGCGGCAGATGAACTGATGACTGCTGATGCGACGATCGTGCTGCCAGGAAGCGGGCAGGTGAGCAAAGAGAGCTTCAAAGCGTTCGCTACTGCCTTGCGCGGCGCGTTCCCCGACTGGTATTCCACCATGGAAGAGATGATTGCCGAAGATGATCGGGTCGGCGAGCGGTGGACAGGGCGAGGTACGCAGCGGGGCGAGTTCCAGGGGATCGCGCCAACCGGCAAGCAGGTCGCGGTGCCTGGTTTCGTCTTCTACCGCATCACTTTCGGCAAGATCGCAGAGTTTCGTGGGCTGTTTGATGGATTGAGTATGTTACACCAGCTTGGCGCCATGCCGAACCAGGGGTGAAGGTACTTTCTGCCCTTTGTCAGAATATCAAACCTGCAAGGTCTGGGCCAAAAGAGAGAGACTATTCACCCTCTATTCATGCATGGTAAAATTGTAGTACGAACGAATACAAATGTACAGGCGCTCCTTTGTTCACAGGAGAACGAGGGAGCGCCTGTGGTATGCTTACATGCAGGAGAAAAACAAACCAGTATGACCCAGAAAGCACGAACCCCCGGTAGATATGGCATTGAGGAGATTGAGGCGAGCCAGCTAGAGGCATGGCCCAACTCGAATCCTGAACGCGACTATGTGACGCATCTCGAGATTCCAGAGTTCACCTGCCTCTGCCCGCGCTCTGGCTTCCCCGATTTCGCGACGATTACGGTTGACTACGTACCCGATCAGTCGGTGGTGGAACTGAAAAGTCTGAAGCTGTACATCAATAAGTACCGCAACAGGCAGATCAGCCACGAGGCGGCCACCAACCAGATTCTCGATGACCTGGTGGCGCTGCTCTCCCCACGCTGGATGCGCGTGGTGGGAGATTTCACCGTGCGCGGCAATATCAAGACGATCATCTTTGCTGAGTACTCCCGCCCTGACTACAAAGGGCCACGCCCGGAGTACCGCCGCTACATGCCGACGATGTGAGCCTGCTCCCATTCAGATCAGGCTCCGCTCTCGCTCTTCGCCCGCTCGGAGCGGAAGAGGATGGGACTGAAGTTGGTGCGATAATCGTAGGTATCGAGACCTTCGCGCTTCTTGAGGAAGCCAACGACGAGATAGGTGAAGGGCGTGGCAACCACCTCGTAGAGGACTTTGAAAATCCACTGCGTCAGGATCGCCTGCACCATCGCGCCCGGCGGGATGATGCCCCAGAAGGCAATGGTGATGAAGATGAGCGTATCAAAGCCCTCGCCAATCAGTGTCGAGCCTATCGTGCGCGTCCAGAGCCAGCGCCCGCGTGTGGCGATCTTGAGCCGGGCCAGCACGAAGGAGTTGGTAAATTCACCGACCAGATAGGCGACGAACGAGCCGAGCAGGAGGCGCGGCGTGAAGCCTAGAATGGCGTTGTACGCGGCCTGCTGCGTCCAGAAAGGCGCGGCAGGCGCGATTCCGCCAATATAGATGGCGATGACGGCCAGCAGGTTGCACGCGAAGCCGAGCCAGATGACGCGCCGCGCCGCCGCGTAACCATACACCTCGGTCATCACATCACCGAAAAGATAGCTGAGCGGGAAGACAATGATACCGGCAGGCACCAGAAAGCCAAGCAGCAAGATTAATTTGACGGCAATAATGTTGGCCGTGATAAGACAGGTGACAAAAACCCCGGCGATAACCACAAACCAGAATGAAACTTTCAAGCGACCTCCTTACAGGTGGCATGTCATCCTTCACTTCACTCAGGATGACACGTCCGAGTCCCTTCTTCTGCATAAAAAATACAAAAGATGACGCCCTTTCTCTGCAAGAGACCGGACGCCCTCTCCGCACAAATCCGTATTTACCTTCGATAGGCTATCACATCTGCGCCGTTCTGTCTACAGATGACGAATATCATTAGTTTGTCAAGGAGTCAGCATGACACGCCAGAGGTTTTTTTTCATAGCATGACATGCGAAAGGACATGTGTTACGACATGACATGCCCCATAGGACGATCTCAATAAGCTGCCAGCAACGCCTCTACCAGCCGCACAATCTCCTGATGAATCTCCTCAGGAGATTGTGAGGCGTCAATAACCTTGATGCGGTTCGGATAGGTGCGGGCGAGGGTGAGGAAGCCTTCACGGACGCGGCGATGGAATTGCTCGGCTTCGAGATCGAAACGGGTCTGGGCTTCGCGCTGGCCGCTCTGATCGTTGATGAGATCGGTGCGAGTGTGAACCAGTTCAGGGTTGAGGTCG
>Ga0209810_1005150_pt1 | contig 12018 bp, 10 predicted proteins | sample Coa_R1_7_FD_187159 | JGI IMG/M metagenome (GOLD analysis project Ga0209810, IMG submission 187159) | Surface soil microbial communities from Centralia Pennsylvania, which are recovering from an underground coalmine fire - Coalmine... | ecosystem: Environmental > Terrestrial > Soil > Unclassified...
TCCCGCAGACGCCGGTACAGCGACTCGTTCGGGTTCGAGATGGCGAGCGCCGCGTCGGCGACGTGGCCGGCCAGGTGGTTCACGACGTAGAGCGCGACGTGCCCGTCGACCGAGCGCAGGCGCTCGAGCGTCGCGCCGCGCGCGCGCGGCTGCAGGTCGAGCGCGGCGCAGGCCCATTCGGGAAGCGGCCCTCGCTTCGCCTTCAGCACCTGAGAGGTGACGGTGCGGCCGAGCCGGTCGACCTCGTCCTGGAAGAAGCCCTCGGACGCCTGGAGGAGCCACATCCCCGAGCGGTCGCGGCGGACGAAGGTGCCCTGCCCCTTGAGCCGCTCGATCAGGCTTCGCTGCTCGAGCCGGCCCAGCGCCTGCCGCACGGTCGTCCGCGAGAGCCCGTACTGCTCGCAGAGCTCGGGCTCCGACGGCAGTCGCGCGCCCGGCTCCCAGCGGCCGCTCGCGATCTCCTGCTCGAGCAGCTCGGCGAGCTGGAAGTAGAAGGGGACCGGGGAGGCGCGGTCGATCGTGACCGCCGTTGGCTGGTTGAGCAGGTTCCGCTCCGGGGCTCTTGTTGTACGGACAGGACGACGTTATGCTCGCGCGACGGACGCTGTCAAGACGCACCGGGTGGGATGAGGGTTCTCGCGGTCGGCGACTCGTACATGCCCGTCCGCTACTTCGAGGAGGCGTTCGGCGTGCTCGCGCCCGCGCACGCGCTCGAGTTCCTCCAGGTCGACCCCGACCGGCCGTTCGAGCCCCGCACGACGTCCGAGCGGAAGCTGCGGGAGTTCCAAGGCTCGCCGGCGGAGGTGGCGGAGCGGATGCCGGGAGTGGAGGTGCTCGTCGTGCAGGGCGCGCCCGTGACCGACTCCGTGCTCGACGCGTCGCGGGAGCTCCGGCTGGTCTGCTGCGCACGCGGCGGCCCGGTGAACGTCGACGTGGACGCAGTCTCCGAGCGCGGCCTGCCGCTCGTCGGCACGCCCGGCAAGAACGCGGAGGCGGTCGCCGACCTGACCGTCGCATTCCTCGTCATCCTCGCGCGGGGGCTGCCGAAGGCACAGCGGTTCCTCGCCGAGGGCAACCGGCTGCGCGACAACTGGGAGGGCGCGAAGTTCATGGGGAGCGACCTGCGCCGCCACGTGCTGGGCCTCGTCGGCTACGGCCAGATCGGCCGGCGGGTGGCGCAGCGGGCGACGACCTTCGGCCTGGCGGTGGTCGCCCACGACCCGTATGCGCGCGTCGACGGCCCCGCGGAGCAGGTCGACTCGCTCGACGAGCTGCTCGGGCGCGCGGACTTCGTCTCCCTCCACGCGCGGGCCACCTCCGAGAACGAGAACCTGATCGACGCCGCCGCGCTGGCGAAGATGAAGCCGGGCGCGTTCCTGGTCAACACCGCGCGCGAGACGCTCGTGGACGAGGACGCGCTGGACGAGGCGCTCGCCTCGGGCCGGCTCGGCGGGGCCGCGCTCGACGTCTTCGCGGGCGACGCCCGCCGCCTGCTCCGCCACGACAACGTCGTCCTCACCCCCCACCTCGGCGGCGCGACGCACGAGACGCTGCTCCAGGGTGCGGAGATGATCGCGGACGAGATCCTCCGCTTCGCGGCAGGCGAGCCCCTCGTCAACGTCGTCAACCGCTCCGAGGTCACCGCGTGAGCGACGAGCTGCTCCTCGCGATCGACGCCGGCACCGGCAGCGCGCGCGCCGTCCTGTTCACGCCAGACGGGGCCCAGGTTGGCATCGGCCAGCGGGAGTACTCGCACCCGGAGCTGCCCGGAGTCCCGGGCTCGCAGGTCTTCGCGACGGACGAGAACTGGCGCCTGATCTGCGAGTGCGTGCGCGACGCGCTCGCCGCGAGCGGCGCCTCCGCCGACTCGGTCAAGGCGGTCGGCGCCACGAGCATGCGCGAGGGGATGGTGCTCTACGACGCCCGCGGCGACGAGATCTGGGCCTGCCCGAACGTCGACTCCCGCGCCCGCGACCAGGCCTCGGAGCTCGTCCGCTCGGGAGCGGCGCAGGAGATCTACGACCACGCCGGCGACTGGGTCGCGATCACGGCCCCGGCCCGCTTCCTCTGGATCGCGCGCCACGAGCCGGACGTCTTCGCGTCGATCGCTCACGTCGGGATGCTCGGCGACTGGATCCTGCGGAGGCTCTCGGGCGTCTTCGTCACCGATCCGTCGCTCGGCTCGAGCTCCGGCATGTTCGAGCTCGCCGAGCGCGACTGGTCGGATCGCGTGCTGGCGATCTGCGGGCTCGACCGCTCGGTCTTCCCCGAGGTCGTCGAGCCGGGCACGGTGGTCGGCGCGATCACCGGGCAGGCGGCGGCCGAGACGGGCCTGCGCGAGGGCACGCCGGTCGTCGCGGGCGGCGCCGACACGCAGCTGGGCCTGCTCGGGATCGGCGTCACCCAGCCCGGCCGCTTCACCGTCGTGGGCGGCAGCTTCTGGCAGAGCACGGTCGTGCTCGACGAGCCGCTGATCGACCCGCAGGCGCGCCTCCGCACGCTCTGCCACACCGTCCCCGACCGCTGGATGATCGAGGGGATCGGCTTCTACTGCGGCATCGTCATGCGCTGGTTCCGCGACGCCTTCTGCGAGCTGGAGAAGGGGGAGGCACAGCGCGCGGGCGTCGACGTCTACCACGTGCTCGAGCGGAAGGCGGCCTCGCTGCCGCCCGGCGCGAACGGCGTCTTCGGGATCTTCTCCAACGTGATGCAGGCGAGCCGCTGGGTGCACGCGTCGCCCGCGTTCGTCGGCTTCGACGTCGGCAACCCCGAGCGCGCGGGCCGCAACGAGTGCTTCCGCTCGATCGAGGAGAGCGCGGCGTACGTCGTCCGCGGGCATCGCGCGGTGGTCGAGGAGATCGCCGGCCTCGAGATCGGGGACGCGATCCTCACCGGCGGCGCCGCGAAGGGCGAGCTCTGGCCGCAGATCGTCGCCGACGTGCTCGGGGTGCCGGTGCGAGTCCCCGCCGTGAAGGAGTCGACGGCGCTGGGCGCGGCGATCTACGCCGGGGTCGGCGCCGGGATCTACGACGACGCCGGAGCGGCGGCCGAGCGGCTCGTCCGCTTCGAGCGGACGCACGAGCCCGACGCCGCGGCCAGCGCCGCCTACGCCGGCCTCTACCAGCAGTGGCTCGAGCTGTACCGCGGCTCGCTCGAGCTGTCCGAAGCCGGGCTCGTGCGCCCCCTCTGGCGCGCCGCCGGCACCTGAGTCGAGAGGAAGAGATGCCCGAGGCAGACGAGAGAGACGACAAGAACTTCCACGAGGACACGCCGGCCGCCGAGCATGGGTTCTTCCTCAAGGGCTCCGGCCAGTACGACTGGGGGATGAAGAACCGCCTGGCGCGGATCTTCCGGCCCGACACCGGCCGCACCGTGATGCTGGCCTTCGACCACGGCTACTTCCAGGGCCCGACGACCGGCCTGGAGCGCGTCGACCTGAGCATCGTCCCGATCGCGCCCTACGCGGACGCGCTCATGCTCACGCGCGGGATCCTCCGCTCCTCGATCCCGGCCACCCACCGCGGCGGCATCGTGATGCGCGCGAGCGGCGGGCCGAGCATCCTCAAGGATCTCTCGCACGAGCGGATCGCGCTCGACATGGAGGACGCGGCGCGGATGAACGTCCACGGAGTCGCCGTCCAGGTCTTCGTCGGTGGCGAGCACGAGACCGAGTCGGTCGAGAACATGACGAAGCTCGTCGACGCGGGCTACCGCTACGGCATCCCGGTGCTCGGCGTGACGGCCGTGGGCCGCGAGCTGACGCGCGACGCCCGCTACCTCGGCCTCGCCACGCGGATCTGCGCGGAGCTCGGCGCCGAGGTCGTGAAGACGTACTACTGCGCCGAGGGCTTCGAGCGGGTCACCGCCGGCTGCCCCGTGCCGATCGTGATGGCGGGCGGCAAGAAGCTTCCCGAGCCCGAAGCGCTCGAGATGGCATATCGCGCGGTCCAGGAGGGCGCGGCCGGCGTGGACATGGGCCGCAACATCTTCCAGTCGGAGTCGCCCGCGGCGATGATCCGGGCCGTCGCGGGAGTCGTCCACGAAGGCCTGCGGCCGAACGAGGCGCACGAGCTCTTCCTCGAGCTGGCGCGGGAGGCGGTGCCGGCCTGATGCGGACGACGGCGCGCGAGCTGATCGGCAGCGGCCCCGGGCTCAGCGTCGGCGTGCTCGGCGCCGACCTGCTCCGGCTCGGAGAGGAGCTCGAGGCGCTCGACGCCGCGGGAGTCCGCCTGGCGCACGTCGACGTGATGGACGGCGTCTTCTGCCCGCAGCTGACCGCGGGCCCGCTGCTCGTGCGGGCGCTCCCGGACCGTTTCGTCAAGGACGTCCACCTGATGGTCGTCGACCCGCTGGAGAAGGTCCACGCCTACGTCGAGTCGGGCGCCGGGATCCTCACCTTCCACGTCGAGTCGACCTCGCACCCGCACCGCGTGCTGCAGAGCCTCGCGGGCAGCGGCGTCGTCCGGGGAGTGGCGTTGAATCCCGGCACTGCGGTGTCTGCGATCGAGCCCCTGCTGGACGAGCTCGAGCTCGTGCTCGTGCTCGCGGTCGACCCCGGCTGGGACGGGCAGTCCTTCATCCCCTCCACCGAGCGCCGCGTCGCGGACGTGCGCGCGCTCGTCGAGGGGCGAGAGATCGTGGTCGCCGTCGACGGCGGCGTCACGAAGGGGAACGTCGAGCGCATCGCCACGCTCGGCGTCGACCTGATCGTCACCGGCAGCGCCGTCTTCGACGGCGTCGCGCCGGCGGAAAACGCGCGCGCGATGCAAGCCGCGGTCGCGCGGGCGGGTGGGGGAACTCAACTGGTCGGAGCAAAGGAGGGGTGATGGCGGAATCGATCGGCGGCGAAGCGGCAGGCGCGGCCGCCACAGGGCAGCACACGGTTGCGCAGACGCAGCTGAAGGCGGGAGCGATCGGTCTCCCGGGAATCCTGATGCAGGGCGTCACCGCGATCGCGCCCGCGATCGCGGGCATGTTCACGCTGCCGTTCATCGTCTCGAACGCCGGCGTGACCGCGCCGCTTGCCTATCTCGGCGCCTTCGTGATCGCGCTGATGCTCGGCTACGTCCTGGCGCAGTTCTCGAAGTACATGACGTCCACCGGGACGTACTACACCTACGTGAGCCAGTCGCTCGGCGGGAGGATGGGCTTCCTCGTCGCGTGGATCTACCTGCTCTTCTACCCGGTGGTGGTGGCGCAGGTCGGCTCGTTCATGGGCGACACGCTGCAGGGGACGCTCAAGGCCGAGTACGGCTGGAACGTGAAGTGGTGGTACTTCATGATCTTCCTGATCGTCCTCGTCGCCCTGACCGCGTACCGCGGGATCGAGCTGTCGACGGGAGTCGTGGTCGTCCTGGGGATCATCGAGACGCTGATCGTGCTGGCCCTGGCCATCTCGGGCTTCGCCGATCCGGGCAAAGGCGGCGTCAACCTGCACTGGATCAACCCGAGCAACGCGCCGAGCGGGCACGCGCTCTTCCTCGGCGTCGTCTTCGCGATCTTCGCCATCTCCGGCTGGGACGCGGCGGCGCCGCTCGCGGAGGAGTCGGAGGACCCGAAGCGGAACGTCCCGCGCGGCGTCATGGGCTCGATCGTGATCCTCGGCATCTTCCTCGTGCTCGTGTCCTGGGGCCAGACGGCCGGCTGGGGGACGAAGAGCATCGGCTCGCTCGCAGGCTCGTCGGAGCTGCCGGCGTTCGTCCTCGGCCATCGCTTCTGGGGCGGGGCCTGGGTGATCGTCCTGATCGCCCTGTTCAACTCGGCGATCGCCGTCGCCATCGCGACGACGAACTCCGCGACGCGCTTCATCTACGGGATGGCGCGGACCGGCGTGCTGCCGAGCGCCCTGACGAGGGTGCACCCGAGGTTCAAGACGCCGACCGTGGCGATCGGCTTCCAGACCGTGGTCAACATCGGCCTCGGCCTGATCCTGCCGATCGGGGTCGGCGTGGCGAACGTCTACAACATCACGGGCACCTGGTTCACGTTCGCGCTGGCGCCGGTGTACGCGGCGGCGAACCTCGGACTGTTCTTCTACGTCCGGCGTCACCATCCGCAGGACTTCCACTGGTTCCGGCACGTCTTCGTCCCGCTGATCGGGACGGTCGCGCTCGGGTTCGTCGTCTACTACTCGCTGACCCCGCTGCCGCCGTGGCCGATCAAGCTCGCACCGCTCGTGGTCGTGCTGTGGCTCGCGCTCGGCGTCGTCCTGCTCGTGGCGATGATCGCCGGCGGCCGCGAGTCGCTGCTCGCCCGCGCCGGCGACGCAGTGGCGGAGCGGATGGAGACTCCGGAGGAGCACGCTGCCCGGCCGGAGTTCATCTAACGCTCGTCGCATCCCGCGGAGCGGCTCCTCGTGAGCCGCTTCGCGGGGGCGGGCGTCGTCGTCACCGGCGCGCGCCAGGGGCTCGGCCGCGGGATTGCCGAGGCGTTCCTGGCGGAGGGGGCGGGCGTCGTCGCGTTCGACGTCAACCCGGCGGTCGAGGAGCTCGCGGGCGAGAGCTGCGTCCCGTTCGTCGGCGACCAGGCGGTGCGCGACGACTGCCGCCGGGCCGTCGAGCTGTGCCTCGAGCGGTTCGGCCACGTGGACGTGATGTGCGCCCACGCCGGGATCGCCGAGCCGATGCCGCTGCTCGAGATGACCGACGAGCACTGGCGGCGCCACATGGCGGTCAACGTCGACGGGACGATGCATCTGACGGTCGAGGCGGCGCGGGCGATGGTCGCGGCGGGCCGCCCCGGCGCGATCGTCTGCACCTCCTCGATCAACGCCTGGTTCGTCGAGGAGACGCACGCGGTCTACAACGTCACGAAGGCGGCCGTCTGGACGTTCGTCCGCTCGGCCGCGATGGACCTCGCGCGACACGGCATCCGTGTCAACGGGGTCGCGCCCGGCGTCGCCGACACGCCGATCGCGGCGCTCGTCGTGCACAACGAGGAGCTCGCACCGGAGTACCTGAAGACGATCCCGCTCGGCCGCTTCGGGCAGCCGCGGGACATCGCGAACGCCGTCCTCTTCCTCGCCTCCGAGGCCGCGTCCTACATCACCGGCCAGACCCTCGTGATCGACGGCGGACAGACGCTCGGTATCCCGGGCGACCTCGAGGCGGCTGCGGAGGCGACAGGATGGGAGGGGTCATGAGCACGACAGTCGAGGACGTCCTGCAGGAGGGCTACGACCGCGTCCGGCGCGCGTACGGCGGCGCGATCGGCAGGAAGCGGGACGACGTGCCGACGCCGGCGCTGCTCCTCGACCTCCCGGCCGCGCGGCGCAACATCGCGAAGATGGGCGAGCACATGCGCGGGCTCTCCGCCGACCTGCGGCCGCACATCAAGGTGCACAAGAGCCCGGAGCTGGCGCGGCTGCAGGTCGAGGCGGGCGCGACCGGCGTCTCGACCGCGACCGTCTGGGAGGCGGTCGTCATGGTTCGCTCGGGGATCGACCACGTCCTCGTCGTCAACGAGGTCGCCGGGCGCGACAAGCTCGCGACCCTCGCCGCGCTGGCGCGCGACGCCGACGTGCTGCTCTGCGTCGACGAGGCGGCGAACGCGGCCGAGGTCGCGGCCGCAGCGCGCGCCGCGGGCAGCACCTTGGGCGTGCTGATCGAGGTCGACACCGGCATGGACCGGGCCGGCGTGGACACGAGCGAGGCGGCAGTGGAGCTGGCGGGCCGGCTCGCAGAGCTGAAGGGGCTGCGGCTGCTCGGCGTCAGCGGCTACGAGGGCCACTGCTCGCTGACGCCGGAGCGCGGGCTGCGGCAGCAGCGCCAGGCGACCGCCATGGGGTTCCTCGTCGAGACCGCCGAGGCGATCCGGGCGGCGGGTCTTCCCTGTCCCATCGTCTCCGCCGGCGGCACCGCCACGTGGGACTGGACGGCCGCCTTCCCCGGCGTGACGGAGACGCAAGCCGGCTCCTACGTCGTGATGGACGAGTTCCACGGCGCGATGGTCGGCGACTTCGAGCGTGCGGTCGCGGTCGCCGCGACGGTGATCAGCCGCCCGCCGGGGCGCGTCATCCTCGACGCCGGCAGCAAGTCGATGGGCGCGCCGAACCTCGCCTCGATCGTCGGCCACGACCTGCCGAACTTCCGCTTCGACGAGGAGCACGGGATCTTCGACGCCTCGTCCGGCACCGAGCTTCGCGTCGGCGACGTCGTCGAGCTCGTTCCCGGGTACGCGCCGGCGACCGTCAACTGGTACGACGCCTACCACGTCGTCGAGGGCGACGAGGTCGTGGACGTGTGGCCGGTGATCCCGCGCGGCCCGGGACACGGCGGACTCGCCGCCTAGGCGTCGGCGACCAGCTCGCAGGCCGACGGGCCCTCAGTGCTCCTCCGGGAGCGCGGGCTGGTCGGTCGGATAGACGCCGATCGCGAAGCCGTAGACGGTGGAGCCGGCCCGCGGCAGCTTGTCGAACTCCGACACGAGCTCGGCCATCCGCTCCCAGAACTCCGACGCCTGCTCCTCGGTGATGCGCGCGTGCCGGATGAAGCCCCACAACTTCCCATCGCGGAAGGCGGCCGCCGACTCGCCCGCGGCCACCTCGAAGTCGTTGAAGTCGACGGGCATCGCGTCGCCCGCGGCGGCGCGGTCGACCCCGACGAAGAACATCCGCGCGGTGCGGCCGTAGAAGCGCTCGTCGATTGCCCGCACGCGCCGCGTCCGCACCACCTGCAGCAGACCGGCCTCCGTGAGCACCTTGACGTGGTGGGCGACCGTGCTCTTCGGACGCTCGAGCGCGACCGCCAGCTCGGTGACCGTGGCCGCCCGCTCGTGGAGCAGCCCGAGGATCGTGTTGCGCAGTGGATGGGTGAGCGCCTTCACCTGCGCCGGCTCGGTCAGCGCGATCCGGTCGGCGAGCTCGTAGTCCGGCGGGACGGAGTTGCCTTCCATGCCTTATCAGACTAACATTGCAGAACGTTCCAATTTTACGGATCAATGAGGGGAGCTGCAATGACCGAGATTCTGCTCTACCACCACGTCCAGGGGCTGACGCCCGGAGTCGAGACCTTCGCCGACGAGCTGCGCCAGGCCGGTCACACCGTGCACACGCCCGACCTCTTCGACGGCCGGACCTTCGCGACCATCCCGGACGGAATCGCCTTCGCGCGCGAGGCCGGCTTCGGGCCGCTCGTCGAGCGCGGCGTGGCCGCGGCGCAAGACCTTCCCGCAGACCTCGTGTACGCCGGATTCTCCTTCGGGGTCATGCCGGCGCAGCAGCTCGCGCAGACGCGGCCCGGCGCGCGCGGCGCGCTGCTCATGCACTCTTGCCTCCCGACCTCCGAGTTCGGGGAGGCGTGGCCGGAGAACGTGCCGGTGCAGATCCACGCCATGGAGGCTGACCCGGAGTTCGCCGAGGACGCGGCGGCGGCTCGGGAGCTCGCCGCGTCGACCGACCAGGCCGAGCTGTTTCTCTACCCGGGCGAGCAGCATCTCTTCGCCGACTCGTCGCTGCCGGACTACGACCCCGCCGCCGCAGCCCTGCTCATGGAACGCGTGCTGGCGTTCCTCGACCGCGTGGCGTGAGCCGCAGCGGACGCTCGCGCCGGCGCTCCTCCTCGAGCTGGCGCCGGCGGCCGCCCAGGAGCTCGAACTCCGTGACGATCCCGAGCACCTCGGCGGGATCGTCGCGCGCGACGACGGGGATCGCGCCGATCTCGTAGGCGGCCATCCGCGCCGCGACGGGTCGCAGGACCTCGTCCGGATACGCGATCACCGGATCCCGCTCGGCGAGCGTCCCGATCTCCTCGTCCGCGGCCGCCTCCGCCACGTGCGACCAGCCGACGACGCCGAGCATCCGCCCGTGCTCGACGACGGGGAACAGCCGCTGGCGCCGGGCGACGACGTCCCGCTCGAGCTCGGCGCGCACCTCGCCCGCCGAGGCGCTGGGCGGCACCGTGCGCGGCGGCGTGCGCATCACCTCCCGCACGAAGAGCGCCTCGAGCGGGTCGACGGCGTACTCCCGCATCACGTGGAAGCCGCGGCGCGCGACCTTCTCCGTGAGGATCGAGCGGCGGAGGACGAGCGCACTGCCGAGATGCGCCACGGCGCACGCGATCAGCAGCGGCAGGAGCAGATCCTGCGCGTGCGTCAGCTCGACGGCGAAGACGATGGCCGTCAGCGGCGTGCGCTGCCCGCCGGCCAGCGTCGCTCCCATGCCCACCGCCGCCCACGCTCCGACCGGCCCGCCGAGCGCGTGGCCGAGGATGCCGCCGAGCGCGGCGCCGAGCAGCAGCTGCGGGGCGAGCACGCCGCCGCTCGTGCCGGAGCCGAGCCCGATCGACCAGATCGCGAGCTTCACGACGAGCAGGAGCGCGAGCGCCCCGAGCGCGAGCCGTCCCCCCAGCTCGGCGGAGATCGTCGAATAGCCGACGCCCAGCGCGCGCGGGTCGAGGAGGCCGCCGAATCCGATCGCGACACCGCCGATGGCGGGCCACCACGACCAGTGCAGCGGGATGCGGGCGAACGCGTCCTCGGCGCCGTAGACGGCGCCCGTGAGCGCCCAGGCGAGGCCGACGGCGGCGAGGCCGACCCCGGCCGACTCGAGCAGGACGAGCGGCGACGACGCGAGCGGCGCGTGAAGCGGGAAGAGCGGGGCCGCGGCGACGAGCCCGTGATGGGCGAACACCTCCCGCAGGGCCGAGGCGACCGCCACCGACGCAGCGACGGGCACCCACGAGCGCGGCCGCCATTCGAAGAGGAGGAGCTCGATCCCGAAGACGACCGCGGCGAACGGCGTCCCGAAGACGGCCGCCATGCCGCCGCAGGCGCCGGCGACCAGCAGCGTCCGCCGCTCCATCGCGGTCAGGTGGAGAAGCTGCGCGAACACCGAGCCGGCGGCGCCGCCCGTGAGGATGACGGGGCCCTCCGCTCCGAACGGCCCTCCGAAGCCGATGCTGATCGCGCTCGAGATCGGCTTCAGCACGGTCAGCCGCGGCTCGACCTTGCTGCCGCCGATCAGGATCGTCTCCATCGCCTCGGGAATCCCGTGGCCCCGGATCCGCTCCGAGCCGAAGCGCGCCATCAGGCCGACGAGGAGACCGCCGACGACCGGGATCAGCACCGTCCACGCGCCCCACCGTCGCAAGGAGGGCTGGACGAGCGAGGAGTTCCATTCGCCGTAGTAGACGAGGTGCGTGAAGAGGCCGATCAGGTCGAGCAGCGCGAGCGCGACGCCGGCGGAGAGGGCGCCGACGACGAGCGCGAGGCCCACGATCGGCAGCACGCGGGGCGTGATCGTGAAATCGGCGAGCCTGCGCTCGGTTCCCGGCCGCGAGCGCTCGTCCACGCCGCCGACGCTGTCCTCGGGAAGCCGCGCCTCGTTCTCCGGGGCTTCGGCTTCCATGCGCACCACGAACCTAAAAGTACCGTAGTGCGATATTTCCTAACGCGGGAAGCGGCTTCAGCCCTCGAGATACTTGTTCGTGTAGTAGCTCGACGCGGGGAGCGGCTTCGAGAGCAGCCCCACGGACTTGAGCGCGCTCGCCACCTGGGTCCACTCCGACGCGCGCTGCGTGAGGAGCGAGCTCGTGCTCCCGAGTGCCGGGATCGTCGCCTCCCAGCCGGCGAGGCTGTACTTCATCCCGCCGCCGATCTTCGGGTAGGCGGCGAGGTAATCCTTGACCGCCGCCTGCGGGTGCGCGATCGACCAGGCGAACGCCTGCCGCGTCGCCTTCAGGAACGCCTTCGCCTCCGAGGCGTGCGCCTTGAGCCAGGAGTCCGTCGCCGTGTAGACCCAGATCGGGACGTTCGGCGCGCCGAATTTCGTCGCGAGCAGCACGCTCGGCTTCTTGCCGGTGCCGCTCTGTACCTGCGCGATCGCGTAGTTGAGGGTGTTCGTCGCGAGGTCGATCTTCCCCGCGAGCAGCGGCGCGATGTCGTCGCTGGAGAAGATCGGCTGGCTGATCTGGCTGGCCGTGACGTGACCCGCCCGCAGGACGTAGGGCATCATCGCCTTCGTCCACGAGTCGGTGAAGATCCCGATCGACTTCCCCTTGATCTTGTGGATGTCGATCTTCT